>Ga0180007_10000815_pt1 | contig 47509 bp, 40 predicted proteins | sample MM_PC_MetaG_FD_121122 | JGI IMG/M metagenome (GOLD analysis project Ga0180007, IMG submission 121122) | Groundwater microbial communities from the Aspo Hard Rock Laboratory (HRL) deep subsurface site, Sweden - MM_PC_MetaG | ecosystem: Environmental > Aquatic > Deep subsurface > Groundwater... | reverse complement strand
CGCAAGTAGTCGGCTATATGAAAGGCAAAAGCGCAATTCACATTGCTCGGATTTATCTTGGGCAAAGAAAGAATTATGGGGGGATGAGTTTTTGGGCACGAGGTTATTTTGTTTCAACTGTTGATACCGATGAAGAAGTTGTACGGGCATATATCCGTGATCAAGAAAAAGAAGATCAACGTGTTGAACAACTGAAATTATTTTAACAATTGACCACCGAATGGTGGTCAGTGAATCTTTTTAACATACCGCTTTGAGCGGTCCATAATTTAAAGCCACCGGTTTTACCGGTGGATACTTACTTTTTAGTAACTAGTCACAGAGCGGTTGGCTGCCTATTATTGGGCATTACCTGAATAGTTAAACTTTTCACAGATCTTGCTGAGTTGAGGCGATGGTTGCGAGAAAAGGAAAAAAAGCAGTAAAAATGGTCAAATTCCAGGTGACCAAAAGCGGGATTGCCGGGATTGGCGTCGTCTGTTTCTGTGTGTTTCTCTGGATGTTTCTTCTCGGGGTCTGGGCCGGACAATCTCTTCTCTTTCCCCCGGTATCAGGCGATCAGCTTGCCCCGGTAGTGCAAGACAGCGGTGGAGGAAAACAGGTACTTGATGTCATCCGCATAGAGGCTGAAAAGAAAAAGGTAAAAAGTTGAAAATCCTGGCATTTGCCATAAAAAGAATTAGTGTACAACACGACGATGGCCAGCTTCTCCCTTCCAGGATTATGTGAACACTGGCACATACTGTTAACTGTATATTCCGGTAGGGTTGGTTCTCTCCTATGATACGAAATGCAAGGATGGGGGACGTGAAGGAAATTCACTCCCTGCTCAACCACTTTGCCGACAAAGGTCTGTTGCTAGGCCGATCTTTCAGTGCACTTTATGATCAGCTCCGTGATTTTAAGGTCTTTACTGATGAGAAGGATGTAGTTCTCGGGGTCTGCGCTTTGCATATAAGTTGGGAAGATCTTGCTGAAATTCGCTCTCTGGCTGTCAAGGAGGATGCCCAGGGACAGAAAATTGGGACTAAACTGGTACGTTGCTGTCTTGAAGAAGCAAAAGAATTGGGAATTTCCAACGTTTTCACCCTGACTTACCAATCAGGTTTTTTCCGTAAACAGGGGTTTACTGAGGCAGACAAGAGGGATCTGCCGCATAAGATCTGGGGTGATTGTCTGAACTGTCATAAATTTCCAGATTGTGATGAGGAGGCCCTGCAGTGCAAGGTCTTCGATGTCATTCCTGATACCGTGAGGAAAGCGTAAGAACGCTGCCCGCCACTGCTTTATAACCAAGGTGATTTCTTGAAATGATAGGTAAAGTACTGACAAAAGTTTTTGGTAGTAAGAATGACAGGGTGCTCAAACAGATACAGCCCTTAGTCAATAGAATTAATGAACTTGAAGATACTGTGACATCCCTTGATGATGCACAGCTTGCAGCCAGAACTGTTCAATTTCGTGAGCGTGTAGCCAAAGGGGAGGATCTGGACACCCTCCTTCCCGAGGCATTCACCACCATCCGTGAGGCTGCCAAGAGGGTGCTTGGAGAACGTCATTACGATGTTCAGCTCATTGGTGGCGTCATCCTCCATCAGGGGAGGATAGCAGAGATGAAGACCGGTGAGGGGAAGACATTGACCTCAACTCTTGCCGTCTATCTGAATGCCTTGACCGGAAAAGGGGTACACCTGGTCACGGTCAATGACTATCTGGCTGCTCGTGATGCCGACTGGATGGGAAAAGTCTATAATTCACTTGGCATCAGTGTCGGCAAGATCGTTCATGATATGAATGATCAGCTTCGTCGTGAAGCATACGCGGCTGATGTCACCTACGGTACCAACAATGAATTCGGCTTTGATTATCTCCGTGATAATATGAAATTCGAGATGAGTGATTTCTGTCAGCGGGGCTTCAATTTTGCCATTGTTGATGAGGTGGACTCTATTTTGATTGATGAGGCGCGGACACCACTCATTATTTCCGGTCCGGCAGAGATTTCCACAGAGATGTATGTCGCTGTTGATAAAATCATGTCAGCTTTCAAGGTCGAAGAGCATTATCAGGTGGATGAGAAATCCAGGCAGGTTGCCCTGTCCGAGGAAGGTATCAGCCTTGGCGAAAAGTTACTGAAGGTGGACAATCTCTATGAACCTGATGCCATTGAACAACTGCATCATCTCAACCAGGCCTTGAAGGCCCATGTTCTTTTTCAGCGTGATGTTGATTATATCGTCAAAAACGGTGAGGTGGTCATTGTCGATGAGTTCACTGGTCGAACCATGGAAGGCCGTCGCTACAGTGATGGCCTGCATCAGGCTCTGGAAGCCAAGGAAGGTGTGAAGATTGAAAAGGAAAATCAAACACTTGCCTCGATTACCTTCCAGAACTACTTCCGCATGTATGATAAGCTTTCCGGAATGACCGGTACTGCAGATACCGAGGCCCCTGAATTCAAGAAGATTTACAATCTAGACGTGGTTATCATGCCCACCAATATGCCCATGGTGCGTCAAGATTTTCCCGATGTTATTTATAAGAATACAAAGGCCAAATACAGGGCAATCGTTCGTGAGGTCAAGGAACTGCACGAAAAAGGACAGCCAGTCCTTGTGGGCACCATTTCCATTGATGTCTCGGAATTGATTTCTAATATGTTGAAAAAGGAAAAAATTGCCCACGAGGTGCTCAATGCCAAGCAGCATGACCGCGAAGCAGAGATCGTTGCCAATGCCGGTCAGTTCGGGAAGGTAACCATTGCTACCAACATGGCAGGTCGTGGTACCGATATCAAACTCAGTCCAGAATCCCGTGAGGCCGGTGGGCTCCATATTCTCGGTACCTCTCGTCATGAATCCCGGCGTATCGACAATCAGCTGCGTGGGCGTTCAGGCCGTCAGGGTGATCCTGGTTCTTCCCGCTTTTTCCTTTCCCTTGAGGATGATCTGCTTCGTATTTTCGGCTCTGGCCGGATCTCCGGGATCATGGATAAACTTGGGATGGAAGAGGATGAACCCATTGAGCACAATATGATCTCCAAGGCCATTGAAAATGCCCAGCGCAAGGTAGAGGGCCACAACTTTGATATTCGTAAACACCTGCTCGAGTATGACGATGTCATGAATAAGCAGCGTGAGGTGATCTACAGGCAGCGTCGCGAGTTGCTCTCCGGAGAAGATATCGCGCCAGTGATCAAGGATATGATTAATGATCTCGTTGATCGGGTTGTGAACGAATTTGTCAATGACCGCCTGGCCTCAGAGGACTGGGACTGGCAAGGTTTTGATGAACGGATGCTGGAGTTTTTTCAGATCACCCTTGCCTGGAACGATGAAGATCGGAGCGGCATGAACCGGGAAGGGTTTCGGGAAAAACTAGATGGTCTGGTGAAAGAGCATTACGCTGCTCAAGAGGCCCATAACGAAATCGAGGTCCAGCGCCATATTGAACGGGTTATCCTTCTCCAGACTCTGGATACCCATTGGAAGGACCATTTATTGTCCATGGATCACCTCAAACAGGGAATTGGTCTCCGTGGTTATGGTCAGAAAAACCCGCTGGATGAATATAAGAAAGAGGGGTACAATCTCTTCTTGCATATGGTGGAGACCGTTAAGCAACAGACCGTGTCCACCCTCATGCGTGTGAGGATAGTGCATGAGGAGGACGTGGAACGTCTGGAAGAGGAAAGACGTCGGAAGCGCATGGAGTTGGAGCGCCTCACCATGAATAAGGGTGCTGCCGGTGAAGAGGCTATTGCAGGTCAACCGGAGAAACGTGAGGGGGACAAAGTAGGGCGTAATGCATCTTGTCCCTGCGGTTCCGGCAAAAAATTTAAAAAATGTTGCGGGAGGCCGAATTGATTGGCCGCAGTTTTAGAGAATAAAAAAAGGCTTCGGAGGACACTCCGGAGCCTTTTTTTTATAGAACAGCCCAAAATGTGGTTATGGGATGCTTGCAGAAGGGGATAAATGATGAGTGCTACATTTGGAATAAGTCGTGATGAGGCCATGGCTTTGTTACTGGAACAGGTCTCAAATCCTAACATGATCAAACATTGTCTGGCCACAGAGGCAGTGCTGAAGAGTCTGGCCCTTCATCTTGGAGAGGATCAGGAAAAATGGGGGCTGGCCGGCCTGCTCCACGACCTTGATGTGGAGACTCACCAGGATCTGGCTGTGCATACCCATGGGACTGTCCAGATCTTGAAAGAGAAGGGCGTTGATGGAGAAATCATTGATGCCATTCGTCTCCATAACGAAGAGGCCCATTCTGATAAACGGAGCAGTCTCTTCCAACATGCCCTCGCCGCTGGAGAAACAATAACTGGCTTGGTTACGGCGACGGCCTTGGTCTATCCTGACCAGAAAATTGCCTCGGTGAAGCCTAAATCCGTACGTAAACGCTTTAAGGAACAGGCCTTTGCGAGAGGGGCTAATCGTGAGATCATCAGGGAATGTGAAAAACTGGATATGGAGATAAATGAGTTCTGCGATCTGGCCTTGGCAGCCATGCAGTCTATAGCCAAGGAACTGGGTTTATGAAATTTCTTCAGCCCATAGTTTCATCAGGGAAATGCTATTTCTTGGCGGGGATGAAGTGACGCGTGGAGAAGTGAAGGGACTGCTGACAGTGCTAGTCGCCGTCAGCAGTCGTGCTGGTCATCCGTGTAGATTTTCCGGGTTCATGATGTTCTCCTCCATGTGTCTGAGTTCATTAATTCCGGAGACGATGATCTCGGGATCATATTCCAGGTAGCGTGCCGGGAGTTTCCCTTCGTACTCCATATTGGAGAGGAGATATTTCATGCAGTTGATGCGGGCTTTTTTCTTCACATCTGAACGGATAATTGTCCATGGGGCTATGGTCCGGTTTGTCTCGGACAGCATCTGGAACTTACGCACCGAGTATTGATCCCAGTATTCCTGGGCCAGATTATCCACCGGGGAGAGCTTATACTGCTTGAGCGGGTCTTTCTTTCTGGAATCAAAGCGTTCTTTCTGGATATCTTTAGAGACTGAGAAGTAAAACTTGAAGAGTTTGATTCCGTCTTTGACTATCAGCTCTTCCACCATGGGGGCATCTTTGAGAAAGCGCTTGTTCTGTTCATCGGTACAGAATCCCATGACCGGTTCCACCATGGCCCTGTTATACCAGCTGCGGTCAAAGATTACCAGCTCACCAGCCGCAGGCAGGTGTGGGGTGTAGCGCTGGAAATACCACTGGGTCATCTCGGTCTCGTTGGGCTTGGTCAGGGCCACTACGCGCGTGTTCCTCGGGTTGAGGTTGGCCGTTATCCGTTTGATGGTGCCACCTTTTCCTGCAGCGTCGCGGCCTTCAAAAATAGCCAGCAGCCGGCTGCCATTGGCCTTCATATGCCGCTGCAGTTTCATCAGTTCGATCTGCAGGAGTTTGAGCTCTCTTTCGTAGTCGATATGCCAGCTTTTGACATAGATGGCTTGTGTCCCTTTACTCTCTTTCGTTTTTTCATTTTTCAGGGCCGTGCCTTCCAGCAGTTTTATTTCCACTTCTTCGATCTTTTTCAGTTCCTTCTTGTTGATTTTGTTTTTCTTGTTGTTTTTTTCTGCCATGATTAATTCCTCGAAAAGGGGGCGCTCATCTCAATGGTGCCCCGTATTGTTTTTTCTCTTGTTTCATTATCTTTAATTCTCGATTTCCTGAGATAACGATATGGGGGTCGACCTTGAAATTGAGTTTTCTGCTTCGTCCCCGGTATTTGACGGAGTTGAGGATGAGTTTCATGGTCTCGCGGCGGGCCAAATGTTTGTCATCAGAGCGGACAATCCACCATTGGGATTCCTTGGTGTGCGTCTTCTGAAGGAGAACTTTCTTCTTTTCCGTGAACTCATCCCAGAGATCCTGGGCCTGAAGATCTACCTCGCTCAGTTTCCATTGCCGCAAGGGATCATTTTTTCTCCTTTCAAAACGTCTTGATTGCTCTTCCTTGGTTACGGAAAAATAAAGTTTGAGGAGGATGGTACGTCCGGCATCAAGAATGAAATTTTTTTCATAGGTGGTAACCTTTTTCAGAAAGCGACGGTATTGATCCATAGAGCAGAATCCCATAACTGGTTCCACCATGGCCCGATTGTACCAGCTTCTATCAAAAAGGACGATTTCACCGGCATGAGGAAATCGCTCTATATAGCGTTTCATGTGCAATTCGGTTTTTTGAGTTTCAGTTGGTTTGCCCAAGGCTACGACCCGATAGCGCTTTTCATTCATATAGCGGGCGACTCTGCGGATGGTGCCTCCTTTTCCTGAGGCATCACGACCATCAAAGAGGATGATCATTTTTTTTCCGGTCGTTTCCAGGTGGGACTGCATCTTAATGAGTTCGGCCTGGTAGGGCTTTAATTCTTCGGCATTGTAGTATTTGAGCAGTGCCGCTTCAACTATCTCCTCCTTGTGACTTTCTTTGATGACGGAGAGTATTTTGCGGCTCTTCTCATCTGGTGGATGAGAATGGAATTCAGCGTCCAGTTTTTCAACTAACTTACGAATAATGGCCGTGGTGCCTTTGGGCTCAAAATCTGTCATTTTATTTTTTTTTTTCCTTGATGTCATTATGGTTCCTTTTGCTAAATATTTTCAAATAAGGATTAACAATAGCAGTAATAACCTTGGAACTGCAATTATTAATTGAGTTTTTTTCCCTGGATGTACATGGATTGGTAAATTTCAGGCATGTTATGCAGTTCCAGGGTCTTGAGCATACGTTCCACCGGCCAGTTGATTCGATAGTGGTGGACCTGCACACTTTTTTTATCCAGAGTGAGAATGGCACAGGCGGCAGCGGGGTTGGCGTCAAACATGCGCCCGACACTGCCGGGGTTGATAAAATGAGTTGTGCCGACAATTTTATGATAAGGGCTGTGGGAGTGACCGGTGATGATGATGGGACAGGCTGTTTTTGCGGCCAGTTCCTCGAAGCGCCTGCGTTCTGTGTCAGCAAAGAGAAATTCGTGAGGATGTTCAGGACTGCCGTGAAAGAGGCAGATGTCCTGCCCGCCAATGGTGAGCATGTACGAATTTTCCAGTGAAAAGAGATAGTCTCTGGCGATTGGCTCGAGGTGTTCTGCCGTCCAGGTGTACATGATTCGTTTTTCCGCATTCTTTGGTTTTGTAAGCGGTTTCCCGAGCAGTAATTTTTTCACCTTCTTGTCCGTATTCCCGAGAATGGAACAGGCTTGATGGTCTCTCAGCCAGTGCAGTGTCTCATTGGGAAAGGGAGCATACACCAGCGAATCACCGCAATTACAGATTGCGGCAAAAGAAGTCCCTTGGAAATAGGTCTCAATGGCTGAGAGGGCCGGATAATTTCCGTGAATGTCGGAGAGAAGAAGGATTTTCATCTGTTCCTCAAAGCAGGGGGCCAATGAGGAGGGCCGTGTTTTCAAAGAGTTTTTCAATGAAAGAGCGTCTGGCCATGAGTTGGAGATCCAGGGGCTGGGCTTGAGATTCATAACGCATTTGGACCTCCCGGAGTTCTGTTGTGAAGGACGCACTGTAAATAAAGAGAGTCGCCTCGAAGTTGAGCCAGAAACTGCGCATATCCAGATTGACAGATCCGAAAAGAGCAAATTCATCGTCTACGGTTATGGTCTTGGAGTGCAGCAACCCTCCACTGAAGAGCTTGATGGATACCCCGCTGCTGGCAAGAGTCTCATACCTGGCTCGGCTGGCGTAATGGACAAGTTTGGAATCATTAATTTTGGGAACGATGATGCGGACATCAACGCCCCGTTGGGATGCAGACTGCAAGGCGGTAAGTAATGAATCGTCGGGGACAAAATAGGGGGTGGTCAAGGTGATACTTTTTTGTGCTGCATAGATGCTGGTCAGAAGGAGGTTGTGAATGGCCTCAGGGGTGAAGTCGGGTCCGGAGGGAACCAGTTGCACTGGAATGGTACCGGAAAAGGGCTGGGGAAGGATATCGGCTACGGTCCGTACGTGCTCAATATCTTCTTCAAGAGAGCGTGAATTGACTGTTTCAGCGTCTGTCTCCAAGAACCAGTCACTGATAAAGGTACCGGCAATGGCTTCGACCACAGGACCTTGGATCCGAACCATGATATCCACCCATTGGCCAACCCCTGATTCCTGTTTGAAAAATGCTGGGTCAACCATGTTCTGACTTCCGGTATAGGCAATCTTTCCGTCTATTACCACAATTTTACGATGGTTTCTGATGTCTATCCTGACGAAAATGGCCTTGAGGAATCCGGCCGGCAGGGCTTCCAGCACCTTGATCCCTGCAGCACGCAATTCTTTGACCTTGGTCCCTTTTAAGAAAGCTTTGCTGCCGATGGCGTCCACCAGAATCCGGCAGGTAACTCCCCTGTTCTTTGCCCGGATCAGGGCGGCAATCACCTCGTCGGCTGTACCGCCTTCATGCCAGAGATAAAACTGGAGGTGACAGGTGGAGGTGGCTGCATCTATATCCTTAATGATGGCATGCATGATTTTTTTCGGTTCTTCAATCAGCTCCATGCTGTTTCCGTCAAGGGTTGGGATACCGATAAGGGCCTCTGCCTGGCGATGGATGGGTTCAAGTGCAGGGTTGAGCTCGAACCAATTTACAGCTGTTTTTTTTCTCAGCGATGCCAACCAGTTGTGGTAATGTTCCAACGATTTTCTGGTCCGTGATGCCCTGGTTTCGCCAATCCTGTTTTCTCCGAGAAAGAGATAGACGATGGCACCGATGAAGGGGAGAAGAAGGATAACAATAAGCCAGGCAAGGGTGACGCCATATTGACGTTGGCGCATGATTACCCGAATAGAGAGTCCGAGACGAATGGCAAGGTCTGCCAGGGGGAGAAGGAAGGGAAGAATCGTACTGCTCCAGTGGTAAGTCTCTGCTGCCATTTGGCCAAATCCGAGAAAGGTGAAAAACGTCTTTTTAATGTACCTTTTGTCAGTTTACACGGCAGGACTGAAATGTAAAAGATCTAATTTTTCACTGGCATAATCACTCCTGAGAATGGTAGAAAGAGAATTCTTGTCAGCTTTTTGGCTGTCCAGGAAAAATTACTTTTTTGCCCAGGGGAGCGGCTGCGAAGTTGCGCTTACCTGTCCCTTTGCCTTATGCGAAAATGTTATCTTCGGAATTTTAATGAGATGCAGGTTGAGGGTGTTTCCAGCAGCGCAGTCGCGCGACATTTTTTGTCTGCCCTGAAGGTATCACAGACAAATGGAGACTGCGAATTCGTCCATCTGCTCGTGGGCCAAAAAACGTAACTTGTTCAGGTCTCTTTTATTTTATATTGGGAAAAGGAAAAATGAATATCAAAGGATTCTCAGCTTCTGCCGTTGCCGCAGGAATTCGCTATGCCGGGCGACTTGATCTCGGTCTTATATATAGTAATACTCCAGCTGTTACTGCCGGAGTGTTTACCAGGAATCAGGTCAAGGCAGCCCCGGTCATCATTGACATGGAGCGACTCAAACAGGGACGTGCCCAGGCGATACTGGTTAACAGCGGCTGTGCCAACGCCTGCACCGGCGCAAAGGGAGTGGAAGCGGCCTTGACCACCAGTTTATTCCTTTCGAACAGTCTTGATATTCCGGATGAAATGGTTCTCCTCTCTTCTACAGGAGTCATAGGCGAGCAATTGAATGTCGATGCCTTCGCCACCTCCATGGGCAAACTCGTGGCAGGGTTGGATGAGGGGAAGTTTGAAGAGGTGGCCCAAGCCATTATGACCACGGATACGGTCCCCAAAACAGTCTACCGGACGGTGACTATCGGTGAACACGAGGTCAATTTTATGGGAATGGCCAAAGGGGCTGGAATGATTATGCCCAATATGGCTACCATGCTCTCTTTTGTTGTCACTGATGCGCAAATCAGTTTTCCTGAACTGCAGAATTCGCTCCGCAAAGCAGCGGACAGGACCTTTAATAGAATTACCGTGGACGGCGATACCAGTACCAATGATATGGTCCTGGTGATGGCCAACGGCACTGCCACCAATGAATGGATTGACGAAGATAATCTCGTTGATCGCCAGGTCTTTCAGGATACACTGGAAGATGTGCTCAAGGAATTGGCCCTGAAGATCGTCAATGACGGTGAAGGCGCAACCAAGTGTATTACCATACGGGTCTGCGGTGCAAAAGAAGAGGCGGAAGCAGAACAGATGGCAAGGACTATTGCCAATTCAAACCTGGTCAAAACAGCCTTTTTTGGAGAGGATGCCAACTGGGGCCGGATCATTGCTGCGATGGGCCGTTCCGGGGTTCGTTTTCATCCGGATCGCGTTGATATCGCCTTTGATCATGTGGTGCTGGTGAGAGACGGGTTGGGGGTGGGCAAAGAGGCTGAGGCTGCTGCAACAGAGATTTTGAAACAGAAAAATATAAGCGTCTGTATTGATCTCAAGGATGGTACAGGATGTGAGGAAGTCTATACCTGTGATTTTTCTCTTGATTACGTAAAGATTAATGCTGATTACCGTTCGTAGGGAGATCGGCTGATGACTCTGCTGCAGGTTGCATATGCTTTTGCTTCAGACACCGATGGTAGCAATTTGTTGGAGCATGTGAAGACGATCGGTGAGCTTGTCGAGCAGGAAGTCCTGGAAGATCCGTTTCAGTATCTGGATACCTTTGACTGGCAACTGTATACTAAAGGCAGGGTCTGTATGCGTCGAGGAGTTAATCAGTACACACTCTCCGATTTTGCTGGCTTGGATGTGAGAGAAGGAATAGGTCCGGAAAACGCTGTTCCTTTGGCGAGGGAATTTGTTTCTTCTCCCTTCGCGGAGGAACTGCTATCCCTTGTCGGGATACGGGCCCTGATTCCCTGTGTTGATGTCGAGCGGAAGAAACATTTTTTTCATCTCCTAAATAAGGACCAAAAGATAACCTTACGTCTCTGTCTCGAACTACATAACTGTTTTTGTGAGGGAGCAGTACAGGAGACAGGGGGCTGTATCCGCCTTTATGGACTGCGTGGATATGAAAAAGTCTACCAGCGGCTGCGCCAGATATTTATTGAAAAGGGGCTTCAGGAAAGATGTGGAGAGGATTACCTTCTTCAGCAAGCACTGCTGGGAAGGAAACGGCGACCGCTCGATTACAACTCGAAATTCAATGTTACCCTGAATGACAGGGATACCATTGCTGAAGCCGCTCGGGATATCTTCCTGCTTTTGGCAGATGATATGAGCAGAAATCTTCCCGGCATTATTCAGGATTGGGACAGCGAATTTCTTCATGACTTCCGCGTTGCCTTGCGCAGGAGTCGTTCTCTTCTCTCTTCTTTAAAAAAAATGGTATCGGGGGATGAGTGTTCCGAGATGCTGGATGGACTCAAAGCGATTGGTACGGCAACTGGACCGGTACGTGACCTTGATGTGTATCTCCTGGAAGAAGAGGCTTATCAGGCCCTGTTGCCCGAGAGCCTCTATCAGGGGTTGAAAGCATTTTTTGCAAGTCTTGCTGCAAGGCGTGATCAGGAGTTTGAACAATTGCTTCGGACCCTGCAGTCTCCCGAATTTAATACCTTCATGAGTCAGTGGCTGGATTTTCTGCAAAACCGATTTTGTTCCCTGACAGGCGGTAAAGGAAGACAAGGATGCCACTCTGCGGCGGTAAAATTTATCAGAAAACGGTTTGAGAAAATTATCCAGCTCGGAGAAGCCATAGGAGCACAGTCTCCTGATGCGGAACTGCACAACCTTCGTATTGAATGTAAAAAACTCCGTTATCTCCTTGAATTTTATCGTTCTCTTTTTCCGGAAAAGGCAGTGGATGCCTGTATCGGGCAGCTAAAAAAACTTCAGGATAATCTGGGAACTTTTAATGACCTCTCTGTGCAGCAGGAGATGCTGGCTACCTATCGCGCCGATCTGGCTCCGGGGTCGAAAAAAAATATGCATATCGCCGCTGCTCTGGGTGGTCTGATTACCCATTTGCAAAGCGATCAGCAGAACGTACGGAAAAAATTCGCAAAAATCTACTCCAATTTCGCTACTGCCGAACACAAGACCCTTTTTCAGGATATGCTGGATGCTCCAGTCGTTAGGGAAAAGAAAGGAGAAACGAAATGAAAAGTATAGCTGTTTATTCAAGTAAGGGGGGGGTGGGTAAAACAGCTGCTGCTGTTAATCTTTCTTATGTCTGTTCCCAGAGGGGGAAAAAAACTCTGCTCTGCGATATGGATCCCCAAGGAGCTGCTGGATTTTATTATCGAGTTCGACCCAAACCTAATTTTAATCGGAAGAAATTTCTCAAAGGTAACCTCCAGTCTTTTATCCGGGAGACGGACTATCCACACCTTGATCTCCTGCCCGCTCATTTTTCCTTCAGAAATCTGGACCTGGCCCTTGATCGGGAGGGGAATGGCAAGTTGAAACATATTTTTGCCGGACTTGCCGATGACTATGACTACCTGATCCTTGATTGTCCCCCTAATATGACCTTGCTTTCGGCAAATCTGATCATGGCCGCAGACAGAGTGGTCACCCCCGTTGTCCCCTCAACCCTTTCCATCCTTGCCCTGGCGCAACTGGTTAAATTTTTCGATAAAATAGATGCGGACAGGAAAAAATTGCAAGCCTTCTTCTCCATGGTTGAGTGTCGGAAAAACATGCATGGGGATACAATAAAACGTTTTGGTAAAAAGAAGATTTTTTTACGGACCCAGGTCCCCTATCTGGCTGATGTGGAAAAGATGGGTCTTACCCGTCAGCCGGTGGCTGTCACACGGCCCGATTCAGTGGCTGCCGAGGCATATGATAAACTGTGGATGGAGGTCTGGAAAAGTCTTTTTCGAAAATAGAAACTTTTTCCTCAATAATTCATGGAGCAAAACTCGCTCTCCCGGGCCCTCACTGGTCTACTCTTTCTTGCAGCTCTTTTTTTTCTGAATTTCACCTCACGGGTGATCTTTTCCCCCCTCCTTCCTTTTATAGAAGAGGAAATGGGGCTAGCTCATGCCCAGTCCGGTTCGTTCTTTTTCTTTATCTCGGCAGGATATTTCGTTGCCATTCTCTCCTCTGGATTCGTCTCTGCCAGGATTGGCCATAAGCTGACCATTGTTTTTTCAGCCATTGCTTCCGGGGTGGTCCTCTTTGGCCTTGGATTTTGCACGAGTCTCTTTACCCTCCGTCTCACTCTTTTCTGTCTTGGCCTGGCATCTGGCCTCTATCTTCCCTCCGGCCTGGTAACCATATCGAGGATTGTTGCTCCTGCTTACCTGGCCAGGGGCCTGGCCATTCATGAAATTGCTCCTAATCTTGGTTTTGTGGCTGCTCCTCTGCTCTGTGAGATACTGCTCTCTTTTGTCTCTTGGCAGGAGGTCCTGGCCTGGCTTGGTATTGTTCTCATTGGCATCGGAATGACATATGGTCTCAGTTCCCATGGAAGCGGGGAAAGGGGAAAGGCGCCTGATCTTTCTGCCTCAGGTTTTCTGCTCCGTATGGGGGCTTTCTGGGCTATGTGCCTCTTTTTTTCTTTGGGGATTTGTTCAACGTTAGGCATTTATGCCATGGCCCCGCTTTTCCTGGTAACTGACCATGGCATGGATCCCCAGGAAGCCAACAGGCTGCTGGCCTTTTCGCGGACAGCTTCCATTTTCATACCACTGCTTGGTGGTTGGCTAGGGGACCGCTTCGGGAATCGACGTGTTATGGGCACGGTTCTTTTGATCACAGGTATTCTGACCATACTGATGGCAATGGTTGGAAACGGGATCTGGCTGATGGTCTTTGTGGTGGCGCAACCACTCTTTGCTGTTTGTTTTTTCCCCTCAGGCTTTGCTGTACTCTCAAAACTTGGTCCACCCGAGTATGGAAATCTGGCCGTATCGCTCTGTATCCCCTTTGCCTTTCTCTTGGGTGGAGGTGTGATACCGACTCTCATCGGCATGATTGGCGATGTAGCCTCTATCAGTTTAGGCTTTATCCTCGCTGGAGTCGCCTTGACCTTAGGAGGCTGTTTTTCTTTTTTTCTCACTTTCAAAGGGGAAAACAGAGGGGAAATGTGATGATCGTTTTCTCTCTGGACAGGTGCCAGTTCATGTCATTGATGGTAATTTTACCTGGTCCATTAAAAACAGCGATTCTTGTATTCCCATCGTGATATTGTTTCTTTCTGGCTTCATTCACTGCGTTGCATGCCTGAAGGGTTCCTTAACAAAAGAGGAGTTTCTTTTTTGTCTGTCGATCAGTGCTTTTCTGCCAGAACCGCATCAATTTCTTGCCGTTTGAGGATGGGCCTGATACTGGTTCCGCTTTCGTTGTCACTTGCAACGAGCAGGCGAATCATGTCCATGCCTGCTGTTTTTACAATTTCAGATGATCCTGTTGCCCAGAATATGGTGATCTGTTGAGAAAGGTTGCGGATAAATGCGTTGAATTCATACAAGTTGGTGTGGCCCAGGTCCTTTTCCGGTTCATCCAAAAGCAGGATCGTTTCTGGTGTCGTGTCTTTCGTAGCTGTCTGTAAGAAAAGGCAGAGAGTGACAAGCCATCTGAATGGATATCTTGCCTGGTTCAAGGGGAGTTCTTGTCCTGTCAGGCTCTTTTGATAAAAGGTCAGGCTGTCGTCTTGTAAGCTATGACTGAGTCTGGCAGTGGTGTCTGGAGAAAACGTCTGTAGTTTCTTGTTTACATCGTCAACCAGGTTCCTTATCCGCTCCGGGGCCAAGGTGGAATCCAGGTCGATAAGGTGATGTGCCAGGCAATACTGTGTCGATTCCTCAATCGTGGAGGGAAGACTCTGGCGTTGGGCCAGGAGTCGCTTGACAGAGAAGTGCTCCTTGAGCAAAAGATCGGAGGCAAGATAGAGGAGCGAGGGCAGCTGGGCAGTGAGGACCTTTTTTGCGGCCTGGAAACGTTGATGCCGATACACGGAGTCGAGGGTTGTGCTGGAGAGATCGATGTCTTCGGCGCCAAGGTGGGGCTGTATGGCAAGGAGCCAATTGGCCAGGGAATGCATGCTCTCCCCTCTGATTCGCTCTGTTGCCGCCAGGTTTGAGATATGGGGAGATTCAGTCCTGAAACCGGTTAATGCTGATTTGTCGGTAATACTATGAGCAAGGGTTGTGAAGGCAGGGGAAATTTCGCTCCAGCGGGTGGAAGAAGCAATTTCGATAAAGTTTGTCCAGCGTGACCAGTCAATTCGACGTCCGACCTCAATTTTATCGGTTTCGATAAGGATGGGATCAATTTCAGCAAGCTTGTTGCGCAGATCGTCGCTGCAGGTGAAAATGGCAAGGGCAGCAGTTTTTTTGTGGGGATTTATTTTTCTTTTATGGCCTCTGCTGAAAAAGAAATCGGGATAGGTGGTAAAAGGGTTGTCGTACTCTTGCAGAGGATGAGGGTTGATTGATTGCAGACCACGGAGAAGAGAAGTCTTCCCCGAACCGCAACGGCCAGCAAATATTGTCAGATGCGGGTGAAACTCAAACCAGCCGCTGTTCTTGATGATGTGGTGGCCACATATTTTTGCCTTTTTAAAATGCATGCTGTTCCCGCGATAAATGAGATGAGGAGAGATGCTTTTACAATTTTCAGATACGGGTCACAGGTCAGGCTTTTCTCTGGCCTGACCATTACAATAAGCATTGTCGGGAGAGAAAAAAAGCAGGAGAAAAAAAAGGAGCGGTGTCTTGAAAGCTCAGTGCCAATGGAATCTGCTTTTCTCCACAGTCAGTTTGTCTGGGTGTGACAGGTGAATGTTGTTGTATTACGGTACGTTACCGGTTTTCTGTCGTTGACGCTGACATCGTAGAATGGTGGTTCCAGGAGGGTGACCGTAAAAATCGGCTTCTGATTGTGTGAAAAAATGATACAATTGGGTATGAGATCAAGTTGTCTTCCCATATAATAGCCGTTACCAGCTACTCAACGTCTCCTCATATCAGTTAATTTTCCACTAAGGACATCTTTATGGAGTATGTGACAAGAAAACCGGTCATTCTTAATCGGCGCAGATTCATGCACATTGTGGCTGTCGCAGGTACAGCCGTAAGCTGTTGGCAACTTGGTCTCTTCGGAACAGGGAAGGCGTTACAAAAAGTGTATAGAAGCCAATCTATTATGGGTACGGTGTTGAACCTCACCGTTTATGGGCCTGACCGGGACAGTTGTGAAGAGGTTCTCGCCCGCACCATAGAGAAGATGGTGATGCTCGAGGGCCATCTGAGCAGGCACAAGGCAGACAGCGAGCTGGCCGAACTGAACAGGAGCGGCAGTCTTGCCAATCCGAGTCCCCATCTTTTAGATGTCCTGCGCCTGGCTGAAGGTATCAGTAAAAAGACCTCTGGTGCCTTTGATGTGACAATTCTGCCACTTTTACAGATGCATGAGTCGCTCCGTGGCCAAAATGATCATCCCGATGAGCAGAATCTAAACACTGCAAGAGGGCTTGTCGGCTATGAAAATCTGTCTCTGGATAAGGATATGGTCCGCCTTGCCAAGGATGGGATGGGGATTTCTCTGGATGGGATAGGCAAAGGCTATATCGTTGATCAGGGTGTCTCCACGTTGAGAAGCTACGGTTTTACCAATGTCTATGTGGAAGCGGGGGGGGATTTGATGGTCTCTGGTCAGAAGGAGCAGGGCTTACCCTGGCGTATCGGACTCCGCAGTCCTCGACCACAGCAACAAGACAAACCGGTGGTTATTGAAGTGAGCAATAAGGCAGTGGCCACTTCCGGTGATTATCTTCAGGCCTTCACCCCAGATCTGAAACATCACCATATTGTTCATCCGCGAAGTGGCTTTTCCCCCCAGGAACTGGCAAGTTGTACCATAACAGCTCCCACTGTCGCCCTGGCTGATGGCCTGGCCACTGCTGTCATGGTCCTGGGGAAAAATGACGGTCTTGACCTTGTCAGGTCCATGCCTGGCTGTGAAGGCTATGTCGTTGACAAGAAACTCAGCCACTTCAATACTGCGGGATTCTTCGCCTGATATGAAAACAATTCAGCTAAGCAGAGGGCTTGATCTTCCCATCTCGGGACATCCCGGGCAAGTGGTACGAGAGGGACATGTGCTCGAACATGTCGCCCTTCTCGGTGATGATTATATCGGCTTGAAACCGACAATGGAGGTTAAGGAGGGGGACCGGGTCAAAACTGGTCAGCTGCTTTTTGTCGATAAAAAAAACAAGGGGGTCAAATTTACCTCTCCGGGTTGCGGCACAGTAGTGGCCATAAACCGAGGCCCAAAACGAAAATTTGAATCGCTTGTTATTGAACTGGGGGGAGAGGAAAACATCTGCTTCCTAGCCCCTTCAGGTCATTCAATAGCAAAGATGGAGCCGGAAAAAATCCGTGACCTGCTGATTGATTCCGGGATGTGGACCAGTTTTCGTACCCGTCCCTATGGCAAGATTCCAGCGGTGGATTCGCTCCCGCACTCCCTCTTTATTACCGCCATCGACACTTCTCCTCTGGCCGCAGATCCGCAGCTCAGTATTGCCAGGTATGAAAAGGAATATGGCCTGGGGTTGAGGCTGCTCCGTCAATTCCTTTCTGTACCGATCCATTACTGTTCCGGGAGGGATCACTTGTTACCGGTCGAAGAGCTCTATGGTCTTGAGTACTCAGTCTTCCATGGACCTCACCCGGCCGGTCTGCCTTCAACCCATATCCATTTTCTCGATCCTGTTCATGAGGAGAAGACCGTCTGGCATATCGGTTATCAGGATATTATTGGTGTCGGTCATTTGCTCAACAGCGGTTACCTGTTCACTGAAAAGATAATTTCCCTGGCCGGTCCAGCGGTGACCAACCCTTCTCTGGTCATCACCCGTCCCGGTGCCTGTCTTCCTGAACTCTGTCAAGAGGAACTTGCCAGGGGAGCGTTGAGAATCCTCTCCGGATCAGTACTCGATGGCCGCGAGGCCAGCGGCAATAATAGCTTCCTCGGCCGCTATCATAATCAGGTATCGGTTCTTGAAGATGACAGTGGTCGAGCTTTTTTTAATTGGGCTCTGCCTGGAAGGGATCGGTTTTCCATCAAATCTGTCTTCCTCTCAGCACTGAAAAAAAATCTCTGCCTTCCCATGAATACCGCGCTCTGGGGAGGGAGGAGGGCAATATACCCGCTGGGCACGTATGAGCAGGTTATGCCCCTTGATATTATCGCCACCTCATTGTTGAAGGCTCTCTCTACCGGAGATACAGAAAAAGCAAAAGACCTTGGCTGCCTTGAGTTGATTGAAGAAGATCTGGCACTCTGCGGTTTTGTCTGTCCCGGAAAAAATGAATTCAGCACTGTACTGCGTCAGGTGCTGACAACCATTGAACTGGGCGGCTAAGGCTGTAGTTCTCAAAGGTAAAGGGAAGAAGATAACCATGAAAGCACTGAGTAAGATATTGGAAGATGCTGGCCGTTTCTTTGCAAAGGGAGGGCGTTTCGCGCGCTACTACTCACTGTACGAGGCTGTTGATTCTTTCCTCTTTGGCAGCAATCAAAAGACTCAAACGGCTCCCCATGTCCGGGATTCGATAGATCTGAAACGGATAATGAGCACGGTGATTATTGCGCTGATGCCCTGTGTATTGATGGCACTGTGGAACACGGGATATCAGGCCAACTCAGCCATCCAGGTCTTGGGGCTTTCCGGGCCGGATGGCTGGCGAGGGACACTCCTGTCTTTTGTCGGCTGCGATCCGGAAAACATGCTTGCCAACTTTGTTCATGGGGCACTGTATTTTTTACCTGTTTATCTGGTTACCCTCGTTGTTGGCTCTTTCTGGGAGGGCTTATTTACTCTGATCAGGGGCCATGAATTTTCCGAGGCCTTTCTGGTTACCAGTCTTCTCTTTGCCCTGATCCTGCCGCCCACCATTCCCCTCTGGCAGGTCGCCATCGGTATCAGTTTTGGTGTCATCTTTGCCAAGGAAGTCTTCGGAGGTGTCGGCCGGAATTTCATGAATCCGGCCTTGGTCTCCAGGGCCTTTATCTTCTTTGCCTATCCCGCGCAGATGTCTGGCGATCAGGTCTGGACTGCTGTGGATGGCATAACCGGTGCCACCGCTCTCAGCCAATTCGCCGGGGCCAGGCCTGGAGAGATCATGGACTCTGTTTCCATTACCTGGTTGCAGTCTTTCCTCGGCACGGTGCCAGGTTCCATGGGGGAGACCTCGACACTGGCATGTCTCTTTGGTGCCTTTATTCTCCTCATTACCGGTATAGCTTCCTGGCGGATTATGCTGTCAATGCTTCTGGGCGGACTGATCTGTAGCGGATTTTTCTGGCTCCAGGGCAGTGCTGTTCATCCCATGTATAATATCCCACCTCACTGGCATCTGGTCCTGGGAGGGTTTGCCTTCGGTCTGGTCTTCATGGCCACCGATCCGGTTTCCGCCGCCCATACAGCCACTGGACAATGGCTCTTCGGACTGTTGGTTGGAGGGCTGGCCATTCTTATTCGAGTGGCTAACCCTGCCTATTCTGAAGGGGTTATGCTGGCAATTCTTCTCGGGAATGTCTTTGCTCCTCTGTTTGATTATTTTGTCATCCAGGCCAATATAAAGAGGAGGAAATTACGTCATGGCTGAAGCATCTGCTGCCAAACCTTTTTACTCAGCTCTTCTCCTCGCCTTTGTCTGTTCGCTGTTGGTTGCCGGTGCCGCAGTGAAGCTCCGTCCCCTGCAGGAAGCCAATCGACTGCTGGACCAGAAAAAGAATATTCTTTATGCCGCCGGGCTGTATAGAGAAGGGAAGAGTGTTGAAGAACTCTTTGCTTCCATTGAGACGCGGGTCGTGGAACTGGCTTCAGGTCGCTATGTGCCTGCGGAGGAAATAGATCCCGCGTCCTACAGGCAACTAAAGGCTGCACTTCGTGAAGACGGCGGACATCCTCTCGACAGCAAGGTTGATATCGCTGGAATGCGCCGTCTGGAAAAATACTCTCTTGTCTACCTGGTCAAACATGGTGAACAGCTTGAGCAGATTATCCTGCCGGTCCGCGGCAAGGGGCTGTGGTCAACCATGTATGCCTACGTCGCGGTTGCTGGGGACTTGAGCACAATCCGCGGGGTCTCTTTTTACGAGCATGGTGAAACACCTGGGCTTGGCGGGGAAATAGAGAATCGAAGATGGAATGAGGGGTGGCAGGGAAAAAGGCTCTATAACCCAGAAGGCGAGATGGAACTGAAGGTCATCAAGGGGAAGGTCGTTGCAAGCGGAGATCAGGCCTTCTATCAGATCGATGGCCTTTCCGGGGCAACGCTTACCTCCAAAGGGGTCAGCAATCTGCTGGAGTTCTGGTTTGGAGATCATGGCTTCAAACCCTATTTCAGACAACTGCAAAAGAGGGATAATTCCAATGGCTGAAACCAGAGCGGAGCTCTTTCTCAGACCGATTTTCAAGCGTAATCCCATAGCGTTACTGGTGCTCGGGATCTGTTCTTCTTTAGCCGTTACCGGACAGATGAGCACTGCCTTTGTCATGTCTGTCTGTGTGACCCTGGTGGTGGCCTTTTCGAGTTTGATAATCTCAATTGTCCGTTTTCAGATACCCAGCAGCGTTCGCATTGGTATTCAGATAACTGTAATTGCAACTCTGGTTATCCTGGTAGACCAGATTCTCAAGGCCTACTCCTTTGAACTGTCCAAAAAGTTATCCATCTATGTCGGTTTGATCATCACCAACTGCATCGTTATGGGGCGAGCCGAAGGCTATGCCATGAGTAATCCACCCATTGCCAGTTTTATTGATGGAATAGGAAATGGTCTCGGCTATGGATTCATTCTGATGGCAGTGGCCTTTGTCAGAGAACTCCTGGGAGCCGGCACCCTGTTCGGCTTCGAAGTTCTGCCGTTGGTAAGCCAGGGTGGCTGGTATGTGCGAAATGGCCTCCTGGTCCTCCCTGCCAGTGCCTTTTTTCTCATAGCCCTGCTCATCTGGCTTCTGCGAAGTATTGACCCGGAACAACAGGAGAAGAGCTGATGAGCCATTATTTCGATATCATCTTAAGAGCCATATTCCTGGAAAACCTGCCCTTGAGTTTCTTTCTCGGGATGTGCACCTTTATGGCCATTTCCAAACAGGTCAAAACCGCCACCGGCCTCGGTGCTGCAGTACTGGTTATCATGGTCATCACCGTTCCCATTAATAATCTGATCCTCAATCACCTGCTTAAACCCGGTGGACTGGCCTGGGCCGGCCAGCCCGATCTTGACCTCACCTTTCTTGGTCTGCTTACCTATATTGCTGTCATTGCCGGTGTCGTCCAGATACTCGAAATGGTACTCGATCGTTTCCTGCCCGCTTTGTACAACAGCCTGGGAATATTCTTACCGCTTCTCACCGTAAACTGTGCAATCTTTGGTGGCAGCCTCTTTATGGTGGAACGTGATTATAGTTTTGGCGAGAGTGTGGCCTACGGTTTTGGTGCCGGAGGTGGATTTTTCCTGGCAGTGGTCTGTCTTGCTGGAATCCGGGAACGGCTGGAATATGCTAATCCACCTGCAGGGCTGCGTGGCCTCGGCCTCACCTTCATTACCACCGGCCTCATTGCCATCGCCTTTATGGGATTGGCAGGCATGGATATCTAATACCGGTGATGAACGGTAAGCCGGCACTCAGCACAGTACCCCCCTTGAGGGGAAAAATTACCTTCCGGCATGCTATTCAAAAAAACACGAAAAGAATCTCTAAGGTACTAAGCTGCCTTGCTCCGTCAGGGGATTGGCATGAGGAAAGAGGAATGGGAATATTGAAAAACAGAGTATCTCAGATGGTACTCTTCAATACGAGTCAGCAGTTTGCCAGACATACTGCCGAGACCACAGGGCCAGGCAAATGAATGAAATAGTCTATGGGGTGCTTTGCTTTCTAGGGATTCAGTTTGTCTTGGTCACCCTCATCGTTATTGCCAAAAAGACGCTTTTGCCAGGCGGTGAAATTACCATTGAAATCAATGGCACGAAACAGGTCGTTGCCTCCCCTGGAGGCAAACTGTTGACGACCCTCGCAGATAACGGCATAATTCTCTCCTCGGCTTGTGGCGGTGGTGGCAGCTGCGGGCAGTGTCGATGTGTAGTGAAGAAGGGTGGCGGCAGTATCCTGCCCACTGAGAGATCTCTGATCAATAACAGGGATGCAAAAAAAGGTATGAGACTCTCCTGCCAGGTCCCGGTTAAACGCGATTTGGAGATTGAAGTGGCAGCGGAAGCACTTGAGGCCAAAAAGTGGCAATGCATAGTCCGTTCCAACAGGAATGTGGCAACCTTTATCAAAGAACTTGTCCTTGATCTTCCTGAGGGCGAGGACGTCAATTTCCGGGCTGGGGGGTATATTCAGATTGAGGTGCCTCCCCATACCCTCGAATACGCCAATTTCGATATAGATGAACGGTTTCTTTCCGATTGGACCAAGTTCAAGATGTTTCAATATAAATCTCATGTCCATACTCCAGTGAGCAGGGCATATTCAATGGCCAACTATCCGGGAGAAAAGGGCATAATTAAATTGAATGTGCGCATCGCCAGTCCGCCGCCGAGAAGTGATGGGGGCATACCACCGGGGCAGGTTTCTTCCTATGTTTTTAACCTGCGTCCCGGTGATGCGGTCACCATAGCTGGTCCTTTCGGCGATTTTTTCATGGATGACAGCGATTCCGAGGCCATGCTGATAGGTGGTGGTGCAGGAATGGCACCTCTGCGCAGCCATATTTTTGATCTCTTTAAGGCCCGGCAGACCAAACGTAAGGTTTCCTTCTGGTATGGCGGTCGGAGTCTGGGGGAAGTTTTTTATGATGATGAGTTTACCCAACTGGCCAGAGAACATACCAATTTTTCCTTCCATCTTGCCCTCTCCGACCCGCAGCCTGAGGATAACTGGGAGGGGGCTGTCGGTTTTATTCATCTTGTAGTGCTTGACCAGTATCTCAATGATCATCCGGCTCCTGAAGACATAAACTATTATATCTGCGGGCCTCCTCCGATGTCCAAGGCTGTATTTGAGATGCTTGAAAATCTTGGCGTTGAAAAGGGAAACATCCATGCAGATAACTTCGGTTAACTGCTGAAAGGGACGCGAAAGATGATTAAGGTTTGCTTATGACCAGCTCGGTACTTGTTTTTCTTATAACGTTGCTTATTACCTTCTCCCTCATTGTGTTCGTTGTGGTCCTTATCAGCTACTGCAAGAAAAGACAGGGAAAAACAAGGCACGGGCTTACCGGTATGTGCCATCAGAACGGTGGTACAATGTGCAGCAGCTGCAACTCGCAGTTACAGTCTATTCCCGGAAAGGATGGCGAGGATATCTGAAGAGCTTTTGGGTGAGTAAAAAGGAAGGAAACTATTCAGCAGCACTTCATCTTCGTCCAGTTAGGTCTTCTCGAATAGCACTAGTATGCTTCGAAGTCCTAACTGAACGAATATAAAGCATTGCTAAACAGTTACAGACCGGTTGTTTTCCAATTGTTGAGCACTACTTGAATAGTTACAAAGGAAGGTAACCGGAGGGCATCTTTTTTGAGGACGGGAGGGAGAAAATGGTTTGTCACTGGTCTGTTTTCCGAGTTCCTTCTGGTCCACCAAATTGTCTGGGAAGGAACAGGGGGGACCGGAAATTTTCATTCCGGGTTTTTGTCTTTTGACAATTGGTTGAGGTTAGAGATTTCTTTTCTTCCTCAGTATTCACCCTCGTCATTATTTCAATATTCCTCAATGGATGTCTTTCGCTTTTTCTTGTTTATCCTGTCTTCATTCATAGAGAAAGTGGCAAAAATCAGCCATGGTTTCCTGCAGTTGAAAAAAGCACTTGTTGAATAGAGCTGTGCTGGATAATGTGATGCTGAGAGTTTAAGAGAACGATGTGTCTTGGAGGTGCTGGAGGGAAGCTAATACCGTTGATGAACGGTAAGTCGGCACTCAGTACAGTAACCCCTTGCGGGGTGAAAGTACCTTAGAAATTCTTTTCAAAAAAACACGAAAAGAATTTCGAAGGTACTAATACTCAAGGGCGAACCCCAGGAAAACCTGATCAAGCCCCTTGCTTCAGGGAGTATTTTTGCTCAAGTTTGCATGGTCCTGGCGGGATGCTTCTCTTTTTTTGGCACTTTTTGGAAAAAATGCTATTCTTGACTATTTTTACCCTGTCATCATTATTGATAATGATCTTATTTCATATTTTTTGAGAAGAATTATAGCCCAATGTCCGGTCGTCCAAGCTGTATACAGTGTGTCCATTATTTTGTTACCCATAATCCCAGCAAACCTCATGGCTGCAGGGGGTTAGGTTTTAAGTCTGCCCAGAATCCGGCAGCAGTGGTGTTTGCCTCTTCAGGGATTGAATGCCAGCTCTTTGTTTCAAAAAAGAAGCATACTGATACTGGTGGTTCCAGGGGCGGAATAGTGGCTTGACCCGATCTGCCGAGAGTTAACCGAGAATATATGAGTCCCTGTAAAGGATAATCGAAATGCCTTATGTGAATATTAAAGTGACAAAAGAAGGTGTCACTGCCGAACAAAAATCTGAACTAATCGTTGGCGTAACTGCATTATTAAAGAAAGTCTTGAATAAAAATCCAGCAACAACTGTTGTTGTTATCGATGAGGTAGAGACCGATAACTGGGGTATTGCAGGTGAGCAGGTAACGTTACATCGAAAGAGAGGAGAATAATGATCAGTTGCGGAAGTCATCAGCAGGATTTGCTGAAAAACAGTATAACAACACCTTCTGAGGGTGGGAGAGAATGAAGTTATCACTTTTTGGAGAACAGTACACCAGCGGCGCCGGTATTCTCAGCCTGATGGATGATCTTGGTAATGCCTTGGCTACTGGTGGTGATGACATGATCATGATGGGTGGCGGTAATCCCGGACATATTCCCGGGTTTCAGGACGTCATGCAGAAACGCTTGCAGGCCCTTGCTGCTGATAGGGGATCGTTTCAAAAGCTCATCGGTGTCTATGATCCGCCTCAGGGTGAGAAAGATTTCGGGGAGGCCCTGGCAAAACTTCTCCACCGTGAGTACGGCTGGGATCTCGGCCCTGAGAATATCTGTCTCACCAATGGCAGTCAGGCCGGTTTTTTTCTCCTCTTCAATATGTTTGCCGGTCCCTATCGGGACGGTGGAGTCAAGAAGATCCGTCTCCCCTTAGCTCCAGAATATATAGGGTATGCCGACCTTGGTCACGGCGATGATTTTTTTGTCTCCAGCAGACCTCGTATTGAACTCCTGGCAGAACGGTTTTTTAAATACCATGTGGATTTTGCCAATCTGGAAATAGGGGATGAAACCGGGGCAATCTGCGTTTCGCGGCCGACCAATCCCACCGGCAATGTGATGAGTGATGAGGAAATCGCAGCCCTTGATGTCCTTGCCCGCAAGCATGATGTGCCCCTGATCCTCGATAACGCCTATGGTGTACCGTTTCCTGGCATTATCTATAGTGAAGCCAAGCCGGTCTGGAATGAGAATATCGTTGTCTGTCTCTCTTTGTCAAAACTCGGCCTGCCGGCAACCAGAACGGGAATTATTGTAGCCCGTAAAGAGATAATCAAGGCGGTATCGGGGATGAATGCTATTATGAACCTGGCTACCGGGAGTTTTGGGGCAATGCTTGCCCAGGAAATGGTAGAAACTGGGGAGGTCCTGAAGCTCAGTCGGGAGGTGATCAGGCCATTTTATCAGAATAAAATGGAAAAGGCTGTATCCCTCTTTCAGAAGGAATTGGCAGGTACCCCCTACAGGATACACAAACCAGAAGGGGCAATGTTTCTCTGGCTTTGGTTCGAAGATCTGCCCATCAGCAGTCACAACCTGTATCAACGATTGAAAGCAAGAAATGTTCTGGTTGTCTCCGGCCATTTCTTTTTTCCCGGATTGAAGCAAGGATGGAAACATCGTGACGAATGTATCCGGGTGACTTATTCCCAGGATGAAGAGCAGGTAGCAAAGGGAATCAAGATTATTGCCGAAGAAGTCAAAAAGGCTTACTCGTAATTGAAGAGCAGTATTGTCTACAAGAGGATTGTTGGTGCAGAGTAGAAAAAAAATAATTGGACTGTTGTGCGGGCTTTTACTTCTCTGGTCAGGCATGGCCTTGGGAGAGTGTGTGGAAGGGGATTGTCGGAACGGTTCTGGTACGCTGGTCCATGAGGATGGCCGACGCTATAGTGGTGAATTTAAAGACGGACGTCTTCATGGCAAAGGAGTTCTTAGTTTTTCTGATGGCACGGAATATAGAGGGGAGCTGAAGGATGGGAGATACTATGGAAAAGGTGTTCTCACCAGCCCTGATGGCCGCAGGTATGAGGGAACGTTTCACGATAACGTCATAGATGGAGAAGGCGTTCTCACTTTCAGAGACGGGTCGCAGTACAGCGGGGCATTTGTCCTTGGCCGCTACCATGGAACAGGAAGGCTTGTTTTTGTCGATGGACGTCATTATGAGGGTGAATTCAGGAACAATCTGATTGAAGGACAGGGCAAGCTCACCTATGCAGATGGAACCTGGTTCGAGGGTGAATTTCATAATGGTAAACCTGCGGGCAGGGGAATCAAAACCTATGCCGACGGCAGCAGATATACAGGTTATTTTTTTAACGAGCAACGTCATGGCCAAGGGGTGTGGGAAGGAGCCGATAAGAATCGTTATGAGGGCTCTTTTGCCAGAGATGCCTATAATGGTGAAGGCATTCTCGTTTATGGTGATGGTCGAAAATACAGCGGCCAGTTTCTCGATAATTACAGGCATGGGAACGGTGAATTAAACTATATCGACAAGACTCGCTATGTGGGACAGTTTATTCATGGTAAGAAACAGGGATATGGAATTCTCTATTATCCAGACTCCAGCCGCTACGAGGGGGAGTTCTTTCAGGATCAGCGCCATGGCCAGGGAAAACACTTTTATGCCGACGGTTCCCGTTATGAAGGTGAGTTCCGTGATGGCAAGGCCCATGGCCAGGGGATGCTTGTTGGTGCCGATGGTCGAAGGTTCAGTGGAGAGTTTGTAGACGGGAAGCCCGTAACAAAAGAGGAGTTCCAAGAAAAGATCAGCGAGGTTCAGAAAGATAAGAAGATTCAGGAAGTGAAAGAGCAGAAGCTGGTCGTCGTTCCGCAAAAGGCAGAGACACAAGTGGTGCCTGCTGCAGAAAAGCATATCCTCAATCAGGGGAGAGTGTGTACGGCAGGCAATAAAAAACCGTTGCAGGGCAGAGTCGAGTTCCTCTATCCCAATGGCATGTTCTACCAGGGCGAGATGAAAAATGGCCTCATGGATGGAGACGGACAGATTGAATACAGTAACGGCGATACCTATGAGGGAGAATTTCGACAAGGAAAACTGCACGGCACTGGAACATATGAATACAGTAATGGACGCAGGTATGAGGGAACATTTGTCCAAGGGAAAAAAGAGGGAACAGGAATATTCAGTTACCCTGACGGCTCCCGGTATGCTGGTGAGCTGAAAAAGGATCATTTTTCGGGGATAGGGAATTATTTTTTCAGTGATGGGAGCCATTACCAAGGCCACTTTAATATAGGCCGTTTTGAGGGCAGGGGGGTGTTAACCTATGCAGATGGGAGTGTCTATAGTGGAGAGTTCCGTGATGATATGCCCCATGGCAAGGGCCAGCTTCTTTCAGCAGATAGCAGTCGCTATGAGGGGGAATTTTCCGGAGGAAGAAGAAACGGGTTCGGCAAACTGGTTCTGGCCAATGGAAAGGTGTACGAAGGTCAATTTAAGGATGATGAGTTTCTTGTCCCTTGAGCAGTATCCCCAGGAGAGGAATAATGCGTTGGAGTTATAAGACAGTCCGTTTTGGTTTGAAAAAAGAGGGGATCCTCGGCAATGCCTTTCTGGATGAGTCTGAAATAGAGTTATCACTCAATGAATTCGGAAAGTTCGGTTGGGAACTGGTTTCCTTCATGGAAGTTCAGGATGGGGTGATAGGGGTATTCAAACAACCCCTTGGCCAGGGATGGTCACGCCTCGAAAAGGACTCGAGAGAAGAAGAAACAGAAGGAAACTACGTAGTTAAAGATGTTCCACCGCTTATTAGAAAAACTGCAACTGGTGTACCAGATGGTCAGGGCCAGGCCAGAGAGCAAGTATTGGAAGAGGATCTGGGGCAGGAAGAGGCAGAGCCAGACGAGAGAGATGTCGGCTCTATCCGAATAGAATAAACGAAGTAAATATAAACAGTTACATGGTTGTTGTTTGCCAATTATTGGGCATTGCCTGAATAGATACTAGACCCATTGAGTACCGATTGGGAAGAGAACTGTATGTGTTTCTGGGAATCTGTTACGAGAGATCAGGATGGAGCAAGGAAATGGATATCCGCAGATAGTCGGATCTGAACTCTTCGACTGGATGCGGACGATTCGTCACCACCTCCATCAGAGTCCGGAATTGTCTTTCCAGGAATTTAAGACCGCTGCCTATATTTGCGAAAAATTGAGTGAACTTGGGATCAGTCCGCGACCAGGTGTGGCCGGGACCGGTGTCCTGGCTGAAATTGGTCCTGCCCATAGCGATTGGATCGTTGGACTCCGTGCAGATATGGACGCTCTTCCCATTGGGGAACGAACGGGTTTGCCATTTGCCTCCACGGTGAGTGGAAGTATGCATGCCTGTGGCCACGATGGTCATATGGCAATGCTCCTGGGGGCTGCAGCACTGCTAAAAAAAATGGATCTTCCTGGTCGGGTCAGGTTTATCTTTCAACCAGCAGAGGAGAGTGGCAACGGTGCTGAGAAAATGGTCGCAGAAGGTGCTGTCAATGGGTTGGATGCAATTTTTGGGGGGCACATCGACACCCATTATCCCACGGGAAGTATCACCGTAGATGAAGGTATAATCTGTGCCTATGCTGATCCCTTTATTGTCAGGTTAAAGGGAAGTAGTGGTCATGCCGCCAGGCCCCATGAAGCCAGGGATAGCATTGTGGCTGCAGCAACTCTGATAACCGCCCTCCAGTCGCTGGTCAGCAGAGAAGTGGATCCCAATCAAGCCGCAGTGCTTACTGTTGGACGTGTCCAGGCCGGAGACGCCCATAATGTCATAGCAGAAGAAGCCATCCTGGAAGGGACTATTCGTTCCACCCATCCTGAGGCGCGCAGCAGACTCCTGGCTGGGATGGAAAGAATGGTCATGGGTATCTCTTCCCTCTATGCAGTGGCTGCCCATCTGGAATTTCCCGACTTCCTGCCGGCAGTGGTCAACAGTGCTTCAGCAACAGAGGTGGCCCGCAGGGCAGCAGCTGCCGTGATTCCTGAAGACAGTATCCTCTCTCAGGGGCCATCGAGCCTTGGAGGGGAGGATTTTTCTTTTTACCTCCAGAAGGTTAATGGCTGTCTGGTTCGTTTTGGGGCGAATATCTCAGCAGAGACGGGTCCAGCCCATAGTTCGACCTTTGACTTTGATGAAGCAGTCCTGGCCACAGGTGCTGCCTGGTATGCCCAGGTAGCCTTGGCATTTTTACAGGAGAATGTGTCGCCATAATCAGCACTAAGGAGTCTCAATGATGCCCGGTGCCAAAGCTCCACCGTTGACATTTGTTTCAAGCCGTTCCTATACCTTGGGAGTGGAACTTGAATTTCAGACTCTGGATAAGGAAAGCCTGAATCTTGCCCCCCTGGCTCCAGTCCTTCTTGCCACGGCCCCACCGATTCTCCGACCTCGCATTACCCACGAATGGATACGCTCTATCCTCGAAATTCGCACAGGCATCTGTCGCTCTGTTCGAGATGTTGAAAATGACCTGCTGCAGACCTGTGCCATGGCCGAAGAGCTGGCTGAGGAGAACCATTGTCTCCTCTATGCTGCATCTCTGCACCCATTTGCCCGATCAGAAGATCAGATGTTGACCAAGGATGAACGGTATGAACGCATCATGGCGGAGTTGCAGATTGTCGGGCGCCGTTTTATCTCACAGGGGTTTCACGTCCATGTGGGTATGATTGACGGCGATACGGCCGTCAGAGTATGTGATAGGGTGCAGCCCTATCTTCCACTCTTTGTTGCCCTCTCTGCATCTTCTCCTTTTTTTCATGGAGAAGATACTGGACTCATGTCTTACCGGACAAAGTTGTTTGAGGCCCTGCCCCTGGCTGGAAGTTATGAGCAGCTTGGAGATTGGGATAGTTTTCTCGAGGAGATCACAACGCTCAAAGAGGCTGGGGTGATAGAATCTATCAAGGATTTGTGGTGGGATGCCAGGCCTCATCCGGGGTTTGGCACCTTGGAGATCAGGGTCTGTGATCTGCCCACTCGCTTTGCTGATATTCTGGGGCTCACTGCACTTATCCAGTCTTTTGTTGCCGCCCTTGCCGAGTCTTCTCTGCAAACAACGCCCTGCAGGCAGGAGCTCCTGCGGTGGAATAAATGGCAGGCCGTGCGCTATGGTCTGGAGGGGACTTTTATTGATCAACTGGGCTATCTTGGCGGAGGACGGATGCAACTGCGTGAGGCAGTGGATCGTCTGCTTGAGAAAATACAGCCCCTGGTAACACGCTTTGGTTCGGAGCGATATGTTCGGATGGTGGACAGGATTCTGAAAGATGGAACGGGCGCTGATTGTCAACGGCGAGTATATGCCGAGCATAAGGATTTTAGAAAAGTTATCCAGCAATTACAGCGGGAATTCTGGCAATGACTATCTGTTCCTAAGTGTTTGGCCGCAGCCATTTGATCCGAAGAGAGAGCGTGCCTGCAGAACAGCTGTCCCCTGCTGATTTAAAGAGGTCTTTTGTCTAGAAATGAAGAGTTCTAAATATACAAAGTCCATAGCGGCCACTGGTCATCCCCTGGTCAGCGAGGCAGCTGCAACCGTGCTCAGGGCTGGAGGAAATGCCTTTGATGCGGTGGTGGCCGCAGGTTTTGCCTCCAGTGCTGTAGAACCTGCTCTGAACAGTCTCGGCGGAGGCGGATTCCTTGTTGGCCACTCAGCCGCGCAGGGACAAAATCTATTTTTTGATTTTTTTGTCGATACGCCAGGGCTTGGCTCCGGTCCTGCCTTGATCGAGCCCCATTTTTTCCCGGTGACCGTTCAATTTTCCGGATCACAACAGGATTTTAATGTGGGGTTAGGGGCTGTAGCCGTACCTGGAACCCTGAAAGGACTGCTGCATATCCATCGTCGCCTTGGATTCATGGATCTTGCTGAAGTGCTTGCTCCTGCCATAGAGCTTGCCAGGGAGCACCGGCTCAATAGCAGTCAGGCCTATTTTCTGAAACTACTTCATCCCATTATGACCCTTTTCCCTGCAGGACAGGCAATATATGAACCGGATGGGAACTATCTGCAGGAAAATGATCAGTTGAGGAATCAGCTTCTGGCGGATTTTCTCGAAGAAATAACAGTCGATAAGGGAGACAATTTTTATCATGGTGAGATGGCTGCCCGCATGGGCGAGGATATGATCGAAAATCAGGGGCTTCTTACCCGAGAAGACCTTGGCGCCTATCAGGTAAGAGAGCGAACTCCATTGGCGGTTCCTTTTCGTGACTATCAGTTTCTCACCTCTTCTCAACCATCCATGGGAGGTCCATTGGTGGGTCTTTCCCTGTCCTTGCTTTCTCTGGAGAATTCTCCAGCTTTCGAGTTTGGCTCAGCGGAGTATCTTCTTCATACCACGGGATTGATGCAGGAAGTGGAATTGAGACGGAAGTCGGGGTTTTTGACCCCTGCCGATCTGGAAAATTTTTTACAAAACAATGAATATCTGCCTCGGAGAGGAGAGGACATTCGGCTTTTTTCCAGAGGGACTACCCATATTTCCATTGCTGATAAGGATGGAAACTGCGCTGCCATGACCTGCTCCAATGGAGAAGGTTCCGGTTATTTTGTCCCAAACAGTGGGGTGATGCTGAATAATATGATGGGGGAGGATGATTTGCATCCCCAGGGCTTTCATTCCATTCCTCCGGGGCAGCGCGTTGGCTCGATGATGTCGCCTTCTCTGTTGATCAAGGATGGAGAGGTCTGTCTGGTCATTGGCAGTGGTGGTTCTAAAAGAATTCGAACTGCTGTGAGCCAGGTTCTGACTCAGGTCGTGGATTTTGGGCGAACGATTCAGGAGGCCGTCAACGCTCCTCGTCTGTATTGGGATGGTGAAAAAGTTCAGCTTGAACCAGGATTTCCTCCTGAGGCGGTTAACTGCTTGCGTCATAGGGTAGAGGTCAATGAATGGAAGTCCTGTGGGGTCTATTTTGGTGGGGTTCATGCTGTGATACCTGGAGTGGAAGGAGCAGGAGATCGGCGCCGAGGCGGTTCTGTGATCGAGGTGAATATTCTCTGAGTCATTTCCTGTCAGGTACAAAGGTGTTACGTGCTGTAGGCCTCTGAATGGCAGGCCGTATTTCTCGTCAAAATCTACTGTGAAGCAGACAAGCACTATCTCCTGCGTTACAGGCCCAAAAAACATTTTCCCCATCCTGGTAATGGGTTGCAGGTATGTGGTGTTATCCCGGTGCTGCGGACCAGCCCCACTTTCCAGTTTCACCTAACGATGTTGATCTGAAATGAACTCTGGTGGGTAGAAACTATACAGGTGCCACAAAAGGCGGGTAAAAAAGAAACACATCTGTGGCATGGGTTTTGTGAAAGGAAAAAAGAAACTGATGATAAGTTGAGTTATTCTCATTGATTGTGTTCTTTTTTTTAGGGTTGGCACGTTTGTTGTAATATAAAAGGAAAGGAAAATGAAACTTCATTTTTTCTTCCCCTCCCAAGGCCCTTCTGATTAACTCCAGAAGGGCCTTCCTTTTTTCTGTCAGAAATATTCCGTCATACAGCTATCAGGGTTCCCAACGAAACAGAGATCTTGTTGGCCTGCTGAACATACTGGGGCGATTAACAGCTTCATCTTGTCAGGTGATAAAGCACTAGTAGATTCATAGCGTATAGCTGAGAGGGGAACCTTTCTTTTTTTTAGGAGAACAGCGATATCGTTTTTCTCTTTCTTTTTCTCGCAGTTCCCCTTGGAGCGTTTTTGTTCCTTATCACTTCCTGATCCTCCCAGTTACGGCCGGGAATGACAATGGTCCTGGTGATGGTACTGGAAACGGACCGGGAACAGGGGACTGTATTTGGGACGTTTGCCAGCTGTTTCATCCTGGAGCAGCAACTCTTGCGCCAAAAAGGAGTGGGTTCCCTCCTTCCCATTTTTGTTGTTAAGAGGAATAAAAGAAATTATAAAATAGTGAGCATCGCAGGTTGCTTTAAAGAGGATTTGGTCTGTAAATTGTCCCTTTCCTCATTGCCGGTCACATTGACTGGCAATGAGTGAACAGGGCTGGTAGAGGTAAGACGGGTTGTGGGGCAGGATGTATTTCAATCTGACCATACAGCTTCTCATTTGGTCCATTCTTCGTGGATAGTCAGCCAGGGTGTTTTTTGTCCGAATTCGGGTGGCTTGTGGATGACAGACAGCATCGCTAGCATAATGCGATTATCCAATGTGGGTTGAAGTCTTATGCTTTCTGGCAATATCGGTACGTCGCCCATCCTTCATGTCATGTGGCACGGTGTTTGCCTATAAAGGTGAGCGGCTTACATCAGGTGTTTATCTTCAATAGCCAACAAGGGGATTTGTAATGAAAAAGATAGTTGCAGTGTCAGCTTTGGTTATCATGATTGGGTTGAGCGGAGTCTGTCAGGTTTCTGCAAATTGGGGGCCCGGTAATATGATGGGTGGAGGTTCAGCAAATTGTCCTCAGAATAGAGGCCAGATAACTGCCCCCATGGATGCTGAAACCAAGGCCAAATTTGATAAGTTTTATGAAGAAACTCTTGATCTTCGTAAAGAGATTGTTGTGAAACGTGCTGTGAAGCACGCATTGATGCGTGCTGAGCAACCTGATTCTGCAGCTATTGGCAAAGTAACCGGAGAGCTGTTTGATCTCCACAATGCCATGCGAATAAAGGCACAGAAAGATGGTTTGCAGGGCTTTCGGGGAATGGGCCAATGCGAGGGCTGTTGTGATGATCCTGGTTGTCAGAATGGTTGTAGAGGGATGCGATGTGGGCAAGCTCTGATGGACAGCCAGTAATCCTTTTTTTCGCTTTGTTGCAAAACCCGCCAGGAAAAATCTGGCGGGTTTTTTTGTGTCGATATCCTTTTGCGACATTGGTGTCGAACTGAAACCCGATTATCGGAAAAGGTGTCGCCATCTTGACTCTTGTTGCGACCATTTATTTATCTTCCTCTGAGAGAGTGACTTGGTGTGGTATGAAATAAGATAGGGAACAGCTTTATAGCAAAATCAATATCTCCAATAATACATTGAATTAACAAGTTAATATGATTGTTATGGGAATGTGAGGGCGCATGAGTATTTCTTCCAATTTCTCATCACTCTGGTCCGCAGTAAGGGGATTCGTGTTGCAGATCTTCCCCCTGAAGTTCGTCAAAACCAGGTGAGTGGTGGAAACCTCATTCAGCGACTGGCAGAGGTAGAAAAGAAGATGCTCCTTCATGCCCTGGAAGAGTATGGTTGGGTGCAGACCCGAGTTGTAGAATCTCTGGGAATCAGCGAAAAGGTTTTGCGATAGAAGATGGGGAGGTCTGGGATTGATCGGGATCATGATTGGTGTTTCAGGGCAGCGGCGACGGGTGGTGGGTTGGCGATGCGATAGATACAATATGTTGTGCCTTTGGCCCGGAAGTTCTTGACAGATAAGTATCGTTAGTATATTTTTAAGCTGTATTCAGGTGTCTGTAACAGGACTGAAAAGGGAACTTCGTGAGAATCGAAGACGGGCCCGCCGCTGTAACCGAGGACAAATCCTGCATCCATGCCACTGACAGTTATTGAATACCCTGGAAATGAATTGTTGTTTTTTTTATTCTAGCTGGGGTCAGAAATGCTGGTTGGGAAGGCGCAGAGGGAGAGTGATTCGGAAGTCAGAAGACCTGCCTGGAAACTGAAGTGGTTGCCGTCGCGGAATATCGGTGATCAACTGATCTTGTGGATAAAAAAGGGAAATCCCCGGGTCTGAATATTTTTCGGCTCGGGCTTTTTTGTTCCGGGCCATTGCTGGATTGTTAGGATTTGCATCCTGTGCAAGCAACAATCGCTTACCTGAGGAGGGTAGAACAATGGTGTTACCTGAAAGGAGTTTGACAAAGTTGGTTTTTTGGCGTGTAACAGACTGGGATTCTTTCCAGAGAATCCTGCGTTACTTGCTGTAACATCGGAGGCCAAGTCTGCATTGTTGGGCAGGCTTGGCCTCTTGCGGCATTATCCCAGCATACTGCCTATCTGAAAAACAGCAACGGCGGCGAAAAAGGCAAAGGTCGTATTAAAAGCCATGGAGAAAAAGGCCCACTTCCAGGAGCCTGCTTCTTTGGCAATACAGACAACAGTGACAAAGCAGGGGGCATAAAACATGATGAAAATCAATACGGCCACTGCTACGACACTGTTCCAATGCGGGTCTCTGACCAGCCGTTCGCCAAGAGAATCAGATACATCAACTTTCACTTCACCCATGGAGTAGGCAGTTCCTAGAGTGGAGATGATCACCTCTTTAGCTGCAAATCCTCCAAGAAGGGCAATATTAGTCCGCCAGTCAAATCCGGCAAGGCTTGAGACCGGTTCAAGAAAGGTTCCGATTTTACCGGCAATGGAATATCGCAGGCCGGCTCCGGACTCCTGCTGATCTATAATGGTCAGTGCTTCTCTCAGTTGTTGTGCTTCTGGGGACAGTTTCCCTGCTTCCTCATTATGGGTGAGAAGTTCTGTCCTGATTGGTTGAGGATAACTCTGCCTTGTCACTGTCCGTTTTGCTTCAAAACTCTCTGATTGAGAGTCTGGAAGGCCTGGGTAGGTCATCAATGCCCAGAGAATAATAGAGATTCCCAAAATGACAGTTCCGGCTTTCTTGATATATTGCCAGGTCCGCTCCCAAGTATGGATGAGAAGTCCTCTCAGGGTAGGAAAACGATAGGGCGGTAGTTCCATGACAAAGGGGGTCGCTTCCCCTTTGAGTACGGTCGTTCGTAAAAATTTGGCAACCACAAGGGCGACCAGCCAGGCCAGCATGGTGAAAAGAAACATATAGAGTGCCTGATGATCGGTAAAGAATGCACCGATAAGCAGGACCAGGACAGGCACTTTCGCTCCACAGTTCATAAAGGGAACAGTGAGCAGGGTGGCCATGCGTTCTTTTGGTGAGCGTAGGGTTCTGGTAGCCATGACTCCAGGGACTGCGCAGCCGCCAGCTATTCCGCCAGATACGATAAAAGGCATTACCGAGGAGCCGTGGAGGCCAAAAATACGGAAAATTCGGTCCATCATAAAGGCAACTCGAGCCAGATAACCGGAATCTTCGAGGATGGCAATTCCAAAGAACATGAACATGATAAGGGGAACAAAGCCTAACACACCGCCAACCCCATCAATAACCCCTGAGATGAGCATTGATTTAGCTGGTCCGTCAGGAAGAGTTGCATCTACTACTCCTCCCAGCCAGCCGAAAAATGACCCCATCAAGGAAACCGGCAGTTCACTCCAGGAAAAGGTGAACTGGTAAAGGCCAAAGAGGATGAGCAGCATGACAATTGGACCTATGAGGCGATTGGTGAGAACTTTATCAATTTTATCTGAGGCATAAAGACGGTCTATATCAAACTTGTGGGACAAGACTCCCTGGCGGACAATGGATTTTATAAATCCGTAACGATGGTCAGCAATCATGGATTCCGGATATACGTCCATGGTCTTGAGCAGATGGTCGGAAATGCTGGCCACCATCTGTTCGAGTTTTTGAGTTACGAGTGGATCAGCTTTCTGGCCCATGGCAAGAATCTGGTCGTCATGTTCGAGATATTTAATGGCGGTATAGTGAGGAGGGTAGGTTGTAATAAGAAATGAAGAGTCGGTGATGATAGAGACGAGCTCCATGAGTACCTCATCAAGATCATCTCCGTAGGAAATATCCTTTGGGCACCATATCTTTTCAGAATGGGCGACTTCAAGGGCCTGTTTGATTAACTCCTTTGTTCCTTCACCAGACCTGGCAATGATGGGCACTATCTGAACACCGAGCAACTCTGCCAATTTTTCATAGCGAACTTCTATTCCTCGATCTTTTGCTACATCAATCATATTCAAAGCAATAATCAGAGGCACTCCCATTTCCAGGAACTGGGTTGTGAGGTAAAGGTTTCTTTCCAAATTAGAGGCATCAACAATGTTGATGACCACGTCAGGCCGATTGGTGGTGAGAAAATCTCTGCTTACTATCTCTTCAACGGAATAAGCTGTCAGTGAGTAGGTCCCGGGAAGATCGGTAATAACGATTTCCTGGCCTTCATAGGAAAAACGACCGATTTTATAGTCTACGGTAATCCCAGGGTAATTCCCAACATGCTGTCTGGCCCCGGTAAGTTCATTGAAGAGGGTGGTCTTGCCGGCATTCGGGTTGCCTGCTAATGCCATGGTAATGTGTTGTTTCATCGTTCTCTGCGTTGGTGGAATATAGGATATTGAAAAGGGTCAGGGAATTGGGAAAAATCAAAAGGGACGATTTTCCTTACTGGAGATGATGGTGTTTGTTTGTATTTGTGAGTGGCTGGGGGGGGGACTGTTACCCCTGTCGCTGTCAGCGACGGGTTGACTATTACATTTATTGTCACTGCAACCGGAACAAGCGCAACCGCAGGAAATCTGTTGGGATGTATCTGCAGCTTTGCGAAATTGATGATATAATTTTCTGCCAATAAAAAAAAGGGTAAGACCTAAAACAAGTAGAACGATTACATTCTGCCACATAATTGCCACCGTTGTTAGTTGAGCCTAAAACTGAGACCCAAAAAAAAGACAGCCTGCTGAAAAGGGCTGTCCGTTGTTCTTATACTGATTGTACGATGATACTGCTGCTTGTTATATGGTCCAGGCTTAATGTTCCACCCTGTATTTTTAGCAGACACTGCGAACCATTTTTTTGGCAGATTATTTCTGCCTCTTCACCCTCCAGTACACCGAGAGAGGCCATTCTGGCACAGAGCTTTCTGTCACCGGTGATTTTACATATTCTTACCTTTCCGGCGCGACAGGTTTCGGACAGAGGACCATGTTTTCCGGCACAGTGTTGTGGTGCTGTATGCTGATGCATCTTTTTGGCTAAGCAGCGACATTTTTTATTTAAGTCCTTCAGGGTCATATTCCTCTCCTTGGATACCAATGTTTAGGTACTCCAAACTTTAACTATTGTCAACTGAATTATCAAGGCCTCCGCTTCATTTATTCTGTTATTGATGAGAGATAAGGAGGTCAAAAAGGGAAGGAAACTTGCTGGCTATGGTCCTATAATTTAAAAGACAGATCGGTGACAATACGGTATGTGGTATGAGGGAACTGGAGAAAGCATATTGAAGATAGCATTGTTTCTTGAATGGTCAAAGCGTTACATGCAGGACTTCGAAAAACTTCGTAGGGTGATCTGGCCAGGGTAAGGGCAGTGGCGGCAAGTTCGGATCAGTGAAGTTGGGGAAGTGTTTCTACGGCGTCATCAAGGAGAAGGAAACGGTTTATGCTTCCTACCCAATCTCAAAAAAAATTAGCAGCCGCCAGAAAACAGGCAGCTATTTCCATCTTTCTTAATCTTTTTCTTGCACTGGGCAAAGGAATAGCCGGTATTCTGTCCGGCTCGGCTGCGCTGCTTGGTGATGCAATCCATTCTGCCACCGATGTCTTTGCCTCCACTGCCGTATTTGTCGGTATCTGGGTGGCGGGACGTGAGCACCCTGCATTTCCTTACGGATTGTATAAGGCTGAAACCGTTGCCGCTTTGATTACCTCAATTGCAGTTATTTTGGCCGGCTATGAAATAGGACGTCAGGCCTTATTCGGTGTTGCCGGACTCCCGGATATAAAAATTGCCTTACCTGTGGCAACTATTTCTTTTGTGATTGCCCTGGGGTTTGGCGTTTTTCAGCTTCGTTCCGGGCGGAGGCTCGATTCTCCGGCTCTGATCGCCGATGCTCGCGACTATCTTGCTGACTCACTCTCCACCGCAGTTGTTCTGCTCAGCCTCCTGGTCGTTCCATTAGGATATAACGTGGATCGGCTTGCAGCAGGCATCGTTTCTCTTTTTGTTTTCTATGCAGGGGGGCAGTTATTAGTCGGAGCGTTGAAAGATCTCTTGGATGCCTCCATCGATAGAGAGACAGAACGGGAAATTATAGCTTTTGTGGAAGGGTATCCCAGAATTATTCGTGTGAAGAAGTGTTTCAGCAGGAATGCGGGAGGGCGTTTTCTGGTAGATATGGATGTGGTCTTGCATACGCCTTCGCATAAGATGGCGGATCAGGTGGCTGACCGATTAGAAGAAGAACTGCTGCGCCAATTTCCCGGGCTCATCCTTGCCCGTATTCGCCCCCATTATGCTCCGGGGCAGTTGATACGGAGGGTTACACCGGTGGAAAAACCCGAAGGACAACTCTGTCCGCACCTTGCTTCTGCACCATGGTTTCTTGTTGAAACCATGGTCACTGAGACCAGAGAGGTAAAAAGACGTCAGTTTATAGAAAATAGATACAAAGATGCAAAAAAAAGAAAAGGACTGTTGGTCGGACGTTGGCTCCTGAAACTGAAACCGGATGAGGTCGTGGCAAAGAACGAGGAAAGTGTTGCAGTAATATTACTGAAAGAAGCTGGTGTTGATATGGTTCAACCTTCTTCGCTGATCTCGACGACGATATGATCCGCCTCATTGTTACGCAGGGTAAGCGTTCCGCCCATGACTCGCATGGCCACAGGGTCATAGAGTGGTGCTCGTCCTTGAATGGTGATCTCAGTACCGGGAACAAGACCCATTTCCCGAATTCTTCTCCCCAGTTCACCGCTGACCTTGACAGCCTTAATGACACCAGACTGGTTCTTTTTCATTAGTCTCAGATTTATTTCTGCCATTGTTACTTCATCCTAAAAAAAAATAGACCTGAATTCATAGGGCTTTTATGAAAATCTAATTATGAAGGTACCTTTCTTCAAGTATTTTTGAGATCTGGTATTGTCAATTAGTGGTTTTATAGTCGTGTCCCCCTTTTCTGTCAAGGAGCTTTGGATAGGAGTGAATAATATTCTCTTCTGGTATTCTTTCCCGTGGTCTGGCTGATGTCTCTGAATTTGCGAAAGGATGGAAAATCAGTGTCTGTTGCCTGTATCCGTTCAAGGAGAGAATGAATCAAAAGCCTGTGTCTTCATTTCACGAGAATAATTGCGTCTTCAGTCATCTACTGCCGTATGAATGAGAGTCATTGTGCGTGTTAACCGTGAAGGCCAAGAGCTCAAAACCCGTTTTTATTGCAAGTGTTTTTGGGAATCCAGGAAGAGGGCCAGGAAATACTCTGCTCAGGTGTTGGCAGGTGGGTCTGATTTTTAACTGAAAGAGGTCACAGGGAGTGACGGGGAAGTTGTTGCGGCAAGGACAAAAAGAATTCGGTCTGAACGGGCAAGGCTCCGGATTCCTGGTGATAATCCCAAGGGGAAAATTTTAGTTGTTTATTATTTGCACCATACCTGGTGCCGAAGTGATGACCTTTAACAGTATCTTATGGTTGAGGAATAAGGTTTCAGGTTGAGATGTTGTTGGTGGTACTATTTTTCATATTTGCTTAATTATCTTTTATCAGTATTACTTAACAGAGAGACAAGTTAGTTAGCTCAATTCTTTATCTGACAGGAAAATATCATTATGTCAAAGCACTTCAAATTCAGTCGAATGGAACTCGCAGGTTCTCTTGGAGATTTAGGTACGTTACTCCCCTTGGCTGTTGGTATGATTATGATCAATCATCTTAATCCTGTTGGCATCTTCATTGGTGTGGGCTCATTTTATATCCTCTCAGGTCTTTACTTTAGAGTAACAAGTCCTGTTGAACCGATGAAGGTCATAAGCGCTTATGCCATTGCCACAGGTATTACTGCGGTCCAGATTCAAGCATCCTGCCTGTGGATTTTTATCATGTTGATACTCATCGGAGCCACTGGCTTGATCAATGTTATTGGTCGCAATATTCCAAAATCGGTGATTCGTGGCGTCCAGCTTTCGACAGGAATCCTGCTTTTGTCTCAAGGTGTACGATTGATGCTCGGCACATCATCCTTCCAGATTATGCAAAAAATGGCAGAACCACATTTGCTCATTCAACACATCGGTTTTCTACCAATTGGAGTAGTCATCGGTTCTATTTTAGGGGTGTTAACCCTGTTGCTCCTTGACAATAAACGTCTACCGGCCGCTGTGGTGGTTGTTGGCGTTGGTATAATAGTCGGAGTGTTCTTTGGCAATCATGACGGTTGGGCTCAAGTGGAAATAGGATTTACTCTGCCGCAGCTGTTACCCTATGGTTTGCCAACACTCAATGATTTTAGCTTTGCCTTGCTTCTCCTCGTACTTCCACAGGTACCAATGACCATTGGAAATGCCGTGATCGCCAATGCTGATCTGTCGGCCCAGTATTTTCCCGAAGAAGGTCGTCGGGTCACTTACAAAGGGTTGTGTATCAGCATGGCTCTTGCCAATCTGGGGAGTTTCTTTATAGGGGGGATGCCCATGTGTCAAGGGGCAGGAGGCCTTGCCTCACGCTATCGTTTTGGAGCTCGAACTGCAGGATCGAATATGATCATTGGCACGATTTTCTTGGTGATAGCGCTTTTTTTCGGGGCTCAAGTATTACCAATTGTCAATTTGTTGCCCATGTCCGTGCTTGGTGTCTTGCTTATATTTGCCGGTGCCCAACTTGCTTTGACAATTCTCGATATGCAAACACGGAAAGATCTTTTTGTTATAGTGTTGATTGTCGGAATCACTCTTGCTTCTAATCTGGCTGCTGGTTTTTTGACAGGTATCGTGGTTGTCGCGCTATTGCGCTGGGAGAAACTTTCAGTGTGAAAGGGCGGCAGATGGATAATTCACTGCTTGGTTGAAGGTTGAAGTACCTTTTCACAGGTGGCTTTAATAAAACCCACCCATGGCATGCTATTATGCCATCACCAAAGCAGGCTGTCACGATGTCTGCTGCAACAGGAGGAACAAGGTTTTGTGGGGGGAGGATACAACAGACGTTTTAATGTCAAAATGGTTCTTCTCCTTACCGCAGAGATCCTGCAACAGGTGGGCTCTTCTTGATATGTTAATACCCTAAAGATTCAGAGAGATACTTGGTTGCTGTGAAAATGATAATGGCAGCCAACATCCATTTGATGGTTTTGGCGGGTACGAATTTCTGGCAACGTGCCCCGAGGTACATGCCAACCATTCCGCCTATTCCGAACAAAATTCCCAGAAACCAATCGGGAGCCACTGATATGTTTGGATAAAACGGTGCGATGATTTGGTAGAATGTAACACCGGCGATTGATGTGACGAAGGTTCCCATCAGGGCGGCTCCGGCCACGGTGTAAACAGGTAATCCAAAGAAGGTAACAAAGAATGGAGCGATAATTGAGCCGCCGCCTATCCCATAGATTCCTCCCACAATGCCGACAAGTAAGCTGAGGGCAAAGATACCCCAAAATGAAACGTCAAAACTTTCACCATAAAATGTGTATCCAAGTCGTTTCAGATTGAAGTGAGTAACCTTGACAGTCGAGAAATCATCATTGGCGGGTTCCTGCTGCATATTTTTTGAGTGCTGCTGACGCACCATCTCTTGAAAACGATTCTCGCTGTTTGCTTTGCCGGTATTGGCAGATTTTTTCTTCACCAGATCCCTTATCATCTTGACGCCGATATAGAAGAGTACGGCAGCTGCAAACACTTTAAAATTCTTTGGATTTGGCAGGTAGGAGATTCTTACGAAAGCACCGATGAGAACCCCCGGCAAGGTGCCGGCTACAACGACCCAAGTGAGCGGCCATACCATACGTCCTTCTTTCCAGTAACGATAGACACCACTGGGAATAGCCACAATGTTAAACAGTTGATTGGTGGCACTCACCGAAGGGGCTGTGTAGCCGAGAAAAGACATCTGGAAAGGTAGCAGCAGGAAAGCGCCGGAAACGCCACCCATGGAAGTGAAAAATGAAATCACGAAAGCGACCAGGGGGGGAATCCAGAGAGCGACTTCGATTCCTGCGGTTTGAAAGAACATGCGACCTCCAATACGAGTACGACTTGACATACAGTCACGAATGTTATTATATTCGTGACTGTATACCAGAGCGTTTAAATAGGTGTCAAGCTGTTTTTGTCTGTCTTGCGAAGTGGTTATGCTGGAAATAGCCAACCGCACAGTTCTTAAGCGAAAAATATTACAAATGATACTATCAATTTGAAATCACAAATAAAAAAAGAGAAGATTCGACCGGAGTCACCAATGTCATTGTCAAAAAATAAGGATCACGGACGCATCGTTTCAATTCCTGATGTAGATGAATATCTTGATACTACTCAACTCAACCGGATGGAGCAGTCATTTCGGGAATGGGTGGATAGCACGCCACGTGCAGATATACACTTTTCTCGCCAACGCATTTTGATCATTTTTCTTTTGATCCGCTACACTGGTGCCAAGTTGAACGAGGTTTTGGTATTGAATCCGTTTGAGGATATAGATTGGGTTAGCCATACTGTGCTTTTTCGTGGCAGTGCTACTGGCAAAAGCATAGATTCAAGAGAGGTGCAGATCTCGGAAGCACTATCTCGTGGAATCAGGAATATTTTAGCAGGACCTTCTTTTCGGGAAGCTTTGGGGGACGTACTCAATGTAGATCCCGGTTTTGTGCGTCGTAAGTTTTATGAACGTGCTCAGGGGAGCGGTTTTTTAAAACGATTAGGAGGCCCGGAGATAATTCGCAAGTCGCGGGCTGTAGAGTTGATGCAGAGCAACATGCCGTTACCGGCAGTTCAAATGATGTTGGGACATTCGACACCCAATCTGACATCGGCTTATGTTTCCTTTTCCAAAGATGAAATCCAGCAGGTTGCAAAGCTTTTCGTGGAAAAGGAGTCCATGCGTAAGACCAGCGCGCGGAACGCTTTTTTTGGTAAAATTCACAACATTCAGCGAGGCGACATACAAACACGTGTAGGTTTGACTACCATCGATGGTCTTTTGATCACCACGGTGATCACCAATAATAGCGCTGAAAGACTTGGCTTAAAACAAGGTAAACTGGTTACAGCCGAGGTCAAGGCTCCGTCGGTTATTTTGCAAAGCGGTGCCACAGAGCCTATGTGCAGCGCTGAAAATCGGTTTAAAGGGGTTGTCGTGAAGTTAACTAGAGGCAAAATCAATGTTGAATGTGTTGTCCAGATTTCTGATGGGATCGAATTGTGTGCCGTTATTTCCAGTGCAGAAAACTGCTGCCTTAGATTGAACGAAGGGGATAACATTTGGGTGCTGTTTAATTGTTTTTCCGTAGTCCTGCATGTGGATTGATAATTGTGATTTTCATGACTTGGCAAGAGGGCAGGGACAAACAAGATGCCTTTCATGCTATTCGGTATTTGACTGCCAATCTTTTAGCAAGCAAAGATGTTTCTGTGATAGCTACCTAATTAGTCTTTAGATCTAAGAAGTAAGCGACAACTGAAAGGTATATAAAAAGGATAGATAATTTGGAGTTGTGTGGGGGAGTGATTAATACAAAACCTTATGGATAAAGGGAAGAAAGGTTAAAAGGTTTTAGTATTGTTGTAGAAAATTGGATTTAAAGTGAAAGATGGTTTTGAATAAATCGCAAAGAGAAAAAAAGAGAAAAAGAAACATTTTGCGTTTGATTTAGAACTAGATGCAGAATGGTTCTGTTGAGGATCACATGTTATGTAATCTGTTTTTGGCGTAACTATCGCAAGCCTACTGTACTGCTTTTCAAAGTGCCTCTTGTTGTTTGTCACGTCCCGCTTATCAAGTCACGGTTGAAGAAGATTATTTGACCGATGATATGGATGTCTTTTCGTTTTGCTTGATAAGTTTCAAATTCTTCTTTGTTGTCTGATATTACGTTGACTATGCCGCCAGGGCGGTGAGTGAGGCGTTTTAGCATTATGGTGTGATCGATGCGGATAGCGTAGATCATGCCTTCTATTATTTCCATGCGCCCAGTGTCGATCATGACTGTATCTTTATCTAAGATAGTCGGGGACATGGAATTTCCTTGTACTCCCATTAATACAACATGCTTGGGGCTGCTTGCGACTCTGTTTAACCATATTTTCCTAAACGCATAATAGTCCGAGATGTCCTCAGAAAGAACAAAAGATCCTCCACCAGCTGAGAGCTTCGTCTTTGCCATGGGTACATAGTGGAACATATCCGGGTCTGGATGTTCCCATTGGGGGATGTGCGTATGTGGCTGCTGGACGTGTTCTGTGTCTTCGTCTGGATGTTCTGCCTCGTTGTCCTCTGGTAAGCCACGGTAGTCTTCGTGAGATATTCCCTCTACTTCATCAAAAACGTGCTTGTCTCCTGGCCGCATCGGCCCTTTGCCGGTAGCGAGCCATTCTAGATTCACATTGCCGACCTGTGCCATAGTGATCAGCTTGTCCATTCGTGGAAATGAACCTTTCAGGTATGGTCTTAACGAGCTGTCGCCCATTTCACACTTTTTCGCAAATGCGTGCGGGCTATCTTCACCAATTACCGCAAGAAGTCTTTGTGAAAAACCATCAATATTCGCGTCAATGTTCATGTTATTAACTTTGACCAAGTGACGTTGCCTAACTTTGACCGTCATAGTTCATGGCAACTCATTGTATTTATTGGATATTCTATGTTAAGTGCAACTAAATAACGCAAAGCCAACTTTGACCAACGAAATTACGTTGACTTTGTTGCGTTTAAACGCTAAAACATCCTTATCAGCCTGTGGAAAACTACACAGAAATCTTTAAACAAGAATAGCAGCAAATAAGACTGAAAACAATGTGAGAATTCCAACAGAGTTTGGATGGTGATCCGAGGTAGTTTCGGACAGTGAAAAAAAGAAGGCATTTGCAAAGGAACCAAAGAAGATCTGACCATGAAGCAACTTTCCTTATTTAATCAGCCGAGTCTGAATATCAACCGGGCTTTGAAGGAGTAGATTGCTCTATCAGCCAAGGATAGCCAGTGGTCTCGTGAGGAAATACTGGCTCGGATGAATGATCTTGCCGAGCGGTATGGAGTGCGGTTGATGAAGGGTAATGGCAGGACGTTGACCATGACCACATTTGAGAAGTGGCTGAATGTTCAGGCCATGGAACATATTCCGCCTGTTAACTCACTGGTGATCTTCTGTGCTGCCATAGATGACGCCAAGGCAATGCATGTACTTATGCAGCCCTTGGGGGCAGAGGTGATTGAAGAGCCGGATGCAAAGCTGCTGTTGTGGGCAAAAGAATATCAGCGGGCCAAGGACGCTCGAAAACAAATGAAGAAACTGGAAGCGGAATTATGAAAAAACTGCCAGCGAAAAAAGACCGGAGACAGGCAAGGGCATGGATGATCCTGCAGGGTATTCGGCAGAAAGATATCCAGAACGACCTGGGCCAGCGGCACGAGACCCAGGTGAATGAAACCTTACTCGGCTTAAGAAATGATCGGCGGGTACTCCAGTATCTATTGGATAACGGTTGTCCGGCTGGATATCTCGAATTGCCATCGGATATGTTTGAGGCTGCCTGATGAAGAAGTGGTACACCGCAAAAGAGCTAGCTGGACTGGATGACATGCCGAAAAGCGTAAGCGGTGTCATACGCAAAGCCAATTCTTTGAAATGGAAAAACCAGCTTCGACAAGGCCGAGGCGGTGGCAAAGAATATCACATCTCATCTCTCCCTGAAGCCACAAAAGACAATCTGCACCGCCTGGCCATGGACGCAGATAGCGAAGCCAATTTGCCGGTTACAACACCATCAAAACAACTGGCCAACCTGGAACCAAAGGAGCTGCAGAACTTCACCGCCCTTAAGGGCTGGCAACGAGATGTCTTTGACGCCAGACTTCCCCTTTATAACGAGTTTAAACGGCTTAAAGACCTGCACGGAACCACCAAGGCCTGGAAAAAGCTCGTAACTATGGCAGACACCAAGACCTTACCCGAACACCTGCAGCCACTTGTTCAAAAAGCAAATGCCCGCCGGGGCAACAATGGCCGTACCTTATCAAAATCGATGATCCTTGGCTGGGACCGGGTTGTGAAATCTCACGGCATCATGGCCCTGGCTCCCACACCTATCAAGAGCAGAAACCTTCCGCCCTGGACACAATACTTTGTCAAATGCTACGGGACACCGGATAAACCCTCCATAACCCAGGCCATGGAGCGGATGACGAACATCTTACCCGCCAACATCCCCATGCCCAGCTACCACCAGGTGTACCGCTTCCACACCAAACGCAGCCGCCTGGACCGGGAACGTGGAAGAAGAACCGGCTCCGAACTCAAGGCACTCAAAGGATACCGCCAGCGAGACACCAGCAACATTCTCCCCATGGAAATCGGCACCTGTGACGGCCATTCCTACAAGGCCCGAGTTGCCCATCCGGTACATGGCCAGCCCTTCAAGCCGGAAATCTGTTCTGTGGTCGATGTGGCCACCAGGATGCTG
>Ga0180007_10000814_pt1 | contig 47546 bp, 32 predicted proteins | sample MM_PC_MetaG_FD_121122 | JGI IMG/M metagenome (GOLD analysis project Ga0180007, IMG submission 121122) | Groundwater microbial communities from the Aspo Hard Rock Laboratory (HRL) deep subsurface site, Sweden - MM_PC_MetaG | ecosystem: Environmental > Aquatic > Deep subsurface > Groundwater... | reverse complement strand
CATTCTACTTTGGATATTTTTTGAAATATTAAATTCATTCATGGTTAGTGAGTCGGTATTAAAATAGAAGTCTTTTCTTTGTTCAGAATATAAACCGAGTAATTTATTGTGATAATCATTTTCAAATGTTTTATCAATATCAAATCTAAAATTAATTATTTGATTTTTTCTTGGAGCTATATCTTCAGCTTGAAATTTGAATCCTGAGAATAGATTGAAATCATTAAAATTATAATTATCTAAAATTGCCTCTATACCATAAAGTGGTCCATTGTCAATAATTCCAATTTGTTCATTTCTGGAAATTCCAAGAAAAGGTGTAAAACTCATTTTTTGCATTGGATAATATTTTAGATAAGCAGAAGTATTAAACACGGAAGAATTATTAATTGCCAACTGTTTATCATCAGAATATATATTATAATTTACATTTGAACCAAAAGATAAATTGTTTGAAAAATCATATTGTCCAAGTAATGAAAAAAAAGCATTATCTCTAACGCTTATAGCATTTGATTTAATTATTGTTGAAATAAATGTTTGGGTTATACCAATGAATAAATTATCAATTTGTTTACCATAAATAAAGTCCTCCTTTAAATTAAAAGTCTGCAACTGTTTTTCAAAATTAGAAGTAAGCATTGGTGTTGAATACCTCGATTTCACAAAGCTAAGAGAATCACTAGATATTTGTGCAATACTTAATATTGGTAAGAATAAAATTATAATATATATAAATACTTTTCGCAAAATAATTCATATCTCTAGTTAATAAGTTGAACTGCTAAAATACATATCTAATATTAATAATGAAATGATTCATGATAAATTAGAAGAAATATACAAACCAATAAATAATAAGATTCTTGAAAGACGCAAATAATAAACGTAAATTAGGTTTTAGAATATATTTAACAATTGAAATAGGTTGTGTAATGAAAGAAATTGTAAAGTTTGCTAAGAATAATAAAAATAGATATTTGGAAGAACTTAAAGACTATTTAAGAATACCAAGTATTTCCACTTTAGAAAATTATAAAAGCGACATTGAAAAGTGCAGTAAATTTGTTGCATCTAAATTAAATGATGCAGGTATGACTGAAGTTAAAATATATCCAACTGATGGGCATCCTATTGTTTATGCTGAATGGATGAAAGCACCTGGAAAGCCAACGGTTTTAATTTATGGACATTATGACGTTCAACCAGTTGACCCTATTGAGCTTTGGAAAAATGATCCTTTTGACCCAGTAATTAAAGCTGGAAAAATATTTGCACGCGGTGCTGATGATAATAAAGGACAGAATTTTGTTCATATTAAAAGTGTTGAGGCATATCTAAAAACTAAAGGGGAACTTCCACTAAATGTAAAATTTCTTATTGAAGGCGAAGAGGAAATAGGAAGTGAAAACTTAGAGAAATTTCTAAAGAAAAATCAAAAACTATTAAAATGTGATGCTGTTCTAATTTCTGATACTAGCATGTATGCACCAGGAATACCTACAATAAATTATGGTTTACGTGGATTGGCATATATGGAAATTGAAGTTATAGGACCAAATCGTGATCTTCATTCTGGTAGTTTTGGCGGTGGCATTGCAAACCCTATAAATGAATTAGCTAAAATAATTTCTAAACTTCAAGATAAAAATGGAAAAATTACTATTCCAGAATTTTATAAAGATGTAAAACCATTAACTAAAAAAGATAGAGAGAATTACAAAAAATTAAATTTCTCAGATGTGGAGTTAATGAAAGAGTATCGAGTTAATGAATTGCAAGGGGAAAAAGGTTATTCTACACTAGAAAGACTTTCTGGAAGACCAACACTAGATTGCAACGGTATTGTTGGCGGTTTTATTGGTGAGGGAGCAAAAACAGTATTACCTTCAAAAGCATCCGCAAAAATTAGCATGCGTCTTGTTCCAAATCAAAACCCAGTTGAAATTGCAAAATTATTTACTAAATATGTTAAATCACTAGCACCTAAATCTGTTACTGTTAATATTAAAGCACATCATGGCGGGCTTCCTATTGTTATGTCGCTTGACGATAAAGCTATTGAATCTGCAGCTAAAGCTGTTTCAAAAGCATTTGGTAAAGAGACTGTTTATACAAGGGAAGGCGGATCAATTCCAATAGTTGTTGAATTTGCAAAACAACTAAAAGCTCCTGTAGTTTTAATGGGACTAGGATTAGAGACTGATAATATTCATTCACCTAATGAACACTTTCTAATAAAGAATTTTGAGTTAGGAATTTTAAGTTCTATATATTTCCTTGATGAATACTCCAAATAACTTATTTCTTAATTAAGTTGAGGACAAAATGAACATAACCAAAATAGTTTTTTTATTATTGAGTATTGTAATTGTAAGTTGCAATGAAATGTCTGATAAGCAAGCAGAAGATTCTGCAAATAAGGATGAAGCAATTAGACGTTACAATATTGAAATGCAAAAAAAACAAAAGAAGACGAGTGAAAATCCTTGTGATACTTTAGCACTTAAGGAATATATACTTAATAAAGATAGTGTTGGAACTTACTTAGTGGAGTTTGATAGAACTTTTACATATAATGTTCCTAAATCAGCAGTAATTTATTATTTAGATAAAAAAGCAAAGAAACAATATATTTTTGCTGTTATTGCAAAATCTAAAGTAGGTGAAAGGTTTATTGAACCCAAAAATGTTATTGGTTACGAATCTAGCTTTATTAATCTTGATAGCACAAAATTAGGCACAGCCTTCTTCTACTTAGCTCTTTATAGATGTGATCAAGACTCTACCTTTAATCAAATATGGGAATCTAAAGTTCCTATTCATGGTGGCTTTAATCGTATGACATTAAAAACATGGAAGCCAAAAAAAATCATGTACGTTGAGCTTAATTATGAAGCAGGCATTATCTCTGGGCATAGAAATTATAATTTCTTTTTGGTTAATGGAATTGAGAAAAAACCTCACTTAATGGAAACATATGTTGGTTTAGTTCATAAAAGAACTTTGTCAATAGTAAATGATGATAAATATCCCGATTATTGGGAATATAGATTTTGGGAAGACTCATTATCTATCAGAATTAGAGACTCAATTCCATTCTATTGGGATACAACAAAAAATTTATATGTAACTAAAATTAATCGAAATTGGTTCAGAAAATATTGATTGAAAATATGAGTAAAAGAGAAGAATTATATAACTACTATAAATCTCAATTTGATGAAATTGAAATAGATGAAAGCAATCATCTCATTAAAAAATATTCATCAATTGAAAGGGAATACAACCTTATCCATAATGGTGTAGGTATTAGAGACTTATCTAGATATAGTAAAATATTTATTCATGGCAAGGATTCAGTTTCACTTTTACGTAGATTGGCTACAAACAGAATAATTGACTTAAAAGTTTTAGAATGGGTTAGGACTCTGTTTGTAAATTTTGAAGGAAATATTATAGATAGAACTTTGTTAATGAAATTTGAAGATTATTTTATTCTTATTGGCTATAATACTGAGAAGCAAAAATTATTTAAATGGATTAATAGATTTATTATTAATGATGATATTTCTCTTTCTGATTCTAGTGATGAATATACAATTTTTGAAGTAATGGGTTCACAAGCAACTTCATACATGACCATGATTCTTGGTGATAAGTTTTATGATTTTAAGGAAAATAATATTCTTAGGGTTCAAGTTGAAGACTTTTTTGTTCATGGAATTAAAATTAATGATTGCGGAGCTGTTGATAAGTACATAATTCTTATCGATTCTAAAAACGCAATTAGAACTTTAGAAATTATGGAAGAAAATAAAAGTGTTTTTGATTTTGGAATGGTGGGGGAAGATGCTTATAATATTTTTAGAATTGAAAATGGAATTCCAACTGCCCCTAACGAACTAAATGATTCGGTAAATCCAAGTGAAGTTTATTTAAATTCTGAAGTAAGTAATTTAAAACATGATTATATGGGACATGAAAATGTTGAAGATAAGAACGTTAACTTAAGTAGACTTGTAAAAATTAAATTTAAACATAATGCTGATTCTCTTAAACTTCCTCTATCTATTATTGACGACAAAAATATGGAAATTGGAGTTATTACAAGTTTTGCAAACAATAATATTATTAAGTTTCCAATTGGACTTGGGTTTATTGATTTTGATTTAGGCATTAATGGTAACTCTTATTTTGCTACTGATGGCAAGAATAAAATTGAAATTATTATTTGTGAATTGAGAAAGTAATGAAAATTTATACTAAAACTGGAGATGATGGTTCAACTGGGTTATTTGGTGGTGAAAGAGTTAGTAAAAATTCGTTAAGAGTTGAGTGTTATGGCACTGTTGATGAATTAAATTCAACTCTTGGAATGGCAAATTCAGTACTAGGTGATTACACTGTGAATCAATTAATGCATGTAATTCAAAATAAGTTATTTACAATTGGAGGTGAACTTGCAACTCCAAATGATAAATCTGAAATGAACAAAGTTAAATTAGTTAACGATGATATATTACTACTAGAAAAAAATATAGATATTTTTGAAGAAAAGCTTGAACCATTGAAACAATTTATATTACCAGGTGGTACAAATGGTGCTTCTTTATTACATTTTGCGAGATCTGTTTGCAGAAGAGCTGAACGATTAGTAACTTCGCTATCCCAAGTTGAAAAAATATCTAATTTAATTCTGATATACTTAAATCGGTTATCCGATTTACTTTTTGTCCTTGCACGTTATGAAAATAGCTTAAACCATGTGGATGATATTCCATGGCAAAAGTAAACATTTTATTATTTGTTATTTGAAATTTTGGGGGTGAAACTGGTTTCGACGGGATTATTTAGTCTTTGGACTGCGCACCGTGTTATCCGTAGACACGCTAAACGACGGTAACTTAAATATAATCGACAATTACGATTACGCATTAGCAGCTTAATCCCAAAAGGATAGCTACTCGTTCCTCAAATTCTCTCGTATCAGGATTTGAACGAACGCCGCTTAGATACGATAGCCAAATTGAGAACTTGAGTAGATGAGGCAAAACTTTAATCAAGTTGGTTCAATAATATCTTGTTAATCAGAGATTGTTGGATGAGATTAAAAGACTAACTATGTGTGTAGACGTTCTCTGAACGGTAATTCCGGACCCGGGTTCGACTCCCGGCACCTCCACAAAAATAGGATGCTTTACAATTTTGAATATTCCTATTTATTGGTTCATACAAGAATCAATTACTTTATACAACCCAAACTTAATTCGTCAATTCAGCAGCTATCAATTCCGCTTGTTTTAGCACTGTTTCAGTTGCCAGTTTCTGCATATCTGGTGGATAACCGAATTGTCTTAAAGTTCGTTTAACAATCACTTTTAGTTTGGCTTTTACACTTTCTTTAATTGTCCAATCAATAGAAGCGTTTTGTTTAACACGTTCATAAAGGACAACTGCCAACTCACGGAGCTTATCTTTGCTCATTACTTCTTTAGCGCTGTTATTATCCGCAATTGCTGAGTAGAATGCATATTCAAAACTTGTAAGCCCCATTTCTGCTGGCTCCTTGTCCATTTTGTGGATTTCCTTACTCAGCTTAATTAACTCATCAATAACTTCAGCGGCAGTTAGTATTTTATTATGATATCTCAAAATTGAAGCTTCCAGCATTTCCATAAGTGATTTACTTTGAACAAGATTAATTTTTGTACGAGATTTAATTTCATCATTGAGCAGTTTCTTAAGAACTTCCAGAGCTATATTTTTATGCTCCATATTCTTTACTTCCATTAGAAATTCATCTGAAAGTATTGAAATATCGGGCTTTTTAATTCCAGCAGCATCAAATACATCAATAACTTGATCTGAAACTAAAGCTTGGTCTATTACTTGACGGATTGCAGTTTCAATCTCTTCATCAGTATTGCCACCACCGGTAGTATCAAATTTAATAAGTCTTGATTTAACAGCTTGGAAGAACGACACTTCATCTTTTACATCCATAGCTTGTTCATGCGGAATTGCTATTGAGAAAGCACTTGAAAGCGCGGATACTTCATTAACAAAACGCTTCTTGCCATTTTCCAGACTTAGTATGTGTTCTTCAGCGGCAAGTATAATTTTAAGTTTGGTTGTTGTATTGGCTGTAAAATACTCTTCGTAAAGCAAACCTCTATCAGCCCCAAGATATGGAACTGTTTTATCTTTAACCAGATTCTGAAATTCTGCTGAATATCCATATACTGGTTTTTCAAGGAACATTTGTGTTACAACTTCCAACTTTTCGAGCATTAGCTGAACTGCTTTTTCTTGAGGAATTGCAACATCACCCTTCCCTCCACTATCTGAATAGAAGGAAAGTGCTTTTTTAAGGTCTGAGGCTATTCCTAAATAATCAACTACCAATCCAGCAGCTTTATCTTTATATACACGATTTACCCGTGCAATTGCTTGCATTAGATTGTGACCTTTCATTGGCTTATCAATGTAAAGAGTTGTTAAACTTGGAACATCAAATCCAGTTAGCCACATATCACGGACAATTACTATTCTTAATTCATCTTCCGGATCGCGCATTCTGTCAGCAAGTGTTCTTCGTTGATCTTTTGTTGTATGGTGCTTTGCCATTTCGGGTCCATCAGAGGAAACCGCTGTCATTACTACTTTTATAGAACCTTTTGCCAAATCCTCATTATGCCAATCTGGACGAAGTGAAACAATTTCACGATACAATTCAGACGCAATTCTTCGGGACATTGCAACAATCATTGCTTTGCCTTCACTCGCAATTTGACGGGTTTCATAATGAATTACAATATCCAAGGCAACTTGCTTAATTCTATTTTCACTTCCAATAAGAGCTTCGAGCTGAGTCCATTTGGCTTTAGCTTTCTGAGTATCGGATAAATCATCAGTTGCTAATTCATTGTCCAAATCCTCAATTAGTTTTTTGCCTTCATCGCTTAAATTTATCTTGGCAAGTCTGCTTTCATAGTAAATTTTTACCGTTGCACCATCATGAACAGCTTGAGCAATATCATAAATATCAACGTAGTTACCAAATACTGCTGGAGTATTTACATCCGAACTTTCTATTGGCGTTCCGGTAAATCCTAAATAAGTTGCGTTTGGAAGCGCATCTCTCATATATTTAGCAAATCCATAAACAATCTTCTTACCAATAACATTTCCGCTATCATCTTTGTCATCTATAGTTTTAGCCTTAAAGCCATATTGTGTGCGGTGAGCTTCATCAGCAATTACAATAATATTCTTTCTGTCGGATAACTCTTCATAAACATTGCCATCATCTGGTTGAAACTTCTGAATAGTGGTGAACACAACTCCACCGGAAGCCACCTTTAGCAGTTCTTTAAGATGCTGTCTGTTTTCTGCTTGAACTGGTTCTTGTCGTAATAATTGTTTTGATGCAGCGAATGTATCGAACAACTGGTCATCCAAATCGTTTCTGTCGGTAATTACAAGGATTGTTGGATTATGAAGCGCAAGGACAGTTTTTCCGGTATAGAAAACCATTGATAGTGATTTGCCGGATCCTTGAGTGTGCCAAACAACACCACCTTTTCTATCTCCATTAAATGACGATGCAGATATGGTAGTAGCAACAGCTTTATTTACAGCGTAATATTGATGATACGCTGCCAACTTTTTAACTGTTTCAATGGTAGTAATTTTAGTCTTAGCATCTTCTCGTTTAGTCTTTTCAAATACTATAAAATGCCTTAGTAAATCAAGCAAAGTTTGTTTATTGAGCATTCCATTTATTAAAACTTCTAACTGACCAACTAAATGCGATGCTTCAGCTTTTCCATCTGCTGATTTCCATGCCATAAATCTTGAGAAACCAGCGGAAAGTGATCCAGCTTTTGCTTCTAATCCATCCGATATTATTAGAAAACCATTATATGTAAATAGGCTTGGAATTGCTTTTTTATAGGTATCTAACTGCTTAAATGCTGACATAATAGTTGCATTATCTACTGCTGGATTCTTTAACTCAATAACTACTAGCGGTATTCCATTTATAAATATTATAATATCCGGACGCTTATTTACATTGTTTTCAACTACAGTAAACTGATTAGCAACCAAAAATTCGTTATTCTCGGGATTATTAAAATCAATTAACCAAACGTAATCTCCACGAGTATCACCATTTTTCTTATATGTAACTTTTATTCCTTCAGTTAGCATTCTGTGGAAAGTTTCGTTGTTTGAGATAAGCTCGGGTGAGCTAAGACGCATAATTTGTTTTATTGCATCTTCTCTTGCATCAGTTGGAATTGTGGAATTGATTCTATTAACAGCTAATTTTAGACGATTAACCAATAACACATCTTCAAACGATTCTCGTTCTGGTTTGTCAGAATCGGGGGCAATATCTGGAGCGTAAATGTAGTTGTAGCCTAACTTCTCAAGTTGCTCAATTGCTAATAGTTCTATGTCGTTTTCTGTTATTTTAATCATTTTCTTTTAGCTCCAAAGGAGTAATATTTTTATAGCGAATATAATATAATAAATTCCGAAAACCCTGAATGTGCAACATAAATTATTGAATCCAATCAAATAAGTATTTTTCATCGAATTCAATTTCATATTTTTTTAGGAAGTTCAAATATTCTTCACGGAATGTTTCTTTCTTATGATGTTCTTCTTGGTTAAGAATATAATTATAAACATTTCCAATTTGTGAATGAGAGTATGAAAATGCACCATATCCTTCTTGCCAAAAGAATTTTCCGCGAACAAATTTATTTTCATTTATAAAGTTGGTTGAGTTGTTTTTTATGTCTCTAACCAAATCAGATATTTTCATGGATGGCTTTAATCCTACAAACGCATGGATATGATCTGACATTCCATTTACAATTATCGGTTTTTGGTTTTTGCCCTTAATTATACCAGCAATGTATTTGTTAAGTTCATATTTCCAATTTTGTGAAATTAGGTTTTCTCTTCCTTTTACCGCAAAGACAATTTGGATGTAAATTTGTGAATAGGTACCTGACATTTTGTCCCTCCTGTGGAGTTTTAATTGTTTTGGTTTAATTTTTCTTTAATCATTTAATTTTGTTTGCATTCATACAAATATATCATCCCTTCGGGATTTTTTGTTTTTTTCAAATATGTCATTGCTACAATAATTTCACGCCTTCGGCATTTTGTTTATTTTCTATTTCTTAAACCCGAAGGGTTGGTATTTTTATAGAAAATATAATCAAGAAAATTTCCCAACCCCAACGGGGTGATATTTTATATTTTTGTTGTAACCATACAAATATATCATTTCTACAATAATTTCACACCTTCGGTGTTTTTGCTATTATTTGGTTCATTATTCTATAATTATTTCATCCCTTCGGGATTTATCCTCACTTCACCACTCATTAACTTTGGCAATAATGTATCTCGTAGTTTTTCGAGTGTTGTTATCTGAAAACTGTTAATTATAACTTTATCGTCAATAGATTTAACTTCTGACTGAAATTTACCTACTAATATTGGTGGTGGTATTGTTATTTCTAAATTCTCAAAATCACCTTTACTTATCGAACCAAACACAGTTCCTGTTTCATTAAATTGCTTAATTTCTTCCATTAATGATTTTAGTTTGAAATATGTATATGTATAGTTTGAATTCTCACTTTTGTATTTAAAAGCAGCAACTCCACGTCCAATGCAACATTTCTCTAAGGCCATATTTTGAGCCCCAACAGGAGCTCTTACACTAACTAATGTCTCGTATTTTTCAGCAAACCTTTTTGGGTTTGTAGTATAAACTCTTCTTTTGGGAAATCTGAATTCAAAATCTGCATTACCTTGATACATAGGAAATCCAATTTTATCTTCGTTATAAGTATTCCCTGGTGGTGAAACACCCATTGTAAAATCAAATTCATCGGCTAATTTACCAACTTCCCACCCATCATCTGCTTCTTCAATAAACCACTGCCTAAAGAGTGTTTCTGCCATTGCTTCTAGTGTTTTGTTTTGGCTGTGGAGAAGATCTATTTTGTCATCCAAACTGCTTAAAACTGAGGCTATTGCTTTTTGTTCTGGGAGTGGAGGTAAAAGAATTTCAACTGTTTTTAATCCTATAATGGTTAAAGCTGCCTGTGTTGAGCCAATTGCTATTTCATCGAGTTTTTGCTTTCCAATACTTGATTTTAGCCAAATGTACAAATAATCAATATTAACTAAACTACTGTTAATGTTCCTGAACCAAGTTAGATTACCATCTTTAAAATAGAACTTTTCATTATTCTTAACTAAATATGGTATTCCTAAAGTACCTACAGAAGTTAAAAGTATATCGTTTCCTTTTGGCACTCCATACTTATTCTCTATTTCATTATATCTATCCTCAGTAATGAAAAGTTCCGTCTGGATGTCCTGTTTGTTATGTTTGTTTATTATCTCCTTTGACCTAAAAAATGGCACGCCGCTTTCAACATAATCTGCATAATAAATTCGTTTTGATGACGTTATTTCTGCAATTTCACCTAATGTAATTTCTTTCCACTCACTCATCAAGATTCACCTTCTTAAGGTTTTCAAGAATAGCGAGAGTATCAATATCCATTTTAGAGAAAGCGAACCATTTTTTGCCTAAATCTTTAAGTGACGCACCAAAGTGGTATACATATTTGTCGTCAATAATTAAAAATCTGTCGTGTGCTTTATCAAATAGCTTAATTGTTAAATTGCCATATTGTTCACTAAATTTCTTTTCATCAAGCTTTAATGCTTTGCTAATATTTTTTGTAAGAATAGTAGCATCAACCTTCTTTTTCTTTTTGGTTAATAAATCAAGTACGGATTCATCTATATAATTATCAATTAGAATAATTGTTTTGCTGGCTTTTTTAATCAAACTCGATACAAATTTATAAGCATCAAAAACTTGTCCATCAAAGAAAATACCTTGTTTTGGTTCCAATGATTTATCGTCAAGTAAATTTGAGATATTTTCCACTTTTGTTTTAAGAACCAAAACATCATTTTCAAGTTCTTTAAATCTTTGATTTGTAAGTTTTTCACCATTTATCACATATCCATCAGTCACATAACTTTTTAGCACGGATGTTGCCCATTGTCTAAATTTAGTCGCTTTAAGGGAGTTTACTCTATAACCGACTGAAATAATAACATCCAGATTATAATGATCAACTTCTCTTTTTACTTTCCTTTTCCCTTCTAGTTGAACTATTAAGTATTTCTGAATAGTTCGATTTTCAAAAAGTTCCTCTTCTTTGTATATAGCCTTAAGATGCATATTAATGTTTGGAACAGTAACCTCAAAAAGTTCTGCTATTTGTTTTTGAGTGAGCCAAATAGAATCATCATTTACAGAAACATTTAATTCCAACTCACCATCATTATAAACCACCATATTAAAAGATTCATTTTTTGTGATTTTACTCATAAAACACTCATATTTGCTAAGTTTTTATTTAATGCACAATGGCAGTGTATGTTGTTAGCTACGTGCACAAAAAATATGATATTTTGGGCATAGTTTACATTTGATGTTGCATTTTGCAATCTTAAAAAAATATCCTTTTGAATCTCAACTGCCAAATTCATCATTTATTACCTAATTAAACAAATTTAGATATGTATTAAAAACAAAAACCTTATTTCGTTTTTGACCCGTTACTTCTTTAAGTATTCCATACTCAACAAACGTATTAACAAAATTATTTGTTACGCGTGGAGTAAAACCAAATAGCTTCTGGACATCTTTATATGTAACTACCGGCTTGCTAAATAAATATTTCAGCAGTACAAAACCGTGCTTACTTCCTTTTCCCATCCTCACAATGTATTGGGTTTCAATATTCTTTTTAAGTTCTATAATCTCATTTAATCTATTAACAGCATTTTCCGCAGTTTGAATAACACCGGTTAAAAAGTATTTTATCCACTGAGCCAAGTCATTTCTTGTTCTAACAAATGTTAAGTTATCATAGTAGAGTGTTTTATTCTTTTCAAAGAATTCAGAAAGATATAACAGCGGTTTATCCATTATACTGCTTGCCACAAAATACAATGTAATTAATAATCTGCCCATTCTTCCATTTCCATCAAGAAAGGGATGTATTGTTTCAAATTGATAATGTGCAATAGCAATTCTTACCAAATGAGGAATGCTAATTTCGTTATTATTAAGGAATTTCTCAAAATCGGAAAGCAATTCGGGAAGCTCTTCGTGATAAGGTGGAATGAATACTGCATCTTTCAAAGACATACCACCAATCCAATTTTGCGATCTACGAAATTCGCCTGGAGTTTTAGTTTCACCTCTTCCCTTAGATAGCAGAATGCCATGAGTTTGCTTAATTAGTCTATTGGAAAGAGGAAGAGTTTTTAGATCTTCAATTGCTTTATTCATTGCAGCTACATAATTGTTTACTTCCAACCAATCATCTCTTTTTTCTGGTTGAATATCTTCCTCATCCGATAAAGCTTCTTCAATGTTGGTTTTTGTTCCTTCAATTCTGCTAGATATAACAGCCTCTTTATAAACGTGCATGCGGATAAACATATCAGTATCCGGAACAAACTTTGAGAACGAGTTTAATTCACCCAATCGCAACGATGCTTTTTCAAGCAATTCATTAATTACTTCGTCATCCCAAGTAATTGGATGATTAATTAATTCAGGCATAAAATATTTATAATCATAGCCTTTTTTGTATGTGCCGGCTATAAAATCTTTAAGATTCAAATTAACCTCTTAAGTTTAACATTTTCGATAAAAAGTATAATAACACGTTTTATAATATACTATTTAGGCACATTGGTATATTATAAATATCTATAATATAATATTTGTGTGTTTTTGTATATTATAATGTAAATAAATGTTGTTATTATATCAAATATTATATTGAACCATTAATAAACTAATAATTATCTGTTGTTTTTATCTTTCCTAAATTCTGCTTAATTAAAGTATTAAGTCGATCTTCCTCTTTAAGCTGCTCCTCAAATTCTGCTTTTAGATTTGTGAAGCGTTCATTAAAATCAAAATCATCTTCCTCATCGGGCAAACCAACATAACGTCCTGGAGTAAGAACATAATCTAGTTCCTTCACCCTTTCTAAAGATGTAGAATTACAGAAACCTTTTATATTTTCATACCCTCTCTGTCCTTCGGACATCTCTCCCAGAGGGAGAGAGAGATTCTTCTGTCCTTCAGTCCCACTCTGTCTTTCGGACATCTCTCCCAAAGGTAGAGAATTGTCCCTCTCCCTTTGGGAGAGGTTAGGTGAGGGGGAAGATTGCCAACTACGATAAGTGTCGGCAATCTTCCTAATATCTTCTTGTGTAAATTCTTTAGTTCTTCTATTTATAAGATATCCCAAATTACGAGCATCTATAAAAAGGATTTCATCTTTACGTTTTCTATTACGTGATAAGAACCACAGACTAGCTGGTATTTGAGTATTTAAGAATAGCTTTGCTGGAAGATTAACAATGCAATCAATAAGCCCAGCTTCAACAAGTGCTTTTCTAATATCGCCTTCACCAGAAGTTTTAGAAGTAAGCGCACCTTTTGATAGAACAAAGCCAGCTTTTCCATTAGGATTAAGATGATAAAGGAAATGTTGTATCCAAGCATAATTTGCGTTACCAGTTGGTGGAGTTCCATATTTCCATCTTCCATCGGTTCTTAATAAATCACCACTCCAATCACTATCATTAAACGGAGGATTAGCAATTACAAAATCAGCCTTCAAATCTTTATGAGCATTATTTAGGAACGAGCCTTCATTATTCCATTTAACTTGAGAACTGTCAATACCACGTATTGCAAGATTCATCTTAGCCAATCGCCAAGTAGTTTGGTTACTTTCTTGTCCGTAAATAGATATGTCGTTAACTCTTCCTTGATGATCTGCAACAAACTTCTCGGATTGAACAAACATTCCGCCAGAACCACAACATGGGTCAAGCACACGTCCTTTGTATGGTTGAAGCATTTCAACAAGTAGTTCAACTACTGAACGTGGAGTGTAAAACTGTCCACCTTTCTTACCTTCAGCGAGAGCAAACTCACCAAGAAAGTATTCAAATACGTGACCAAGAACATCAGCACTTCTCGATTTAGCATCACCAAGAGCAATGTTGCCTATTAAATCTATTAAACCGCCAAGACTTGTTGGATCAAGATTAGCACGAGCATAAGCTTTTGGAAGTACATCTTTTAGTGATGGATTATCTCTTTCGATAGCGTCCATTGCAGAATCAACGTCTTTTCCAATTTCCGGAAGTTTAGCTCTTGAGAGTAAATAATTCCATCTTGCTGATGGTGGAACAAAGAAAACATTTTCCGCTTTGTATTCGTCTCTATCTTCTGGATCGGCACCTGTGTAATCACCTTCGCCAAGTTTTAACTTTTGATAAAGTTCTTCAAATGAATCAGATATATATTTTAGAAAGATGAGTCCAAGTACGATGTGTTTATATTCAGCGGCATCAATATTTTTTCTAAGTTTATCAGCGGCTTTCCAAAGTTGTTTTTCGATAGGTTCTGAATCAGTGCCATTTTTCTTTGCCATTTAACTTCCCTGTGCAATAAAGTTTGTGATTATAAAATATTCAGGTTTCAACTACCCTCCATAATATAAAGTGAAACAAATAGTTTGTTTAAAATAGATAATTTGGAGGATGTATGCAATCCATGTTTGATAAAGCTAAACCGGACATTGGAATTATGGAAAACATTCTGTGCCTATAATACTTAATTTAATTCCCATTCTTAATTATTGGTTATTGGCACTATTTTATAAAAAATATTCTATCTGTTTTGGTGTGTTTTCGTACAGATTTATTCCCAAAATATTTAACAAAGTTAGAATAGGAATTTAATTAAACTTCTTCGCTGCGTTTTTAATTTCAAAAAACTTATTGTGAATTATACAATAAGTTGGTAAATTATCAATATGAATATTGTTCATGGACTATTCTTGATGTTTTTAAATTTATCTTCAAAATATTAAGTTCATTTATAAATCTGAATATTGTTATAAAATTATTTTCATTATTTCTTATTCAGAGAATATAGAGAATTACATAGGTGATAATTAAGACGATGTTTGATAAATTATGATCATTTCAAATAGGTTCATGAACTTTTACAAAATTGAATTGCATTATTATATTGATAAATCAAATAATGATATTTAGAATATAATTTTGATGTAAAAAAACACGAAAACAGAAAATGCAAATATATTTGCTTTTAATGAAGGAATAGAATAAATGAAGATTTGGTATATGACAGTTTTTATCTTCTTGATATTTTTTAATTATAACCAATATTCACAAACAAAACCAGATAGTAATTTTGGAATAACATTTTTTGTTGTTGCTGATACTCACTTTGATCCACCTCCTGAATCAGATCAGTATTATCATATTGTTGCAATAAATTCAGTTTGTGGTTCAATAAATAACAAAAGTGCCGCAGTTTGGCCAGAATTTATAGAAGGCAAAGCAACCAATTTTGGAAGTGCAGGTGAAAAAATTGAAATGCCAAAAGGTGTTATTTTAGCTGGTGATATAACCGATAGAGCGGAACCCAAATCATTAGAATTATTGAAGAATCGTTATGAGAAAGGAGATGGGGATAAAGTTATAAACTTTCCAGTTTTTGTTGGATTAGGAAATCATGATTTAGACCCACAACATGTTGTTGATAGCGCAGAAGTTTACAGAACCTATATGCTTAATTATGTAGCCGAGAGACATGAAGGTAAAAATGCTCCAGTGCCTGTAACAAATTTTGATAGTGAGTCAAAAAATTATTCATGGGATTGGGAAGGTATTCATTTTGTTCAAACTCATAGATTTGCAGGTAATACGGAAAATGGTCTTCCCAATAGTATAAATTGGTTAAGAGAAGATTTAAGTAAATATGCCTCTAATAACAAACCTGTTGTAATAATTCAGCACTACGGATTTGATGGGTGGTCTTTAAAATGGTATTCAGATGAAGAAAAAGAAATATTGTTTAATACAATTAAAGACTATAATGTAATTGCTATATTTGTTGGGCATAATCATGTAGCTGAAAACCTAATTTGGAAAGGAATTGACATATTCCAAGTTAATAATGCATGGCCGGATAGTGATGGAAATGGTTCGTTTTCAGTTTGCAAAATTACGAATACTTATATAGATGTTGTTACATGTAGGTGGAAAAATGGTGAGGGCGATGTTGAATTAATTGCTCCTTTCTTTCACAAAAATTTTTAATTAATAGCAAGGATTGATGATGAGGAAAATTATAATCAAAATCATTTTATTTAGTTTAATTATACCTTTTATAAATTTAGCTCAAGAACTAACAAAGTATGTTGATCCGATGATTGGAACAGGTGGATTTGGTCATACTTTTCCTGGTGCTGTTGTCCCTTTTGGAATGGTGCAGTTAAGTCCAGATACTGATATTGAAGGCTGGGATTGGTGCTCTGGATACCACTACTCGGATAATTCGATAATGGGTTTTTCACATACTCACCTAAGCGGAACCGGAGCTGCAGATTATGGCGATGTTTTGTTAATGCCGACTACAGGTGAACTCAAAATAATTCCAGGTAGTAAAGAAAATCCCGATGAAGGTTACCGTTCCCGTTTTTCTCATGAAAATGAAGAGGCTTCTCCTGGTTATTATAAAGTACTACTTGAGGATTATAATATTACAGTTGAACTTACGGCAACGGCAAGAGGAGGATTTCATAAATATACTTTCCCTAAATCCGATGTTTCGAATATAATAATTGATTTAAAACACGGTATATCTGATAAAACAACCGACGCATTTATTCGGTTCACTGGTGAAAATAAATTGGAAGGGTATAGAAGATCGCAAGGGTGGGCATCCGACCAAATTATTTATTTTGCAATAGAGTTCTCAAAATCTTTTGAAAAATACGGAACAGTTCTTAACGATGAAATTTTAGAAAGCAACAAAGAAGCAAAAGGTGAAAATGTAAAAGGTTATGTAGTTTATAAAACAAAAGAAGGTGAGGAAGTTTTTGTTAAAGTTGGTATTTCGGCTGTTAGCATTGAAGGTGCAAAGAAAAATCTGGAAGCGGAAATTCAAGATTGGAATTTTGACAAAATACGTAAGGCAGCAAATGATGCATGGGAAAAAGATTTGTCGAAAATAAAAGTTGAAGGTGGGAGCACTGAACAAAAAACAAATTTTTATACTGCCCTATACCATTCAATGATACACCCAAATATTTTTATGGATGTTGATGGTAAATACCGTGGAATGGATCAAAAAATTTATAAGGCAAAAGATTTCAATTATTACACAGTTTATTCTCTTTGGGATACCTACCGTGCTTTGCACCCACTATTTACTATTATTGAACCCGAACGGGATGCAGATATGATTAAAACATTGATCTCAAAATATGAAAGGGTAGGAATCCTCCCAGTTTGGGAATTATGGTCAAATGAAACTGCAACGATGATTGGGTATCATTCAATTCCTGTTATTGTTGACGCATACATGAAAGGTATTAGAAATTTTAATGTTGAAAAAGCATATGAAGCAATGAAGCACAGCGCGGAGATGGATCACCTTGGATTAAAATCTTATAAAGAATTAAATTATGTCGCCTCCGATCGTGAACATGAAGCTGTTTCAAAAACTTTGGAATATGCATATGATGATTGGTGTATAGCAATGATGGCAAAGGATCTTGGCAAAGAAGATGATTACAAAAAATATAGTAAGCGTGCTATGAATTATAGAAATTTGTTTGATGGGCAAAGCGGATTTATGCGCGGAAAAAATGCTGATGGAAAATGGGGAGCTCTATTTAATCCTTTTTCGGTAACCCGTGATTTTACAGAAGCGAACTCTTGGCAGTATTCGCTTTATGTTCCTCAAGATGTGGAAGGAATGAAAAGTCTTTACGGCAGTGGTAAAAACCTTGTAAAGAAACTAGATGAAACTTTTACTGCCGAATCAAAATTAGAAGGGAAAAAATTGGTGGATATTTCAGGATTAATAGGGCAATATGCACACGGAAACGAACCAAGTCACCATATGGCGTATTTATATAATTTTACATCTGAACCGTGGAAAACACAAGAAAGAGTTAGATATATTTTAGATAATATGTACAATAATACTCCAGATGGATTAATCGGTAACGAGGATTGCGGTCAGATGTCGGCATGGTATGTATTGAGTGCCATGGGTTTTTATTCGGTTACACCAGGTACAAATCAATATGTTATTGGCACACCTCTTTTTGATAAAGTAACAATTGATTTAGGAAACGGGAAAGAGTTTGTTGCTATTGCCAATCGTGTATCAAACAAAAATATTTTTATCCAATCTGTAGAATTGAACGGGCAGAGTTACAACAAGAATTATATTAATTATGAAGATATCAAAAATGGTAGTAAAGTTATTTTTGAAATGAGTTCTAAGCCTAATAAGAGTTGGGGAATTAAAAAAGAAGATCAACCGTATTCATTCTCTGAAGTGGATTTTGTTTCTCCACCTTATCAAAAAAATGATATAACATATTTTGAAGAATCGGCTGAAGTAGATTTGTTTTCCAGAACAGAAGGTGCAGAAATTCGCTTCACAGTAGATGGAAGCGAACCAAACCAAAAATCTACATTATTTACTGAACCATTTAAAATAACTTCATCTATTTTAATAAAAGCAAAAGCATTTAAAGAAGGTATGGATTCGAGTGTTGTTTCATTTATTGAAGCAAATAAATTAAAATACCTTGCTCCTGTAGTATTAGAAAATGCGGTTAACGGAATAGATTACGAATATTACGAGGGCAATTTTTTGAGTGTTTTTGACTTTGCTTCTCTTTCTCCTTTGAAAACTGGAACACTTAAAAATTTTGATCTAACACTTGCAGAAAAAGAAGATCACTACGGATTTAAATTTACTGGGTATATAAAAATACCAGCAAAAGGTTCATATCAATTTTATACTTTAAGTGATGATGGTTCAGTTCTTTATATTGACGGAAAACAAGTTGTTGGCAACGACGGTTCACACGCAGCTTTAGAAGCAACAGGTATAATTGCTCTTAAAGAAGGATATCATAGTTTTACATTATTGTATTTTGAAGATTATGAGGGGCAGGAAATTAATGTTATGTTTGAGGGAAAAGGAATTGAAAAGCAACCGATTTCTGCCTCAATGCTGTATCGTGAAAATAAATAAATTTAAACATGTTAAAAAAAAGATTAAGGGAATTAAAGTGAAAAAGTTTATAGGTTATACAGTTGCAATAATATTAACTTTTGCGGCTTCATATTTTATTTTTAATAATACTGAGGATGTGAATAATATTGGTTATAAAAGCGATGTTTTTTGGTCATCGAATAATAAAAATGCTCACATGCTGCTTAACAGGGCTTTGTCTCGCGAATCACATATTTCGTGGAGCACTGGTAATCATACTGCTTCACCCGTACCATGCGGTGCAATTGGGGCTGAAAAATATACAAATCAATTGAAAGGAATAATAGATAATACCGATATAGGAAAAGTTACACGCCAAGCAGTTAAAGACGGTGTGAATGTAATTCTTGTAATAGGTGATGGCATGGGTTTCAATCACATGAGCTTGCCTATTTACATGCGAATAGCTGAAGGGGAAAAGGAGAAAACATACTTCGAAAAAATAATGGATGAAGGTTCTTGCGGAATTGTTTTTAACAATCCCCTTAATGGAATTGTTACTGGTTCAGCAACATCCGCAACAGCCTTAGCAACCGGATATAAAAATGTTCTTGATATTGTAAGTATTGATACAAACGGATATCCTATTGAAACTAACCTGGAACTTGCTGAAAAATTAAATTATGTAACGGGATTAGTGACCGATGCAGGAATAACAGATGGAACTCCCGCAGCATTTTATGCTCATAGTTATAATAGGAATCTTGAAAATCAAATTGCTGAGCAGCTTTCCTCAAAGAATATTGAAGTAATATTCGGCGGTGGCGCAAAACTATTTATTCCAAAAGGCACAGAGTTGAAAGATTTCTCCTATTTTAAAAATACGCTAAGTACAAACGAAGCTAGTTCTGAAAGAAATGATGACATAAATGTGTTGTCTAAATTTGAAGAAAAAGGATATGAAATAATTTCAAACAAAAATGATTTGTTAAATCTTAATAAAAAAACGGATAAAGTTTTAGGATTATTTAATGCTGGGGGAATGTCTGCGGCAATTGATAGAGATTTTGAAAATACTGGGGAACCTTCTTTAATAGAAATGACAGAAAAAGCACTTGAAATATTGGATGACAAAAACAAGAATATTTTCTTAATGGTTGAAGCCGGGCGTATAGATTGGGAAGCACATGACAATGATGCCGGAGCGGTTTATAAAGCTGTTGAAGAAATGAATGGTATGTTGAAAGTTTGTTACGATTATCAGAAAAGTCATAAAAATACTCTTTTAATCTTCACTGCAGATCATGAAACAGGCGGTCTTGGAATTTCGTATACAAAGGTTTCAAAGGACAAGTTGTTTAAGAAGAAATTGGAAAGCGGAGATGTTTGGGAAAGCAATACAGATCCGCTGTTTTTTGACGAGTTTAAGAAATTAAAGAATCAGAAAAGAGCTTTTTATAGAATTTTTGGAGAAGCCCAAACGATTGATGAATTATATAAAATGCTACAGGATAATACTGATTATAAATTAACTTATCAAGACGCCGAGATTATATTCAATACATTGCGCGGTTATGAAAAAGGTAAATAAGTGGAGACAATTTGAAAAAAATATCAACTTTATTTCTATTTTTTGTTTTTATAATAATTAATGCAGAATCAAAAAGAATAGAATTTATTGTAAAACCTTATATTCAAAATGTATCAACCAATGGTATTACCATTTTATGGGAAACAAATATTCCATCAAATGGAATTGTACAATATGGCAAAGCTAAAACAAATAGTAATGAAGTGTTCTTTGATAAGAATAAAAGCTCAAATAGCCCCAGCATTCTGCACACAATAAATCTTACCGATTTACAAGCGGAAACCAAATATTTCTATAAAGTAATCAGTTATATGAATACTGATACTTTAGAATATAACATAATTCCTTTTATGACTTCTATTAACTCAAATCGCTCCGTTACATTTTCTGTATTTGGAGATACACAACAACAAAGTGACACAACAGTCTGGAATAAAATTTCTGAAATGGCTTTACTTGAACGGCCAAACTTTGGATTAATTGTTGGAGATTTAGTTGATACTGGGGGGGATTCGAGTCAATGGAGGAACGAATTTCTTGCAAACGGGCATAAATTTATGCAAAGTATACCTTTATTTCCTGTTGTTGGTAACCATGACTTAATTTATGATGCTGAAGCTAAAACTTTTAATAAGTACATGAAACACCCTGGCAATAATAATTATTATACTGTTAAAAATGGCAATGTTCAATTATTTGTTTTAGATAGTAATCAAGATATGGAACCAGGAAGTCCCCAGTATCTGTGGCTTGTTGATGAATTGGCAAAATCAAAATCTATGTGGAAAATAGCTGCTCACCATCATCCACCTTATTCTTCTGATTTTGATGACTATGGAAACACAGAATCTGCATTGCCTATTGACGGTGACCCAAATTTTGATCCAATTATCCCACTATACGAAAAATATAATGTTGATATGGTTTTTTATGGGCATATTCACAGTTATGAGAGAACCTGGCCATTAGCAAATAAGAGAGTAAGTAAGGCTGGAGTTGTTTATGTACAATGTGGTGGAGCTGGAGGAGATATTGAACATAGTGGCATAATTAGATCGTGGTTCTCTGCAAAGTTAAATAGTGAACACCATTTTTGTGTAGTTTCCATTAATAATTCTAAGTTATATCTTAATGCAATTGACTATAATGGCAATTTATTTGATCAGTATGTAATTGATAAAAGTGAGCTACATTCTGATGAATCACAAATAGATGGAAAGTTATTGAGTGCCCCAGTCATTAAATTTGCAAATGATAAGTTTATAGAAAAACTAGATGTATCTATAATTAGCTACAATGATAAAGGTGAAATTAGGTATACCATTGATGGAACAGAGCCTACGAGAAATTCATTTTTGTATAACGGACCTTTTGAAGTAAATGGAAGCCTCACAATTAAAGTTGTAGTACTTGGTAAGGAGAATAAAAGTAAAGTAAGTGAACAAAAAGTAACCAAAATAGAAGCGAAAATAGCAGAGAACATTTCTCTTAAAAATGAAGGCTTAAGATATAAATATTATGTCGGCGAAAATTGGCAATATCTTCCAAAGTTTGAGGAATTAGAAATAGTGAAAGAGGGGGAAGTAAAAAATATTTCCGTTCAAAAAATTAAAGATAGAGAAGATCAATTTGCAATAGTATTTGATGGGTACATTGAGATAAAAAAAGATGGAGTTTATAATTTTTATTTGTTGTCTGATGATGGATCAAAACTTTTTATTGCAGATGAATTAGTAGTCGATAATAATGGTTCGCATAGTCCACGAACCAGATCTGGAAATATTGGGCTAAGAAAGGGTTATCACAAATTCCATTTAGAGTATTTTGAAGATTGTGAAGGTGAAGAGTTAAAATTATTTTATAAATCTGGAGATTTTACAAAAAAACTTATTCCAGATAACGTTTTTATGCATTAGTTAAATTTAAAGCTCAAAGTTAATACCCTGCTCTTTAAGTTTATTATATTTCCTTTTATCGAACTTATAAAGTTTTGCTGCTCTGTGTGCAACCCCTTTTTGTCTTTCATGAGTGTCAATAAGTATTTTTAAGTTTAGGAGTTTTTTTCTAAAATTTCTAGTATCAAGTTTTATATTTAATATTGACTCATATAAATTCTGAATTTGTGTTAAAGTAAACTTTTGAGGAAGTAATTCAAATCCAATAGGTCTAATTCTAACTCGCTGTTTTAATCTTTTTCTTGCGGTTTCAATTATTTCATTGTGATCAAAAGGAAGCTTAGGTAATTTATTTATTGAATGCCATTGAGTTTCCGTTACTTTTGGACCTGGTTCAAGTGAGTAATCCTCTATTTTAAGTAATGCAAAAAATGCAATAGTAATAACTCTAAACAAGGGGAACCTGGAAGTTTTTCCAAAACTCTGTAGTTGCTCCATATATACATTTTCTAATCCGGTAAATTCGCAAAGAACTCTTTTCGCTGCAACATCTAAATCTTCATCATAAAGAATATTACTTCCAGGAAGTGCCCATTCACCCTTACCAGGGTCTACAGCTAATTTAACTAAAAGCACTTTTATATCTGCATTATCAAACCCAAAAATTACACAATCAGTTGAGACATTTTTAAGAATGTTACTAGATGATTTCACCATAATTTTGTCCATAAATTTCTTAGAGCGTAAACTATTTAAATAAATATTACGTTCAAATGAGTTCCAAAAATAATATTGTATAATTTACAATAAGTATGTATATTTGGAATAGATATTGTAAAAATAACATTAAGTAACTAGAAATTAAATAATATTATGCAAAATACCAAATTGAATAACATTATATAAAAAAAAATAAACTATTAAGGCTAATATTTAAAATTAAACAATGAAAAATATCTTGAACGGAATTCTAAAAAATTTATATTTAAAATACGAGATAATTTCTAATAGAGTTAGGAGCTCAATTTAGATGAAAAATATTAAAATTGGAATTATAGGGGCTGGTAGAATTGGGAAAGTTCATGCAGAAAGTATTGCATACAAACTTCCACAAGTTAAGATTAAAACTATTGCTGATATAAATGTAGACGAAGCAAAATTAGTAGCTAAACAATTTAACATACCTAAATATACAATTGATTATAAAGAAATAATTAATGATTCTGAAATAGAAGCTGTTATAATATGTTCACCAACTAACACTCATTCCAAAATTATAATTGATGCTGCTAAAAAAGGGAAACATATATTCTGCGAAAAACCAATTGACTTAACCATAGAAAAGATAAGTGAAACGCTGAAAGTTGTTGAGGAAAATAATGTAAAAATGATGGTGGGATTTAATAGAAGATTTGATCCCAACTTTTTAAAAGTGAAGAATATGGTTAAAGAAGGTAGAATTGGTAATCCGAATTTATTAAAAATTACCAGTAGAGATCCTGAGCCACCTTGTAAAGATTATATAAAAGTATCTGGTGGATTATTTTTGGACATGGCAATTCATGATTTTGATATGGCTAGATATATTGTGGATTCGGAAGTAACAGAAGTATTTTCGATGGGTGAGGTTTTAATTGATGAAGGTATTAGAGATGCGGGTGATATTGATACAGCGGTTACAATGTTAAAATTTGAAAATGGTGCCATTGGGACTATAGATAACAGTAGAAAGGCTATTTATGGATATGATCAACGAATAGAAATATTTGGTTCTAAAGGGATGATTTATATTAACAATAATAAAGCTGAGAATCATGTCTATATTAATGAAACTGGTGAACATTCTTCCTTACCTCTAAATTTCTTTATGGATAGATACACTGAATCATATTTCCAAGAAATGAAACTTTTCGTAGATGCATTAGTCAATAATTCTGAAATACTTGCAAATGGAAATGATGGATTAAATGCTGTAAAAATTGCCCTTGCTGCAAAAAAATCTCTTCAAGAAAATAGACCAATTAAATTGAATTCTCTAATTAATTAAGTACTTATTATTATGAATAGCCACGAAGTTAAATTTATTTTGGATGCGGATGTAGATATTGAGATGAACAATAAGTTAATTGAAATTCTCTCAATCTGTTTTGCAGATCAGCCAATATTTAATAAACAGAGATATTTTAAGGAGCTACCACAATATCGTTGGTATTTAGAAAATAATAATGAAATTATTGGACACGTTGCACTGCACAAAAAAGAAATAAATACTGAAACAACTAAACTAATTATTGGCGGAATTGCCGAAGTGTGTGTTCATCCAGATCACCGTGGTAAAGGATTTGTTAAATTATTGCTTTCGCATGCGCATAATTTTTCCATTAAAAATGGTTACATATTTTCAATGCTGTTTGGAGATACTAATGTATATAGTTCAAGTGGGTATAAGACAATTGATAATACAATAAAATATCTAGACCATATTTCTGGAGAATGGAAAGTAGAAATTATTAAAGATGCCATGATTAAAGATATTTCTGATGTTGAATGGCCAAGTGGTTTGATTAACTTAAATGGTCCAACATTTTGAGAAAGGAAAAACTGGAGACTTTGCATTGAGTAATATCGACAAAATTCAAATTGATAATAAAGAAGAAAATGTTAAATCTGCTGAAGAATTAATTAAGAGAATTCTACCTGATTATTACAATAGCTTCTTAGTTACAATTAATAATAATACAGAAAAAGATTACTTTCATATTAGAAGTAATGCTGGATTAATAGAAATTGAAGCTAATAATCCAATTTCCATTGCTTCTGGTTTATATTGGTATCTAAAATATTATTGTAATTGCCATATTTCATGGACAGGTGACCAATTAAAGTTACCTAAAGAATTACCTTTACCAGTTGAGGAGATTGCGCATAAAGCAAATTTTGATTTTAGATATTATCTCAATTATTGTACGTTTAGTTATTCTATGCCCTGGTGGAACTGGGAAAGGTGGGAAAGAGAAATTGATTGGATGGCTTTGCATGGAATAAATCTTGCCCTTGCAATTGTTGGTCAAGAGGCTGTATGGCAAAATTTAATGAGAGCACACAATTTTTCTGAGCAGCAAATATTTGAGTTTTTACCTGGTCCAGCTTATTTAGCGTGGGGGTGGTTGGGTAATTTTGATGGTTGGGGTGGACCTACAACTCAAAATTGGATTGATGATCAAAAAGAGTTACAAAAGAAAATAATAAATAGATTAACTGAATTAGGAATTACGCCAGCACTACAAGCTTTTACTGGACGAGTTCCAAAATATTTTAAAGAAAAGTATCCAAATGCAAAAATAGATCAGTTACCTGGTTGGTATGGTTACGAAGGAGTTTACTTTCTAGATCCAGCTGAACCTTTGTTCAAAGAATTGAGTAAGCAGTTTATTCAAGAACAAACAAAGTTGTATGGAAACTATCACTTTTTTGCAGGAGATGTTTTCCATGAAATTGAATCTCCAAATGAGAACAGCAATTATTTAAATAGGATATATAAAGGAATCCAAGAAGGACTTTTATATGCTGATAGTCAATCTCATTGGGTATTGCAAAGTTGGTCAATTAGAGACGAAAACATTGATATATTAGATGAAAATCATGTTATTATACTAGATTTATATTGTGATTCTGAACCGAAATGGAAAAAAACAAATGCATTTCATGGTCACCCATGGGTTTGGAATATTATTAATAATTTTGGTGGAAGATCTGGTTTAGGTGGTAAATTAGAATTAATAGCAAATGAAATTCCAAAAGCACTAATACATCCAAATAAAGGCAAATTAGTTGGAATTGGTTTTGCACCTGAAGGAATAGGATATAATCCAATAATCTATGATTTGTTAGCAGAAATGAATTGGAGAAACAAAATAAATAATCTGGAAAATTGGATATTTGATTTTGCATGTAGAAGATATGGCTATTGTTCTAATAATATTAAGAATGCTTGGAAAAATTTATTGACTACTGTTTATAGTGGTCCTAAATCTTATCCTCCTTTAGAAACAATAATCTGTGCATATCCATCATTAACCATTGAGAAAGCTGGTTCTAATGGATCAACTCAAATGTATTATAGCAATAAAGTTCTTCTTGAAGCTTTACAATTGCTATTAAAAGATAAAAATGAGTTATCAGATTCAGAAACTTATGTACATGATATTGTTGATATTACAAGACAGATTTGTGCTAATCTTGCTAATGAAATGTACGTTGATTTAGTTCAATCAATTAAACAAAAAGAGATTGCCACATTCAATCAAATAGTGAATAGGTTATTCCAACTATTTGAAGATTTGGATAATATGCTTTCATCAAATAAGAGATTTTCATTAGGCACTTGGCTAAATGGAGCTAAGGCAAAAGCAAAAGATCATCATGATTTAAAATTGCTTGAGTGGAACGCAAGAAGACAAATTACATTATGGAGTTCACCCGAGATTCATGAATTTCATGACTATGCCAATAAACAATGGGGTGGTTTGATTAAAGATTATTATTTACCCAGATGGAAGATGTTTGTAGAGTTTCAAAGAGATTGTTTATTGCATAATAAAGAATTTGATGAAATTAGTTTTAAGAAAAAAACACTTGATTGGGCTGAAGAATGGTCCAACAAAAATGATGAATTTGAGGATGCTAATGGTGAAAATTCCATCCTTTTAGCAGAAACTTTACTTAATAAATATTTTATTTAGAAAGTTCTTTTTGTAGAGTTACTAGATAATAAATTGATTTTACAATATAAAAAATTATTGAAATTCTTATGAATCTAATAGGTATTGATTATTTAATAATACTTCTCTATTTAGCCGGTACAATAGTTATTGGACTTTATTACGAAAAGTATATTTCATCATCCGAAGACTATTTCCTAGCTGGTAAATTGTTGCCGTTCTGGGCAATTGCTATTTCAATTGTTGGAACTGACATTGGAGCGGTGGATTTTGTAGGTTTAACTGGGCAAGCATATAGATATGGAATTGTTGTTGCGAATTTTGATTGGATTGGGTCAGTACCAGCAATGATTTTAGCTGGATTGGTATTTATTCCATATTATTGGCGAGCTGGTGTATATACAATTCCAGAATATTTAGGTAGAAGATATAATATTTATTTAAGAGCAATAAGTGCAATAATATGGTTGTTATTTATTGCCTTTACACTTGGTGTTATTTTATGGGCAACGGGAGTCTTACTTCAAGAAATGCTTGGTTGGCCAATAATGCTATCTATTATTTTAACAGTTGTAATTGTTGGTCTATATACAATTACTGGAGGTTTATCAGCTGTTGTCATGACTGATGTTATTCAGGTAGTAATTATGATAATTGGAAGCATGGCTATTTTGGTATTAGGTTTTTGGGAAATTGGTGGTGTCGGTGCTCTGTTTGAAAAAATATCGGCAATGGGACCAGAATATGCAAATCATTTTAAGTTAGTTGTTTCTCCTGAAGCAAATACACCTTATCCATGGACTGGTATATTATTTGGGCTAACATTTGTTCTAGCACCCGCATATTTTATTGGTAACCAAGTTATAATACAAAGATCCTTGGGTGCAAAAGATGAATGGAATGCAAAGGCAAGTATGATATTTGGAGCGTTTCTAAAAGTTCTTATCCCAATACTTGTTGTTGTTCCTGGTTTAATTGCGGTTGTTTTGTTCCCAAATGTGAAAGATGGTGATGGTGTTTACGCTAAACTTATAATAGAACTCTTACCACCCGGATTAACCGGGCTTGTTTTTGCCGCATTTCTAGCAGCTTTAATGTCTAGCGTAAGTGCAATTGTTAATTCGGTAGCTACCGTATGGACTAAAGATATTTATGAATTATTTATTAAAAAAGATGCAGATGATAGACATTATTTAATTGTTGGACGGTATGTTACCGGACTCATTCTAATATTAGCAGTAATAACATCACCAATAAGTGCCCAGTTTCCGGGTATTTATGTCTATGTTCAAACAATAAATTCATTTGTGCAAGGCCCAGTATTTGCAGTTTTGATGCTTGGTATATTTTTCAAGAGAATTACTCAGTGGGGCGGATTTTGGGGATTAATTTCGGGAATTGTTTTTTCTGGAATTTTATATTTCTTCAAAGCTCAACTGTTTACAATTGATGATCCATTTTTATATATCTCATGGTGGAGTTTTCTGGGTTCGGTTATTGTAACTTTATTAGTAAGTGCAGTTACTAAACCAAAACCAATAGAAGATTTAATCGGTTTAGTTTATGGGTTGGTATTGAAAGATGACAAATTGCAAGATAGATTGAAATCGAAAGTGGAGTGAGGAAGATTACAATGTTTAATTTTGATTGGCTAAGTGGAATTGATTTGAGTGTGGCTAAAACATTTATATTATGTGCATTTTTAGCGCCACTGATATTTAGTTTGTTCCTTAAGAAAGAATATATTTATCAAGGTGCTGTTGATGTTAAACCTTGGAGAAACCTAAAAATATGGATTATGATTTTAACAATTTTTATGATTGGTATATATTCTTATTTCTAAGAGCGGAAAGACTATGAAAAAATTTATTTCAAAATATTTTCCAAAGAACAATATTTTTTCTTTAATAAGTATTTTCTTTTTTACTTTTGGATTAACATTAGTAATTGCGATATTTTATACAGATTCCGAAAAAGGAATAATTGTTAATCTTATTTGTTCTATATTCTTTATTCTCTCTGGTGTTGGTTCAGTTTTTATTTCTAGAAATAATTCAGAAGATAAAATTAACAAATGAAGGTATTAGCAAAAATAGATAGTAATTCGGCTGTAAAAAAAATTGAAAAAAAGGATAACATTTTTTCAAGTAAAAAATTGGTAAATAATATTGAGCTTCTTCATTTATCCTATTTTCTATTTAAGGTTGAGATAAAATTAAAGAGTAAAATCATCATTCAACACATTTGTATTGATGGTTTATCAGGTGAATATGCTTTTGTTCAAAAAGAACATTTAAAGTTTACAAATGAATCTGATGAACATACAAAACTGATTTTAACTGAGTCTCAGGCATCAAAAATTGCAAAAAGTGCCATTACTGCAATGTTAATGGTACAAAAAGGTAAAGGAGCCAATCTAGTTTCAATAGATATTAAACTTATTTCTCTTATAAAATATCCTTATTGGATTGGTTATTATAAAAGAAAAAATGGATTCGATTTTGAAGTGGTTGATGCTGTGAATGGTAAAAAACAAGGGGCAAAAATGAAACCAGTTTTTGTAAAATTAATCATGCAGTAGACTTTAATTAATAAGTTATTGTATTGGTTACAGTAAGATAATAATGAGTTAATAATTACTTAACAATAGATAATTATATTTATGTATCAAGATTCCAAGTGTTATCATGGAATAATAATTTTGTTAATTGTATTAGTTGGCTAAATAAAATGATAAATATCATTAAAGGTTAATAATAATGTATAAAGTAATGAATATCAGATTGACAATTATATTTCTTCTTTTGTTTGGACAACTTGCTTTTGGGCAAACAACAGGTAAAATTTCGGGTAAAGTTGTTGATAAAGATTCAGGTGAACCACTTGTGGGTGCAAATGTTTTAATTGAAGGTACAACGATGGGTGGTGCTTGTGACTATGACGGAGAGTATTTTATTATAAACATTTCGCCTGGTAAATATAATGTAAAAATATCCATGATGGGTTACGCACCAGTAATTTACAAAGATATTCAAGTTTCTGTAAATAGAACAACAACTGTTAATGGTGAATTGTCGCTGGAAAATTTAGAATTAGAAGAGATTGTAGTTTCTGTGGAAGCAGTATCAAAAAGAAAAGATCAAACAAGTTCAATTAAAAACGTCTCGTCTGACCAAATTAAGCAGCTTCCTGTAGAAAATGTAGGCGATGTTATAGGTATGCAGGCTGGAGTAGTTGATGGACATTTTCGTGGTGGAAGACTTACTGAAGTCTCTTATCTAGTTGATGGTGTTTCAGTTACGGAAGGATTTAATAGATCGGGTAATAGTGTTTCTATTGAAACAGAAGCAGTTCAAGATTTAGAAATTATTACTGGAACTTTTAATGCTGAATATGGAAGAGCTATGAGCGGTATAGTAAATATTGTTACTAAAGAAGGTTCTAAGGATTTTCATGGTAGTTTTTCAAGTTCATTATCAAACTACATAACAAGTAATGGTGATATATTTATAGGGTCTGATGCTGGTGATGTAACTCGCAACCAAGATTATAAATTTCAATTAGAAGGACCAGTTTATAAAGACTATATAACTTTTTATTCAAATTTTAGATATCAAAATAATAAGGGATATTTGAACGGTATTAGAAGGTTTAACGTTGATGATTATTCAAACTTTTCAAACGCTGAAAAATTAGGTGAGACTGCAACCAAATGGGATGCGATTATTAATAATTCAAAATATTATTCCGAAGCTACGGGTGATTACGATTATGTGCCGATGGCATCAGATAAAAATTCTTCATTTATTGGCAAACTAACTTTTAGACCATTCCCTGGATTAAAAACTTCCTTAATGTACACAATGAATGATAAAGAATATCAAAATTATAATCACAATTATAAATATAAACCAGATGGTAGGAGAACGTACTACGAGAAAAGTGATTTATTTTTATTCCAAATGAATCATGTACTTTCAAATAGCATGTTTCATGATCTCAAATTGTCTTATAAAAAAACAAAGAATGAAAATTATTTATATATGGATCCTTTTGATTCGAGATATGTTGCAACTAACTATAATTCCAGAGCTGGTGGATTTATTTCGGGAGGACAGGATTTAGGATATGAAAATATTGAATTGAATGATCTCAGTATAAAATATGACTTAACATGGCAAATAAATAAAAATCATAGTATTAAAACTGGAGCAATGTTCACAAAGTATGATTTATCAAAAGATAATGTTATTGTAAGAGATAAAAAATATGGTTCAAGTGAATTAGATGAATTTTATTACGATACGGCAAAGGAAAAAATTCAATTCAATCCTTTTGAACCTGAAATTTTAAGTTCCTCAGTTTTTTCAGATTCCTATAACAAAAAACCTGTTGAATTTTCCACCTATATTCAAGATAAAATGGAGTATGATGATTTAGTCTTAAATTTTGGATTAAGATTTGATTTATTTGATTCCAAAACAACATATCCTTCGCAATATAGAAATCCGGCTAATCAATCATCCTTTCCTGATAATCCTGAACGAATGTCGACTTATCCAAATGCAAAGGCACAATCTCAGGTTAGCCCAAGATTTGGTCTTTCATATACATTAGGCTCTTCAGCTGTTCTTCATTTTAGTTATGGACATTTTTTCCAAATGCCACCATTATATGCACTTTATCAAAATAGCAGATTCTTAATTCCTTCAGGGGATTACGAAATTGTGTTAGGTAATCCAAATTTAAAGGCAGAAAAAACGGTTCAATACGAAATGGGTATATGGCAGGAGATAATGCCGCAAATGGGTCTCGAATTGAATGTATTCTATAGAGATATTTATGATTTACAAAGCGCAATAATTCTTACAACTTATAATCAAACTAAATATGGATTATTTAGTAATAAAGATTATGGTAACGTAAAGGGATTTGAACTTAAATTTGATTATTTCGTTGGACCATTTTCATTTTTAGGTAACTACACTTTACAATTTACAAGAGGAAACGCGGATAATCCTACATCAAACTTTACAAGAGCGGGTGAAAGTTTGGATGAGATTCCAAAACTTATTCCGCTTGAGTGGGATCAAAGACATACGTTTAATATTACTGTTGGTTTTACACAAGAAAATTATGGTATAAATTTAACTGGATATTTAAATTCTGGCTTAGCATATACTTATACTCCTATTCCAGAAAGTCCGCTTTCTAAGCAAACTTTATATCCAAATAATGAACATAAACCATCTACAATGAGTATTGATATAAAAGCTCATTATGATATTGAATTAATTGAAAATATAAAAACTAGAATAACACTTTCTGTATATAACTTACTTGACCAATTAAATGAAGTAAGAGTAAACGAAACAACAGGAAGAGCATATTCCGCAATAGTTAGACCTACTGAAATTTCAACATTTAAGAGTAATTACAATAATATTTATGATGCGATACGTGATCCATCGATGTATTCACCTCCGAGAGAAATAAAGATTGGACTGGGAATTGTTTTTTAAAATTATATATAATTGATACATCTAAAGGTTTATTATGACAAACTCAAAAATTTTATTAACTATATGTTTGTTGCTTATTTTTTCAATAAGCAACTATGCTCAAAAACCTTTTAGAGTTGCTACTACCGCAGCAAACTTTCTAGAAATTGGATATGGTTCTGCTGCTACAGGCATGGGAGATGCTCATGTAAGTAATGTAAGAGGTTTATCATCAATATATTGGAATCCTGCTGGTCTTGGATATATGGAAAAAAATGAAGTTTCTATTTCAGTACAACCATGGTTTGTAAATATAAACACCTCAATGACTGGTTTAGCATATGTACATCCAAGTCTTGGAACATTTGCTGTTGGAGTTCTAATAATGGATTTTGGAAAAGAAGAAGTGACAACCGTTGATTTACCAAACGGTACTGGTGAAAATTTTGACGGATTTGATTTAGCCTTAAGTGTATCTTATGGAAAAAAGTTGGCTGATTGGTTTGCTTTTGGTGCAACTGCAAAATATATAACATCTAAAATTTGGCATGAGACAGCCAGTGCAATGGCTATTGATTTAGGTGCAATTGTGAATACTAATTTCTTTACTTGGTCAGACATACCAGGTGATGGATTAAATATTGGAATGTCAATTTCAAATTATGGAACAAGACTATCCTATAATGGAATAGATCTAAAGCAAAGTGTAGATATTTTACCTGATGAAGATGGAAACTTTGCAAATGTTCCTTCAAGATTTGAATTAGATGAATGGGAATTACCATTAATATTTAGATTGGGTGTTTCCTTTCATCCATACATTGATGAAATACACAAAATAACTGTCGCTGTGGATGCTCTTCACCCAAATAATAACAGTGAGTCTGTAAATTTAGGTGCTGAGTACTCACTTAAAATTCCAACATATGGCTCTGTGTTTTTAAGAGGAGGATATAAAGGATTTTTACTTGATGAATCTGAATATGGATTATCATTAGGTGTAGGATTTATGATTGATTTGTTTGGTAATAATACTGTGAAATTTGATTATTCATATAGAGAGCATAAAACTTTAGGTGGTATTTATTCATATTCGCTCGGGTACCAATTTTAATATTGTGTTTTATAAGAAATTGAATTAGTGAAAGTTTGGAGAAATAATAAATGCAAAAAATTATATTAGCTTTTTTATCAATTGTAATGTTTTTTATTGTTACAATAAACATAAATGCTCAGGGAAGAATGTATGATGGTCCTGACGATCCAGCAGGTGATAAAGCAGCAGAGAGAACGGGATATATGACTGGCAATAGAACACTAGTCTTTTTTAGAAATACATCCGAGTTAAGTGATTGCTGTGGACTTGGTTACGATGTATCAAAATGGCCTAATAATTTTGACGGCACAAAAATGCACGATGGTATTGCTACTTTAGTTGGTGCAAGGGTGTTTTTAGAAAACGATACTATTCCAGTAACTTCGGGTTATGAAGGAAGAACAGATTTAGATACTCTCTATTATATACAAAGTAGTTATCGTGAACATATGGACGAGGATCCATCTTTAACAATTGAATATGGATTATACCCAGTGTTTGGCTATTTCAACGAATTAAGTGAAACTCCCGCAATGAGTAATTTGCCAGATTCTTGGCCAACTGAAGGATGGCCAACAAGAGACGGTAAAAAATGGCAAGGGGAATGGAACGGACGATTTGGACGTGGTATTATGAAAGCTGACCTAGAAACATTTTTTGTTACTAATGATGCCCAGGATCAAGAGTATCTTGAAGATGGCAAAACAGTAAAGTACTATCCAAGACCAAATGTAAAAATTGGTGATAAAAATCCAAATGTTTCAATTCAAAAAGGTAAACCATGGGGTGGCATTGGTGTTAGAATTGAAACCAGAGGTTTCCAATGGAGTAATCCTTCTGCAAATGATGCAATTTTTTGGGAACACAATATTGCTAATATATCTGACTATGATTTACCAGAAATGGCTTTTGGCTTTTGGATGGATAATGCTGTTGGTGGTGAAGAGGGTGTGGGAGATGATTTAGCTTATTATGACAAGTCATTAAATATGGCATATTCGTGGGATATCGATTTTATTCCTGTCGGTGGTGGTAAAGCTCCTGGAATATTAGGATTTGCTTATTTGGAAAGCCCTGGTTTGCCCTATGATAATTTAGATAACGATAAGGATGGTTTGCTAAATGAAAAAAGAGATAACGTTGCAGTTAATAAAATTGGGCCAACTGATGGTATCGAGAATTTAAGTGATTTTATGAAGTATTACAAATTAAATGAATCTGATCTAAAAGAACATTGGGATGCAGATGAAGATCAGGACTGGATTGATGGAAATGATGAAAATGGTAATGGCGTTTATGATAATAATGAAGATGCAGGAAATGATGTTGGACTTGATGGTGTCGGTCCAAATGATATTAATTATACCGGCCCAGATGCTGATGGCACAGAGTGCAACCATAAACCAGATTTTATTGAAGGAGTTGGTGCTGAACCAAATTTTGCTGTTACAGATGTAAGTGAATCTGATATGTTAGGATTAACCTCATTTCACTACACATCTGATATTGAAAGACAAGCTATTATAAGAACTGACGAAAGTCTTTTTAAATACATGGTTGATGGACAGTTTCACGAATTCCAAAGTGAACCATTAAATTTTATGGAATTTTTTGCTTCCGGAATTTTCCCTTTGTACAAAGGAAGAACCGAAAGAGTATCAATGGCTGAACTTCATTCTTATGATCCATTATCAGGTTTAATGAGCGATGATCACTCAGCTCCTGCTTTATTCAGACTTAAAGAAGTTGTGCAAGTGATCTATGAAACGGACTATAGGTTTGCTCAACCTCCTTTAATGCCAACCCTTACGGCAACTCCTGCTGATGGAAAAATTATATTAACTTGGGATGATGTGGCGGATCAATTAACAAGAGATGAATTTGCAAGTAACAAAAATGATTTTGAAGGATATAAACTATATAGAGCAACTGACAAAAAAATGTCAGACACAGAATTAATTACGGACGGTTTTGGAAATCCTTCTTTAAGAAAACCCATATTTCAATGTGATAAAATTGATTCAATTAAAGGATTTGCTGATTTTGGCGAAGTAAATGGCGTGGAATATTATCTTGGAGACGACACTGGCATAAAACACTATTATATAGATGAAGATGTAGATAATGGAAGAACTTATTATTATGTATTAGTCGCATATGATTATGGACTGCCTGATGTTGGTGACGGTATAAGTCCATCAGAAAATAATTTTGTTCTTAGATTAGACGAATCTGAAGATGTAATTGAAGTAAGTAAAAATGTGGCAATTGTAAAACCTCATCAATTTGCTGCTGGTTACGTTGCTCCTAATATTTCTGTCAATGAAGATATATCCACATTAGGAAGTTCAAAAGTTCAACCCACAATAATTGTTGATAATTCAATTAAACCAAACCACACTTATAAAGTGTATTTTGATGTTGATACTGTTACATATTTAAGATTAACTGAAAAAGTAAGACATCCAGCAGATGCTTTATACTTGAATAGTGGTTTTAGAATATATGACGTAACTGAAAATAATAAACTTGTTTATTCAGAAGATGTAAAAAATTATTCTGGTGAAAATATACAATTCGATAGCTATACTAATCCTGGTGGCACTAAGTATCAATTCTCTCGTATTAATAATAAGTTATTAACTTCTGGAATGTTTGATGGACTGCAAATTCAAATTCAAAATGCTATGTATCTATCCGAAATAAATTCGGAAAAAACTGGCTGGGTTAATGGCGATTCTCCTCTAGTTATTAAAATAAATACTAAGGAAAGCATTTATTTCCCATGGCAATACCAGATTGTGTTTACTGGGAAAAGTGATGAATACACAACTTTAACAAATTCGCCCAAAAAGATAAATAATTCAGAAAATATGCCAATTGGACCATCTGAAATATTGTTTGGGCAATCATTTGATTTTTATGTAATTAATAAATCACTTCCATCCGAAAGCGGCGAATTTGAAAGACTCGACTTATTGGTACATGATAAAAATAAAAATGGTCAATTAGATATGGATAGTGATGAAATTTTAGTAGGATATACTGTTCTATCTGGTTCAACATATTATTGGGCTGGAACCATTTTTACAATAGATTTTAGTGAAGCTTTTGCCAATAATAATCTTCCAATTGTCGATAACGTTTATCAAATCGATTTTTTAAGACCATTTACAAGTAACGATTATGTTGAATTTACAGTATTACCTCAAAATGAATTAGATAAAAATAATTTAAAAGAAAAAATGAAGGAAATTAAAGTTGTTCCTAATCCATATATTATGACAAACTCTCTTGAGCCTGCTTTAACAAATTATCAATTAAACCAAAAAAGACAGTTAATGTTTACTAATATTCCAGCACAATGTGTTATTAAAATATTCACAGTAAGTGGCTATTTAGTGGATGAAATAATTGTTGATAACTCTGTTTCATCACAATCTAATGAATGGGATACTAACTCATCCTCAAATGGGACAGCATTTTGGGATTTGAAAACGAGAGAAGGGTTAGATATAGCTTCAGGATATTACATTTATCAAGTTAAATCAACTCTAACAGGCAATACATTTGCCGGTAAATTTGCAGTAGTGAAATAATATTTTGGAATGGCAAATAAATTGGATTTAATAAGAAATAGAGTTGCCTTTTTGCTTTTGCTTTTCTTTTTTGGATGTTCAGCAGAAGCAGAAAGTAAAGAGAAAATAATAGCCAAAGTTGGCGATAAAACAATTTCATTAAATGAATTTATAAGAAGGGCAGAATATACTATTCGTCCAAATTATTGCCGTAACAATACAAATATTGATAAAAAAATCATTCTAAATTCTTTAATTGCTGAAAAAATGTTATCACTTGAAGTCGGTGAAGAAAGTGATATCCTAAAAAAGGCGACTGTAAAAAACTTTTTATTAGGCAGAAAAGAACAAGCAATGAGACAGTTTCTTTATGATAAAGAAGTAACGAAAAAAGTAAAATTGGATGAGAATTTAATTAATAAAGTATCCAATAATGTTACAAGACAATATGATATTTCTTATATAAGCTTAGCTGATACCCTTGTTGTGACCCAATTAAAAGAAGAGTTGATTGATTTTAACCTTGGCTGGGATAGCACTTTACACGATAATTATAATTTGAAAGATATACCTAAACGGGTGGTGACTTGGAATGGGTTGGAAAACTTTAAACTACTAGATTTATTGTTTACTCAAGATGTTCAGAAAGGTTCAATTTATGGACCTTTAAAATTTTCTGATGAACATTATATGTTTTTGAAGATTAATGGCTGGACAGCTACCAAAGAAATAAACGAATCTCAAAAGCTCGAAAATATTAAAAATATAGAGGACGTTTATAGACGAAGAGAATCAAGAGTGAAATATGAAGATTTTATTAGAAAAGTAATGGAAGATCATAGTATCGAATTCAATTCAGAAATATTTTTTAATCTAGCTGATATTATGGGCCCAATTTATATGAAATCACAGACTGAGAAGGAAGAGATATTTAAAAAAGGTGTTTGGGCATTTGATAAAGAACAAAATAAATATAAAAACTTAAAACCCGATATTGAACAGATTAAAAAAAAGATACTATATAAATTAGATGATAAATCTTATACAGTCTCTCAATTTTTAGAAGATATTCAAATTCATCCTCTAGTATTTAGACAAAAACAATTTCAACAAAAGGAATTTGGATTTCAGTTGCAAATGGCTATTATTGATCAAGTTAGGGACAAGTATTTAACTAAAATTGCTTATGAGAACAATTTTGATCAGTCTCCAGAAGTTGTTCGAGACAATTCTATTTGGTCAGATTATTTAAATTCAGTATTCCATAAATATAAATACCTTGAAATCCATAATGCTGATAATCTATTTGCTGTAGATAATCAAACTGCAATTAATGAAGTCTTAAATCCATACATTAATAAATTACAAAAAAAATATTCTGATAAAATATATATTAATACTGACCTGTTTAACTCAATAAAACTATCAAATATAGATATGTCTGTTATTTATAGTGGAGCTCCATTTTCATTAGTTGTTCCAAGCTTTCCCTTAATAACTTCAGAGCATAAATTAGATTACGGCGAAGTAGACAATAATTTAAATTAAATCAAGTGAAATTAAATTGGTAAACAAATAATATTTTGTTATTGTATATATTACAGTATGTTAGTATATTGTACTATATACAATAAGTAAATTAAACAAACAAACAACAAACAAACTGGAGGAAATATGAAAAAATCGGCAATACTTTTTTTTGCTTTTATGCTTTGTATGGCGTACTCACTTAGTGCTCAAGTCTACATTGATCCTACACTTGAAATAGAAGCGAAAGCTCTAAACTATAAGATGGATGCAGCACCAACAATTGATGGTGATGGCTCAGAATGGGCGTCAATTCCTTGGCAAACTCTTTACTTTAATGACAAGGATTTTAATGGTGATAATTTATCAGATCCATTCCCAGGAAGAATTGATTACGTGAGTAAATTTAAAGCAGGATGGGTTGATGGAAGCAATGTTCTTTATTTACTTATTAACATTCAAGATGATCAATTTATAACAGCTGATTCAATTAATTGGTACAACTCAGATGGTTTAGAAATAAGAGTTGATCCATTTGATCAAGAAGCTGCTGGTGAACCTGGTGAAAATCCAAGCTCTGCTTTTAATATAGGATTTAGAGTTGGTATAAATGAAGCATCAGGAGTTGAAGGAACTGCACCATCTGGCTATGAAGCCAAGTGGGTAGTAAATGAAAATTCTTTCCCTAAAACCGCTCAATTGGAAGTGGCAATAACTTTGGATGCAACTGCAACTCTCCAAAATCTTTACAATATGGGATTCTATTTATATTGTAGTGATAATGATATTAATCAAGATGACTCGCAAAAAGATAAAGATGCAGCTACTGTAATTTGGCCACAACTTTATAACGGATTAAATGGAGAAAGAATAGGTGTAGATGCTGTTTGGTCAAATACTTATTTTTGGGGTAATTTGGAATGTGTATCTCAAACTGTACATAATGTTTCAGGTTCAATTCAAGCATCTTTGGATGCTGCTTCAGAAGGTGATATTGTTGTTATACCAGCTGGTCAGTATACAGAAAACATCACAATTAGCACACCAAACATTATTGTTATGGCTGACGGAGATGTAAGTATAACTCCAGCAGTAGCTTCTGAGCCAGTTATAACAATTGCAAATGATGATGCAGCATATGGAGTAACAATAAAAAATATTACTCTTGAAGGTATAAATAATGATTCAACGAATGCAGCAGCAGGTATTGTTATAGGAAGTGCTTCTGCAAGGATACTTGGAAACACATTTAATGGATTTGATAGTCCTATTCTTAAAGGAAGTGTAGATTCTACAAAAGCATTTGCATGTGTTTTTGAAGACAATAAATCCTACCTTGGTAATGGTGGAATTAGTTTTAACACTTCTGGAACAGTAATTCGTTATAATTACTCAGAAGAGCAACAAGGAAGTTATGCTATTAATGTAAAAGGAACTCAACCTGGAACTGCAATTGATATAGCTTATAATACAATATTTAATCACAGAGGTGAATGTGGAATTGGTTATGGTGGTAGTGCTACATTCACAATTCATCATAATATGAACATAAGAAGCGAATCTTTATATGGTGCTGGTGATACTTCTGGTGATGATGGATTTGAAAATCAAGATAAAGGTGGTTCTACCGACTATATCTATAACAATACAATAGTTGGCTGGAAAAGTGATGGTATGCAAATGGGTAATGGAGAATCAAATTTCTATGTTAGAAATAACCTAATTGCGCATTGTAGTGGTAAAGATTATGATATCCGAACAGTAGCTTCTACAGATATTGATTATGGTTTATCTTTTGCTAATGGAACAAATAATATTGCTACATTAGGAACAGTTGCTATAGTTGAAGATCCATTATTTACTAATGAGTTGGAAGATGATTTTACAATTACCGATGGTTCACCAGCAGTTGACGCTGGACAAATTGAACCATTCGGATTCAAAGTTAGATTTGTTGGCAATGCTCCAGATATTGGTGCTTTTGAAACAGGAACTCCAGTAACTGATGTTGACAGCAAAAATTTAGGAGAAATTCCATCTAACTATTCACTATCTCAAAACTATCCAAATCCATTTAATCCAACAACTACAATAAACTTTTCATTGCCTGAAACAGGAATTGTAACATTGAAGATTTTTAATGTTTTAGGACAAGAAGTTGCTACTTTGGTGAATGGTAATTTGGGAATTGGCAATCATCAAATTAATTTTGATGCTTCTAAATTAAGTTCAGGTGTTTATATGTATACTATTCAAGCTGGTGATTTTACTGCAACAAAGAAAATGATGTTAATGAAATAATATAATACAAACAATTGAATTGCAATAATTTGCATGATATTGCCTCCTTAGAAGATAAATGGGACACTTTTATTGATGTGTCCCATTGTTTTTTTAGCATTTAGAAGTTTAATTTTTACTGTATTTAATTGAGTAACAAATGGGAACACATCTATTTATAAAGAAAGTTTTTATTTTTAACTATTTTCTTATCTATGGTTTATTATTTCCAGCATCTCCTGATTCACTGTCATTAAACGTAGTTTCTTACAATATACAAACTGGGGGTTACTATCGGACAGAAACTCCACAATTATTAGCACAGTTTGTTGAGGATTGGAAAGTAGATATTCTTGGAACTCAAGAACTCCATAAATTGCAAGTTGAAGCTATCGATAAGGCTTTACCAGAATTTTCTTGGTTTGGAGTTGGACGAGAGGATGGTAAGGATTTTGGTGAAACAAGTGTAATTTTTTATAGAAAAGAAAAATTTGAATTATTAGAGCAAAGTACTTTTTGGCTGTCTGAAACTCCAGATGTAGTTGGAAGCAAAAGTTGGAGTTCAAGTGATATTAGGATTGTTACTTGGGGAAAATTTCTTGACAGATCTATTGAAAAAACATTTTATGTTTTCAACACACATTATGATCATATTAGTGATTACGCAAGAACGGAAAGCTCAAAGTTACTTAGATTAAAAATGAGGGAAATTGCAGGTTTAAATCCAATAATAATAACCGGAGATTTTAATTGTACTGCAGGTACTACTCCATACAATTTAATAATTGAAGAAAATAAAGATGATTTGTTAATATCTAACTCAGAGAAAATTTGTCTTGATGATCCGTTTGGACCAAAAGGTTCATTCAATGATTTTAAAGACAATTCTCCAACATTAAAAATTGATTTTATTTTTGTGAATCAATTTTTTAAAACGCTAAAGTGTGGTATTATAAATGAAAAACCAAATGATAAATTTATCTCTGATCATTTTCCCGTTTTTGCTAAAATAGAATTCACATTTCCTACCCCTCCAATTCGACCAGTATTAAATGCAATTGCTTGTGATAATCAGGTAAATTTGATTTGGGATAGAGTTGCTGAGGATTCGACATATGAAACATTTTTTAAGGAAGGAAATGATTTCCAAGGATACAAATTATATCGTTCAAAAGACCCTAAAATGAAAGACGCGGTTTTGGTTGAAAACAGTTGGGATATACCCTTACTTAGAAAACCAATATTGGTAAGTGACAAGATTGATGGAATTAAAGGCTATACAAATTACGGAATAATTAATGGCTTTGGGTATTTCCTTGGCGAAGATTCTGGATTGCAACACTTCTATTCAGATTATAATGTAACAAATGGAGTTACGTACTATTATGTATTAACATCCTATGATGATGGATTTTCAGGTATAGGGACAGGTTTTGCTCCCAGTGAATGTTCCTATGAAATAGAGGTTGATGAAAGTGGTAATCTTTTATATAATTCTCAAAATACAGCTATTGTTACTCCAAAGAAATCGAATAGTGGCGTTTCTATTCCATCAATAATAAAAGACTCGAATAATTCCACAATTGGTAATGAAAGCATAATTCCAAGAATATTTGATACCAAAAAAATAACAGAAAAAGAAACTTATAAAATTAAGTTTTTAGTTGATACTTTGGAATATCACGAATTAAATAATAGATATAGACACAAAAATGATCTTTTATATTCAAATAGTGGATTTGCTATTTACAAAAATGATAACACTTTAGTATATAAAGAAGATATGAATTCTTATGCCAAAAATAATATTGTATTTGACAAAATATTAAACAAGTATTTTTTAAATAGTAACGAGTTAATTATATCTGAGGAATTTGAAGGAATTCAAATTACAATGGATTATAAATCCAGAACTGCTCAATATTCAAAAAATAAATCTGGTTGGATTAAAGGTGAAGCAGATATGCAAATTTTACCAAGCAAAAGTGAATCTAAATTCTTTCCGTGGCAATATGAAATTATATTTACAGATAATAGTGATGAATACACCGGATTAACAAATAAGGTTAAAGGAATAAGGTCACATGACGATCTTCCTCTTGGTCCCGCAGCTTTACTATTAAACGAAAAATTCAATTTCTATGTTCTTAATAAATCCTTTCAATTAAATGATGGAACTTACGAAAAGTTAGATTTGATTGTACACGATAAAAACCAGGATGGTATTTTCAACAGAGAAAACGACCAAGTATTGGTTGGACATTCTGTAACACTCGCAAACCAAATTCTATGGGCAGGAACTGTTTTTGCTATTGATTTTTCGTTAATTAAGGATGAATTATCAATGCCTCAGCCAAATAATATTTATTTGGTTGATTTTGATAGACCATATATGGAAACTGATGTGATTAAATTAAACGTTGATCCAAAGGGTAAACTAACAAACAATAATCCTATCCCCGATAAATTCAGTTTAAAACAAAATTATCCAAATCCATTTAATCCAATTACAACAATTGAGTTTTCAATTGCTCAGGAAGGGAAGTACTCTTTAAAAGTATATAATATTATTGGACAAATAGTGTCTACACTCTATGACAAAAGTTTTGGTGCTGGAAACTATTCTGCTACTTTTAGCTCTGCTGGATTATCATCCGGAGTTTATATATACAGACTAGATGGACCTGTTGGTAGCATTGCAAATAAAATGATTATTCTAAAATAATATTGACAAATATTGACAGAATACAAAGTTGCCATTTCTAATTGAAATAATTTGATTTGAAAATTATTTGAGATTATCTCTAGTTAGTCGTTTCTTAAAAAGTCAGAATTATTTCCGTTTCACTTCCTTAAGTTAATATGAAATTCAAAAGATTCGATATTTTAGAAAAGATTAAAAAGATTTTTTTTTGTCTCTTTTCTAATGTTATATGCCTTTTTAAGGATAGACTAAATAGCAAACAACAAAAGATAAATTTCAAACAAATATCAAAAAAGAATAACCAAAACTCAAACTCATATTTTTGAATCATGCATAAAAAAGTTTGGATATTAGAAATTGAAATTTGGATATTATTTGGTTTTTGTTGGTTGTCGTTTGGTCTTTCAAAACGAATATTATTTGTAACCAAAACTATTGACTTGCAGTCCAAAATGGTTTATTTATCAGAAATTTAAAAACATTAAAAAATAGAAAAATTAAATCTGAAAAGTTTAAAATAGGTTATCATCCATTAATAAAGAGGAACTATGATATAGCTAGAACTGATGAATTAGTTTTCTGTATAAGTCAGTTATGGAACAATTGTTAAAGACTTTGTAATAATTAAAGAAGCCGCTATTGCGGCTTCTTTGTTTTATTTGATTTTTACTTCAATCTGTTTTGGTTTAGCTTCTTCCGCTTTTGGAATTGTAATATTTAGCATTCCATCTTTAAATTCTGCATCAATTCCATTTTCGATAATCCTTTCGGGTAAGTTGAACGCTCTATAATATTTGCCAAATGCTCTTTCAATATGATGAAATTTTTCGTTTTTATCTTCTTTCTCAAAATTTCGTTCTCCACTAATAGCAATTTGACCATTATTGTATGTGATTTTTACATCCTCTTTTTTTACTCCAGGTAAATCAAGATGTAAAGAATATTTGTTGTCATCTTCACTAATATCAGTTAGTGGTGACCAAACAGCATTCGTAAAATCTTCATTCTCATCAAAAGATTTTATCCCAAAACGATTGTTAAACGAATCAAATATTTTACCAAATTCTTTTTCCATGCTAATTAATTCTTTAGCAGGATTCCATCTTGTAAGTGCCATTTTATACCTCCAAAAATTAATTTATAAATAGTGAACGCATAAAGAGATATAAAAAGTATGCCAATTTCAAAAATATTGAAATTGGCATAATAGAAAAGGTTTGTATTTAATCAATCAATAATTGAAACTGTCAAATTGAAAAAGAAAGTGAAACTTTGTCAATATGACAAACAAAATGATAGATAAATAGCCATTTTGACAAGTATTTTATTGGTTTTCAATTTTTGCCCATGAATCTCTTAAAGTTACAGTTCTGTTAAAAACTAATTTATTTTCGGAAGAATCTTTACTATCAACGCAATAATAACCGAGTCGTTCAAACTGGAAACGCTCACCAGGTTTTGCATTTTTAAGAAATGGCTCAGCCATACTATTTTTAAGTACTGCAAGTGAATTTGGATTTATATGTTCAATAAAATCAATATTTTTTTCACTATCAGGAGCTGAAACATTAAAAAGTCTATCATAAAGACGAACTTCTATATTAACTGCATGTTTAGCAGAGACCCAATGAATTGTCCCTTTTACTTTTTTATCACTAGTTCCAGTACCACTTTTTGTATCAATATCAAAAGTACAAAGCAGTTTTTCAATATTTCCATTAGCGTCTTTAACTACTTCTTTACATTTTATAATGTAAGCATATCGAAGTCTAACTTCATTTCCAGGCGAAAGACGGTGAAATTTTTTATGAGGAACTTCTTGAAAATCATCTGCATCAATAAATAATTCCCGTGAGAAAGGTAGTTTGCGACTTCCCATTGATTCATCTTCAGGATTATTTATTGCATCTAATTGCTCAACTTCATTTTCTGGATAATTGAGAAGTTCAACTTTTATAGGATTCAATACAGCCATAACGCGCATTGCTCGTTTATTTAAATCCTCACGAATGCTAAATTCCAATTGAGAAAGGTCAATAACATTATCGCGCTTTGCAACACCAATTCTATCGGCAAAATTACGAATAGATTCTGGAGTGTAACCACGTCTGCGTAATCCCGAAATGGTAGGCATACGAGGATCATCCCAACCAGAAACATGTTTTTCTTCAACAAGACGAAGTAATTTACGCTTACTCATAATTGTATAATTTAAATTTAAACGAGCAAACTCAATTTGGCGAGGATGATGAATTTCTAATTGTTCAACAAACCAATCATAAAGGGGACGATGGTTTTCAAATTCCAACGTACAAATTGAATGAGTAATTCCTTCAATTGAATCGGACTGACCGTGAGCCCAATCGTACATTGGATATATGCACCATTTATTACCAGTGCGATGATGTTCTGCATGTCTAATCCTATATAAAATAGGGTCGCGTAAATTCATATTTGGCGAAGTCATATCAATGTTTGCACGAAGCACATGAACACCATCTTCAAATTCACCAGCTTTCATTTTTTGAAATAATTCAAGATTCTCTTCAATTGTCCTTGAGCGATATTTTGATTCAACTCCAGGTTTGGTTGGCGCACCTCGTTCTTCTTTTATTTGTTCAAAAGGGGAAGAATCGACATAAGCTTTACCTTTTTTAATAAGTTTTATTGCATATTCATATAGCGTGTCAAAATAATCAGAAGCAAAATAAAGTCTGTCTTCCCAATCGAAGCCTAGCCATTTAACATCTTCTTTAATTGAGTCAACATATTCAACATCCTCTTTTGTTGGATTTGTATCATCAAATCTAAGATTAGTTAAGCCGGCATATTCTTTTGCTAAACCAAAGTTTAAACAAATAGATTTTGCGTGCCCAATATGCAAATAACCATTTGGCTCGGGAGGAAAGCGAGTGTGAACTTTTGTATATCTATTATTTTTTAAATCTTCATCAATAATTTCTTTAATAAAATTCGGTGGCATTTTATTTTCGGTATTTTCAATCATTGTGTATCCTTATTCAAAAATTGTTGAGCTATATAAAATCAATAAATTCAATTTCTAAAACTTTCTATTTTTAGTGTCAATTAGTTAGCACTAAAAGCTTACTTGCATTTTGAAAAAACATTTTGGTTTTTGTTAACCAAGTTTTGCTTTAATTTCTGGAATTACTTCTAAAGAATTATTAATTCTTGCAATAACTTCATCTTTTCCAAGAATGAAAAGCAAATCATAAACTCCAGGTCCAATTCCACTTCCAGAGGTTGCAACACGGAGTGGATGAATTATTCTTCCTGCACCACATTCTGCTTCTTCGGCTACTTGTTTTAGTGCAATTTCAAAATCTTCTTTTTTTGGATTTTCTAAATGCGAAATTTTAATAATATATTTTTCAAGTAATTGAACAGAATCTTCTTTCCAGCGTTTTTTAATTACTTCT
>Ga0180007_10000813_pt1 | contig 47568 bp, 46 predicted proteins | sample MM_PC_MetaG_FD_121122 | JGI IMG/M metagenome (GOLD analysis project Ga0180007, IMG submission 121122) | Groundwater microbial communities from the Aspo Hard Rock Laboratory (HRL) deep subsurface site, Sweden - MM_PC_MetaG | ecosystem: Environmental > Aquatic > Deep subsurface > Groundwater... | reverse complement strand
TTGGGAAAAATAAAAACAATAAAATCTTTATTTAAACTTAAAAAAGATACTGAATACAATAATTCATTTGTTGGGACAATATAAATTTTGGCGTCAGTAACCGGAACAAATTGTCTTTCCGCTAAAGCCATATAATCAGTTAATCTGCCGCCTGACGGCAAATGAAGTTTTCCCTCAACCCGGCTATTTTGCATGAAAATAGTAACTTCAATCTCAGATTGTTCAACTTTCATTTCTTGGCCAATCCTTTCTTTTTCGTCCATTCCATTAAACCGCCGGAATTCACAATCTCCTGCATAAAATCAGCAAACTTATCAGTCTTATATGATTTATCCTGCGTCGTATTGTAAATAATTCCCTGAGCCGCATCAACCTCAATAATATCTTTCTCATTTATTTTCGCGGAAATATTTTCGCAAACAAGTATCGGCAAACCAATATTAATCGCGTTGCGGTAAAAAATCCGGGCAAAATTTTCCGCGATAACACAGGATATTCCGCAGCCTTTTATCGCGATCGGAGCATGCTCCCGGGATGAACCGCAGCCAAAATTCTTACCCGCTACCATAATGTCACCAGCTGTAATCTTTTTCGGAAAATCTTTATCAATATCTTCCATGCAATGATCCCCCAGTTCTTTGGGATCAAAAGTTGTTAAAAACCGAGCAGCAATTATTTCATCAGTATTTATATTATCACCAAACTTCCAAACACAGCCTTTAAGTTTCATTGATTTTTCCTCTTTTATTTTTTAATCTATTTCATCAATTTAATTTTTAATTACAATGCGCGCGGATCAGTAATTTTTCCAGTTATCGCGCTGGCCGCGGCAACTGCCGGACTGCTCAAAACAACTTCACTGCCCGGATGCCCCATCCGGCCAACAAAATTACGATTAGTTGTCGCTATCGCTCTTTCCCCTTTGGCCAAAATACCCATATGCCCGCCCAAGCAGGGACCGCAAGTAGGCGTAGAAACAACAGCATTGGCTTTTATAAAAATCTCAATCAAGCCTTCTTTCATTGCCTGCAGGTAAATTGCCTGAGTCGCGGGGAAAATAATACAGCGAATTTTAGGATTAATTTTCTTTCCCTTTAATATTTGCGCCGCGATTCTTAAATCTGAAATTCTGCCATTAGTGCATGAACCAATAACCACCTGGTCTATTTTCATGTTTTTTACCTGCCTAACCGGCTTGGTATTGCTCGGCAGATGCGGCAGGGCAACCTGCGGCTCTAGTTTGGAAACATCAATTTCAAAAACCTGGTCATAGACAGCATCCGGATCACTTTTTAGCTCTGCCCATTTTTTTATATCCGCGGCCCACTTCTTTTTACCTTGCGCGCCTTTATAATCTTCAGCGCAAACTTGCTGAATATAATCAAACGTGATTTTATCCGGACAAATCATCCCGGCTTTACCGCCAGCCTCAATCGCCATATTCGACATGGTCAAACGCTCATCAATCGGCATGCGCTCAATCACCGGCCCGCTGAACTCCATGGCTTTATATAAAGCGCCGTCAACCCCAATTAAACCAATAGTGTACAGAATCAAATCTTTACCGCAAACCCATTTCTGAAACTTACCTTTATAAACAAACTTCATTGTCTGGGGAACTTTAAACCAGGAATAACCCGTTGCCCAGCAAGCAGCCAAATCCGTTGAGCCCATGCCTGTGGCAAAAGCGCCTAAAGCACCATAGGTACAAGTATGCGAATCAGCACCAATTATTAATTTACCGGGTTTAATCAAACCCACTTCCGGCAAAAGCGCGTGTTCTATGCCCATTCTGCCAACTTCAAAATAATTAGTTATTTTCTGCTCTTGGGCAAAATCGCGCAGGACCTTAGCCTGAGTAGCGCTTTTAATATCTTTGGCCGGAGTAAAATGATCAGGAACCAAAACTACTTTATTCCGATCATATACTTTTTTTGCTCCCAGTTTTTTAAATTGATCAATCGCGATCGGCGCGGTTACATCATTACCCAGAGCTAGGTCAACTTTGGCGTAAACAAATTCTCCGGCTTTGACTTTTGGCCCTTTTATATGCTGATTAAAAATCTTTTCTGAAATCGTGTACCCCATTCATCCTCCTCGTTGATCTATATTTTTATCTTTTTTAAAATCCTGAATATTATTTTAGTAAGAAAATCTTATTAATTATTCTATTTCTCTGACCATGGCGTCTTCATTACACTCCGGAAACTGAATGCAATTCAAACAATCATTCCAGATCTTATGCGGCAATTCAGCTTTATCAATTATTTTAAACCCGAGTTTTTTAAAAAAATCAGGTTTAGCGGTTAAAAGAAATATTTTTTTAACTTTCAACTGCTTTGCTTCAGAACAACAAGCATCAACTAATTGACTGCCCACGCCTTTTTCGCGAATTGATTCGTCAACAATCAAAGAGCGGATCTCCGCCAAATTATCCCAGGTTATATGTAAAGCACAGCATCCCAGAATATTATTATCTTCGTGATAAACAAAAAAATCACGCAGATTTTCATATATATCATTTAAAGAGCGCGGCAAAACAGCATGCAGCTTAGAGTTTTTATTTATCAATACCTGCACCGCGGCAGCATCTTTAACCGTTATTTTTCTGATCATTTTTTTCTCCGCTGATTCTAAAGCACTATCTGAATTGCTCCATAAGGACAAACATTTAAGCATAAACCGCAAGCAATACATTTATTCTTATCAAACTCAAGTTTCATAATCTTTCTATCTAAACCAAAAGCTTGCGTCGGACAAATGGTTACGCATTCAGTGCAATGCGTGCATTTATCCTCATCCCACTTAATATCTTCAATCAAAGATTCAATCTGAATCCCGATTTTTTTCAAATGCTTAAGACCTTTTTCGAGATTAAGCTGATCACCTTCTAAATCTAAAACCATTACGCCCTCTTCTTTAGGGGTAATCTTTACCTTAAGCAGATTCACAATTAAATCAAAATCTTTAATCAGCTGATAGATAATTGGTTTATCCAGTAATTGCTGGGGAAATGTCAGCACCACTCTTTTCTTATCTCGATTTTCCATAAGCTGCCAACCTTAATACCTATTTTTTGCACAAAATTGAACAAATATAGCGATTACTCCGTTTTTAATCAGCATAATCGCGAACACGCCTAATAAAATATCCACTGTTTTGGACAACAAAGCCACGCCATTAGCGCCTAAAACTGTCTGAAGTTTAGTAGCATTTCTAAAAACAATATAAACTAAAACCATATTTGCCGCGAAACTAAGACTGGTAATAATCAAACCATAACTACCCATCAATACCAGAATCATGGCAATAACGCTGGGGCTGATAATTATCGGAGTTGCTAACGGTAATATTTTGCTGGCTGCAGGATTAAAATTCAGCTTAGACTCGGGCTTAAGCAGATAATAAATTGACAACACAAATAATATAATCCCGGCGCCAATCTGAAAATCAGCCGAAGAAAGGCCAAGCAGCCAAGCAATAATCCTGCTGGCAATCAATACGCCAACAACAATTGCTGCCGCCAAGTATACCGAGCCTATCAATTTTTTTTTAATTTCTTTTGGCGGAATTTCCTGCGCGAAAAGATTAAATTTCGGCAATAAACCGATGGCATCCAGCGCTATAAATAAAGCGCAAAAACTCACAAACATCGCACTAACTATCCCCATGGCTATTACTCCGTTTTTAATACTATATTATCAACAGCTGCTGCTAAATCCTCAGCAATAAAATCCGGACGATCGACAAAATTACCCACTGCTTCTTGTTTTTTGGTATTGCCGGACAAAACTAAAATAGTTTTCATTCCCAAGTGCCTTCCGGCCTGAACATCTTTTTCAGTATCCCCGATAAAATATGCTTGTTTAAAATCAACCATCATTCCCACCACAGCCTGTTTAAACAAACCCGGCTTTGGTTTGCGGCAGGCACAATTATCTTCAGCCAAATGAGGACAATAATGAATTGACCAGATTTTTGCCTGATGGCGCTTGATCCGCTCCAACATCCGCTCAGTCAGATCAGCTAGACTTTGCGTAGAATACAATCTTTTACCCACGCCCTGCTGATTAGAAACAATAATTATCTTAAACCCTGCTTCAGTAAGTTTTCTAAGCGCGCTAAAAACTCCAGGTAAAAATTCAAATTCATCCCAGCAAGTAATATAACCATTCTCTCTGCCGCGGTTAATAACCCCGTCTCTATCGAGAAATATTATTTTTTCCATAATCTTTTCCTTAAATGAGAGTCTGATTTATGGAGCATTTTTGCGACATCAAGTCAGCAACTCGAATTTAGTCCGCAATGGTTGCGACCTAGCAAACATTTTCGGAATCATTATTATTTTCGCCTAACTTACGGAATGCCCTTTATGACGTCAAGTCAGCCAGCGCGAATTTAGTCCGAAATTTCTACGGCCAAATATAAATTTAGGATTCCTTATTCTAATATCTTACTTGAATCTGATATTATATATCAACAATATATAGTTGTCAAACCAGTTATCTCCAGGATGAAAAAGCCAGACAAACCGGTAATCAAACTTTAATTGAAAACAGTTTTCTAACTGATTGCTTTAAATCTTGCGTAAAAAATGCGGCAAATAGCAAAATATAGTAGAAAATCACCCAAATCAGCGGTATCGAACCTATATTAAAATACGCGCCAGGCAAGCCAGACAGGAAATGGGCTATGCGGTAAATAAAACTAATCAAAAACTCGCAGTTCAAAGCTAAAGCAGGAAAAAGTGCTGGGATTAAAGCCCCTAAACTAATAAACAGCAAACCGCTGGCAATCACTAAAAAAAGTAATGGGACAATAAACAAATTAGCAGCCACGGAAATCGGACTGATCAGCGAAAAATAATAAGCAACCAAACCCAAAGTACCCAGCCAGGCGCAAAATGAAACTCCCATCCCGGCAAGCAGATCCTGCTGCCATTTTTTCAAATTTAATCCATACAGCCAATCGGCGATTCTATTATAAAATAAGATAATTGCCAAAACACTGGCAAATGACAATTGAAAGCCGATTTCAAAGATCTGTCCGGGTATAAACCATAAAATCAGCAATGCCGCAAAAGCCAAAGCACTGTATGTGTCATAATCGCGATCAAGAATAAATCCCGCCAAAAAAACTACAGCCATGATCGTCGACCTGATCACAGATATTCTGCCCCCGGTAAAAACACAATAAAAAACAATAAATATTATCGACAGAAAATAACGCGTCCGATACGGGACCTGAATCATTTTAAGCAGAATTAAAACAATAAAAATAATAACCCCGGTATGCAAACCGGAAACCGCGAGAATATGCACGGTACCGGTTCTTTGCAATGCGGTATTAATAAATCGCGGCGCATTAGAGCGCTCTCCTAAAAGCATTGCTTTCATAATTCCCGCGGCATTGGGAGAAAGATATTTATCAATCAACTGAGCTTGCGCTTGCCGCAAGCTGAACATAATACGTTTAAAAGGATTGCCTAGATTTTTGCCGGTAAAATCAAATCCTCCGGTTTTACCAACAGTCAAAACCGAATATATTCCTTTATCTCTAAGATACAGCGGATAATCAAATCTGCCGTAAGAGAACTTATACGGCCTTGATATTTTACCGGATAGAATAATTTCCTGTCCGTATTCAAATCTGTGCTCCTGATAAAGTTTAACCAGAACTCTCCCCTGAACAGAATAACCCTTGTTATCCACGATCAATTGCATAATCTTCAGCTCAAAACTCTGATAATTTTTCTTCTTCGCGGGGTCGGAAATAATCCAGCCCAGAGCCTGCACCGGCATGCCCTTATAAGAAGTAAAATTCGCGATATGGTTTCTCGGAAGATTTTGTTCCTGAGGATAGAGACAATAACCCAGAAAAAAGCAGCTTAAGCCCAGACAAATAATAAACAATGCTTTTTTGCGCACAGTAAAAACAGCAGATAAATATGATAATATCAGACAACAACAGCTGAATAAAAAATTTAAATAAAAAACTGAACTTACAAAAATGCCGATAATATAAAATGCGCATATTAAAATAAGCGGTCGTTTAAGCATGATCTCTTTGTTTGCAGGGGGAGGACAACGTTGTTTAAAGTTTCAACTATTCCTGCAATTCAGCCTCTATCTTTTCTTTTTGACATACCTGTCGCCCTTTTTCCCTGAACGTGCTCACAGCAGCCTCTTTTATGCCCACATCCTGCCTATCTGCTTTCCATTCAATCTTAAATACTTAACTAAATACACCAAAACATTCCGAGCCTGCCTTACCGTATTTTTCCGTGTCTCTAAGATCTCTGCTTTTTCAACATTATAATATTTCGCTACCATTCTGATTAAACAATCTATATCTTTTATCGGAGAAGCCCTCTCTTCAGCTTCTAATTCCTTGTACACCTCTTCCACCCCTTCTTTTACGAATTTTTCATATGCTTCCTGTGCCGATTGAAGCCTTTCACCAAAATACCCCAACACTTCGTCTCGACTAATTATTCCTTCTCCAGAATCATTGCTCCCCGTTAATTCCTTATGTCCGGTCCAACGATATTTACTCATTTTTTTAAGGTCTATTATTTTTGAACAACGTTGTCCCTATTATAGAGATTGATTCACGGCACGCAATGCTTCCGGATTGACACTCATATCCAGTTCTTTTAATTCCCTCGCAATGACCGATCTGAAATAAGCTTTCAGTTTCGCGGCAGTAGGGTAGTGGTGGGTTATCCCCGAACCATACTTCTTCGGCATGATAGAGAGACGCGCTATATCTACCATCTCGCGCAACTTGGACAGAAACGCGTCAAAGGAATTAATTGTATCGGGATATTCCGCTAAGAGTTCCGCGATTGCTTCAAAAATTATTGCCTCAAAATTTGTATATTGGCCCTTTTCTATTTCTGAAGGTAGAATAGCATCTAAAAGGCCGAAAACCGCGCGCATTTTTTCATCCCATTGCGCGGCAGAAGTTATCTCCGCGGCTATCTGCCGATTAGAAAAAACTGCGTTAGATACTTTCAGCGCCGGAAACACCATGCTGCCGTTAGTCCTGAGGTATTGAGCGCAGGTACTCACAAATAACATTAAAGTATTCATATCACGCATATGCGGCTGAAAAGGCTTTAGCGCTTCAGGTAAACGGCTAAGCAGGAAAGCATCCTGATACGATAAGGAGCTTTCTCCCGGCTGAACACGCTCAAGCTGTTCGATCAACCCGTCAACGGGCGTGTCTTCAAGCGATAATCCCATTTCCTCAATCAGATTAACCCAGGCAACAAAAAAAGAACTCAAGCCCTTATCTTCTCTCGGTAAACCGGTATCGCTTTCTATTTTTTTCCGGATCCACACAACAGCTCTATTCATTGTTTCGTAATCCGTTACATATGTCCGTCCTTGAAGCGGTCTGCCGGTCACATCTTCCAGCGGCTGTCCGTTAGAATAAACCAGCAGAGAATTGATCACCGGCACATTCGCGAGACGGGCAACAAAATTTGTAACCTCCGATACTTCTGAAAAATAATACGTATTACCTTCCGATTCATCTTCTTCTTTGCTTATTAATAATCGGGTCATATCATAGGCCTGGCCTCTATCGGCAAAAAAACCGATAAAAGTCCGCACAAAATCAGCGGCTTTTCTTAGATCTTCGGTCTTTGCGGAAGATATTTTTTCTGATGACGTGATATTTACAATAGAAATTATCTGTTCGCCGGCTTCCTCATAAAACCTTATCCATTCCTGGGAAGAGGCATGGGGAATTAGAGCCGGGCTCTGCATCAGTGTCCGCATAAAACGCAGCACGCGTTTCTGGGTATCGGCGCGAATCATTCTTTCGTTCCTATCTTGATTGATACCGGCAAGGACCGATACAACTTCATCCGGGCAAAGACGATCACAGAGATCAATCGCAAACTCAAACAACTCATCCCTCAGGAATAGCTGGTCAAGCTGATCTCGATTTGATATTGATAGGGGCGCATTGATCTGTACCAAGATTTGATTAAGATGCTTATTGAATTCTTCGAGTCCTGTTTCCTGCCGACTCAGCGCTTGAAGTAAAGAAAAAAAACTTTCTTCAAACGGATCCATGTGCGGCAAATCTATTTCAGCGCTGATATTTTTTATTGATTCCAGTATGCTTTTTGCCGAGCGTGCTCCGAGCCGGATACTAAGATCGGCAACCTCTCCGATCCTGCGTATTCTCATAAATTGCCCTAACTGTTTTTCCTGCAAATGCCCTTCCATTCCGGACAATTCCTCTGCCAAAGAAAGCGATTCGGATAATTCAGCAATATTTTTTAGGTGCGGCGCTATTGTCTGAACAAAAAAAGTAAGTTCCGTGATCGATAAATTTTTCACCCTATCGGCGTCCGGATGAGATTGCGTGGTGATAATCTGCGCTGTTTCCCATAATTCCTGAAATAATTGCATAAGTTCGCCCTTGCTTTCTATGCCTGCGGCAAGGTTTTCATGCTTAAGAACTTCTGTAATTAAATTAAAAGCGTTTGCTTCAAAAAGCCCCTGTTCCCGCGCAAAAGCAAAAAGCGATTTTCCTACCGGCAAATAATCTTCCGCCGGAATACCGGTATGCTCAAGCAGTTTTAACAGCGCGCGCGTATTATCCGGATTTCTGCGCGGATAAGCGGCACGGACACCGGACAGAAAGTGTTCCGGGTTAAAGGAACCGCCGGTAGAAATACAGAATACTATCGCGTCTATTTCGTCCTGCAGTACCGTGTTTCGGCACACCAGTTTTCCGTTAATATATAGAGAGGCATTAACGCTAAGAGTGCGCATAAAATTTCGGAAACTGTCCCGGATCAAAGGCTTCTTTTCTCCTTGGATCTCCGCTTCGTTCAACAGCAGCACTAACGGTTTATCTGCGCGTATCGCCTGCATGGCCGCGATGGAAGCAACCTTTAAAATACAGTCTTCGTATAACGCACCGCTAAGCCATATCACCGGTAGTTTTTCGAAAGATAATATCTTATTGATTTTTTCACGAATACCCGGAAGATGATCTCCTGCCACAGACAGTATAGAGAAGGATAATTTTTTGTCCGGGGCATGACCGCTTTCCGACAAATATTTAATAACATTAGAATGCACAATACGTTCAGATACCATTCCGGACAAATTATTATTACTCTGGTAATCATCAACGTGGATCTCTCCGATAGCAAGAGCATTCAGCATTTCCTGAAGCGGCGGCGGGGACGGCAGCACTCCCAAAAATCCTTTCTGAAGAGAGCCGGACAGAAGCTCCAGGGACGGAGATAAGGAACTGGATAGCTGCGATTTTTTTCCCCGGCAAGAGTCGCCACCTTCCGCCATAGTAACATTGTTGCATATAAGCGTTGCTATAATGCTAACATGAATAATCGGTAATAGTTTTTTTCTCATCATGACAGCCATAACTCTTTCATTGCAGATAAAATACAGCCTCAATAAAGAATGCCTTTCTATCTGCACTTATTGAAGGCCAGAAATTCCTTCTTAAACATGTGGTAGGATTAGGGGACATACTATACCTATACTACTATGGCCTTACCATAAACAAATTTTATCCGCTTATGGCTTTTGACCCCTTTTTTTAGATTGATTGAGAGACCTGTTGTATGGATAACGGTTGAAAAAGCTGTATAACTTGAGCGTTAAAAACATTATCCGGGACAGCCAAGCCTAAACCAGGCATATCCTTGTGTAATTGAAATTTGGTAAATATATATGCATGCTTTCTCCCCAGAGTTGCCGCATAAGCTTTAATGCTCCTATCCGAAGAAGAAAGCGCTTCTATTATTACGTCGCCAAGCGCAAACTTAAGGTTATCGATAATATCCGGAGTCATAAGATACGTATCCTCAGCCGCAACGATCATTGTATCGAAATTTTCTAAAACAAAAGCCGAGGCAGAAAGCCTCTTGGCTAAAGGCAGCTTCCCGTAAAAATTTGCGTTAAAAAATACTTCCATGAGCCGCTCATCAAGACCGCAATGCTTAAATATCGACAGAGCAGCGAAGGCCTGCAGAGAATCACTTAAGCGCTCCAGGTTTTGCCCTTCGCCTACCAGCCTTATATATGTGTCTGCGGTTGCCTTTTCAATATCATCTATTGTTTTCGGGGTATGCAAATAATTATTTTTTATTCCGTAAAGCATAATCGCCGCATTTTTCAGAACAAAACGCGCTGCCGCTGCCTGCTCTTCCGGTTTACTTTTTACAAAATTTATCTCATAAAACGTTTCTAACAGCAGCGAATCCAAATCCACTGCCCTAAATAGCCTAAGATGACGAACCGCTTGCAAAGACCGATTAAGCCGCTGAGCAACGTTACTGTCCTGAATCATATTTATTGAAGCCTCTAAAAAAACTTTTTTGTCTGCCTTTTTCGTAAATAACTCAGAAAAATATTTAAACCCGATTTCCAGCGCAAAACCTGCCTGCGCATCATTACCATTTTTCATAACCCATAACAGCCCATTTTGTATAGCCGCGAATATTTGCCTTTGCTCCTCTAGGCTTAAATAATTAAAATCAGGACTTAACATAATTGCGCTCGCGTGGGCTAATAAATCATCAGCGGATAAAGTTTCCAATTGCGCTAATAAAATCCGCATCGCTGCATTTCTTCCCGCTTTCCATCCCTGCAAATCAGAAATTAAAGATCCGACATCGCCTGCGACAGCATGGGCGAATAAATCCTTTGCGGAAACAAGATCCAATTGCGCCAGTAAAGTCCTCATTGGAGACTCTCTTTCCAACTCCTCTATACGCCGAAGCATCGATAACGGTATCGTTACAGCTTCTTTGGCCGCAGATAATACTTTATTAAGGTCAAAAGGATAAACCTTGGTATCAAATAAAAAATTCCCGGCATCCGACCTATGAGAACTGAACAACTCATCGGTTAGCAAATCGCTGTCGTTAACTGAAAAAAGAATATCTAAATCTATTCCTCTAATAAGCTGATCAATTGATCTCAACTGCGATTCCGTAAACACATGCCTAAATTTATCCACAAGGATTACCGCAGACTCGTTAATCTTTTTATCGGGATAATAAAGCGCATCGTTTATTATATTCACGACAAGCGCCTTGACTTGCGCGAGCGCATCCGGGGTTAGGTCATAGATATTTCCCGGATTAATAATCATGGTATCGTAATTGTTTAAAACAAAAGCCGCGGCACGAAGCCTTTCGGATAAAAGCAAGTGCCCGCTTAAATTAGCCTGACAAAACACTCGCATCATCAGAATATCCATGCCGGCCTTCTTAAACGACGATAGATGCCGGAACGACTGCAAAGCATGATTAAGCCGAACGGTAACGTCCCTGTTCGAAATCATCTTTATTAAATACTCTAAAATCTCTGCATTGTCTTCTCTTTCCAAAAATAACTCATCAAAATATTCCTCCGCAATATCCAGCGCAAACTCCGCCTGCGCACTATTACCATTTTCCATAACCCATACCAGCCCTTTTCGCATCGGTGCGAATAATTGCGCCCGTTCCTCAGTGCTAAAATATTCAAAACCAGGATTTAAAATGATTGCCGCAGTACGAGCTAAAAAAACTTCCGCGGACATATTATCCCCCATGGTCAACTGTTCGACTAAAAATTCCATTTGGGCATTCTCTACGTAAAACTCAATGTTGAGATTTTCCGGCTTACCTGCTTCTCTCAGAATATACAACTGTCCAAGCCGTATCCCATCATAAGTGCTATACAATACCTCCGGCTTAAACGGAAAAGCTTTTATGTTAGACAAGAGCCTTTTAGTTCTTTCATCTATTTTCTCAACTGAAAAATGCGGCATATTTTTGAGAATCTCGTATGGTCCATAATCGGGTTGACGGAATTCTATCTTTGACAAAGATGTTGTCCTTGAAAAATAGTCTGGAGGAAGATTTTGAATAGCAAAAATTCCTCCTCCCACTAAAGCCCATAAAACACCGGTAATAACGACGGGATGTTTTTCTATTGCTCCGGAAACCACCTCCCGCACTCGTTTAATCCAGCCCTTTTCCTGTGACCTGGCAAAACTGGCAGCAATACTTTTATCCGGCATTCCAAGACGCGGAGATAAAGTCGAATATATCTCATAAAAACCAGACGCGTCCGAGCCCTGCGCGTAGGAAGCCGCTGGGATGAGCAAAAAGGCCTGTATCAGAATTACCGCGAGAATTTTCTTGATTTTTTCCATAATAATAGTCTTCTATTTATAATCACCTTAAAATTAAATGTTGGAGAAGTATATCACATAAGATGAACAATTTCAAGGCCATCAGGCGGCCCGCATGGTTATTTTGTTAGTTTTCTGGGTTTTAGAAGTTATGAAGTCAGGTCTAAACTATTAGGAAAAAGGGGATTGAAATCTACCCCAGTAATCTCTACTTTAGTTCCATCTGGTTTTGTATATTCAACCTTTGATATACAATTGTCCTCTAAAAAATGACAACATCCCATATAAACATAGCTTAAGTTAAAAATTCTAAAACAGACAAAAAGCCTGCGTAAAATCTCTCTATTACTAATTTTGTTATCCGGTTTTCATTCTAAACTTATCTGGTTTTTAATTTTTTCCAGTTTTTTCAAACCAATACCTTTAACCTTCAGCAAATCATCTTTTGTTTTAAATCCGCCACGCGCATTACGGTAATCAATAATCCGCCCGGCAATTACTTGACCAATACCAGTTAATTGAATAAGCTCTGAACTTGCGGCAGTATTCAGGTTAATTATTGCCAAAGGATTATCTGGAGTTTTATCTAATGATCTACTATTTGAGGAAATTTCCTGGGGCTGAACATAAATAACCGCATCAGCAGTCTGCGGATAATAGCGTTTTACCGCGGCAAGCAATACTGCTAAAATCAGCAAACCAAGGATAACCAGAATCACTTTTTTTTCTTGTATTGAAGAATCTAGCATTTTTTTACAGATTATTAAAAACAAGTTTAATATTAAAGCAACCAAACACTCAATATCAAAATAGTAAATTACTATTTACTAAACAATAATGTTTACTAGTTTTCCTTTAATCACAATGATTTTTTTAACTGGTTTAGCTTCAATCCATTTTTGAATCACCGGATCCTGCCGCGCTTTTAGCTTAAGATCCTGTTCACTGATCGCGGCCTCTACCATCATTCTTGATCGGACTTTGCTGTTAATCTGCAGAACAATCTCCAATTCATCTAGTTCTAATTTTTTCAAGTCAAATTCCGGCCAGTTTGTTTTTACAATGGAAGTATTATTTCCCATCTCTTGCCAAAGTTCTTCACACATATGCGGGGTAATCGGGGAAAGCATAATAATTAGATTGCTGATCGCGTCTTCCAGAACACTATTTAAAACATTCGCCTCCTGCGCCTGCTTGATCGCCGGCACCAGAGTATTAGTCAATTCCATCATTGCGCTGATCGCGGTATTAAACTTAAATCCGCCCCGCATTTCATGACTGATTTTTTTAATCGCGCTGTGGGTTTTAAATTCAACTTCTTTTTCAAATCCCATGATTTGCTGTTTTGTCGCTGATTGTTTTAAAGCAATCATATCCTGGGCCAGAGTCCAAACCCGGTTTAAAAATCTCCAGGCGCCGTCCATGCCCCGTTCATTCCAATCAAATTCCGCTTCCGGCGGAGCAGCAAACAAAATACAGACACGCAAAGAATCAGCGCCGAATTGTTTGATCATTTCATCCGGATCAACAATATTACCTTTAGATTTAGACATTACTTCCCCGTCTTTTAAAACCATACCCTGAGTAAGCAATTTATCAAATGGTTCTTTAAAATCAACCATGTCAATGCTATTTAAAAACTTGGTAAAAAATCGAGAGTAAAGCAAATGAAGCACGGCATGCTCAATTCCGCCAATATACTGATCAACCCGCATCCAATAATTAGCTTCGGTTTTATCAAAAGCCGCTTGCTCATTGCGTGGCGAACAGAAACGCAGAAAATACCAGGAAGAATCAATAAACGTGGCCATGGTATCAGTTTCCCGCTGAGCCGGGGCATTGCATTTCGGACAATTCACATTAACAAATTCTTTAACTTTTAACAAAGGACTGCCGCCTTCTCCGGTAATCGCGATTTTCTCAGGCAAAGCAACTGGCAGATCTTTTTCCGGCACTGGCACTACACCGCATTTATCGCAATAAATCACGGGAATCGGAGTTCCCCAATAACGCTGACGGGATATCAGCCAATCACGCAAACGAAAAAATATGGTTCTTTTGCCGATTTTCTCCTGTTCCATCCAATCCGCGATTTTTGCCTTAGCAGTTTCATTATCCAGGCCATTAAACTGCGCGGAATTAACCAATATTCCCGGATCTTCATAAGCCTGTTTCAACTCATCGATAGCAAGCTCAGGCTTTTGAGGATTGCTAATAACAATGCGCATAGAAAGAGCCTGATCTTTTGCAAAAAGAAAATCCCGCTGATCATGCGTAGGCACAGCCATGATCGCCCCAGTACCATACTCCATCAATACATAATCCGCTGTCCAGATCGGGATCTTTTCATTATTTACAGGATTGATCGCGTAAGCTCCAGTAAACACGCCTTCTTTTTTTAAATCAGTAGAAACGCGGACAACTTTACTTTTCTTGCTTGTGGTTTCAATAAAATCCAAGACTTGCTGTTCCTGCTGATTACCTTTAATAATTTGCTTTAATATCGGATGTTCCGGAGCAACCACCATATAAGTTGCGCCAAAGATTGTATCCTGCCGCGTAGTAAATACCGGGATTTCTTGTTTTGTTTCAAATTCTTTAAATAAAATCTCCACGCCAAAGCTTTTACCAATCCAGTTTTTCTGCATAGTAATTACCCGCTCCGGCCAGTTTTCCAACTTTTGCAGATCTTCCAGCAAATCATCCTGATAATCGGTGATTTTCAAATACCATTGATTAAGATCTTTTTGAATAATCTCGGTTTTGCAGCGCCAGCAGCCGCCGTTTACCACTTCCTCATTTGCCAAAGTAGTTTCACAAGAAGAACACCAGTTAACACTCGAAGCTTTTTTGTAAGCAAGGCCTTGTTCCATCATTTTCAGAAAAATCCATTGATTCCAGCGATAGTATTCATCGCGATGAGTAGAAAGTTCTCTCTGCCAATCATAAGAAAAACCCATATGCTTTAATTCTTTAACCATCCAGCTGATGCATTTCTCTGTCCACTCCTTAGGATCAGTATTATGCTTTATTGCCGCGTTTTCCGCAGGCTGACCAAAAGCATCAAAGCCAATCGGATGTAGCACATTATACCCGGCCTGCATGCGATATCGGGCAATCACATCGCCGATTGTATAATTGCGCACATGGCCCATATGAATTCGTCCGGACGGATAAGGAAACATTTCCAGAACGTAATATTTTGGTTTGCTTTCATCAACTACAGATGAAAAAACATTATTTTTCTGCCAATAAGTCTGCCATTTATCTTCTATTTTCGTAAAATCATAATTACTCATTAGCAAAATATCCCTTCTAATCAAATATTAGTTTATTAATCAAAATAATAGTGTTATTTATTTTAACATAAGCTGGGGTTTTTGAGCAAGGTGATTTTTGGAGAATAAACCAAAATAAATTATCTAATCATATAAGACAATTGACACTAAGCCTTATTTTTGCTATAGTTTGATATGTTTTTATAACTAAAATTTTAATTATCAGAAATTTTGTGGGGCTGTAGCGCAGTGGGAGCGTAGCAGACTGGCAGTCTGTTGGTCGAGGGTTCGAATCCCTCCAGCTCCACCAAATTTTTCGAACCCAAAAAAGGATTTATCCTCGGCTGTAGAACAAGTACATTTCACTGCCAGTTGGCTTAGTTTTATTCTTATCCCATTCCTGTTTAGCTTTATAATCCAGGTATATCTTGATCAATTTAGAAAAAGGATAAAACAATAAGAATATTACAAAAAAAAGCCAATAGTTAGAGCTTTTCATTGTGGCTTTTTTATAATCAATAGTATTCGCGGGAAATTTCAAGCATTTTATAAGCATGAACAAGCAATAAAAACCAATTAGTTTTAATCCGGAAATAAAATCTTTTGCTCCGGTTGGATTAAAAAACGCCCACATTCCCCAAGGCTTACCAATAGTTATCCAGTATATCGCCCCATAAAAATGGTTATTAAAATAATTAAAAACTGGCTTAAAATCATTACGCAAAACAATCCTGTTCATTTCATCAGAAGTTAAACGCCGCAGATGGGTTTCATCTTCATTATAAAACCGATTACCTTTATCTTTTTCGATCCCGTTTTTCTGCAGCATACAAAGCTTGTATTCAAAACTGCCGGCATTACCGCAAGGCAGAATAAGTAAAAACCAAGCTTTTTGTTTAAACAGCTGATTCATTTCAGCCCAAGTCTGACCAAGATCATCAACATGTTCTAAGACATGATTGGAAAAAACCAGATCAAACTTTTGATCTATCGCGCTAATTTGAGTTAACACCGAAAAAGAACATTCTTGACAGTTTTTTTTAGCATCTTCCACAGCAATAGAGCTTATATCAACTCCAAAAACATTCCAATTAGGCAAAGCCTGTTTTATGATTTTAGAAAATTCTCCCCTACCGCAGCCAAAATCTAAAACACTGCCTGTTTCCGGCAAATCCAGACTTCTAAGTAAATCAAAAACTCTCTGTTTTTGCTCAACGGGCCATTGCGGATTATATCCAGTATTATAGCGCTGGTCATAATAATTCTGAAAATCTTTTAAAGTTTTTTCGTTTTTCATTATTCCCTCTCAGCTTTATAAATTTATTTTAAAATTTTGCAAATATTTCTTTCTTATTAGTTTTACATATTACAAAATATCACAATTTTGAATAATCTGCAAACAGGCAGATAAAAAACTTGCTTTATTAAAATTTGCTTTTGTATTATAATACAAATTACAAATTAGCGTTATTTTAAATAAATTAACTTTGATTATTTACAATTTACTACTAACACATCTAAAGGAGAAAGCATGAAAAAAAGCATCTTATTGCTTTGTCTTATGACCCTATTCAGTTTTGCCTTCAGCGGTTTATGCTATTGCGTAACTCAAGAGACCTCAGCTCCATTAAAAGATAAACTTTCCCTACAACAAAAAAAAGTTTATGTCATTCCGATCAACGGAACAATTGATTTAGGACTTTCCGCTTTTGTAAAACGCGCGGCAGAGCAAGCCAAAGAAAAAAATGTTGATGCAGTTGTTTTCGATATCAACACTTACGGAGGGCGAGTTGATGCGGCTGATGAAATGGTTACAATTATTGCGGACATTTCGCCGATCCCCACGTTTGCCTATGTCCGTCATGCTGCCTGGAGTGCCGGAGCTTTACTGGCTTTAGCGTGTAAAGATATCAGTATGCAAACCGGCGCGTCAATTGGTTCTGCTGAACCAAGAATCATGGGCGTGGCCAATAATCCCCAAACCACTGATGAGAAAATAGTATCGGCTTTACGTGCTGGCTTTAAAGCAACAGCTGAAGCAAACAATCATTCGCCTAATCTTGCCCAGGCAATGGTAGATATAAACATTGAACTTATTCAGGTGGAATTTGACAATCAGCTGCTTATCCTCACCCGTTCAGAACTAAATGAGCTTAAAGTAAAAAATCCAAAAAAGCAAATTATTAACGAAAAGATTATCTGCAAAGAAAAAGAACTGCTTAATCTTACAGCAAATGAAGCTTTGGATTTAAATCTCAGCAACAAAACATTATCTTCACAAGAAGATTTTCTGAATTATTTAAAAACAAAACTAGATAAAAACGCGAATAATATCGAATTAGAAATATTCACCTCTAATCCGACTTGGTCAGAAAACATCGTCAGATTTTTAACGCATCCGATTATCAGCCCTTTGCTTTTAAGCCTGGGATTTCTCGGAATATTATTTGAGCTAAAAATGCCGGGCTGGGGAATTAGCGGAACTTTAGGTGTGATTTTCATTATTCTATTTTTCTGGGGACATTATCTGGTTGGACTAGCTGATTTTTCTGATCTGGGTATATTTGCCTTAGGTTTAATTTTGCTAGTTATTGAAGTACTATATATTCCCGGCTTTGGATTTATCGGCTTTACCGGCATATTATTTATATTTACCGGACTTATCCTTATGTTGGTAAAACATCCCTTTACTTTCCCTTCACTTGAATTTACTAATGCCTTTTACACCGTCGCCCGGGCATTTATTATTACTTTTCTCTTGGGTTTATTAGGGATTAAATATTTACCGCATAGCAGTATTTTCAAACGGATTCAATTACATGCCAGAGAAACAAATGAGTTAGGGTTTCAGACAAAATCCTTGCCAGAAAAAATTACTATTGGTACAATAGGCATATCTAAAAGCATTCTTCGTCCCAGCGGCAGAGCTTTATTTGATCAGGATATAATTGATGTTACAACTCAAGGCGAATTTATTTCCAAAGAAAAGCCAATAGTTGTTGTAAAAATTCAGGGCAATAAGGTCTTTGTTCAACAAAAAAAGGAGCAGATAAATGCCAATGATCTGGCTTAATATTATCACTTTATTTGTTATTGGATTTATTTTGATTTTTATTGAAGTAATTATTATCCCGGGTTTTGGCTTTCCGGGAATTTTGGGATTAATTGCTTTAATCGCTGCCTGCTACACGGCTTTTACCAGCTTAAGCCCGATGTTCGGAGCCCTAGTTTGCTTAATAAGCATTGGCTTTGTTTTTGCCATATTCAAGTTTCTCCCTAGAACAAAGCTCTGGCAAAAAACCCAGCTAGGACATACTGAACAAAAAAATCAAGGCTATCATTCCGGGCCGGAAGATACAGCTAAATTAAAAAATAAAGCTGGCACCACCTTAACCATGCTCCGGCCCAGCGGTACTATTTTAATTGAAGATAAACATTATGATGCTGTCAGTGACGGAGAATTTATTGAAAAAAATAAAAACATAATTGTGCTCAATATTGATAATAATAAAATTGTTGTCCGGGAAATAAAAGAAAATCTAAACCATAACTAAAAAAGGGGGTTATTATGCCAATGTTTATTCTAATACTATTGTTTGTTGGTTTTTTCTTTTTATTTGTTTATTTTATTCCAGTACGCTTATGGATTTCCGCCATTGCCTCAGGAGTAAAAACTTCCTTGTTAAGCTTAATTGGCATGCGTTTAAGAAAAGTTGATCCTTTTGTTATCGTCCCTTCAATTATCATGGTGCACAAAGCCGGACTTTCAGTTAATTCCGATGCCTTAGAGGCGCATTATCTGGCTGGCGGCGATGTAATCAAAGTAGTAAAAGCCTTGATTTCCGCGGATAAAGCGAATCTGGGTTTGAAGTTTGAAAAAGCCTGCGCCATTGACCTGGCCGGCAGAGATGTATTAGACGCTGTGCGGACATCAGTTAATCCCAAAGTTATTGATTGTCCTAAATCCGGACTATTGTCAGCGGTTGCTAAAGACGGAATTGAGGTCAGAGCCAGAGCCAGAGTAACTGTGCGGGCAAATATTGAAAGATTAGTCGGCGGCGCGATTGAGGAGACAATTGTAGCGCGTGTTGGCGAAGGGATTGTAACTACCATTGGTTCTGCTGATACTTATAAGGCGGTTTTGGAAAACCCGGATAAAATATCTAAAAACGTTCTGGAACGCGGTTTGGATGCCGGAACTGCTTTTGAAATTCTTTCTATTGATATTGCTGATGTTGATGTTGGCAGAAACGTGGGCGCGAAACTCCAGACTGATCAAGCCGAAGCTGATTTAAAAGTAGCCCAAGCCAAAGCCGAAACCCGCCGCGCCATGGCAGTTGCCCAAGAACAGGAAATGAGCGCGCGCACGCAGGAAATGCGGGCAAAAGTTGTGGAAGCTGAATCCGAAATTCCCAAAGCAATCGCGCAAGCTTTTCGTGAAGGCAAATTAGGAGTTATGGATTATTATAATATTAAAAACATTCAAGCTGATACTTCAATGCGCGAGCAAATCGGCGGCATGAATGAAAGAAAAGATTCCCAGGAAAAAGAATAGTAATTATCAGGTAAAACTATGGATGGATTATTTAAATTAGTATTTTATATTATTATTGGCATTGTCTGGATATTGTCTAATACTAAAAAACAAGCTTTATGGAAAGAGGACGATCCTAACTTCCCTCCTGCCAAGCCGAAAGTCAATCCTTTGCCAAAACCAAAAATGGACCAGCCTTTCCAAGAAGCAATGTTTTCTGAAGCTGCGCAGCCAGATAGAGAAGGAACCTTTTTCGAACCTGCGCAGCCAGCTCCTTTTGACCAATTTAAACATTCCTATTATGAGACAAAACTGGAGATGAAAAAAAAGCGGTTACAAGAGCAAAAAAAAACTAAGATTAAGCAACCAGTACTTCAAACTGATTTTAATCCCGATGATTATGTGGAAAAAAAAGCAAAACCCTCCACTCCTGCTATTGTCAGTAATCGCAGACAAAAACAATCTTATCACTTGAAAAGCAGTTTAAAAGAAGGTATAATATGGTCTATTGTTTTGAATGCTCCTCGTTCTAAACAAGCTTTTAAGTGGCAGGCTAGTCCTTTAAACCGATAATAATCCATGATTATTCAGGTTGATTTCTAAAATGCCGAAGTGGTGGAATGGCATACACGTCGGTCTCAAAAACCGATGGTCGTGAGGCCTTGTGGGTTCGAATCCCACCTTCGGTACCATAAACACACACATTAACTTATGCGGTCTAATCTTGGCATAAGTTAATGTGTATTTATTTAAGGAAAGACTATGGGTGAAAACAGTTTTTTTAAATTCTTTGCCGGAATATTAATTCTGGCGATGATGATTTTTGGGTTTATGAACAGTCGATTTGAATTTGAATGTCCTTTGCCTAAAGGCGGATATTATAAAATCAAATGGATCAAAGAATCCAACCGTTTCGATGTATTCTACTGGCAGCCGAAAAAACAAGTAAAACCCCTACCCAAAAACAATATTTATATTGAAGGTACGCCAAAAGTAAAACCGGAAAAACCACAGTTCTAGTAAATAATCTTACTGATTATTCCTCCGCCGATAACCCGATCCTCTTGATCATAAAAAACCGCTCCCTGTCCAATAGTGATTGACTTTTGCGGCTGTAAAAACTCAAGCTGATAACTGTTATTCGATTGCTGTGATATTTGGGCTTGAGCCGGTTCATGATGATAGCGAATTTTTACCTTAGCTTTAAAATTCGGCTGTTTAAAATCCGGATGGCTAAAATAAGTATTATTAAGCACGCAGCCTTGATTATACAGTTCTGATTCAGTGCCAACAATAATTGTATTTTCTTTACGATTAATCCTGGTAACAAACAATGGCTCAGGATGGGCGATGCCTAATCCTTTTCGCTGTCCAATAGTATAAAATATTATTCCCTTATGTCTGCCGATTACCTTGCCCTGACTATTTATAATTTCTCCAGGCTGAGTTGAAAAATCTACCAGATAATTCTTAATATAACTCACATAATCCTTATCCGGAATAAAACAAATATCCTGACTTTCCTTGCTTAAATCAAGACCAAGATCAAGCTGTTGGGCAATAAGTTTTATTTCCTGCTTTGTCTTATCAGCCAAAGGCAGCAGCAGTCTGCTCAGTTTCAGCTGATCCAGCATAAATAAAACATAAGACTGATCTTTTTTTGCGTCTTTTGCTTTTTTAATCATATATATATCTTTTACTGGATCATAATCAATTCGCGAATAATGACCTGTGGCAAAATAAGCATCCTCTTTAACCGCGATATCCATGAGCTTGCCGAATTTTATCAGATGATTGCATCGCAAACAAGGATTAGGAGTATGCCCCAGCAGATATTCCTGAGCAAAATAATCAATTATCTCAGCTTTGAATTTCTGCTGAATGTCCAATATTCTGTGTTCAATATTAAGCTTTGCCGCGATTTTACTGGCAGCATTAACATGTTCTGACTCAGCCGATAACCGCAGGGTAATTCCGCAAACCTCATATCCGGCCTTTTGCAGTAAATATATACTGACCGAAGAATCAACTCCTCCGCTCATGGCCACGATAACCCGTTTTTTCATTTTATTTACCTAGAATAGAACAAAATTGATAAATAAAATTTCCGCTTTTTTCGAAAAAGTCTATCAATAAAAATTTTATTTATCAGCAGATTGTGTTGGGATAATCTTTTTTATATTTGTCATAAAACAGCAATACATTTTGTCGGGCAGACAGCAACGCATTTCTGGCAATTAATACATTTCGCGTGATCGATTACCGCCAGATTATCCACAATACTAATACACTTAACCGGACATTCCTTAACACACTTCATGCAGGCAATACAGCCGCATTTACAGTTTTTCATTACCTGCGCGCCTTTATCGCGCGAACGGCATTTTATATAAACTTTTTTCTCGCGCTCAAGCATATAGATTATATTACTGGGACAAACCGCAACACATTTGGTGCAACCCACGCAAAGATCAGGATTGATCAAAGGAATCCCATCAGCCCTCATACTAATCGCGTTAGCCGGACAAACAGTAGCGCATGTTCCCTGCCCCACGCAGGCATATTTACAGTTTTTCGGTCCCCCCATGGTTTTAACCGCAACCCGGCAATCAGCTAAACCCTGGTACTTGAATTTGTCTTTGGCTCTGGTGCCGCCATTGCAGGCAACAACTGCCAGCGGTGTAATATTATGCAGATCAACAGCGCAAACTCCCAACTCTTGAGCAATCTGCTTTTTACTGTCCGCGCCGGACACCGGACAAGCAGTCAGTTGCGCGGTATCAGCCACCAAAGCTTCAGCCAAAGCCGAACATCCGGCAAAACCGCAGGCGCCGCAATTAACTCCCGGCAATAGCTCGGTAACCTTTTCTACCCGCGGATCAATTTGTACATGAAATTTTTTTGAAACCCAAGCCAGCAATACGCCAAATGCAAGGCCCAGACCTGATAAGGCCATAACGCCCAGTATAATTGCTTTCATTACTTATCTCCAAATCTTTTTGGTTTAACAAAGCGATCAATCAAAGGCGTTACCATATTCATTAAAAGAATTGAATACGATACTCCTTCGGGATATCCTCCCCACAAACGAATAATACTGGTGATAATCCCGCAGCCAATGCCAAAAATAATCTGGCCTTGGATTGTAACCGGTCCAGTCACATAATCAGTAGCCATATAAAAAGCACCCAGAATAAGCCCGCCGGAAAGAATATGCAGCAGAAAATCACCCCGTAATAAGCTGCTTCCGCCAAAAATCCAGGTAAATATCCCCACGGTTGCCACAAAACTCAGCGGCAGTTTCCAGGATATATATTTCTTAAACATTAAATACATCGCACCGATCAACAGCGCTAAAACACTGGCTTCACCAATACATCCGCCTCGTAATCCTAAAAACAAATCCTGATAAGAATAATTAATAATTTCAATGGGATTCAGCACATTTGATCTACTAAATCCATCTTTAAACACAGCCAAGGGCGTTGGCGCGGTAATTGCGTCAATGTTCGACAATGCCGGCCAGCGAGTCATTAAAACCGGAAAACTTGCCATTAAAAACACCCGTCCGATTAATGCTGGATTAAAAATATTAAATCCTAAACCGCCAAAAACTACTTTGGCAAATACAATTGCCACAAAAGAACCTAAACCCGCCATCCACAGCGGCGCTCCGGGCGGCAGATTATAAGCTAAAAGTAAACCAGTAAGCACTGCGCTGCCATCCATTAAACTGTTTGGCTTTTTTTGCAGATAACAGTTAAACAACCATTCACTGGCCATTGCACAGATAATTGAAGTAAGAATAATCCAGAAAACCGAAATACCAAAAGCATATACGCTAACCAAACCAGAAGGAATTAAACACACAGTAACACTCCACATAATCTTTGCCGTTGTTTCTTTAGACCGAATATGCGGAGAACTGGTAATTGCTAAATCAACACTATTACTCTTTTCACTCATCTTGTTACCGCCTTTATTAAACGTATCCCTGATAAAATTTGTCTTTTTGCCGGGCAAACATAAGTACAAGCACCGCATTCAATGCAATCAAATGGATTATATTGGGCTGCTTTATCCAGCTTGTTCATTTCCACACACAAACTCAAAGCATAAGGCAGCATCCCAACCGGACAAATATTTACGCAGCGGCCGCAGCGAATACAAGACTGATCAGCGCCTTGGCTAAATTCCTGTACTTCTTTTTGGCTTAAAACCAATATTCCGGAAGTGCCTTTAATTACCGGCAGATCATCAGTATATTGACTCATTCCCATCATTGGTCCGCCCATGATTATTTTTCCCGGTGTTTGCGTAAACCCCTGGCAAAAATCAAGCAGTTCTTTAAACCTGGTTCCAATTCTGACTTTTAAATTTGACGGCTGTTTCACACACTTGCCGGTTACGGTTACCACTCTTTCATATAATGGCTTAGCATTATAAACCGCTTCAAAAACAGCAAAAGCCGTGCCTACGTTACTGACAATAACTCCCACATCAAAAGGCAGTTTTCCGCTGGGCACTTCCCGATCAAGAATTGCTTTGATCAGCTGTTTTTCCGCGCCCTGGGGATATTTTGCTTTTAAACAAACTATCTCTATATTATATTTTTTCTCCACACATTTATTACGTAAAAGTTTTATTGCTTCCAGCTTATCTTCCTCTATACCGATAATCACAGTTTCTACCCCAATAATCTTTTGCATTAAAACAATGCCTTTGAGAATACTATTGGTATGTTCAAGCATCAAGCGGTAATCACAGGTCAGATAAGGCTCACACTCCACACCATTAATCAATAAAGTATCAACTGGTTTTAAAGGATTTAACTTTACTTGAGCGGGAAACGCTGCTCCGCCCAAACCAACAATCCCGGCGTTTTTAATAATTTCTAAAAGCTGCTCTTTGGAAAGTAATTCGATTTTAGTTCTTTTTACAATTGCGCTGTCTAAGGTATCATTTCCATCAGAATCAATAATCACTGCTTGCGCTTGTCCCAGTATAGGATGATTATATTCCAGAATATCCTTAATCACTCCGGAAAGGCTGGCATGAATCCGGCTGGAAATAAGCTTATCGCTGGTTCCGATCAATGTGCCAGTTTTAACCATATCCCCTTTTTTCACAACTGGTTCACAAACAGCACCAGTATGCTGACTTAAAGGAATAATAACCTGACTGGGTAATGGCAGAGTTTTTATTGCCATTTCTCGACTTAAGTGTTTAAAACCGTCTATATGTTGTCCGCCCTTAAAAGTTTTCATTTTTATCTGTCACCTGCCTGTTTATCAAAAAAATGGATTTCAGCCTAAAATTACAAGCTAAAAATAAAAGATTAGTTTATGATATCACAAAACCAAAGACTTGAAAACAAATTTTATTGACAGTGTATATTATTTATGTTATATTTTATCAATAAAGGAGTTAAAGATTTTCAAAAAGGAGTTTATCATGAAAAAACAGTTATTCAATAAAACTGATTTGGACATTTTAAAGGAAATTGGAAACATTTGCGCTGGCAATGCCACTGTTGCTTTATCCCAAATTCTGTTTAAAAAAATTGAACTGGAAATTCCCAAAGTAGAGATCATTCCGATCTCAGAAGTTGCCAAAGCGATTGATAAAGATAATCGTCCGATCATTGGCATACAAATGGAAACTTTGGGCGCGATAAACGGGCAAATTCTCCTCATCTTTTCAGAAAAGAGCGCATATACCCTGATGGAGCTTTTAGTCGGCAATACCAAGCAGCAAAAAGCCCGGCTAATCACCCAAATCGGAATATCCTCCTTAAAAGAAATCGGCAATATTGTTATCTCCTCTTACTTATCCACTTTAAGTTCTTTATCCAGATTATCAGTATTTCCATCATGTCCGCAATTTACTGATGGATTACCCAGTTCCGTGGTCAAGAGTGTATTCGGGATATTTTCTAAAACCAATAAAAATTTAATTCTAATTGAAACTGTTTTTACTGAACACTCCAGTTCCGTCAACGGTACATTCTTTATTGCCTTTGACTATAAATCAATGAAATTAATTTTAAAAGCCTGTGAAAATACCGCGAAAAACAATAATAAGACGAAAAAATGACAAAAACTTTTTCTGATAAATATGAAAATACTAAACAAGCTTTAAATCTATCCAGCCTGGAGGAAATAAGCCAGGTTCTGGGTGCTAGCTTTGACTTAGATAAGCTGTATCAGGTTATTCTTGATACAATTATGAAGCAGACTAATGCTGATGCCGGCTCATTAATGCTGCTTGACCATAACAAAAAAGAATTATACATTGCCGCGTCCCAAGGCATTAATAAAAATTTCGTTAAAAAAATCAGAGTAAAACTCGGACAAATTGTTGCCGGGATTGTCGCTGAAGCAAAAAAACCACTATTGATTGATAATAAAAACTTTCAATCGATATTTGGCAAAAAACCACGAAAAAATGTCAAATCAGCTTTGTGCGTGCCATTAATCGCGGGCAACAAATTAATTGGCGTTATTAATCTTAACCGTATTCCCGGCTCTGAGGCCTTTAGTAAAGATGACATTGATGTTATTTCCCGTTTTGCTTTTGAAAGCTCAATCGCGATTCATAATGCCAAGCTTTATATTGAAGCTGAAGAAAAAATCCAGCATTTATTCCGGTTTAATGTTATCAGCTGCGCGCTTAATGCCGCTTTAACTCCCATCAAACTGATCAGCATTCTTACTGACTGCATGTGCGAATTATTTGATTTTGATTTATATACCCTTTTAGTGATTTCAGATGATTCAGCGAGTCTCACACTATGTTCCCAAAATAAAATTGACAAAAAAACAATTAATAAATTAAAAAAAGAACTTAATCTGGTAATCAGAGGACTTAAAAAAAACAAGGTTTCCCCAAAAGAAATTGAATTAAATTTAATTAAAATCAAAAATCATCGCCAGATGATAAAACATCCGATTTTGCCTAAACATATTCGGGAAGTTATTAACGCGCCGATTATCACCAAAGGCAATACTTTGGGGATGCTGAGCATTTATTCTGTGGAGGAACACGGTTTTGATCAAAAAGACCAGCAATCGCTGAGTACTTTGGCAAATCAAGCCGCTGTTGCCTTGGAAAACGCGCATTTATACAAGAGTTTAAGAACAACTTATTTGAGTACAATCAAAGCTTTGGCCCAGGCTATTGAAGAAAAAGATGAATATACCCGCGGTCATTCTGATCTTGTATCTTATTATTCTGTGGCCATTGCTGAAGCCTTACAGCTTCCTCCAAAATTAATCGAAGGAATCCAAATTGCCGGCATATTGCATGATATTGGAAAAATTGGAATTCCCGAGAAAATTCTCAGCAAACCCGGCAGTCTGACCAAAAACGAATACGAAATAATCATGAAACACCCGACTATTGGCAAAAGAATTCTCGAGCCCGTTAACTTTTATTGGGCGGATTTAACCGCTGATTCTGAGAAAAAAGTTAAAAAGAAAAAACGCTCAATTGTGGTTGACGCGAAAATCATTCAGGAAATCCAAGGTTCTTTAAACGCTACTGTATCCATCCTTAAGGAAATTGATCTTTCTGAGGAAATCAAAGCAATGATCTATCACCATCATGAAAAATACAGCGGCGGAGGTTATCCTACTGGTATAAAAAAAGAGGAAATACCCATTGGTTCACGCATCCTGGCAGTTGCTGATACCTTTGAAGCAATGACTGCTGACCGTCCGTATCGTAAGGCTTTTTCCACGAAAAAAGCCCTGCGGTTAATAAATGAATGCGCGCCTTTTCAGCTTGACCCTAAAATTGTTGATATTTTTACTAGGCTAGTTAAGCAAAAATGTGTTATAGTTAATTAAGCTAACTCTATAAAGGGGGATATATTTCCATGGAAAATAAAAATGACATTAACTTAGACGCGCTTTGCATAGACATGCTTAAAGAAGTCGGGCATATCTGCACTGGCAACGCGGCCATTGCCTTATCGCAAGTTCTTAGCCAAAAAGTTGAATTAACCATTCCGGATTTAAAACTTATAGATTCAGATAAAGTTTTAGACGAACTAAAAGGAACTCAGGAAATACTTGTCGGAGTAAGCGTTCAGCTGCTGGGAAAGCTAACTGGAAACATTGTATTAATGTTTCCGGAAAAAGGAGCTTATAGCTTAATTGACGCGGTATCACAGTATCGTAAAGAACTGGGTAATGCCACTGAGTATGGAGTTTCTTCTTTAAAAGAAATCGGCAACATTGTTATCTCGGCTTATCTGGCGACTTTGTCAACATTCACCAGACAAGTAATCCTCCACTCTACTCCCAATCTTATTTGCGGAACACTGGAAACAGTATTTAATGTTGCTTTTAACAAAATAAAAACAGAGCCTACTAAAATTATTATGATTGAAACTTTCTTTAAAATCGCGGATAAAGATATTGACGGCAGTTTCTTTTTGATTTTTGAACCAACAATGGTTTTAAAATTAGTTGAGGATACTAAAAAATCTGTTGATAGTTAATAAAATTTAATAAGTCTCATCTATAATTATTTTATTGAGCGCATTTTCAGCTGTTTAAAATTCATACCCGAACCTTCACTGGGCAAAGCGGCAACCGGCTCAGTTAATAAAAAATCACCTTTAACAATTCTTTGCTTTAAAAGTTGACAGATTTGTCTGGCTTTATAATAACTGGATAAACCCGCTGTCGGGACTTTCTTGCCTTTTATGGCAATATGTCCGGACTTAAGCTCCTGATAACTCACATATCCCAGATTTTGCGCTTTGCGGTTAGGATAAGCATCGCTATAATCAACTATCGGCGCGAAAATATCCTGATCTTTAACTGCCACAAAACTCACCATTTCCTGATCAAGAATGGGAATCGGAATGCCCATGCCCAAAGCCAGACTCACACCATAGCCTTTTAAAGATGCCCCGCGTACCCATTCCGGACTCATTTGTTTTAAATCACCGTTTACCGCGAGAGTTCCCATCGGATCATAGGGTACACCGCCTTTAGTTCTTTTGCCATCAGTAGAATGCTGCGTCCCATGCCAGAACACATAACCAATACCACCCCCGAGAAATATTCTGGTGCCAATGCCAATGGTTCTAAAATAAGGGTCATTTAATAACGGTGATAATTGCCCGGCGCTGCAATAGCTGGCATTTGCCATTTTCGGTCTTAAAACCCCCATATAAGTATGAATTGCCTTAGGGGAAAGATTAACCGCCACATTGTAATTTTGATAGCAATTGCGGGGATTAACCAAAGTCGCTTGATTAATGTCATTAATATTAATCAAAGTTTCCAATTCTTTGCGCGGATAACAATCCGTGCCATAAGCCTCGGCTTTAAAGCGAAGATCCCTGCCTGCTACCAAATCTTCAATCACATGACCTCCGCCGTATTTAAATCTGCCCGGGCCCATGCTGTTTGCCGAATCTTTATCAGAGATCTGCGCCGCGCCAATGATCATATCCACCGCGGCTAAACCGCTGTAGCATTCAACATCATTTAGCCAGGATTTTTGAATCTTCATCTTAGGTTTCGAATGTCCGATATTAAATATGGCCATCGAAGAACACATTGGACCAAAAGTTCCGGTAGTTACCACATCAACATAATCCGCGGATTTCTTAATTCCCTTTTCTTTAACAATTTCGAGCATTTCTTCTTTAGTAACAACAATAGCCTGACCTTTTTTAATTTTAGCATTTATCTGGGCAATAGTTTTAGCCATTTATTCCTCCGTTTTCAGTATTGCGTCGTGCGTATCGCGTATTGAGTTTTGCTCTATTTGCTTATGACTTGTGACCTGGTTCAGCATATCCGCGGCATTTGATCCGCTATCGGCACATCTAATATCCGGTCGCTTCCGGCTAAAGTGCTTAAATAAACTTGTTTTTTATGCCCGGAGACAACTTTGCCAATAATCTGGGCTTTTCGGCCAAACTGATTTTCATGCATTACTTTTATAATATCCTTGGCTTTATTTGGCGCGACAAAAGCAAGTAATCTGCCTTCACAAGCCAGATACAAAGGATCCAAGCCCAATATTTCACAAGCACCGCGAGCCTGCGAACTAACCGGCAAATTTTCCTCATTGATTTCAATGCCCAGATTAGAATGCTCCGCGATTTCATTTAAAGCCGCAGCTACACCGCCCCGAGTCGGATCACGCATCACATGCACCGCGTCCGAGAACTTGAGCATATCAGCAACCAAACCATTTAAAGGAGCGCAATCACTTTTTAATTGGGTTTTAAACTTAAGACCTTCTCTTTGCGACATAATCGAAACCCCATGCTCACCGATTGTTCCGCTGACAATAATCAAATCTCCGGGCTGCGCATTGCTGGAAGTTATTCTTGCCTTAGTTTGCTTTATGCCAATCCCGCTGGTATTAATAAATATCTTATCGCAATGGCCTTTATTCACAACTTTAGTATCACCGCAAACTATTTTCACATCAGCCAGAGCCAAAGTTTTTTTCATGCTGATAATAATTTTATATAAATCCGCGATAGCAAAACCCTCTTCGATAATCACGCCGGCGCTTAAATATAAAGGTTTCGCGCCCATCATTGCCAGATCATTAACTGTGCCGCAAACCGCTAATTTTCCGATATCTCCCCCCGGGAAAAAAATCGGATCAACCACAAAAGAATCAGTAGTAAACACTAATTTATTATTTCTGGATTTTAAATCAAGCACTGCGCCGTCATCCAAGCGATTAAGAATCGGATTGCCAAAATTACTGATAATCATTTTATTAATCAGCTTTTGCATTACTTGCCCGCCATTGCCATGAGCCAGAGTAATCTTTCCCTTATCCATTGCGTTTGCCTCCATAGCGATAATATGCCGAACACGCGCCCTCAGATGAGACCATACAAGGCCCAATGGGCATACTCGGATTACAGATTTTCTTAAACAAAACGCATTGCGGCGGATTAATAATTCCCTGAAGAACGTCCCCGCAGCGGCAAGCAGTTTTTTTAACTTTCAAAACTTTTACCGGAAAATGCCGCATCGCGTCAAAAGCTTTATATTCCGGACGGAAAATTAAGCCGCTTTTTTTCATTACCCCCAAACCCCGCCACTGAACATCGCTGACTTTAAATACCTGCGCAATCATTTTCTGAGCAAATAGATTTCCCTGAGTATTTACGCAACGGGCATACTGCATTTCCACTTTGGGCTGTTTGCTTATCTGCTGGTTAAGCAGCATCACAATCGATTGAAGAATATCCAAAGCTTCAAACCCGGCAATAACACAAGGGATTTTATGTTTTTTAACTAAAAATTCATAAGGCTTCGCGCCGATTATCGTACTAACATGACCTGGCAAAAGAAAACCGCTGATTTCACTTTTCGGAGAAGCCACCAGCACTTTTAAAGCCGGAGGAATAATTTTATGCGAAGATAAGACATAAAAATTTTTCAATTTTTCCTGTTTTGCCCGCTGAACTGCCGCGGCAACCGTGGGAATGGTTGTTTCAAACCCCACGGCAATATGAATTACTTTTTTCTGTTTATTTTCTCTGGCAAAATCAAGCGCGTTTAAAGTCGAATAAACAACCCTGATATCCCGGCCATGAGCCTGCATCTGGCGTAAAGTAGTTTTTGTTCCCGGCACTTTAATCATATCACCAAAAGTCGTGATAATCGTATCCGGATATTCGCAAATTCCAATAGCGCGGTCAATATCCTCCTGAGAAGTTACACACACCGGACAGCCAGGCCCGGCAATCACCCGGATATTATCCGGCAATATTTTACGAATCCCATAGCGAAACATCGCTACTGTATGCGAACCGCAGACTTCCATGATTGATATTGGTTTATCCAGCTGAGTAGCGAGCTTATGAATAAGCTTGATCAGCTGTTTAGCTAACTTGGGATTTCTAAATTCATCAACATATTTCATAATTAAACCTAAATCTGTCACAAGTCACAAGGTAGGGGCCGCGCTTGCCCCGGCCCGTAATAATATACAATTATCCAAAACCAATGAAATCATTAATAAACGGGCGCAGGCAAGCAGCGCCCCTACAATTTCTAAAATTATTTGAATTATATAAAAATCAACGCGTTAACTCGCTAACCATCCTTATACATTTCTTCCAATAGTCTAAGCGTTTCCTTTGCATCAGCTTCATCGATTTTTTCAATAGCAAAACCAGCATGTAAAAGCACATAATCTCCCACTTTGACATCCGGAGTCAGATCAATTCCGATTATTCTTTCCGCGCCGCCGGCACTGGCAATCGCGGTAAGCCCATTAATTTTTTTGATTTTTACTGGTATGCCAATACACATAATAATCTCTCCGTTTATTAATTGCAATATAACAAAGTGCTTTACACAAAATTATTTATTAGCTGAAATTCGGGCAGCCAGCAGAGCCTGGCCCAAAGCTAAGCCAGCATCAGATAAAAATTCTGGGCCTGGACTGTGCGCGTGAAAACCTTGTTTAACTAAATAATTATTTAATTTTTCTAAAATGATCTTATTAAAAAACACGCCGCCGCCCAAAACAATCTGATTAGTTTTAAGCTCCTGCCTTATTTTCACTGCCATTTTGCCTAAAATCAAAACAAAAGTATTATGGAATCTTGCCGCGATATTAGCACTCGGCTGTTTAGCTTGAATATCCAAAACAATATCTTTGATCATTTCGCGGATATCGACAATAAACATATTGTCTTGCTTGTTTATCGCGAAACCATAAGCTTTATGTTCAAGAGAAATTACTTTGCTTGCCTCGATTTCCAAAGCAATTGCCGCCTCGGCTTCGGAATTTACATTCAAACACAATCCAGTCAAAGCGCTGACCGCGTCAAACAATCTGCCGCTGCTGGAAGCTAAAGGCGAATTAATTTTTTTCTCAATCATTTGGATCAATAGATGGATCTCGTATTTTTTTTGCTTTATCCAGGCCATCGGCAGGTCAAGCAGTTCCTGACCATAAACCATATACAACAAAGCCACTGCCACACGCCAAGGCTCGGCTACGGCCTTGTCCCCGCCTGGCAAAGCAAAATAGCCAAGATGCCCTAAGCGAATCGCCTGCTTAAAATCATAACTAATAAACTCACAGCCCCAGACTTTTTGATCACTGCCAAGGCCAGTGCCGTCGCAGGCAATGCCAATAACTTTTTGTTTTTTTATGCCCAAAGCCGCGCAAGCTCCGGCAACATGAGCAAAATGATGCTGAATCGCCATAACCTGGCTTTGTTTAAACCGCGAATCATGCAGTTCTTCCGCTAACCTTGAACTGAGAAACATTAGATTCAGATCACGCGCGATAATCTGCGGTTTAATCCTTAGGCGCTTTATTTCACTGAGAATACTTTGTTTGTAATTATCGTAAAACTTGGGATTTTTAAGATCAGCAAATCCTGAATACAAATAAGCTTTCTGCTTATTTAAAATACAATAATTAGCTTTTAGCTCCGCGCCTAAAGCTAAAATCACTTTATCCCCGGCTATGGACTCAGCTAAATCAATTTGTATAGGAATCTGGCTATTCGGCTTCAATATGTTTGATTTCAATTTCCATTCCCGGCCTCTGCTCGATTTCCAAAACAGCACCATTGGCTTTTGTATTTTCCGCTAACAAATTAAAACAGCTCTGCAAAGAATCCCGCGTGATTAAATTAAAATCTCCAACCGCAAGCTTGATTTTATTCACGCGCTCATAATCATGCGCTTCCAGCTGTTTAAACACAGCATTGATTATATCCTGGGCTATTCCCACTTCATGCATTGCAAAACCGCCTTTCTGCTTGATTAAATTCCGAATTCCGGACGGTATGACTATAATTGTATCAGTTTTTTAAAAAAATTTAAAGCAAACAATACATCCCGATAATCACATCCCGATAATCTAAACGCTGGAAACATTAACTGCCAGATCACCTTACTCGCCTTAAATGTTCAAATCTTCCTGATACTGATCACACACCGACTCATCCGCTAATTTCACCTTGCTCTTATACGCGCCTTTAGCCAAAGCATGCACGCAAACCGGACAGATTAAAATCAGAAAAGCCGTTACAAACAAAGCTTTAAAACCCGTAGCGCTAAATCCCTGGCAAACAAACACGCCGAGCATAATACTGCCTGTGCCCAGAGTAACACTTCTTGCTGCTGCCTGCAGCCGGGTATAAACATCCGGCATGCGCAGTAAGCTGAGAATCGCGATGAAATTAAAAAACAAACCAATTATAATAAGCAAACGACCGATTTCCGGCATAATAAACCCCAAATATAAATAATAGTTATGAGTGATGAATTACTAGTTATAAATTAAAAGCTAAAAATAGTTAATAATTATGAATTAAAAACATTTTTAACTCGTAAACAAGTTAACCCATTAACTCGAAAACTTTTTCCGTATTCTGTTTTTACTTTTGACTATTAGCTATAAGCGCTTTATGCTTTATGCTTTTATTTTTTCATTCATCATTCATAATTCATAACTAAATTTTGTATCTCTATTGATCAAACCTCTTGCCTTCGAGAAATTTCGCCAAGCTCAGGGCAACAATAAACGACTGCAAAGCCCAGATAAACGCAATATCCAGATACCAGTCTTTCCGAGTAAACACCGCTAAAATTCCGCAAAAACCAATAACCATCATCCCCATTATGGTCATCGCGCAAGCCCGGTCAGCAGCAGTCGGACCAATAAACACCCGGATCAAAGCACTTAAACAGCATAACAGCAAAAAAAACAATGTTTTACTTAAAAACACCCCGGGCATCAGGAAAATCAGGAAAATTATCAGACCTAATCCAATGCTGGTGATAAACCAGACTAATCTTTTATCAGAATCAGTTTTTTTTGTTTTCATTTATTCAAATGCCTTTTGGAGAATTGTTTCAAATCTAGCTGCAATCAATTCAGTTGCTGCCTTTATATTTTGACTTTCCACATCCAAACAATGGACATAAATATATCCCTTATTCTGATCAATATCCACAGCGCAAGCTCCTGTGGAAAAAGTGATTGAATTAGCCAGCAAAGTTAGACCCACGGCTGTTTTAATCTTGGTTTTAATCTTTACAATTCCCGGATTTATCGGCAGATCCGGATGTAAAACCCGGTAAGCCAAATCAATATTTGCCCGAATCCCCTCAATCAATAAAACCAAAAAATAAACCAACAGCCAGAAATAACGTTTAATGTGCACCACAATATGCGGCCGACGCATAAACATATCTCCGGTAATCATCGCCACAAAACCGCTAACCAAAACCCCGGCTGCCAGCCACTGGGGATTGATCGGCCAATTTAAGCCTAGCCAGATAATTAAACAAACCACAAATAAAACAATTTTACTTTTCATTTTCCGCCTTAAAAACCGCTTTTGAATATTTTGTTGTAGAAAGAATAGTTTCAATCGCTGGTTTTAGAAAAATCTCTTTATAATCTGCTGCTAAAAGCAGATTCAAGCCTAAACATAAACCCAGCATCAGCGACAAAGACACTGCCAGAGAAAATTTAATTTTCTTTAATTTTAAATCCGGCTGCCGGTTACGGCTGTTTAGCGCCAAAAACCTTTGCTGTTTAATAAACAGAATCACGGCCAGACATACACAGAGGAATGCTCCCAAAGCGGAAACCTGATAGCCTGCCTTCCAAACAGCGACAATAATAATCAGCTTGCTCCAAAAGCCAAGAAATGGCGGAAAACTGATAAACGCTAATTTGCTGAAAATAGTATTAAAAAAAGCAATTGGTCTAGATTTAAAACTATATTTTAATTGCCCTGAAAATTGTTTAGGATAAGCCTGATAATCAATTAAACCCGCGTTACAAATTACCAAAGCCGCGGTAATCTGAGCATTAAGCAGCTGTAAAAAACCGCCAAAAATTGCCCAGGGAGTATTTGTCGCCATGGCTAAAATAACCAAGCCAAATTCATTAATCAGATGATAAGCAATCCCTTGATTGTTTGATTTTGTTTTATACAGCCAAAACATTGATCCAATCATTGCCGCCAGGGCAAACATCCGAACAATCGCCAGACTCTGGTCATTTGGACCAATAATATTAAAATATATTCTTAAAAAAGGATATATTCCCAATACAGGAACAATCACAGCCAAAAGCATTGCTTTTCCCGGAGCAAGCGCTGCTTGATTAATATCAGAGACCCAGGAATTAAACGGAACAATTCCCGACTTAAGCAATAAGCCTAAAAAAAACAAAGCCTGAATAAATAAAACCACACAGCCCATTGCCGGATCAGACACGATATGCTGACGCAGATAAAGCTGATTAGCAATATCCGCTAAAGCCAAAGTTGACGTAAAACAATAGCAGACAACAATGCCCAGGAAAATCAGAGCTGAAGCCATTACTCCCTTGATCATATACTTAAAGCCAAAAGCCAAAGCCTTTGCTTCTAAAGAAAAAACAAACAAAGCATAACTGGCAATCGCGGTAACTTCCATAAATAAATACAGGGTAAATAAATCCCCGCTGATAATAACCCCGTTTGCTCCGGTAAGCAGCAGCAAAAACAAGGCATAAAATTTCCACTTGCCTTTCCAATTATCGATATACCGCAGGCTGTAAACCATAATACAAAAAGTTATTAGATAAACACTCAACAGAAAAAAAGCCGCCAGCCCATCAACAATAAAAGTAATTGCTTCTGGCAGCTGCCAGCCAGCCAAACAATAAACATAAAGTAAAGATTTGGTTTTAAACGTAAATAAGTATCCGCTGAGCAGCAATAAGCCAAAAACAATAATAAATAAAATCAGATCAGCATTAAAATTCTTTTTTCTGGCCAGCAAAGCCAAAAGAAATACTCCCAATAAAGGGATTAAAATAAATAAAGGAATAATTTGTTGAATATCAAGCATTATCATCTGTTTCTGGTTTATTTTTAATTTTAGTTTTAATTATCGCTTTTAAATCAAATGTCTTAAATTCCTGATACAAACGCATGGCCACGGCCACAAGTAAAGCCGTTACCGCTAAGCCGACAATCATCGAAACCATTACCATTGACTGCGGTAAAGGATCAACCATAAACCCGATTCCCTGATCAGCCGCAAAAACCGGAGCCTGGCCTTGCCACCGGAATCCCATCAGGACTAATAAAATATAAACCGCGTAATTTAAAATCATCGTGCTGATAATTAATTTAATTATATTTCTTTTGACCAGCACTCCGTATATCCCGATTGAGAACAAGATAAAACATAAAAAATAGATCATGATTTATCAGCCTCCGGTTTAAGCGAAACCAGGTAAATAAAAATAACAAAAATTCCCGCGCCAACCTGCAGACAAACCGCGATATTCAGCAAAGGAATACTTCCAATCATCAATAAACTCAAGAGTTCCCCTTTATCCTGAAACAAGCTTTCGAGAATTGAATTATTTCCGCTGCCAAATAAGCCAATTACCATAAACAAAAGCAAACCCAGAGTAGTAAAAATTATCGCCCAGGTTTGGCTTAATTTCTCTAAAGCAGCGTCCTTACCAAAAGCCAATACCAGATTCAACAAAGACAAAGCAATGATCGCCCCTCCGGCAAAACCACCCCCAGGAATAATATGCCCATGCAAAGCCACATTGATTCCATAAACAAAAAGCACGCCCACAGTCAAACGAGTAACTGTCTTAACAATAATGCTCATTCCCTGCTCCGCCTGATCATTATCAATAATTCCGGTTTTACTTTTAATCTGCTGGTTTGGCTTGTTTTTCATTGTTTAGATTTCTCTGCTATTTTTTATTTGAATTATTACTCTTAGGACCCGAAAGGGCCATTATCGCGATAACTCCGGTAAATAAAGCAACCAGCGCCACAAAAGTATCAAAAATGCGGTAATCAAGGGTAATTGCCGCCACAGCATTGGATACAGTTGTCTGGAACAATGCCTCGCTTAAATATGTGCGGCTGATCCGCATTAAAGGCTTACCAAAAATCGGCAGTTTAGCAATCACATATCCTGACGCGCCTAAAAATAAACTCAGGCTGATTAAAACACAGACAAAAGTTCCATGATTTCTTTTAGACTGCTCAACCCGCGAGTCAGAAGAAATCGTTGCCCGCACCAGAATAATCACTAAAACAATTTCCGCGATCAGCTGAGTCATGGCCAAATCCGGAGCTTTGAGCAACAGAAAAGCAGCTGACAAACACAAGCCAACTGCTCCGGTGATAATAACTGCTGAAAGCAGGTCTTTGATTTCCAAAGCCAGCACAGCGCCAATAATCATTAAAATCAGTAAAATATACAGCTCAATCATATTTTCTCTTTATTTGCTTATCTAATAAACTACTCTGATTTTTTAAGATAAGATTGCTGATAATCAGCAGATAAGGCAAGGCTATTCTGATAAGGACATACAATAGAAAATCAAACCATAAACGCTAAAAACTTAAACCTGAAATATTATAATTAAAAATTAATAAGCAAAACTATTAATTTAATATAGCGTTAAAATTCATTCGATTAAAAAAGTTAAAGGATAATTACCAGCTCTAACTTTAACCAACCTGCCCTTACTTTGAAGCCTCCTCCATTTTTTTCAACTGCCAATATTTTACATAGCTTAGCAGCTGATAAGTCGCCCATTGCCAAGCCATCATAAAACCAATCAACCCATCTTTAAATCCCTGTTTTTGCACATACATTTTAAAAAACCGGGAAAAATAGCGAATCAATGCCAGATTTAAACTCATTTTCCGTTTATCTCTCAGCCATTTTTGCGCCTCTAAGGTACTCTGCACATTCATTTTATTAACCAGATTAGCAAAATCACTGTAGCAATAATGAATGATCTCACCGCTCAGCCGGCCTTCTTTTTCCCCTTTAGCTAAAAAAGCCCGCGGATGAATTTCCGCGTCTTCATACTTAAATTTATCTTTTTTAAATATTTTCACTCTGCTTGCCGGATACCAGCCGCCGTAACGAATCCAGTAGTTGCTGCCAAAAATACTTTTCATGGCCACAGAATAAGCGGCAAATTCCGTTCCATTATCTAAAAACTCTTTAATCTGGGAATACAATTTGGCACTGACTCTCTCATCAGGATCCAAAGTTAATACCCATTGATTTTTCGCTCTGGCATAAGCCCGGTTGCGGATCGAGCCTTCCTTATCCCAGGTATCATGATAAATCGTCGAATTATAGTGCTTAGCGATTTCCAAAGTTTTATCCGTGGAATGATTATCAACAATCACAATCTCATCTGCCCAGGAAACTGACTCCAGACATTCTTTTATATTTGAGTCAACATTTCGGGTAATAATCACAATACTGATTGGTAATTTTTTCAGTTTACTATCTTTTAGCTGTTCCGACATATTTTTTACCCTTCCATATTTTTCATACAAGCCGCGTAAACTTCCCGCGGTGTAATTGAATTTAAACATTGTTTAAAAATCTGCTGCTTACATTTAAACCGGCATGGCGAACAAGCCAGAGGTTTATAAAACACAATATTTCTCGGACCAATCGGCGCGAATTTTCTCGGGGTTGTCGGCCCGAAAATCGTGGCGCTTAAAACTCCCAAACAGCTGGCCAAATGCATGCCGCCGCTGTCATTGCCCACTGCGATGCTTGATTGTTTAAGGATCGCCGCGTCATTCATCAGCTCTTGGGAAAACTCCAAATCAATTTCCGCGGGAATAACCGGCTGATGTTTCATCTGCCTGGCAATGCTTTTAAACAGCTCCAGTTCCTTAGGGCTTCCTAATATTATAATAGTATACCCATTATTTGCAAACAAATCTCCTATTTTCGCAAAATACTCAGGCAGCCAGTTTTTAAACTCCATACCGCAGCTGGGCATTAAAGCCGCGATTTTCCCTTTTTTGCCTCCCAGCATTTTCGCCGCGTTATTCATATATTGCGAGTCAATGTTCAGATCAGCGGCAAAATTCTTGGGCATATCCATGCCTAATCTTGCCGGCAAAGTAAACAATTGCTCTAAAATATGCATTTTTTTATAATTCAGCCAAGGCATATTCCAGTTTGATAATAAAGGACTGGCGCTGAGCATATATTTAGTACCCAGCATCCGCAGCCAAAAACTAGTCTCAAACCGTCTTTGGGTATCAATCAGCAAATCAATCCCCTGGGCCTGAGTTTTACGAAACTGCCAATATTGCTTCATCCGCCTGCCTTTATCCGGACGTTCATAATCAATATATCCGTCAATTGAATCAATTGAATCAAAGATCTTCTGAAATCTCGGATAGATCACTCCCATATATTTTACTTGGGCATGAGGAAAAGCCTGCTTAAAAGTTTTAAAAAAACTAGCCGCGACCACCAAATCCCCCAAGCCGCCGCCGCCTTTATAAATCGCGATAGTCTTCACATTATCCTGGAGTTTTTCAAACAGCTTTGTCTGTTGAAATTTTTTAAAATCAGCTTGCTTTAAAAAATCAAACTGCAATGGCTGCATAATATTGCTTTGCGGCTCTGCTTGTTTTTGATTATCAAAAGTTAACTGATCAGCTGTATCTGTATTTTTATTAACTTTCTTCATTTTTCAAATTTCCTTTGGTTTAAAACAACTCAGCCAATGGCCTAATTTGATTTGGTTTAATTCCGGTTTTTCCTCGGCGCATTGGGCTTGGGCTTTATTACATTGCGCGTAAAAGCAGCAGCCTTGATTATCCAACGGCAAGATCTGCTTTTCCAATATCGCGCTTTGATTTTTATTTAATAAAAGTTTTTTTTCAAAACTAGGCATGCTGTTTAACAATATTTTAGTATAAGGATGCGAAGGATTTTCATACAGCTGATTTACGCCTGCCTGCTCGACAATCCTGCCCTTATACATCACGGCCACATGATCACTAATATATCGGACAACATCCAGATTATGAGCAATAAACAAATAAGTTAGTTTATATTTAGACTGCAGATCTTTTAATAAATTCAATACCTGGGCCTGGGTGGATAAATCCAAAGAAGATACTGCCTCATCGAGAATTAATAATTCAGGATTCGTGGCCAAAGCCCGGGCAATCCCCACCCGCTGTCGTTCTCCGCCGCTTAATTGATGCGGCAGACGATTTTCATATTCCGGATTTAAGCCCACATTAATCAGCAATTCCTTAACTCTTTGGGCAATTAAAACCTTTTTTTGTTTAAACGCCTGCAAAGGCTCGCTAATAATCTTTTTCACAGTTAATCTCGGAGAAAGACTGCTGTAAGGATCCTGGAACACAATCTGGATTTTTTGGCGCAAAGCACGAAACTGATTTTCGCTTAAATCCGTAATTTCCTGATCCTGAAAATATATCTCTCCCGCGCTGGGAGCAATTAATTTTAAAATTATCCGCGCTAAAGTGGATTTACCGCAGCCGGATTCACCAACCAGCCCTAAAGTCTCGCCGGATTTAATTTCCAGACAAACAGAATCAACGGCCTTTATCTTTTTCCTAAGCGGAGAGATAAAACTTTTATTCAGCTGATAATATTTGCTTACTTTATTTAGTCTGAGCATAGCCAGCAGCGGACCTCCTGATCTGGGTTTAACTTAAATAATGGCGGCATTGCTTGAGCGCATTTATCAAATTTCACAGGACAGCGGGGATGAAACCTGCAGCCCTCGGGAAAATTGCCGGATTTAGGCACTTCGCCGATAATTGCTTTTAGCTTGTTTTGCTGATTATGTTCTTTTTTCGGAAGGCATTCAAATAAACCCTGGGTATAAGGATGCCGGGGATTAGCTAAGAGTTTTTTTGCTTGAGCAAATTCCACTATTTGTCCGGCATACATCACCGCGATATAATCGGAAAGTTCCGCGATCACATTTAAGTCATGGCTGATAAATAAAATCGCCACCCCTGTTTCCCGCTTTAATTTATCAAGCAATAAAAGAATCTGCGCCTGAATTGTCACATCCAAAGCCGTGGTCGGCTCATCAGCAATCAGCAAAGCCGGACGCGGAATCATGCTCATCGCGATCATTACTCTTTGTTTTTCTCCGCCGGATAATTGATGCGGAAAAGCCAGGAGTTTTTCCGCGGGCATGCTGATGCCCACTTGCTCCAACTGCTTGATTAAAAACTGATTAGTTTGCTCTGGTTTTATTTCCGGGCGATACAGCCGCGCTACTTCGGCTAATTGCTCTTTGATGTTCAGCACCGGATTTAAACAAGTTGCCGGCTCTTGAAAAATATAAGTAATCTCTTTGCCCCTGATTTGTTTTAAATCTTTTTCTTTGATCTGATTGATTGTCTGGTGCTTAAAATTAATTTCACCGGAAATAATTTTGCAGTTTTTCCCAGGCAAAAGATTAGTCAAAGACAAAGCAGTCATTGTTTTGCCGCAGCCGGATTCACCGACAAACCCCAGCACTGAGTTTTTATTAATAAAAAACGACACATTGTCCACCAGAGGGATTTCCCTGCCCTCAGGGACAAAACAAGTTGTCAGATTTTTAACCTCTAAAAGTTTTTCCATGTTTTTTATGTTTCCGCGTTTGCGCGTTGATTTTTATATAATTCAAATAATTTTAGAAATCGTAGGGGCGCTGCTTGCCTGCGCCCGTTTATTAATGATTTCATTGGTTTTTAATAATTGTATATTATTACGGGCCGGGGCAAGCGCGGCCCCTACCTTGTGTCCTTGTGACCTTCTTTATTTCCTAGGTATCAACATATCCCTTAATCCCTCACCCAGCAAATTATAGCCTAAAACCGTAATAAAAATCGCCAGCCCCGGATAAAATGTCATCCACCAGGCAAGACCTAAACTGGCTTTCGCGTCCATCAGAATATTCCCCCAGCTGGGAGTTGGCGGCTGAACACCAATGCCTAAAAAACTCAGACTTGATTCAACAAGAATAGCCGCGGCAACCCCCAAAGTCGCGCTGATCAGCACCGGGCCAATCGCATTAGGAATCAAATGGCGGATAATTATTTTAAAATCCGAAACACCGCAAGCCCGGGCAGCTAAGACATAATCGCGTTCCTTTAAACTTAGGATCTCAGCTCTGACCAAACGGGCAATGCCCATCCAGCTGGTCAGGCCAATAACCGCCATAATAATCAGAATGCTTGGTTCAAGCAAAGCCACCAAAGCTAAAATCAAAAATATACTGGGAAAGCAAAGCATAATATCCACAAACCGCATAATTATCGCGTCAATCCTGCCGGCATAATAACCGGCAATCGAACCAAGTAATAATCCGATCAGCACTGATATGCTCACAGCAATCAAACCCACAATCAAGGAAATCCGCGCCCCATAAGCCATGCGGCATAATAAATCCCGGCCCAGCAAATCAGTACCCAGCCAATGCGCGGCGCTTGGCGCAAGCAAAGAATCAGTAATATTAATATCATTCGGCTGATAAGCAGTTATAAACGGCGCGAAAATCGCGAACAAACTGATCAGAAAAATGATCAGTAATCCAGCACTTGCTAATTTATTTTTAAAAAGTTTTTTCATAATGTTTTAATAATTTTAGAAATCGTAGGGGCGCTGCTTGCCTGCGCCCGTTTATTAATAATTTCATTGATTTTTGATAATTGTATATTATTACGGGCCGGGGCAAGCACGGCCCCGACCTAGAGTCCTTTATCCTTGCTGCTTTTTCAACTCGTCAACCCGCTAACTCGCAACTAATCGCTGTTCCTAATGCGCGGATCAGCATAAAAATAACAAATATCAGCAATTAAATTACCGATTAAAGTCAGCATTGCTCCGATAACTAAAACTCCCATAATCACTGGATAATCCCGGGCCATTACCGCGTCATAAAATAATTTGCCCATGCCCGGAATCGCGAAAATTGATTCCGTGATTACACTGCCGCCGATTAATCCCGGCAAAGACAAACCAAGAATTGTGATAATTGGTAAAAGCGCGTTTTTAAAAGCATGACGAAAATAGATTTTTTTATCACTTAAACCTTTGGCCCGGGCAGTACGGATATAATCAGTTTGCAGCACATTGATCATATTAGTGCGCATATAACGCGATAAGCCCGCCAGGCCGGTAAACGCGGAGATTAAAATCGGAAGAATCAAATGCTGGCTGAGATCAAGAAATTTGCCCCAGATGCTGAGACTATCAAACTGAATGGATTTAAGACCAGACACGGGAATCCAATGCAAAGTCACGCCAAAATACTTCATTAACAGCAAAGCCAGCCAAAAAGTCGGCATGGCAAAGCCAATAAACACAAATACAGTCATTGCCTGATCAAAAAAACTTCCCTCCCATACCGCGCTGAACACGCCAATCGGTATGGCAATACCTAAAATCAGCAGTAAAGATAAAACACTGACGCATAAAGTAACCGGAATTCGTTCAGCGATTTTCGCGGATACCGGACGGCTGTCGCTAAACGATACGCCAAAATCCAGACAAAGCATCCGCCGCAGCCAACTGAAATACTGAACAATAATTGGTTTATCCAAGCCATAAAGTTTTTCAATCCGCTCTCTGACTTGAAGACTAACTTTTTGATTTAACTGCAGCTGAACATCCGTGGGCTTTCCCGGCGCGAGATGAATTACCAGGAAAGAAATCAAGCTAATACCAATCAATAACGGTATCAGCATTATTAAACGTTTAACAATATATCTGAGCATTAATTATTTCGGTTGATTAAATACGCGCTAGTTATTATCTCTTTTGCCTGGCCTGAATAAATCGAGGAATCGGTCTTCATAATCTTTATAAATATGCCATTTATCTAATTCGCTTTTCAATTCCTGAGCTTTGGAGATATCCTTTTCCGCAAATTTAAAAAGTTTCTCGATTTTAGCTTTAGCTGATTCTGGCAATCTGGTTACCGAAGCTAAGCTTTGTTTGATACTTTCGATATCATCTTCATTGATCGGCCCAGGAGCAGCTCCGGACTTAAAATAATCAACAAGTTTTTCAATTTCATCTTCTACGATCTTAGCTCTTTCATCTAAACCGATAAAGTCAAAGCTCAAGCCAATCATCCGGGTGAAGATTTTCAGCACAGCTTTTGATGCTTTAGGATTTTCAATCTGAATCGCGTACAAAGGAATCTCGGCTAAAAAGCAAAACCCTTCGATTTTGCGTTCTTTAGCCACGCTAAGCAATAAACCGTTTAAGCCGCTAATCTGGCCCACGCGCATCAGCTTTACATTCAGAGGATCAAGTTCCCTGGATAAACGCTTATCAGTGACTGTGGCCCAGACTCTTGATTGCTGAGTATGGTCAATCGGTGAAGGCATGGAGGCAAAGGTAAACACGCGCTTAACTTTAAACTCCGCGGCCACATCAAGCACTAAATTAGCATAGCTATAGCCTTTTTCCAAAGAAGGTTGCGCCTCGCAAAGAAAAAGAATGATATCATGCCTGCCTTTAGTATTTTTCCAATAATAGAACTTGCCTGTAGGCAGGCGGGTTTTTTCCACCTGACCGTCAATAATCCAAGCTTCATGCGGGTGAAAAAAACCTTTCGCGCTGATTTCAGCAAATTCCACAGGATTAAGCTGCTCCCACAAATACTCAACAGCCCGCGCGGCAACATTCCCCATCCCCGGCCATGCGGCAATCAGAAACGGACTTTTCAGTCTTGGTTTTTTAAATAATTTTATTGTTTTGTTTTTCATATAATGTATACATTACTACAAACAAAGCAGACAGTCAACTTGAAAATTTACGCTAAAAAGCAGAATATTTTTATCTTTATAGCTGATATGATGATATGTCTTCTTCCCTGCTCAAAATAAATCACTTGTCCGGGAAAAAGCTTGAGTAAATAGTTGATACATGTTATAAAAGTAAGGTATCCAAACCGAAAAATTTGTTTAAGGAGGCTTTATGGCAGAAACACTGGGCAGCTTGGTTGATAAACTAACCATTAAATCAATCCGCGAGTTTTATTTAAATAAAAGTATTAAGGAAAAAGATCCTAAATTTTCGCTTAAACAGCTTAAGGAAAAACTAAGCTTATTAAAGAAACAAAAAGAGATCCAGCTGCGGGAAATCGATGATTTTATTAAAATGGCTTTAAACAGCAAAGTTATTTTAAGAGAAGAAAAAATAAAACTCTATAATCCGCTCAAAGATATGAATAAAATCGGCAGCAATCCTAAGCTTTCCCAGGCAATTGAAGGCTTATCTCGGAAAAACATTGAACTCTGGCATTTAGAAGATGAAGCCCGGAGAACTGATGTTAGTTTGAATTTTATTGGCAAAATTAAAAAAAAGATCGACCCGACCAATCAGCAAAGAAATGACTTTATTGATAAGATTGACGAATTATTCGAGATTGAAATTAAAAAAATAACCAAAACAAAACGCAAAAAGTAAATTCCTGCTTGATGCTTTTTAGCTAATCAATGACAAATCATAAAACTGGTTTAGACCTGCTGCCGGATAATCTTAAGGCGGTTTTAACTCAGAACAATATCAGCAGTTTATATCAGCCGCAGATTGAAGCTCTGGAAAATGGCCTGCTCAGCAAGCAGAATATTGTCCTGGCCATGCCTACTGCCTCAGGAAAAACCCTGATGGCGGAACTGGCAATGCTTAAAACGATTTTTTCCAAGCAAGGCAATTGTCTGTATATTGTCCCTTTGCGCGCGCTGGCTTCGGAAAAATTTGAAGAATTCACCAAAAAATACACTTCCCTTGGACTGAAAATCGGAATTGCCACTGGTGATTTTGATTATGCTTCCAAAGCTTTAACGGAAAATGATATTTTAATTGCCACCGCGGAAAAAGTTGATTCCCTGCTCCGCCAGATTCCGGATGATTTATGCGCTAAACTCGGCTGTGTGATCATTGATGAAATTCATTATATCGGCGATCCGCATCGCGGCCCAACTTTAGAAACCGTGATCACCCGTTTGCAAAGCACAAATTCTAAATTAAAAATCGTAGGTTTAAGCGCCACAATTGCCAATGCCCAGGACATTGCGGATTGGCTGAATGCCCGGCTGGTATCGAGCTTCTGGCGTCCGGTGGATTTAAAAGAAGGCGTTTACTGTCAAGGCACAGTTAAATTCGCGGACGGCACTTCCAAAGAAATCAGTTTAGAACATACTAATGATGAAATGGCGGCCTTAGCAATTGACTGCGTCAAAGACAATGGCCAGGCTTTAGTGTTTGTTAATACCCGCCGCTCAGCTCAGGCTGAGGCCAGAAGAATTGCTAAACAAATGCGCCAAGCATTAAGTCATGAACAGAAAATCGCTTTAAGTGATCTAGCACAGCAAGCCGCTAAACTCAGTTCTGAAAGCACAACTTTAGGCAAACAACTCTGCGACTGCATGAAAGACGGCGTAGTATTTCATCATGCCGGCTTAAATCCTGAACATCGCAGACTGGTCGAAGATAATTTTAAAAACAATACAATCAAAGTGATCTGCGCTACTCCGACTTTAGCTGTGGGCGTGAACCTTCCCTCCCGGAGAGTAATTATCCGCGGACTTTACCGATATGTTTCCGGAGCCGGGATGAAACCAGTCAGTGTCATGGAATACAAGCAAATGAGCGGACGCGCCGGACGGCCTCAATACGATACTTATGGTGAGGCAATTATCTTTGCTAAAAGCAAAAAAGAACAAGGCGATATGTTTAGTAATTTTAT
>Ga0180007_10000812_pt1 | contig 47589 bp, 39 predicted proteins | sample MM_PC_MetaG_FD_121122 | JGI IMG/M metagenome (GOLD analysis project Ga0180007, IMG submission 121122) | Groundwater microbial communities from the Aspo Hard Rock Laboratory (HRL) deep subsurface site, Sweden - MM_PC_MetaG | ecosystem: Environmental > Aquatic > Deep subsurface > Groundwater... | reverse complement strand
CGCAAACCGCTCAAAAGTGACCGGATGCCAGACGCGAGAACGGCTCACGCTCGTCGCGTATCTGACATACGCAAGAGTGTGAGCCGTTCGCAGCAACAAAGCAGATGGCCGCTTTTCAGCGGTTTGCGTTTATGCCCAGCAGATCAGGCCCAGACTGTGAGAATCGAGCAGATTGTCGTGACGAGGCAGCACACGCACGTTGAACCCGAATCGGCCCGGCGTGCTGGGTTTGAACAGGCCACTGTAGCGAAGCCAGCCGTCAGCCTGGGCATCGAGGGGCTCCATGGCCTTGGTACGCCGGTCGATGAAGCCACCCTCATGGTCCACATTGCCGCTGTAGATCTCCACCACAACGTCCTGGGGGGACAGGCCGTTCAGATTGACCTCGCAGTTGACCTCGATGGCCTCGCCCACGTGCACCTGCCCGGGTTCTCGAGACACCACGTTGCGGATGGCCACGCCATGCCAGCTGGTCATGATCTCCATGCGCCACTGGGCCAGAGCCTTGGCCTTGGCGAAGCTGTCTGCGGCCAGGTCGTTGAAGTTCGAATACGCCGGACGATAGGCCACCTTGGCATATTCCTCCACCATGCGGTGGGCGTTGAACACCGGCCCGAGTTTGAGCAGGGCCTTCTTCATGCGTCTGGTCCAACCCCGGGGCAGGTTGCCATGTCCGCGCTCGTAAAATTCGGGGATCAGTTCATTCTCCAGCAAGTTGTACAAGGTCTGGGACTCCACGAAATCCTGATGCTCGGGATCGTCATAGACCTCGCCCTGGCCGATGGCCCAGCCCAGGCTGTTGCCCGGCTCGTAGGCCTCGGCCCACCAGCCGTCCAATGTACTGCAATGCAGTACGCCGTTGGCCATGGCCTTCATGCCCGAGGTCCCGCAGGCCTCCAAAGGCACTCGCGGAGTATTCAGCCAGACGTCGCAGCCCTGGACCATGAATTCGGCCACCCTCATGTCGTAGTCCGTCAAAAAGACCATTTTGTTGCGACATTTCGGGCTCCGGCACAGCTGCACCAGTTCCTGGATCAGGCGCTTGCCCTCATTGTCCTTGGGATGGGCCTTGCCCGCAAAGATGAACTGCACCGGCCGCTCACTCTGGCTGATGAGGTTCATCAGGCGGTCCTTGTCCTGCAGCAGCAAGTTGGCTCGCTTGTAGGTGGCGAAACGTCGGGCGAAACCGATGGTCAGGGCGCTGGGATCAAGCACATCGTCCGCGGCTTCGATCTCCTTGTAGCGCGCCCCACGCTCGGTCAACTCGGCCCGCAGGCGCATGCGCACAAAATCCACCAGATGCTCGCGCAACCGCTCGTGGGTCCGCCACAGCTCCGAGTCGGGGATGGACTCGGCATTGCGCCAGACCCGGTCGCAGTCCGGGTCCTCGCGCCAGTTGGCACCCAAGAAGCGGTCATAGAGCAGGGCCATGTCCGCCGCCACCCAGGACGGGTGATGCACGCCGTTGGTGATGGCCCCGATGGGCACATCCTGCATCGGAAACTGCGGCCAGACACGTTGCCACATCTTGCGCGAGACCTTGCCGTGCAATTTGCTGACCCCGTTGTTGAAGCGCGACAGCCTGAGCGCCAGCACGGTCATGCAGAACGGCTCGGCATCGTCACGCGGGTCCTCGCGGCCCAGGGCCAAAAAGACCTTGAAGGCAATACCCATGTCACGGGCGTAGCCCTCGAAATAGCGCTGCATGAGATCCGGCGAGAAACGGTCGTTGCCTGCGGGCACCGGGGTATGTGTGGTGAACACGCAGCTCGACGCGGTCAACTCGACGGCGGCCTCGAAAGAGACATCCTTGTCCTGCATGAAACGACGGATGCGCGCCAGCCCTGCAAAGGCCGAATGGCCCTCGTTCATGTGGATGACCGTGGGCGACAGCCCCAGCAATTCCAGTGATTTGATGCCGCCGATACCCAGCAGGATCTCCTGCTTGAGCCGCATCTCCAGATCGCCACCATAGAGCCTGGTGGTCAGTTCACGGATTTCAGGCGGGTTCTCGGTGATATTGGTGTCCATCAGGTACAGATTCACACGTCCCACGGCGGCCTTCCAGATACGCACCTGGACTGCTTGCCCGCGCAGATCAAGGACCAGCCTGAGGGGCTCCCCGTTCTCATGCGCGACCTCGGTCAGGGGCATCTGCTCGAAGTCATAGACAGGATAACGCTCATTCTGCCAGGCGTCAGGGGTCAGGTATTGCCGAAAATAACCTTGCGTGTAGCACAGGCCCAGGCCCACCAGCGGCACGTTCAGATCACTGGCGGACTTCAGATGGTCGCCCGCCAGGATGCCCAGGCCACCGGAATAGATGGGCAGGCAGGGGGTGATGCCAAATTCGAGAGAAAAATAGGCCACCACGGGCTGGGACTCGTCCCGCCCCTTGAATTCCACGGACGAGGCCGTGCTGCCCAGATAGGCACGCAGTGAATCCACCGTCTCGGTCATCCGGTCCAGGAACAACTCATCGTTGGACAGGTCCACGAGCATTTCCTGGGGCAGCATATTGATGAAGGCCACGGGGTTGCCTTCGCTCGCGCGCCACATCCGATTATCGATCCGCGCAAACAAATCCACGATTCTGTCGTTCCAGGCGAACCAGAAATTGTAGGCCAAATCCCACAACGGCCTCAGATTCTTCGGCAGTTTGGGGACAACGCTGTATGTCTGAATCGGTTTCATGCATCCTCCGTCCCGAAGACGTTCATATATGGGCAGGATTGTATCCTATTCTACTCCCTCTCTTGTGCCAACTGGGTGAAGAAAAGGCAAGACACATCCCTTCATTGCCCTTCAGTTCACGGTAGGTTTCTTTGACTTCACGCCCAACCTGGAATAATTCTGACCGACCTGGCCGCCAATGGGGGCCACAATGATTCAACCCGATGACGGAGACGACCATGACGGCCTCGGTTCCCATTGAAGTCAAATTCACGGTGCTGCACCCGCTGGCTGCCGAAATGCCACCAGCCTATTCCACGCCGGACAGCGCTGGTTTCGACCTGCGCGCCTGCATCGACCAGGATGAAATCGAGATCCCCGCCGGGCAGCGCCACGCCTTCGGCACCGGCATCGCCATCGAAATCTGCCAACAGGGCTGGGCGGCCTTTGTCTATTCTCGTAGCGGGTTGGGCACCAAGAAAGGACTCACCGTGAGCCAGGGCGTTGGCGTCATCGACCCCGACTATCGGGGGGAAATCATTGTCTCACTCCTGAACACCTCGGACCAGTTGCGACGAATTCAGCGCGGAGAGCGCATCGCCCAACTGGTGTTCATGCCCTTTCGCCAGGGAAAACTGACCCTGGTGGATGCACTGTCCGACACCTCGCGCGGCAGCGGAGGCTTCGGATCGACCGGAAAACTCTAGGAGCAGACCATGACCTTCGATGAACTGAAAGAAAAAGATTCCCAATATATTTGTAGCACCTATGGCCGCTACCCCCTGGCCATTTCCCGGGGCGAGGGCTGTCGGTTGTATGATCTGGACGGCAAGGAATACATCGACCTGCTGGCGGGCATCGCCGTGGTCAACCTGGGGCACAGCCGCCCCGAGCTGCTGGAGACCATCAACGAGCAGTACAAGAAGCTGGTGCACGTCTCCAACCTCTTCTACCAGGAGGAAGGGGTCGCCCTGGCCGAGAAGCTGACGGCCACCTGCGGCGCGGACAAGGTCTTCTTCTGCAACTCGGGCGCCGAGGCCAACGAAGCGGCCATCAAGCTCGCCCGGCGCTACATGCGCACCGTGGCCGAGCGCGACGCCTACGAGATCATCACCCTGGAAGGCTCTTTCCACGGGCGGACCATGGCCACCATGACCGCCACGGGGCAGGCCCACTTCAGCAAGCACTATCAGCCGCTGCCCAGAGGCTTCAAGTCCGTGCCCTTCGGCGATCTGGAGGCCATGGCCAACGCCATCGGCCCGCAGACCGCAGGTGTGCTGATCGAGGTCATCCAGGGTGAGGGCGGCATCCGCCCCCTGTCCGAAGAGTACCTGCTGGGCCTGGAACAGCTCTGCCTGGAGCGGGACGTGCTGTTCATGATCGACGAGGTCCAGACCGGCATGTGCCGCACCGGCAAGTTCTGGGCGCACCAGGAGTTCGGACTGGCCCCGGACATCTTCACCACGGCCAAACCCCTGGCCAACGGCCTGCCCATGGGGGCCATGTTCGCGACCATTGAGGCCGCCCAGGGCTTCGAGCCCGGCAGCCACGCCACCACCTTCGGTGCCGGAGCGCTGATGGCCGCCGTGGCCTCCAAGGTCGTGGACATCATGCTCGAGGACGATCTGGCCGCGCGGGCCGCGGAGGTCGGCGACTATGCCCAATCACTGTTCCGGGGGCTCCAGGACAAGTATCCCAGCAAGATCGCCGAGGTGCGCGGCCGGGGGTTGATGCTGGCCATCGAACTGACCCATGACGGGGCAGACATCTGGAAAGCCCTGCTGGACAAGGGTTTCATCCTGAACCTGACCAAGGGCAATGTCCTGCGCATGCTGCCGCCACTGGTCATCGAAAAGCGGGACCTGGAGCTCTTTGCCCTGGCCCTGGACGGTATCCTGGCCTCCTAGGCCTGGGCCACACATCCGCAATCGAATACAGGCCGTCCCCGTTCCTCCCGGACCGGAACAAGCCCGCATCGGACCCCAGACGCGATTACCTCGTGCACGGGAGCCGAACGGACAGACATTCCAGCGCCGAGGATGGCGGGGACGGCCTTGACCGTTTTCGGGAACGGACTTAGATAGACACTAGATAAACTGAATCCACCCAACGGAAGGTCATCCACCCATGGTTGCCTTGGACAGCCAGAACCAGCCCATCGAGCCCGCAAGCGAAGTCTCGCCCACCGAGGCCCTGGGGTCATACGAAAATGGTTCCTCCTCGGTCCCGCCGCAGGAGACCGTTGCAGCAGCGCCCCTGATCTATCCCGAGCAGCTCACAGGGCGGGTGATGGATTTCATCGTCTGACGGACTCAAGCAGACATGTCCCGGTCGCACGACACGACCCCACCCCAGCATCAAAGGCATCCCATGAAAGATCTTCTGCAAATCAAGGCGTCCGCGCCTCGGGCGCTCATCGACGACGTTACCCTGTACCTGACCGAGAACACCCCCCACGGCTGGCAGGAAGACCTGACTCCGGACGGAACCGTGGTCTTCACCATCTACCTGGAGAACACCACCGCCGCCGAAGCCATTGTCCAGGGGCTTGCCGCGCAGTGGTCCGAGGTCGATGTTGCCCGCGACACCGTGGAAAATCAGGAGTGGGCGCTGGCCTGGCGCGAGTTCTTCACCCCGGTGCATGCCGGAAACGTCTTCACCGTGCTGCCCCCCTGGCTGGCCGCCGAGGCCCCCACCGGGCGCATCTCCATCCTCATCGAGCCCAAAACAGCGTTCGGCACCGGCCACCACGGCACCACGGCTCTGTGCCTGACCGCCCTGGCCGGACTGTCCCAAGGTGGTATCGTCAAGGACACGGGAACCTTCCTGGACCTGGGCACGGGCTCGGGTATCCTGGGCCTGGGCTGCTGCCTATTGGGACTGCACGGCATCGGACTGGACATCGACCCCCTGGCCATTGAAAACGCCGTGGAAAACAAGATCCTCAACAAGGTGGGCGACGCCTTCTCCCTGGATGTCGGCAGCCTGGACACCCTGCCCCTGGACCAGACCTTCGATCTGGTGCTGGCCAACATCCTGGCCGGGCCGCTCAAGTCCATGGCACCGGCCCTGGTGAAGCGGGTCGCTCCCGGCGGCAGCCTCGTGCTTTCGGGAATCCTGAACGAGCAGGCCGACGCCGTGGTCGAGGCCTACACGACCCAGGGCCTACCCGAGCCGGGCCGCGAATCCCAAGGCGAGTGGACCGCGCTGATCTGGGAGCGGCTTGGCTAAGCCTCCCCCGAAAAAAGACTTAAAACCCTCGCGCCCTCCAAGGACACGAGGGTTTTCGTTTCCCAGGCAGGTGAAACAACTCCCCGATTCATGGGTGTTGCCAGAGCGCGCCCGGTCGGTCTACACTTCGCGCCCATGAACCGCGAAGCACTCCTCACATCCATGTACCAGTCCATGCTGGCCTCCCTGGGCGAAAGCCGCTGGTGGCCTGCCGAAAGCCCGTTCGAGATGGCCGTGGGTGCGATCCTGACCCAGAACACCAACTGGAAGAACGTGGAACGGGCCATCGACAATCTGAAGACCGCCCGGGCCCTGACTCCGGAGGCCATGGCGACCCTGCCCAGCGACGAACTGGCGGCGTTGATCCAGCCCTCGGGCTATTTCCGGGTCAAAGCCCAGCGCTTGAAGGGTCTGGTCACCTTCCTCGACCAGGAATGCGACGGCGACATCTCCTTGCTCGCCGAGCGCGACCTGGACGAGCTGCGCCCGATGCTGCTGACCATCAAGGGCATCGGCCCGGAAACCGCGGACAGCATCCTGCTCTATGCCCTGGGCCAGCCGAGCTTCGTGGTGGACGCCTACACCCGGCGCATCCTCTCACGCCACGGCCTGCTGCCCGAGGACACGCACTACGACGAAGTCCGCGACTTCTTCATGGACGCCCTGGATCCCGACCCGGCGATGTTCAACGAATACCATGCCCTGCTGGTCCGCGTGGCCAAGGACTTCTGCCTCAAGAAAGCCCCGCAATGCGAGGCTTGCCCCCTGCGGGAGTATCTGGATTGATGCGCTCCACCCCACGACATTTCTCGGTGCCCCCGATCCCGATCCTCGCCGTGCTGATGCTGGCGCTGCTGCTGCTCCTGCCCGCGATCGCCCACGCCGCCAACAAGGCCGCCCTGGAGAACGCCTTGGAAAGTGGCAAGGCTCAGGCCCAGGAAAACCGCGAGGCCCTGACCCGGCTGACCAAACAGGAGCGTGCGTTGCACGGGGACCTGGCAAAGGTGGAGGATTCCCTGGACGCCCTGCGCCTGGAGATCCGAACCCAGGAACGGAAACTGGACACGATCAACGCCCAACGGGATGACATCCGGACCGAGCACAAACGGCTGGAGGCCCGACAACAGGCCTCCTGGCAGGAACTTGGACGATTGGTCCGCGCCTTGTGGCCGTTGCGCGTGACCGCCCACCGGGGCCGCACCGAAGGCAGCGACACCTGGGAGGACGCCGACCGGCGCTTCGCCTGGGGAACGGCCTTGTACGCAGATACCCGCCGCACCCTGGAGGACATCGAGAATCGCCGAGAGCAGATCCGATCCAGTATCGAACGCCAGGAGCAGATGCATGCCGAGGCCGAAAAGCGTCTGGCCGCCATCAATAACGACAAGGACAGCTTGCTCACGCGTCGTCTGGACTTCGTGCGCGGCATCCGCATGGTCCGCGCCGAACGCATCAATGCCGAGCAGGCCCTGGATCAGGTCCTGGCAGCCGTGGAAGACATGCAGTACCGCATCAAAAATTTGGGCACAGGCAGCTTCGCCGACCTCAAGGGGTCGCTGCCCAGGCCCGTCAAAGGCCAATCCGTGGCTGCGGCCCACGGCCGCACCGGGGCCGGATTCAGCACGGCCGAGGGAGCGCCCGTCACCGCCGTGTACTGGGGCAAGGTCGTGCATAACGATGTGCTGCGCGGCTTTGGGCGGGTGGTGATCCTGTACCACGGCGACGATTACTATTCGCTCTACGCCTTCCTAGGCGACAGCCATGTCGGCATCGGCCAGGAAATGGAGAAGGGCGAACCCCTGGGAACCGCCGGATACTATCCCGTCACCAAAGGCCCCGGCTTGTATTTTGAGTTGCGATTGGGCCAAAAAGCTATTAATCCTGTTCATTGGCTCGCGGGCCGCAGTTAAAAACTGTCCCGCGCAAATTATTGTTATCATCGATTCCGCGCACGACGCGGATTACACTCACGATCAATCCGGAGGCTTGCATGCGCCTTGCCACGTGGACGGGCACTCTTCTCGTCGTCGCCCTGCTGACCCTCTCGACCGGTCCCTCCCTGGCCAACCAGGAGGACCCCTATGCCCCGCTCAAACGTTTCAGCCAAGTGCTCGACCTGGTGGAAACCAACTACGTACGCGAAGTCCCTCGTGAGGAACTGATCAACGGCGCCATTCGGGGACTGCTCCAGGACCTGGACCCGCACTCCATGTTCATGGATCCCGAAGACTTTCAGGAGATGCAGATCAGCACCTCCGGTGAATTCGGCGGCATTGGCATCGAGATTTCCATCAAGGACGGCCGCCTGATGGTCATCACCCCCATTGAGGATACCCCCGCCTATGAGGCCGGGCTCCAGGCCGGGGACCTGATCCTGGAGATCGATGGTCAATCCACCCAAGACATCACCCTGCTCGAGGCCGTCAAGAAGATCCGCGGCCCCAAGGGCACCAAGGTCAAGCTGACCATCCTGCACAACCTTGAGGACAGCAAACCCGAGACCCTGGCCATCTCGCGCGCCACCATTCCCATTCTCGACGCCAAGAGCGAGATCCTGGAGAGCGGCTATCTGTACCTGCGCCTGACCCGCTTCAACGAGAACACCACCCGCGAGATGCGTGCCGCCATCAAGCAGGCCGAGAAACAGACCCCGATCAAGGGCGTCATCTTGGACCTGCGCAACAACCCCGGCGGGCTGCTTGATCAGGCCGTCTCCGTAGCCGACTCGTTCCTGGCCAAGGGCAATATCGTCTACATCCAGGGCCGCGAAGAGAACAGCCGCAAGGATTTCGACGCCCATGCGTCCTCCAGCGACGTGGAGGCTCCCATGGTTGTGCTGATCAATGCGGGCAGCGCCTCGGCCTCCGAGATCGTGGCTGGTGCCCTGCAGGACCACAACCGTGCCCTGTTGGTGGGTGAACGCACCTTTGGCAAGGCCACGGTGCAGACCGTGATCCCCCTGTCCGACGGCTCCGGCATCAAGCTGACCACAGCGCTGTACTACACCCCCAGTGGTCGCTCCATCCAGGCCGAGGGCATCTCCCCTGACCTGATCTACCCCTTCGAACAACCACGCGAGAAGGATGAACGCGGCAAGGTCATGCGCGAACGTGATCTCTCGGGCCACATCGAGACCAACAATGGCGTCGAGCACGAAAAGAAATCGGAGATCACCGACAAGGCCAAGGAACTGCTGGCGCGCGACAACCAGCTGCGCATGGCCCTGCAACTGGTGAAAAAGCTGCCTGACCTCTCGCAGATCAAGGGCAGCGCGAATTAGTCCCCAAGGAACTCATGAACGAGGATAACGGCAGCAAGAAGCCCTTGCTCCCTGACGAGCCTTCCCCGGACGATTTACCGTCCGGGGGAAAGACCACGGACGAAGCTTCCCCGGACGAGTTACAGTCCGGGGACAAGGCCACGGACGATGCTGCCCGACGCCGGACCTGGTTGTGGGTCGGCGTCGCCTTGATTGCGGTGCTGGCCATCATCCTGGCCGGAGTGCTGCTGCGTGGCGGCAAGGAACCGGACCTGTCAGGCAGAGTACGCCTGCCCGCCGGTCCGCCCCCGGTCAGGCAGCCCGAGACCGCAGTGGCCCCCGCACCGGACCAGCCCAGCGCGGACGACGGTTATCAGGGCTTCGAGGAGACCTTGGGCGTGCCCCTGGAGCGGATGGTCCGCCAGGTGGATTACGCCCTGGTGGAGACCCTGCTGCTCACCGGGTACGACCCGCAGGCCATGTCCATCACAGAAGTGCGCCTGGAGCGTTACCACGACGAGCAATACCACTTCCAGGCTCTGGCCATCGAGATTGAGGGCAACACGGAACGCTTCCTGAGCACCCTCACCTCCGCTCTGGGCAAATGGGCCCCCGAGGCCAGCCTGATCCGGATCGGCGACGCCTGGCAGGTCACAGTGGTGGGGCAGATCACGCATCTGCTCAGGTTCCATGTGGTGGAACCCGTACCCGCCGTGCCCGAAGGCGGCCGGCTGTCCATCGTCATCGATGATCTGGGCCGCAGCATCCGCTTTGCCAAGCAACTGATCGAGCTGCCCTTTTCAGTGACCTTCTCGGTGCTGCCCTTTGAGCCTCAGACGGTCGAGGTGGCCCGGATAGCGGCCATGAACCGGCACGAGATGCTGCTGCACCTGCCCATGGAGCCCAAGGGCTATCCCGGGGTCAATCCCGGCCAGGGAGCCCTGTTCACCTCCATGGCTCCCCAGGAACTACGCCGTGTACTGGCGGCAGATCTGGCGCGGGTGCCCGGTGCCGTGGGCGTGAACAACCACATGGGTTCCAAGTTTACCCAGACCGGAACGGCCATGGCCGTGGTCATGGCGGAACTCAAGACCAGGAACCTGTTTTTTCTGGATAGCCTGACGGCCCCGCGCAGCACAGGTGCCCACGAGGGACTCGCCGCAGGGCTGAACGTTTACAAACGCAGTATCTTTTTGGACAATATCCGGGATACCGGCGCCATCCTCCGCCAGTTGGAAAAGGCCGAGCACATCGCCGGCAGCACCGGGCAGGCCGTGGCCATCGGCCACCCCTATCCGGAAACCCTGGCAGCGCTGAAAACCTGGGGAGAACGGCAGGACCGCACTGTGCGCGTCGTACCGGTCCGGGAACTCAAACCTCTACATCCATAGACGGAGTGAGCAATGAAACGTTTGTCGATCCTCATCGCCGTGCTGCTCATGAGCCTCATATGCACAGCAGCATGGGCCAAGTCCTACACCATTTCCGTGAATCAGTTTGTCGAGCACCCGGCCCTGGACGCCGTGCTCAAGGGGCTTCAGGATTCCCTGAAGGAGCAAGGGCTGGAGGTGACATACAACGTGCATATCGCCCAGGCCAACATGGCCACAGCCAACCAGATTGCCCAGGCAATCGCCGGTGAAAAACCCGACATGGTCGTGGCCATCGCCACACCCTGCGCCCAGGCCTGCGCGCAGATCGTGAAAAAAGCTCCGCACATGGCTCAGGTGCCGCTGCTGTTCTCCGCTGTGACCGACCCCAAGGGTGCCGGTCTGGTTGACGACCTGATGCATCCCGGCGCCAACATCAGCGGCGTGTCCGACATGACCCCCGTGGACAAGCACCTGGGCATGATCCTGGAGACCATCCCCGGCCTGAAGACCATGGGTGTGGTCTACAACTCCGGCGAGGCCAACTCCAAGACCCTGGTGACCATGTTGCGCGAGGCCTGTGAGGCCAAGGGCGTGATCCTCGAGGAAGCCACCGTCTCCAAGACCTCCGACGTTTACCAGGCTACCAAGAGCCTGGTGGGCCGCTCCCAGGCCGTGTACGTGCCCACTGACAACACCGTGGTCTCCGCCCTGGAATCCATGGTCAAGGTCTGCGAGCAGAACAACCTGCCCCTGTTTGCTGCGGATGTGGACTCCGTGCCCCGCGGCGCGGTTGCCGCCCTGGGCTTCGACTACTATCTGCACGGCAAGCAGACCGGCGCCATGGCTGGTCGCATCCTGGGCGGCGCTCCCGTTGCCTCCACCCCCGTGGAGTTCCAGGAAGGCATGAGCCTGCACCTGAACCTGAAGGCCGCCAAGGCTCAGGGGCTGGAGATTCCCGCCTCCGTCTTGGCCAAGGCCGACAAGATCGTCGAATAGCCCAAACTTGCACTCCCACAGTATTCAAGGTAAGGGCGCGTTCAACCGCGCCCTTCACCTTTTAGAGGAAACGATACACCGCAATGAGTCTCTTTGCACTGCTAGGAGCCCTGGAACAAGGGCTCGTCTACGGAATCATGGTCCTGGGGGTCTATCTGACCTTCCGCATTCTGGATTTCCCGGACCTGACGGTTGACGGCAGCCTGCCCCTGGGGGCCGGTGTCTCCGCCGTCTGCATCACCCACGGGATGCATCCCGTGGCCTCGCTGGTCATGGCCATGGGTGCGGGCTTCCTCGCGGGAGCCGTGACGGGCATCCTGAACACCAAGCTCAGGATCCTACACCTCTTGGCCTCGATCCTGACCATGACCGCGCTCTACTCCATCAACATCCGCGTCATGAGCGGCCCCAACGTCTCGCTGCTCGGCGTGGACACGGTCATCGATCCGCTGATCCGTGCCGGAGTGCCCGGGTACTGGGCCTCTCCAGTGCTATTCGCGGGCGTGGTGCTGGTGGTGATCATGGCGCTGATCTGGTTCCTGTACACCGAGATCGGCCAAACCCTGCTCGCCACGGGCGACAACCTGCAGATGATCACCAGCCAGGGGGTGGACACCCACAAGGTCATCATCTTCGGCGTGGGCCTGTCCAACGCCCTGGTGGCCCTGTCGGGGGCGCTCATCGCCCAGAACCAGGGCGCGGCGGACGTGAACATGGGCGTGGGCACCATCGTGGCCGGCCTGGCCTCGGTCATCGTCGGCGAGACCGTGTTCGGCGCAGGTTCCGTGCCGCGAGCCATCGTAGCCGCCATCGTAGGCTCAGTCATCTACCGCGTGGCCATCGCCCTGGCCCTGGGCCTGAAGATCGGCTCCTTCGCCTTCACCCCCAGCGACCTGAACCTGATCACCGCTCTGCTGGTGGTCGTCGCCCTGACGGCCCCCAAGATCAAAGCGAGGCTGAAGCGATGCTAGAGCTGAAAGACATCACCCTCTATTTCCACAAAGGCAGCATCAACGAGGTGCGCGCCCTGAACAACATTTCCCTGACCATCAACGACGGCGACTTCATCACCGTGATCGGCTCCAACGGCGCGGGCAAATCCACGCTGCTGAACACCCTGGCGGGCACGCACACGCCCCAAACCGGCCTTGTGACCCTGGACGGCAAGGACATCACCCGCTGGCCGGAATACAAGCGCGCCCGCCACATGGGCCGCGTGTTCCAGGACCCCTTGAAGGGCACCTGCTCCACCCTGTCCATCGAGCAGAACATGGCCCTGGCCCGTCGCCGGGGCAAACGGCGCGGCCTGTCACGCGGCGTCACCAGCGAGGACCGCAAGATCTTCGCCAAGAACGTCAAGCAGATCGGCCTGGGCCTGGAGACCCGCCTCGGGGACAGCATCGGCCTGCTTTCCGGAGGCCAGCGCCAGGCTCTGACCCTGCTCATGGCGACCATGGTCCGCCCGGACATCCTGCTGCTGGACGAACATACCGCAGCCCTAGACCCCAAAACCGCCAACCAGACCCTGATCCTGACCGAGCACCTGGTGACCAGCCAACAGCTGACCACGCTGATGGTCACGCACAACATGAACCAGGCCATCAAGCTCGGCAACCGGCTGATCATGCTCCACCAGGGCGAGATCATCTTGGACATCTGCGGCGAAACGAAACAGAAGCTGTCCGTGAACGACCTCTTGGCCCAGTTCTATGCGGTCAAGGGCGAGGAATTCAGCTCGGACAAGATGCTGCTGACTTAGGGACAACCCGTGGCGCGTGGTGGGTGTCAGCCCCCGCATCGCCATGGAAGACCAATACAACCCGCCGCACCCGGCTCCTCGCGTAAGGAAACGGGCACGGCGGAAGGACAAAGATGCGCGACCGGACAGCGTAAGGTCACGGCGCGCAAGGCTCTGATTGCAATGGAGTTCCACCGGCAATTCGTGTAAATGGAGGTTGAAATGACAATTGAAAGAACTTTTTCCATTATTAAGCCCAATGCGGTCAAGAAAAACGTCATCGGCGGCATCTTCAAGATCATCGAGGAGAGCGGCCTGAAGATCGTAGGCACCAAGAAGATTCAGCTGACCCGCGCCCAGGCTGAAGGTTTCTACGCCGTGCATAGCGAACGCCCCTTCTTCGCCACCCTGTGCGAGTTCATGTGCTCCGGCCCCTGCGTGGTCAGCGTGCTTGAGGGCGAGAACGCCATCGCCAAGTACCGCGAAATCATGGGTGCCACCAACCCGGCCAACGCCGCCGAGGGCACCATCCGCAAGCTGTACGCCGACGACATCGAGGCCAACGCCGTCCACGGCTCCGACGCTCCTGAGACCGCCGCCGTGGAGATCAGCTACTTCTTCAGCGCCTTGGAACTGGTCGGTTAATCTCACACCATCCTGTTAATGGGGACACGAACATGACCACCGTAGGGTTCATCGGCACCGGCAACATGGGGGCGGCCATCATCAAGGGCCTGTCCATCCGTGACGACGTGAAGCTGCTCGGCTTCGACCTGAACAAGGACAGTCTGGCGGCCCTGGCCGAGTTCGGCCTGGAGGCCACCTCCTCCACCCTGGAGCTGACCCGCCGCTCGGACTTCGTCCTACTGGCAATCAAGCCGCACCAGGTTGCGGCCGTCCTCTCGGAGATCGAGGAGGAGTTGGGCAAGGACAAGTGTGTCCTGTCCATCGCTGCCGGCCTGCGCACCGAAAACCTGCGCGAATGGTGCGGCGACCAATGCGCCATCATCCGCATCATGCCCAACACCCCGGCCATGGTCGGGGCCGGCGTGTTTGCCCTCTGCCTGGAGGATCAGCGCCTGGATGCCGAGCGCGCCGCCCTGGTCAAGGAGCTGTTCAAGGGCCTGGGACAGGTGCATGTGCTGCCCGAAAAGCAGTTCGATGCCTTCACGGCCCTGGCAGGCTCCGGACCGGCCTACGTGTTCTACTTCATGGAAGCCCTGATCGAGGCTGGCGTGACCATGGGCCTGACCCGGGTCCAGGCCACACAGATGACCGAGGCGTTGTTCGCCGGTTCCGCCAAGCTGGCCCAGGAAAGCGAACACCACCTCTCCGTGCTACGCGAAATGGTTTGCTCCCCCGGGGGCACCACCATCGCGGCGCTGAACGTCTTCGACGAACACGCCGTGCGCAGCGCCATCCTGCAAGGCACCCTGAAAAGCGCCCAGCGCTCCAAGGAACTCGGCGGCTAACCCGTCCCCCACAGCAATCAAACAAGCCCCGGCCCGCTTCTGCGGACCGGGGCTTTTTCTGAAAATTCCCAAAACAATTATTAGCTCTGTCTTTTAGCTACAAAATAACCTGAGGCCGTTCAGTCCCCCAGCAGCAAACTCCAGCCGAGCTTTGCGCCCAGAGTGGTGCGGGCGCGAGGCGCAAGGTGTTCACCGGGCCGACGCGTATCTATAAACATACGCGAGGATCGATGAATGCCGCAGCAACGCCGCGAACGTGCCGCCATGACCGCAAAGAGGCACCAGTTGCGTTCAGAGGCGTGCGAGCGCAAGGCGCAAAGGGCGCGCCGGGCCGCAGCATATCAGAACATACGCGAGGATCGGCGCGTCCTGCGGCAACACTGCGATCATACGGCTTGAACGCAACTGGCTATTCGTCCTTCTTGGTGACCACACGCTTGGTCTCAATGACGTGCTTGATCTCGGACAGGCGCTTCAAGGCCTGGTAGAGATGATCGGAATCGCGGACCTCCACGGTCAGTAGGATTTCCGAGTTACCATCCACGTTGGACATGAACGATCCGGAATCAATGTTGACCTCCAGTTCGTCCAGAATCCCGGAGATGCGCATCAGCATGCCCTGCTCATTCTTGCAGACCACGCGGATCTTGGCCGTGTAAGTCCGGTCCTCCTGCTCGCCTTCCCAGGCCACATTCAGCAGGCGTTCGGGCTCCATGGAATTCACATTGGGGCAGTCCGTGGTATGTACCGTCACGCCGCGTCCACGGCTGATGTAGCCGATGATCGCGTCGCCGGGCACGGGGTTGCAGCATTGGGCGAAGCGCACCAGCACATCGTCCACGCCCTTGATGCTGATCTTTTCCGCAGGCCGCTTTTCCTTTTCCAACTCGACGGTCTTCTTGTGCCGCCCACGAGCCTCGGGCCGCTCGGCCTCTTCCAGCTTGGGCAGTAGGCGGTTCAGGATCTGGCGCGGAGTCAGGCGCGCATAGCCCACGGAGGCCAGCAACTCATCCGAATCCTTGAAGGAAAAGTGCTGGGAGATTTCGGCGAATCCGCCGGATTTCAGGGTCTTGGCCACATTGATGCCCATGCGGCGACCCTCCTTCTCCAGCATCTCCCGCCCCAGGGTGATGGCCCGGGCCCGCTCCTCGGTGCGGATGAAGTGATTGATGCGCGTACGGGCCTTGGCGGTCTTGGCGAACTTGAGCCAGTCCCGACTGGGATGGCGGTTCTTATCCGTGATGATCTCCACCATGTCGCCGTTCTTCAACTTGCGCGACAGGGGGACCAACCGCCCGTTGACGCGCGCCCCGGCGCAACGGTCGCCCACCTCGGAATGGATCAGATAGGCGAAGTCCACGGGGGTCGCCCCCTCGGGCAGCTCACGCACATCGCCGTTGGGCGTGAACACATAGACCTCGTCCTTGAACAGGTCGAAGCGCAGGGACTTCATGAACTCGCCGGGATCAAATTCCTCCTTCTGCCAGTCCATCATCTCCCTGAGCCAGGAGAAGCGCTCCATGTCGCGAGACACGGTCTTGGAGCCCTTTTCCTTGTAGCTCCAGTGCGCGGCCACGCCGAACTCGGCCAGCTTGTGCATCTCCCCGGTGCGGATCTGGATCTCGATGCGCTCGCCCTCCGGACCCACCACCGTGGTGTGCAGGGACTGGTACATATTGGCCTTGGGCATGGAGATGTAGTCTTTGAAGCGTCCGGGCACGGGCTTGTAGTCCGCATGCATCAGCCCCAGCACGGCGTAGCAGTCCTTGAGGGAATCCACCACGATGCGAAAGGCGATCAAGTCGTGTACCTGGTCCAGGGTCAGGCCCTGCTGCTCCATCTTGCGCCAGGTGGAGTAGGCGTGCTTCACGCGGCCGGAGACATGGGCATTGATCTTGTTCTTCTTGAGTTTCTTCAGGACCAGAGCGGTGACCTTCTCGATGTACTCCTTGCCCCGCTCGGCGTAATTATTCAGGCCTTCGCTGATCTGGTTGTAGACGTCGGGCTTCAGATACTTGAGGGACAGGTCCTCCAGCTCGATCTTCAACAGATGCAGCCCCAGCCTGTTGGCCAGGGGCGCATAGATGTCCATGGTTTCCTGGGCGATGAGTTTCTGCTTGTGGGGCTTCTGAAAATCCAGCGTGCTCATGTTGTGCAGGCGGTCGCAGAGCTTCACGAGCAGGACCCGGATGTCCTCGCTCATGGCCATGATCATCTTGCGCAAATTCTCGGCCTGGCGGGCCTCCTTGGTGTCAAACGACATCTGCATCTGGCTGATCTTGGTCACGCCGTCCACGATGTCGGCCACATCCTCGCCGAACTGGGAGTCGATCTCCTCCACCTCGGCCTTGGTGTCCTCCACGGTGTCGTGCAACAGTCCCGCGGCGATGGAGGCCGCGTCCAGGCGCATCTCGGCCAGCTTGTTGGCCACTTCCAGGGGATGGGACAGGTACGGCTCGCCGGACAGACGGACCTGACCGGCATGGGCTGCCGCGGAGAAGACATAGGCCTTCTGGATCAGGGCCTGCTCCTCTACGGACAGATAGGAGACCTTCTCGAGTATTTCGTGGATGCGAATCATGCTTGTCAGGTCCCTATTGCTGCCTTGCCGTATTGGTCTGAAGGGACTTGGGAATCCACCACTCCTCGAAATTGTAGGAAAGCCCGGCCGGGGCAGGCTGGATGCCCTGGATACGGGCCGAAACCACGTTCAGGGCCATGGGTGAATATAAAAAACAATACGGCTGGTCCCGATGCAGGATCTCCTGGGCGCGATCATAGAGTTTCTTGCGCTCCACGCGATCCACCAGATGCCTGCCCCTGTCCAGCAGTCCGTCCAGTTCGGCGTTCTTGTAGCCCACAAAGTTCAGTCCACCAGGCACGGCCGAAGAAGAATGCCAGACGTTGTACAGGTCAGGATCGATGATGGTGGTCCAGCCCATGACCAGGGCGTCGAAATTGCCCTTGTCCACGAACTCCTTCAGGAAGGCCGCCCATTCCACGGTACGGATCTTCACCGAAATGCCCACGCCCTTCAGGTTGGACTGAATGATGGTGGCGATCTTAATGCGCTGCTCGTTGCCCTGGTTGGTCAGGATGGTGAAGGCAAAGGGCTTGCCGTCCTTGTCCAGCACGCCGTCGTCATCGCTGTCCGTCCAGCCGACCTCGGCCAGCAGGGCCTTGGCCTTGGCGGGATCAAAGGGATAGGGTTCGATCTTGTCATTGACCCAGTAGGTCCCAGGTTTGTAAGGACCGCCGGTCACGCTGCCCTGCCCCAACAGCACGCCCTTGACCAGTGATTCGCGGTCGATGGCATGGGCCAGGGCCCGGCGCACGGCCGCATCCTGGAACAGCGGGTGATTCAGGTTCCAGCCCAGATAGGTGTAGGCGAAGGCCTGATAGGTGTACTTGCGAAAATACCGCTCCCACTCCGGCCCCGTGGTCTGGAACAGGAACTGCTGCGGGGTCACGCCCATGATGTCCAGGTTGCCGGCCTTGAGTTCCAAAAACATGGTGGCCTGATCCGGGATGATGCGATAGACCACTTCATCGAAATAGGGGCGACCTTTGAAATAGTTCGGGTTAGCCGCCAGGATCAGATGGCTCCCGGCCTTCCACTCCTTGAGCATATAGGGGCCGTTCCCCACGGGCTGACGGCTGAACGTGGTTTCCAGCAGGTTTTCGTTCTCCAGAAGATGCTTGGGTAAAATCTCCCCGGCCCAGGTGGACAAGGCACGGGCATAGGGTTCTGCGTAGGTCACCTCGAAGGTATAGCGCCCAGTGACCTTGAACTCCTTGATCAATTTATAGGATTCGGCATAGGCTGTGGGAGTCTTGGGGTCCACCATCATCTTGTAGGTGTACTCCACGTCCGCGGCGGTGGTTTCCACCCCGTCGGTCCACATGATGCCGGGGTGCAGCTCGAAGGCCAGCCTCAGCCCCCCGTCCAGGACATCGAAGCGTTTGGCGGCCCAGGGGACCAGTTCGAGATCCTTGTTGTACCTGAGCAGGGAGACGTAGAGCAGGCCTGCGATGTCGCTGGACGCTGAATCCGATGCCAGCCTGGGGATCAGGTTCGAGGGCTCGCCGATGCTGCCGGTGACATACCGTCCTCCATACTCGGGAGCCGACGGAACGGACAGGGACGCGGGCGCAGGATTGGCTTCATTGCCGCCGGAATCGGCCTTGCCGGGATCAGTGTCGGAACCGCAGCCGGACAGAAGCGCAGCAAGCAAGAGCAGTGTCAACCAAAGACATATCAATCGGCGCATAGATCATCCATTTTACAAAAGCATGTTTAGTGTGATATAGGCCTTCGCCCCGGGAGTTCCCGGACATCATCGGGACCTCTGAGTATGAACCAGACCGAGGGAAAAGCCAAGACTCTTGCCAAGACACGTTTTTCTGCTAACATGAGCAGAGGCTGGCACATCGAGATTCAGGCGCAGCTCAGACTCCTCTGATGAATAGACAGCAATCGCAAGTGAGGCACAGCCCATCATGGACAGCCCGGAAGAGAAGGTCGTAGAAAGCCTTCTCCAGGAATTTATCAACTTCACCGTGCCCGACTACATCGTTGAAGGAGCGAGGAGCATCCTCACCTCCGGCGGAGTTCAGAAGCTATCGCTCAATAAGCGCGAAGGTTACTGGGATGTTGAAGGACAAATCCAGGGGGACGACTTTCAGTCGTACAGCCCCGAACTGGGCCTGAACCTCGGTGAAGGCACCATCAATTTCTATTGCAACTGCCCGGATTCATTTTCCGGCGTCTGCCGCCACGTGGCGGCCACCGCACTGAAGCTGCACCAGACCTTCGACGTCAAGGACGACGCCCTGCCCGGCCCCCTGCGCTCGGACTGGCGCCAGACCTTCCGCTCGTACTTCGCCACCGAGCCCGAACCCGAGGCCGGCAAGCATTACCTCATCTTTCGCTTCTATCCCGAACACGGCAGATTGCAGGTGGCCTTTTTCCGAGCACGCCAGAACAAGTCAGGTCTGTCCAGCGTGCAGACCGAGATCACCCTGGAGCAGATCATCGCCAACCCCGATTGGAGCGAGATGTCGCCCATGCTGCCCATGGTGGCCGAACAGATCAATCATTACCTTGACTACGCGGGCCACCGGGTGGACATCCCCTCGGGCCTGCATTCCTGGTTCTTCCGCACCATCAGAAACGAATATTTCCTGTTCCTGAGGGACACCGAGCAGCCCGTGCGCATCCAGTCCAAGACCATGCGCCTGCGGCTCTCGCCCGTGCTCACCGACACCGGCCTGTCCTTCGAGGTGCTCCTGGGGCGCGAGGGCAAGATTCCTTTCCCCATCGGCGGCGAAGAGGTCTTTTTCTACGGCCGGACCCCCATCTGGGTCTGCTGGAAGCAGGCCTTCTATCCGGTGCAGACCAGCCTGTCCCCCGAACTGATCATGGAGATGGCCGAAGCCCCGCCCATCATTCCCCATGGCGAAATCTCCGAATTTCTGGACCGGGTCTGGACCAAGCTTCCGGCCAGCGACCTGCACAACCAGGACCAGTTCCTGGAAAAGATGAAGCCCATCTTCGTGCCCGCCGAGCACAAGCCCAAGCTCTATCTGGACGAGGAAGGCAGCCTGCTGACCCTGCGCATTTCCAACGTCTACGAGACCGAGCACGGCGAGGCCATCCTCTCCGGCCCCAACCCGGACCTGCAGACCGGCAGCTATCAGTATGGCGGAAAATCCTATCTTGTCCTGCGCGCGCAGGAGGCAGAAGGCGAGCTGACACAGCAACTGGTGGACATGAACTTTCAGCCCCGCAACAACGAGAACTGGTTCCTGGAGCCCGAGGAGGCCATCGCCTTCCTGCTGGATTCCTACCCGCAGCTGCTCGAGAAATACCGTATCTACGGCGAAAAGAACCTCGCACGCTACAAGGTCCGCCTGACCACACCCGTCATCGTGGCCGAAGTGGAAACCGAGGAGAACCAGAAGTGGTTCAACCTGGAACTGGCCGTGGACTACGACGGACAGCGGGTGCCCATCGACAAGATCTGGGAGGCCTGGACCAGCGGCAAGCGCTACGTGCAACTCAAGGATGGCACCTACACCAGCCTGCCCGAATCCTGGCTGAACAAGTTGGGGCACAAGTTGAAGGCCATGGGTCTGGACCCCGGCGAGCCGCCCAAGGCCGAATACAAGCAGTTCGAGGCCCCGCTGCTGGACAGGATCCTGGAGGATCTGCCCGACGCCAAGGTGGATTCCTTCTGGGAAAGCCTGCGCTCCAAGATCCACAGCTTTGAGCAGATCGAGACCCTCCCCGTGCCCAAGGGCCTGAACGCCGAGTTGCGCCCCTATCAGGCGCAGGGTTTGTCCTTCCTGAATTTTCTCAAGGAATACGGCTTCGGCGGCATCCTGGCCGACGAGATGGGACTGGGCAAGACCGTCCAGACCCTGTCCTTTTTGCAACACATGCACGAGCGTGGCCACGACGGGCCCAACCTCATCGTGGTGCCCACCTCCGTGCTGCCCAACTGGGAGCGCGAGGCCATCAAGTTCGTACCGGAGCTGAACCGGTTGACCATCTACGGCTCGCGCCGCGACAATCTCTTCAAGCAGATCAAGGGCTCGCAGCTGGTCATGACCACCTACGCACTCCTGCGACGCGACCTGGAGGAACTCCAGAAGTACGAGTTCAACTCCATCATCCTGGACGAAGCCCAGAACATCAAGAACCCGAACACCATCACCGCCCGCAGCGTCCGCCAACTGGACTCCAAGCTGCGCATCTGCCTCTCGGGCACACCCATCGAGAACAACCTGTTCGAGCTTTGGAGCCTGTTCGAGTTCCTGATGCCCGGGTTCCTGGGATCGCAGCATTCCTTCCAGCGCGGGATCATCAAGCCCATCAAGGACGGAGACGAGGAGACCCTGGACTATCTGCGCGCCCGGGTGAAGCCCTTCATTCTGCGCCGCACCAAGTCCGAGGTGGCCAAAGACCTGCCGCCCAAGATCGAAAACGTGCAGTACTGCGCCCTGGCCGACGAACAGATGGAGCTCTACAGCCTGCTTGCCAAGAAGTTGAAGGATCAGATCCTGAAGGACGTGGACGACAAGGGCATGGCCAAGAGCCAGATGTCCATCCTGGACGCCCTGTTGAAGCTCCGCCAGATCTGCTGCCACCCGCGCCTCTTGAAGCTCAACATCCCCGGGGTGTCTACCAACTTGCCCTCGGGCAAGTTCGACGCCTTCAAGGACATGGTCACGGACATCATCGAGGAAGGCCACAAGGTGCTGGTCTTCTCGCAGTTCGTACAGATGCTGCACATCATCCGTTCCTGGCTGCAGATCAGCAACATCCCCTTCTCGTACCTGGATGGCGCGTCCAAGGACCGCTTCGAGCAGGTGGACAACTTCAACAACAACCCGGATATCCCGATCTTCCTGATCTCCTTGAAGGCGGGTGGAACGGGCCTGAACCTGACCAGCGCAGACTACGTGATCCACTACGACCCGTGGTGGAACCCGGCCGTGGAAAGCCAGGCCACCGACCGCACGCACCGCATCGGTCAGACACGTCAGGTCTTCTCCTACAAGATGATCTGCCAGAACACCGTGGAAGAGAAAATCCTGCAACTCCAGGACATGAAACGCGGCGTTGCCGAGTCCATCATCCCCGGCAAGGACACCTGGAAGTCCTTGACGCGCGACGATCTGGAAATGCTCTTCGACGTCTAGCCCCCCCTCTCAGCGCACCTTCCGAGCGGCCGGTTTCTGACCGGCCGCTCTTTTTCCGGGCTGAGGTAGCTTCCCCATACGCCAAGAGCCCCTTGGACAGTCCGGGATGTGGCAACCATTTTCACGCATTGACAGCGCCGTGCCCGAATTGCATGATCGCAGCCCATGCCAGATGCCGCCCCCAGAGCACGGTCCATTGATCGAGACAGCAACGTGAACGCCATCCTCATCGACAACCACGACAGCTTCAGCCGCAATCTGGAGCATCTGCTGGCCGCGCGCCTGGGTCACGGCCCGCAACTGGTCAGCTACGACGATCTGCCGAACCTGTCCCCCCATGGCCGGGACCTGATCGTCATCTCCCCGGGACCGGGGTGGCCAGGGGACTATCCGGGCTACGGCCCCTGGATCGAATCCGGCGTTCCGGTACTGGGCATCTGCCTGGGGATGCAGATCATCAACGAGCATTTCGGCGGTCGCACCGACCGCCTGCAAGGCTGTGTGCATGGCAAGACCGAGGACATCGTGTTCCTGGGCCACACACGCACCGTGGCGCGCTACCATTCCCTGTACTGCTCGAAACTGGGCCCGGATCTTGAACTGACGGCCGGCAATGCGCAAGGTGTGCCCATGGCCTTCAGGCATCGCACCCTGCCGGTGATGGGTTTTCAGTTTCACCCCGAATCATTTTTGACCGACAACGGCGGAGAGTTCATCGACCATGCCCTGCACTCGTTCGGTATCGCTTGACGCACAGGCCTTCCTCGCCCTGGTCCATCGGCTGGCGCAAGACGGGCAGGCCGACCTGTTCCTGTCCGGCACGGACAGGCCGGACGAGTCACGTTGCGTCATCGGCTTCGCCCCCCGGGCCGAGTTGATTCTCGACGAAGGGACCACCCGCGCGAACATCGCAGAATTCTGCTTCGAGGCTCCTGGACCTACCCTGGGCTTCATCTCCTACACCTTCGGGCTGGGACTGCGCGGTGTGCGCTCAGAGAAATCCACGGACTTTCCCCTGGGGCACTTGAAGCAGTACGGGGCTATTCTTGAATACGACCTGACCTCCGGACAGGGTGAGATTCATGGTTCGGATGGCCTGGCCCTGGACGAACTCAGCACCCTGGCGCATGCCAGACTTGACAGCCCACCGCCTTTTTCCCCGCCACCGGCAACAGCCGTCCAGCAGAGCATGACGCGAGACGAATACGAGGCCGGGGTGCGCAAGACCCTGGAGGCCATCCGCGACGGCCAGAGCTACCAGCTGAACCTCTCCCTCAGGTTCTCGCGTCCAGCCCCGGACCTGGACATGCCGGGCTTGGCCATGGATCTCTGGCAACGTCACCCCGCGGCGTTCTATGCCCTGTTTCACAGCGGACCGTTGACACTCCTCTCCACCTCGCCCGAGCGTTTCCTGCGCGTCACGAACGGGGAGGTCCTGTCCCAACCCATCAAGGGCACCTTGCACTTTGAGCGCTACACCCCGGGGCTGGAACGCCAAGTCACCGAGTCCCCCAAGGAGAGCGCCGAACTGTCCATGGTCGTGGACCTGATCCGCAACGACATCTCGCAGCACTGCGAATACGGCTCGGTGCGGGTGGAGGATCACAAGTCGACCTTCGTCGTGGACAACCTGGTACAGATGTACTCCAACGTGCGCGGACGACTGCGGGAGGAATCCACGGTCATCGACCTGCTGCTAGACGCCTTCCCGGGCGGATCGGTCACCGGCTGCCCCAAGCGGCGCAGCATGGAACTCATCGAGGCCCTGGAACCCCACGCCCGCGACGTCTACTGCGGCAGCTTCGTGATCATCCGCGGCAAGCGGGACATGGACTCGTCCATCGCCATCCGCACCTGCTGGCACGACGCCCGCTCGAAGACCTTCTCCTTCTGCGCGGGCAGCGGCATCGTGGTGGACTCCGACCCTCAGAAAGAGTACCGGGAGACGGTGGCCAAAGCCGAGAAATTCCTGGTCCTGGGGACTGCATGATCTTCTATTGGAAAGATGAATACCGCGAAGACCGCATCGTCCTGTCCGTAACGGGACCGGCCGTGCGCTACGGTTTCGGATTCTTCGAGACCCTGTACTGGGATGGAGCGCGCACCGCGCGCCTTGAAATGCATCTGGCGCGGCTGTTCGGCAGTCTGATGGCCTTTGGCCTGGCCTTTCAGGAAGAAGATTTCGAGGAGGTCATCTCCCAGGTGGCGCACAAGAACGGGCTCACGGGCCGGACGGCGCGCATCAACATCCAATACCCCGTGGACGAACCGGGAGCGGTGCGGGCCATTGTCACGGTCGCGCCCTACAGCCCCCCCAGCCGCGCCCTGAGCCTGGCCCTCTCGCCCCGGCCCCTGCATTTCTGGTTGGGCCTGCACAAGAGCACCAATCACCTGACCTACCACCTGGAGCACCAGGGAGCCCTGGCCTCAGGCCTGGACGGAACCGTCCTGGCCACACCCTGCGGTCATCTGCTGGAAGCGGCGCACGCGGCCCTGCTGTTCAGCGACGGCGACAGGTTTCTGACCCCGTCCCCGCCAGGCCAGGGTCCAGAGGCCCCGGGACTCCTGCCAAGCACGGCCCTGGCCGCGGCCAGCGAGGCCCTCTCGATCACGGCGCGCCCCATCCGAGTGGACGAGATCAACGGCTTCCAACAAGCCTGGGCTCTCAACTCGCTGTTGGGCATGCAGCCCCTGGCAGCCATCGGTCAGTGGGAATTCAGCCCCGATGCCGAAACCGCCACGCGCGTGACCGCAATCATCCACAATGCATAGGCCCCGCGCCGCAAGAAAGAGAACAAGCAATGAATATCACCGTCACCACCCCGGCCCTGCTGTTCCCGGCCATCTCGCTGTTCATGCTGGCCTTCACCAACCGCTTCCTATCCCTGGGGGCGCGTATCCGCAGCCTGCACGACAAGTACCGCCAGGACCGCGACGACTCCGTGCGCAAGCAGATCCGCAACCTGCGCAAGCGGGTGCACATGATCCGCAACATGCAGGGTCTGGGCGTCTTGTCCATGTGCGCCTGCGTGCTGTCCATGATCTGCCTGTTCGAGGACCTGATCATGGTCGGGCAATTGCTGTTCGCCCTGTCCCTGCTCTTCCTGCTGTCCTCGCTGTTCATCTCCTTCCTGGAGATCAAGATCTCGGTGCAGGCCCTGGACATCCTGCTGGAAGACCTGGAAAAGGACTAGCAGGCATTCCCCCGCAATACCTTGCGCGCATTGCCACGGAGGGACTGGCACCAGAGGAGACGATCCTGCGGGCGAAGGCCGCTCAATCCTCTGCGTCGCGGTTGCGCACGTCTGTGCGCCAGGGGTTGAAGCGTGCGCAGCAACCCTCGCCCTGATACAGGGCCGTGCGATATTGCTCGCGCTTCGCGGGGTCCAGCATCAACTGACAGACATACCGACCACGCACTTCGTCCCAGTGGATGTCCGGACAGGGGCGGCAATAGCCGTACAATTCGTGGGAGACATGACACTGGTCGTTCAGGCAGCACCAGCCGCAGCCCACGCAAGGCGGAGCCTGGGGTTCGAAAAGGACGGTTGGGGCTGAAGGAACAATTGAGGCTGAAGGAACGATTGAGGCTGAAGGAACGACTGAATCCAAGTTATTGATCGAAGCTGAGGGGACGTTGGAATGGCTCAAGAGAGGAGCTCCGGGTTACAAAGTTATCCGGAATCCGGTCTCTAACGGCTACGCCCTTTGCGGTACCTTGGACAGCTCTATTTCCCAAAATCAATCTGAATCGACCCCCTGAAGCGGATTGATCCCGGGGGCAGGACCCGCAACCAGGCCCCTGCCCATCTGCACAATAGAGGCCGATACCCGCCCCGCTCCAGCGCGAGGTCTGCGCCCCGGTTTCCCCCCCCTGAATGCAGCGCCCAACACGAGCGTTGACATCCCCCGTCCCCTGCCCCACAAATAGACGTGATGCAGACAAGCCCCAAAACCATCCCAGATTTCGACCGCGAGCACCTCTGGCACCCCTACACCTCCATGCGGGACCCGCTGCCCGTCTACGAGGTCGTGAGTGCGCACGGGGTTCGCCTGCGCCTGGCCGACGGACGGGAACTCATCGACGGCATGGCCTCGTGGTGGAGCGCCATTCATGGCTATTCCCATCCAGCCATCGTCTCCGCCATCCAGAAACAGGCCTCGGACATGGCGCATGTCATGTTCGGCGGCATCACCCACCGCCCGGCCGTGGAACTGGCCGAACGCCTGATTGAGCTGGCCCCGGACGGACTGGACAGGGTTTTCCTGGCGGATTCGGGTTCGGTGTCCGTGGAAGTGGCCATGAAGATGGCCTACCAGTACTGGCTGTCCCAGGGGACCCCGGGCCGTACGCGCCTGCTCACGGTACGCGGCGGCTACCACGGCGACACCTTCGGGGCCATGGGCGTCTGCGACCCGGAGGGGGGCATGCACCAGTTTTTCAAGGGCATCGTCCAGGAGCACCTCTTCGCCCCCAGGCCGGAGCCGCTGTTCGGTGTGCCCTGGGACGAAACGCACATCGAAGCCTTCGCCCGACTCATCCGTCAGCATACCCACGAACTGGCTGCCGTGATCCTGGAGCCCGTGGTCCAGGGCGCGGGAGGCATGCATTTCTATTCCCCCGCCTTCCTACGCCGGGTCCGCGAACTGTGCGACGAGACGGGGGTGCTGCTCATCGCCGACGAGATCGCCACGGGCTTCGGGCGTACGGGACAGATGTTCGCCTGCGACTGGGCAGGCGTGACCCCGGACATCCTGTGCGTTGGCAAGGCCCTGACCGGTGGGACCATGACCCTGGCCGCCACCCTGGCCAACCGCCGCGTGTCCGACGGCATCTCGGGCGGACGCCACGGCATCCTCAACCACGGGCCGACCTTCATGGGCAACCCCCTGGCCTGCGCCGCGGCCAATGCCAGTCTGGAGTTGCTGGTGGACTCCCCCTGGGAGGAGCGGGTGGACCTGATCGAGGCCCAACTGCGCCGCGAGCTGTCCCCCTGTGCACAACTGCCCACGGTGCATGATGTGCGCATACTCGGGGCCATCGGCGTGATTGAGTGCACCCGTCCGACAAGCATGGCCGCCATGCAGCAGTTTTTTGTGGATCGCGGGGTCTGGGTCAGACCCTTTGGGCGACTGGTCTATGTCATGCCGCCCTATGTCATCACCCCCAAGGACCTTTCGCAGGTCACCACCGCCATGGCCGAGGCCGTGGCCCAAGAGGAATTATTCGCATGAGTACCCTGCCCCCGAAGCTGTTCATCACCGGAACGGATACCGATGTCGGCAAGACCTTGGTCAGCGCCATGCTCATGGCGGGCCGGGGCGGGTACTACTGGAAACCCATCCAGACCGGCTGCCGGGAGACGACCGACACGGCCACGGTCCGGGGCCTGACCGACCAACCCAAACACCGTTTCCTGCCCGAGGCCTATTGCCTGACCGAACCCCTCTCGCCCCATGCCGCCGCCGAGTTGGACGGCATCAGCGTGGATGTGGACGCCATGCGAATCCCGGACTTCCCTGATGGTGAACCTTTGGTAGTGGAGGGGGCCGGCGGGGTCATGGTGCCTCTGGGGCCCGGCCATTTCATGCTGGACCTGATGCGCCTGCTGGACCTGCCCGTGCTGGTGGTGGCCCGCAGCGGTCTGGGCACCATCAACCACACCCTGCTGACCCTGGCGGCCATTCGCCGCGCGGGGTTGATTATCGCCGGCGTGGTCCTGAACGGAGAGCGCAACGCGGGAAACCGTGCGGCCATCGAGGCCTTCGGCAATATCACTGTCGTGGCCGAGATCCCACCGCTGACGGACCTATCGCCCAAGGCCCTGTCACGGGGTTACCGGGAATTCTTCACCGTCTGAGCGAACCGCCCGGCACTGAAAACGGATGGAAGAATGCACAGGCCTGACCGTTTCGCGGCCAGGCTTTTTCCGTGCCCCTGCCCAATGATGATCAGTTGAGAAGACAAAGAGATTTCGATGCGCTCAGCGGGGAAAGATCAACCCCGACGACCCCACAGAAACAGGACGCGATAGGTGGCGCGAACGCCCCCTGCGGTGGCGAAGCGGGCTTCATACAGCTCGCGAAAGGCCTCCCAGCGATCACGCGAGAAGGCACGCTTACCCGCGGTGCAGGTGGCCCCGGTGCTTTGCAGCTGTTTCAGGAAGGCGCGGACCGAGGGATATTCACGGACATACTCAATGACCCGCTGCGAGTATTCGATACCCGGCTCGGCGGCAAGGATCTCCGGATAGAGCCCAGCCCCGGGCATATCCAGTACCGACCCGAACCCGGTCTCGGCGCTGGCCTGTGCCAATTCGGCCAGGGTGCCCCGCACGAACAGGCACAAGGCGAAACGTCCGCCGGATTTCAGCAGGCGCAGATTCGCGGGCAGGGATACGGCGGGATCGGCATACCATTGCAGGGTCGAAGCGCTGACCAAAAGATCAGCCACGCCCTCGCGCAGGGGCGCGGCCTCGCCGTCGGCCACCAGCAGGGTCTCGCCGAGGCCGGTAACGGCCGTGGGAACCAGCATGCCCGGGGCGATGTCCAGCCCCAGATAGCACTGCCAACCCGCACGCGAACGCACCAGATCCGTGAGCAGCCCACCGCCCGCGCCGATCTCCACGGTCACGGGATAGCGCCCCTTGGGCACCAGTCCGGCACAGTGAACCGCGGCCTCGCGCTGCACATCGGCCGCAGCGGCGTAAGTGCTACCAGCCCGGCTGAAATGCGTCGCGACCCGTTTCTTCATACAGAATGCCCAGGAGAATGGTTTCGGAAGGATAATGGCCAAAGGCCATGAGCGACCGCCAGGAACCGGCCAGCAGGGCGGCTACGTCGCTGCCTGCTGATGCGGGCACAATGGCGTCGTCGGCCCCGTGCACGATGCGCACATTGGCCCCGCTCTCGCCAGGGGTGATGATCGCGCAGGATTCCAGCAGATAGTCCAGGCCCGCGGCCAGAACCCGGGTGTCGTCCCCGTGGCTGAAGGCGATCCTGGGCGCGGCGCAATTGCGCCAGAAGGCGCGCACCGTACGCTCCGGCCCCTCGGCCAGAATGGTGTCGCGCATGCGCTGCACTGTGGCGCGCGGCACATGGACACAGAAATTCATGAAAGGCGACAACAGCACCACCCGCCGCCAGCGTGCAAACAGTTCGCCACGATGCTTGAGCACCAGATGCGCCCCTGTGGACCAGGCCATGAGCACCTCGCCTCCCTGACGCAGATTCTCCAGCACCTCGGCCTCGGAACCGTCGCTGAACGGGGTCACGAATTCAACCAGTGCTGACAGGCGCGGGAACAGTTCGGGATACCCGGCCCAGCCGGACACGAAGACCACCCTGCTCATGGCCCGCCCTGGGCGGCCAGGGCTTCCAGCCCGGCGCACAACAACGCCATGTCCTCCTCTTCCAGGTCGGCCCGCAGGGACAGGCGCAGGCGCGCGCTACCTTCGGGCACGGTGGGCGGCCGAATGGCCGGGGCGAACACTCCCTGGTCCATCAGGAAATCACGGGCCGCCAGAGCGACCTCATTGCCCCCCAGCAGGATGGGGATGATCTGTGTGCTGCTGGAGCCGATGTCGAACCCCAGCCTGCGCAACACACCGCGCAACTGGCTGGTCAGCAGCATCAGGCGCTCGCTCCGGCTGTGGTCGCCCCGCACCACAGCCAGGGCCGCGAGGCTGGCCCCCACCACGGCAGGCGGCAGGGAGGTGGAAAAGATGAAAGCCCGTCCGAAATTGCGCACCCCATCCACGATGTCCCGCCTGGCGGCGATGAACGCCCCGTAGGAGCCCAGGGCCTTGGAGAAGGTGCCCATGTGCACGTCGACCTCGTCCTGCAGGCCCAGGGCATGCGCCAACCCCCGCCCGCGCCCCAGAACGCCGGTGGCATGGGCCTCGTCCAGCACCAGCAGCGCACCGTGATCGCGGCACAGGGGCAGCAGTGCTTCCAGGTCGGCGACGTCGCCGTCCATGCTGAACACCGTGTCCGTGACCACGAGCTTGCGCGGGACGTCCGCATGCTTGCTCAACAGCGCGGCCAGATGATCGAGGTCGTTGTGGCGATAGCGCACATGCTCGGCGCGTGAGAGCAGGATGCCGTCCACGATGCTGGCGTGGTTCAGCCGGTCCGAAAAAACCACGGTGTTGCGATCGGCCAAGGACGACAGGACGCAGAGATTGGCCGCGTATCCGGAGCCCAGGCACACGGCATCTTCCTGCTCCTTGAATGCGGCGATCTCGCGGTCCAGCTGATCGTACAGGGCGTAGTTCCCGGTGACCAGGCGAGAGGCCCCGCTGGACGCGCCATACTCCTGCACGGCCCGGATGGCTCCGTCCCGCAGTTCGGGTGCCCCGGCCAGCCCCAGATAGTTGTTGGAGGCCAGATTGAGCAACCTGCGCCCGCCATGCTCGATATACAGCTCCGCCCCGCGGTCCACGGGAGGAATCTCCCGGAATTGCGAGCGCTGTTCCAGCCCGGCGCGCCGGCTGGCGAAAAAATCGTTCCATGCTGTGTTTCTTGCCATCAGTGGTGGTCAGCTACCTCAAAAGATGTGCTTGTGCAATGCGCCCCAGCCCCTGTCAGGGATCACGTCTTCCCCCTGGTGCCAATCCCGTCCACCAGGCCCGGCCTCAGGCACCCTCGGCGTCAATGACCCCAACCGTTTCTTGAGCCGGATCAACGCGCGAATACCAACACAGTAAGTAAATTGCCCGGCCCTGACAATGCGCGGCTTGCTCCAACCAGCGGCCCCAATTGAGCAGCGGACAGGCCCCAGACCATACGTGACGCCCGGTTCGCCACGACCGACCACCCGTTCAAGGCTCCCACGACGACAGGAGCCAATCCCGGCAAGGTCTTCAGTCCTCTGGACAGCGGGGACCTTTTCTGTGATTCATGAGAGACCATCCGGCCGGATCGCGCTCCCCCTCCGAGCCCCGGATGTCGTGCTGTACAGACGGGGGGGCCACTGCCGCCCATCCGAGGCGCGCAGACTTCACGGAGGTCGCTTCATGGCCTTTTCCCTGCCCACCTATGTCGAACCCGATTTCAGCCACGCCCTCCTCAAGGACGCCCCCCTGGCGCAGTTCAAACCGGTGTTGCAGCCGGGTGTGGCCCCGGAGGGTTACCATGCCACGGCCATCTTCCCGGAGTACTATCATCTGCGCCCCGGGGTCTGGAAACTGCCCCGCCAATCAAGGATGGATTGCGTGGTGGTCCGACAAGGCGACGAGCAACTCGCGGTCAAGGAATTCAGGAATCTCTCCCTGGGCGACCAAGTCGCCTGCGGACGCCGCGAGGACGGCGAGGATGGCATCTACGTGCATACCGAACCCTTCGGGGGCACGGCCCTGGAAAAAGAGAAATTCGCCTTCCGCACGGGCATGAGCCGCGAGACCTCGTTCTCCATCGACTACGACGAACTCTACGCCCTACTGGAGCACGAACGCGAGCACGGATTCATCTGCTGGGTCCTGGGACCCGCCGTGGTCTTCGACCACGACTCCCGCGAAGCCATGGCGAAACTCGTCGGCGACGGCTATGTGCACGGCCTGCTGGCGGGCAATGCCCTGGCGACCCATGATCTGGAGGGGGCCTTCTACACCACCGCCCTGGGCCAGGGACTCTACAACAAGCGCACCGCGAACCTGGGCCATTACCACCACCTGGACGCCCTGAACCGCATCCGCGCCCTGGGGTCCATGGAGCAGGCCGTGCGCTCCGGGCAGGTCAAGAACGGGGTCATGAAGGCCATCATCGAGCAGGGCATCCCTTATGTCCTGGCCGGTTCCATCCGTGATGACGGCCCCATGCCCGAGGTCATCGCCAGCGCCTACGAGGCCCAGGACGCCATGCGGGCCATCGTCAAACAGGCCACCACGGTCATCGCCATGGCCACCCAGCTGCACTCCATCGCCGTGGGCAACATGACCCCCTCCTACACGACCATGGAAAACGGCATGGTGCGCCCGGTCTTCTTCTACAGTGTGGACATGTCAGAATTCGTGGTCAACAAGCTGGCCAACCGGGGCTCGTTGTCCGCACGCTCCATCCTGACCAACGTCCAGGATTTCGTGGTCACCACGGCGCGTGGGCTGAACACCAGAGGCAACGGCTAGCCCGACAGGCGAGCCACTCTCCGCAGGGTCCCTCTGCAAGACAATCCTGAGCGAGCGATCCTGCCCAACGGATCGCTCGCTCCAGTCCCAAGCCGCTCCAGCCCGGGCATCCTTGCAGCCTTCAGGCATCCCCTCTGCAGTTCTGTGCTGTTTTGCATCCCAGGAAAGTGTGCTACGCTTTGGGTCGATCCGTACCCCAGTGCTGCCTGCCCTTCACTGAACAAACAGGATGCGAACCATGCTGACCAGATTCAGTCTCACCGCCAAACTGGCCCTTGGCTTCGGAATTGTCATCCTGCTGCTGCTGGCGGTCGGGTCCGTTGGTATCTTCGAGATACAGACCCTGCGTACCATCAATCAGAACATGTTCCAGCACCCCTTCACGGTCAGCAACACCGTGCGCAAGCTCGACGCCGACATCATCAGGATGCATCTGACCATGAAGGATCTTGTCCTGGCCCAGAACCCCGCAGAGATGGAGCACTCCATCGCCCTGGTGGATCGCCTGGAGGCGAAGGTTTTCGAAGGCTTCAAGGTCGTTGGCGCTCGCTTCCTGGGCGATCCGGCCATGGTCCAGCAGGCATTGACGCATGTGCAGGAGTGGAGGCCCATCCGGGACGAAGTCATCGCGCTGATACGCGAGGGCAAACCTAGCGAGGCCGCCGACATCACCAAGGGCAAGGGTGCCGTGCATGTGGACCGCATCAGCGAGTCCATGCGCGAGCTCAGCGACTTTGCGCAGTCCAAGGCCATCCAGTTCAACCACGAAGCCGACCACACAGGATGGCTATTGATCGTTTTCCTGTCCGTCCTGACCATTGTTTCCATCGTGGGCAGCATCTTCCTGACGTCTACCATCACCCGCTCCATCACGGTTCCCGCTTATGAAATCGTGGAGGTCTCCGAGGCCATCGCCCGCGGGGATTTTTCAAAAACAATCACCTATACCAGCAAGGACGAAATCGGGGAGATGGCCAACAGCCTGCGACACATGCTCAGCGGGGTCGTGGGCAAGGGCCAGTCCATCATCAACAGCATCCCCGTTCATTTCTGGACCACGGACAAGAACCTGAACATCACCTTCATCAACGATCTGGCCGCCAATGCCGTGGGCCTGCCAACCACCTCCGGCGGGCAGCGCGACAGCGAGCCCCTGACCGTTGCCGATGACCTGAGGGATGACGAGGAAATCACGCTGTCGCTGGCCCAGCGCAGTCTGAGCACCGGCAGGCGCATGATGCATGACGTCCATTTCACCCGAAACGACAAGGTGCTGCACCTGCATCTGGTGACCTCGCCACTCAGGGACACCAACGACGAAATCGCCGGGGTCATGGGCTTCGCCCTGGACATCACCCGGCACAAAGAGATCGAAGACGAACTGCGCATCGCCATCGACGCCGCCACCAGGGCCCGCAGGGTCAAAGGGGAATTCCTGGCCAACATGAGCCACGAGATCCGCACCCCCCTGTCCGGGATACACGGCATGCTGCGACTTCTGGAGGGTTCCAATCTGGATGAGGAGCAAAAGCGGTGGATCTCCATGGCCATGGCCTCGGGCCAGAACCTGCTCACGGTGATCAACGACATCCTTGACCTGTCCAGGCTCGAAGCGGGCAGGCTGGAGCTCGCCAACGAGCCCTTCATCCTGACCAACAGCCTGGAGACGGTCATCAACAACTTCCAGCTTTTGGCCCAAACCAAGGGCATCGGCCTGCGCTACGAACTGGACCCCGGCATCCCCCAGCAGATCGGAGGGGATGACATCCGCCTGAGGCAGGTGCTCTTCAACCTGGTGGACAATGCCGTGAAGTTCACCCCCAAGGGCGAGGTCGTGCTCAAAACGTTTCTCTACGAGGAACACCCCGAGGCCCTGACCCTCGGCTTCACTGTCTCGGACACGGGGATCGGCATCCCCAAGGACCAACAAAAAGACCTCTTCACTGAATTCGTCCAGGTGAGCTTCACGCCCAGCCGCCCCTACCAGGGATCGGGACTCGGATTGGCCATCACCAAACAGCTGGTCACGCTGATGCGTGGCGACATCGCGGTGGACAGCACCCCACGCCTGGGAACCATCGTGCGTTTCACGGCCCGCTTCGACAAGGTCCAGAGCGCTGCCGCGCAGGCCCCGGTAACGCAGGGACAGGTCTCTTCACCGGGCAACCTGCGCATCCTGCTGGCCGAGGACGACCGCATCAATCAGCTGGCTCTGGTGACCATGCTCAGGCAGGCTGGACATGAGGTCCTGGCCGTGGACAACGGGCAGGAGGCTGTGGAGGCCTTTCAGCAGGCTGACTACGACTGCATTTTCATGGATATCCAGATGCCGCAGATGAACGGTCTGGAGGCCACAAGAATCATCAGGGAGCAACACTCGGCCGACATTCCCATCATCGCCCTGACCGCCCACGCCATGAAGGGCGATCGGGAATCGTTTCTGAGCCAGGGTCTGTCAGACTATGTGGCCAAGCCGGTGATGCCCGACGAACTGAACGAGGCGCTGAGCCGGGTCACCCCGCGAAGCCGGGCCTGATCCGCACCCAGCGAGCATCCAGCAGAGCGGTCAACCGCCCGCAACGATCCGGGTCCCCACGCGCCCGGCCACGGCCGCCTCGATCTCCTCGATGGAACAAATGATGGCCCTGGCACCACCGGATTCCACAAAGCGGACACAAGCCAGGACCTTGGGCCCCATGGACCCGGCGGGAAAGGCCCCGGCTTCCAACAGTTCCCTGGCCTTGGACGCCGTCAATTCCGCCAGCAGGCGTTCATCGGGGCCACCGTAATCCAGGTACGCCCCCGCAACATCCGTGGCCACCACGAACAGGTCCACCCCGACCTCGCGGGCCAGGAGCGCACTGGCCAGGTCCTTGTCGATGACCGCGTCCACCCCGCAGAACCGCCGACCCTCGCGGACCACGGGGATCCCACCACCGCCGCAGCAGATCACGATGAATCCCGCATCGATGAGTTGCCGAATCTCCTGCTTCTCCACGATGGTCACCGGCTCGGGCGAGGCCACCACCCTGCGCCAGCCCTTGGCGGTCTTGCGCACGGGGTATGGAACAACGGGTTCTTCGCCTTCTCCCAGCACCGGGCCGATGGGTTTGGTGGGATGCAAAAAAGCCGGGTCGCTGGGCCGGACCACCACGTAGCTCAGCAGGCTGACCAAAGGCCGATGCACCAGAGGGTCCAGGTGCATCAGCTCCGTGTCCAGAGTGGACTCGATCATGTACCCGATCTGTCCCTGGGTCTGAGCCACCAGGATCTCCAGGGGCAGGGGCAGAGAATCGCCACAGCATTCCTGGCGCAGCAGCAGATCCCCCACCTGCGGGCCGTTGCCATGGGTGATGATCAGACGATACTCCTGCGCCAGGCGGGCGGCCTGGGACAGGGGCAGGCGCAGATTCTCGAACTGCTCAGGGATGGTCCCGGTCTGTCCCTTGCGGATCAGGGCATTGCCGCCAAAGGCCAGAAGCAGCGTCTCGCGCTGAGCGCGGGGCACGGCTCAGGCCCCGATCCGAGCGGCCAGACGGCGCGTCAGCACCTCTTCCAAGGTCAGGCCCGGGGCGTCACCGTATTCGTAGCGCACACGCATGAAGGGTTTGTCCACCTTGATTATGCGCGACAGATCCACCGGGGTCCCGAACAGGACCATGTCGCAATCCACGGCCGCGATGGTGGCTTCCAGATCGGCCACCTGCTGGTCGCTGTAGCCCATGGCGGGCAGGACAGGACCGATATGCGGGTAACGCCTGAAGACCTCGCCGATGGAGCCGGCAAGGTACGGGCGGGGGTCCACCAGCTCGGCTGCGCCACAGTTGTGCGCGGCCACGCTGCCCGCCCCGAAGGGCATCCCGCCGTGGGTGATGGTCGGCCCGTCCTCCACAACCAGCACCCGCTTGCCCTTGATCCGGGCGGGATCAGCAACGGTCACCGGAGATTCGGCGCAGACGATGTCGGCCCCGGGGTTATGCTCGCGAATGTTGCGGCGCACTTCTTCCACCCGATCCAGGGAGGCGGTGTCCACCTTGTTGATCAGGGCGATGTCGGCCATCAGCAGGTTGGTTTCGCCGGGATAGTAGCTCAGCTCATGCCCGGCGCGGTGGGGATCGAAGACCGTGATCTGAACGTCGGGACGGTAGAAGGACGTGTCGTTGTTGCCGCCATCCCAGACCACCACGTCGGCCTCGGCTTCGGCCTGGCGCAGGATCAGTTCGTAATCCACCCCCGCATAGACGATGACGCCCATCTCCACCAAGGGCTCATACTCCTCGCGTTCCTCAATGGTGCACTTGTGGCGCTCGAAATCCTCAAGGGTTGCGAAACGCTGCACCACCTGCCGCGAGAGATCGCCGTAGGGCATGGGATGGCGCACGGCCACCACCTTCTTGCCCTGGGCCTGAAGGATGCGGCACACCTTGCGCGTGGTCTGTGACTTGCCGCAGCCCGTGCGCACAGCACACACGGCCACCACGGGTTTCACGGAGCTGAGCATGGTGTAGCTGGCCCCAATCATGATGAAGTCCGCGCCCTCGGCCATGCAGGCCGAGGCCTTGTGCATGACCTCGATGTGGGGCACGTCGGAATAGGAAAAGGCCACAAGGTCCACGCGATGCTCACGGATCAACTCGCGCAGCCTGTCTTCGGGATGGATGGGGATGCCCTGGGGGTAGCCTTCCCCGGCCAGGATGGCGGGGTATACGCGGTCCTCGATGCCCTCGATCTGGGTGGCGGTGAAGGCCAGCACCTCGTAGCGGGGGTTGCCCCTGAAGTAGACGTTGAAGTTGTGGAAGTCGCGGCCCGCCGCGCCCATGATGATCACCTTCTCAATCATGTTCCCCCCGCTGTTTACTTGGTTGTCCCTGCTCCCTTGGTATCAGGACCGCACTTCTCGGCACAGGGCGCGTTTGCGTCGCCCAGCCTGGCCCCACAGGCCCCGCCGATCTGCCAACCATCGTGGGAGGCGGCGTCCTCGTGGGGCTCCACGTGGATGGTGACCTGGGTCCCGGGCAGGGCCTGGTGAATCTCAGTCTCGATGGCGCAGCACAGGGCGTGGGACTGGGCCACGCTGACCATACCCGGCACCAGCAGATGAAAATCGATGAACCGCCTGGAACCGGACTTGCGCGTACGCAGAGCGTGATACTCGCTGCCCTGCCCGGCGTGGGCGCGGATGGCCGCGTCAACGGCCTTGAGCTCGTCTCCGGGCAGGGCCACGTCCATCAGTCCCCAGAAGGAGCGCCGGATGAGCGACACGCCGGTGAAGACGATGTTCAGAGCCATGAGCACGGCGATGGCGGGATCGAGGATGGCCCATGAAGGCGGCGCGACCATCAGCACCGAAAGCCCGATGACCAAGCCCGCCGAGGTCCAGACGTCCGTCATCAGATGCTTGGCGTCGGCTTCCAGAGTGATGGAGTCGAATCGACTGGCCGCGCGCAGCAGGGCCTTGGCCGTGGCATAATTAACGACCGAGGCCGCCAGGGCCATGACCAGCCCAAAGCCCAGATGATCCGGCATCGTGGGATGCATGAACCGCCCGGCAGAGGCCGTGACGATGCCCACGGCGGCCACAATGATCAGGATGCCCTCCACTCCGCTGGAAAAATACTCGGCCTTGCCGTGCCCGTAGGCGTGACTGTCGTCAGCCGGGCGCATGGCGTGGGTCAGCACCAACAAGGCCAGCATGGCAGCGGCCAGATTGACCAGGGATTCCGTGGCGTCGGACAACAGGCCCACTGAGTCCGTCAAAAAATAGGCCCCGAATTTCAGGACCAGGGTGGTCACGGAGGCGGCGATGGAATACAGCGCGTAGCGCGCGGGTGAAGTGGGCATGGACTGCTCTTGGTTGATGTGGGCCGGAGCCGCGCCAAAGGTCCCCGTCCCTACGGGGTGCGACCAGGGCAATTGTATGCCGGAACTGCAATCGATTCAAGGCTCTCCTGAATATCAGGCCCAGCCAGGCGGTGCAAAAAATCCTTGCCTTGCGGGGCAGGTGGTTCTATCTGAGGACTGTTTTGGAAATCGGATGAAGGCAGCAGGAGAGTCCCCGCCACGAGCGGAGCGCCGAAGAAGTGAATCTTTCAGGCAAAAGGACTGCTGCCGGACGAGCCTCTGGAGAGACCCCGATCGCGGGGCGCCGAAGGAGCAAGCCAGGAGACCCCTGGTGAAACTCTCAGGCAAAAGGACAGAGGAAGCCAGCACACGTGTCAACGTGCGCCTTTTTTGCTTCCCCCTCCCCAGACTGGTTCCGGTTCCCATCACCCGCTTCGCATGGCGGCGCTCCTTGCCCTTTGCGACTGCTCAGGCGCGCCAATCCAGACGACCGGCGCAAAGACGCCTGCACGGTCAGGGCAAGACAACCCCGTCCTGGGCGCGGAGCGTGACCTTCCGCGTCCCGGCAGCCGGGAGACGGTGCCAAAGACGTACGCAACAGATGGCAATCGGTTCCCTCCTTGGGAATCGTCGAAGGCCGCCACCCCTGGGGAGGGGTGGCGGCCTTTCTAATCTTCCTGTCCCGCTCAAAAACACAATATGATCCCCCGGACAACTGCCGGGGCACCACCGCCGTCTGCACGACGCTACACGGGGGAGACCACGTCCGCGAAGGGATACGGCCCGGGAAAACTATGCCCACCTCCCGGAATCAGCCCGAAATGGGTCACCAGTTCGGGAGGGCGCCCGGCCAGGGGTTCGTACAGATGCAGAGCCAGACCAGCGGGTTCCAGCATGAACTGGGACGGGGCCTCCAGGGTCAGGTCCAGGGCCAGTTGCATGGCCACCGAAGGCGCAATACAGACCATGGTGCCCCCAAAGGAGCGCATCACGGGCCGATGCATATGCCCGCAGCAGATTCGCAGGACATTGGGGGCGCGACTGATCACAGCCTCCAACTCGTCGGCCATCACAAAGGCTTCGGCGTCCATGTTGCCGATACCCACGGGAAACGGGGGGTGATGCATGAAAATCACCGAGGGCTTGCCATCGCCAAGCACGGCCTCAAGCCAGAGCAATTCCCGTTTGTCGAGCCCGCCGCCATGCCGGCCCGGAAGCAACGTGTCCAAGCCCACCAGCCTGAGGGCAAAGCGATCCTCCACAAAACAGAGGCTGTCGCCGACTGGCCCGGCGGCCATGTATTCGTGATCCGGGAAGGCCTCCCGCAATCGCTCCCGCTGGTCATGATTGCCAGGCACGATCCACAAGGGCACGTCCAGGCCGCCCAGAATTCGTGCGGCCTCGGCGTAAGCCTCAGGTTGTCCGGCATCGGCAACGTCACCGGTGACGACAACGGCATCGGCTGCGGGAACCAGGGCCTTCACATGGGCCACGGCCCGTTCCAGCGCCTGGGTGGTTTCGGCCCTTCCATAAGCCGTTCCGCTGGCAGTGACATGAAAATCCGAGAGCTGGGCGATCAGCATGCCCTGCCACCTCCCAGAGAGCGCAGTCCTTCGGGCGCAACATTGAACGACACAGAATCACCAATGCTGAACGCCTGGTCACCCGGAGCGTCCAGGATGCAGCGTGCGCCCCCTTCCAGAAGCACCCTGAGCCGGGTCTTCTGCCCCAGGAAACTGGCCGATATCACTGCACCGGTCAACAACGCCGCCTCCTGGCTGACGATGCTGATGGCCTCGGGTCTGAAGAACAGTTCCACCTCCGAGCGCCCTGTGCCGCAGACGCCTTCCAGGGCCGACAAGGCCAATTCGCGCCCACCAGGGAACTGCAGCCGATCCGCAAGCACGGGACAGATCAGGGTGTTCACCGTGCCGATGAAGTCCGCCACGAAGCGATTGGCAGGGTTGAAATAGATGTCGCGAGGCGAACCGGCCTGGACCACCTCGCCATGGTCCATGACCACGACGACATCGCCCAGGGCCATGGCCTCGCCCTGATCATGGGTCACATAGACCGTCGTGATCCCCAGGCGCTTGAGCAGCAGATCGATCTCGCCGCGCAGGGAATCACGCAGCTTGGCGTCCAGGGCCGTCAGGGGCTCGTCCAGCAACAACACCCGAGGGCGCACGGCAATGGCACGGGCCAGGGCCACACGCTGGCGTTGACCGCCGGACAGTTGGTCCACCTTGCGGTCGGCCAGATGCTCGATCTGCATCATGGCCAGCATCTCCTTGACGCGGGCACCGCGTTTGGACACGTCGTCGCCACGCACACGCAGGCCATACTCGATATTGCGGGACACGGTCAGATTCGGAAACAGGGCGTAGCTCTGGAAGACCATGCCCACGTTGCGTTTTTCAATGGGCACATCGGTCACGTCGTCGTCTCCGAACAGGACGCGCCCGCCCGCATCCGGAGATTCCAGCCCGGCGATGATGCGCAAGGTCGTGGTCTTGCCGCAGCCCGAGGGTCCCAACAGGACCACGGTCTGACCTGCGGTGATGGTCATGTCAAAAGGCTTCAGGGCCAATGTCCCGTCAGGAAACGTCTTGCCACAGGACTGCAGGACCACGGGCACGCCCCGGCTTTCCCGCTGAATGTCGGCAGTGATCATGGGTGGTACCTCCATCAGGTCGGACAGCGCCAAATCAGCGGTCGCGACCTTGGCAACACTCCTGGAGCCTACCCATTGCATGGCCGTCAGGAGTGGAATGATCAGAACAAAAAAGTACAACGTATACGCCGAGCCAATCTCCAGGCGCATGGATGCGTAGCTGTCGGCCAGGCCCACGGGCAGGGTCTTGGTCAGCGGGGTATGCAGCATCCAGGTCAGGTTGAACTCACCGATGGACAGGGTGAAAACCATCAGCGCCCCGGACACGATGCCCGGCATGCAGTTGGGCACAATCACGTTCATGAACCGCCGCCCGAAGCCGGCACCCAAGCTGGCCGCACCTTCCTCCAAGGCATCCAGGTCGATCATGGCCATCACGGCGGCCACGGATCGAACCATGAACGGCAGGCAGAACACCACGTGCCCCACCAGGATAAAGCCCCAGCTCATGCGGAAATCCCTGAAACTGCCATAGCTGAGCAGCAACCCCAGGGCGATAGCCAGACCGGGGATGGCCAGCGGCAGCACCAGCAGCTCTTCCAGCAGCTTGGTCCAACGGCTTTTCATGCGCACCATGAAATAGGCGGCGGGCACCCCGACCACCAGACACACGGCCAGGCAGGCCAGGCCGATGTACAGGCTGCGAAAGATGGTGTCGCTATACAGCCGCCAGACTTCGCCCACCCAACGCAGGGTCAGGCCGCTGGAGACGCCCTGAAAGGCATTGACCGTCACTCCGGCCAACACGGACTGACAGACCGGCACGATAAGAAAGGCGCAACAGATCAGGGTCAGGCCCAGCTGTACGCCGAATAACGCTCCATGCTTCTTCATCCTGCCGCTCCGATGCTTTCCTCACGTGCGATGATGCGTGCACTGAACAGGGCGGCCCAGGTAATCACACCCAGGATCACGGACAGGCACGAAGCCATGGCGATATTGGCCGACAAGGTGAACTCCGTGTAAATGGTGATGGGCAAGACATCGATGTCCGTGGCCAGGGTAAAGGCCGTCCCGAAGGCTCCCATGGACGTGGCAAAGCAGATGGCCCCGGAGGAGATGAAGGCCGGGACCAGGGAGGGGATGATCACATCGAACACCACCCGCCAGGGCGAGGCCCCCAGCGACCTGGCTGCTTCCTCCAACTCGCGGTCAATCTTCTCGGCAGCGGCCATGATGGTGACCATCACACGCGGAATGGAAAAATAGAGATAGCCCAGGAACAGGCCGGACATGGAATAGGCCAGCACGACCTTGTCGCCGCTCATAGCCTTGGTCAGCTGGCCCAGCAGCCCCTGGCGTCCGGCCCAAAGGATGACCATAAAGCCCACCACAACGCCGGGGAAAGCCAAGGGGAAGGTCAACATGGCCACCAGCAACCGCCTGCCGGGGAACTCGTTGCGCGCCAGAAACACGCCGACAACTCCGGACAGAGCCAGGGCCACAGCCGTGACCCCCACGGACACGCCCAAGGTGTAGCCCAGGCTGCGCAGATACTGCGGGTTGGTCAGGGCCTCGACATACAGCCCCAGCCCGCCGCCTTTCCCCGTTTCAAGCACCAGCCGGGTCATGGGCAGCAAAAAAAACGCCACGAGCACGGCCCCTAGGGGCACAGCCATGAGTGTGGCTTGTTTGCGAATCTTGAGTGACATCTTGGATTCCTTTGCAGGAGCGGGGTCGAAACCCCGCTCCACATGGAGGATTGGGAGGGGCTAACGCACCTCGGCGCGATAGCGATCACGGAAGTTGTCCTGTACCAAGGCCATCTTGGCGTAATCGATGGGCTGAGCGCGGGCATAGTCGGACTCAGGCAGGAACTTGGCAGCCACGTCCTTGCTCATGGCCGAGGCGCGCACGGGCTTCAGGTAGGCATTGGCCCACACGGCCTGGCCCTTGTCGCTCATGACGAAGTCCAGGATCTTCTTGGCAAGTTCCGGACGCGTGTCGTTCTTCACCAGACTCATGACGTAGGGCACGATGATGGTGCCTTCGGCCGGGATGACGAACTCGACGTTGGCCTGGTCCTTGTACTTGGCCCGGTAGGCATTGAAGTCATAGTCGAACAGGATCGGGATCTCACCGGAAAGCACGCGGGCATAAGAGGTCTGCTTGGGCACGATGGGCTCGTTCTTTTGCAGCTTCTTCATGAACTCGATGGCCGGACCGAAGTCGTCCAGGCTGCCGCCCATGGCCAGGTTCACCGCAGTGGCGGAGGCATAGCCCACAAAGGCGGATGTGGGATCGAGATAGCCGACCATGCCCTTGTAGCGCGGGTCGAGCAGGTCATTCCAGGAACGGGGCACCGGGTTGCCCTCCAGGGCATCCTTGTTCACAAAAAAGCCGATGGTTCCGGAATGGATGGTGAACCAGTAGCCCTCGGCATCTTTCAGCCCGGCGGGGATTTCGTCCCAATGCGCGGGTTTGTAGGGGGCGACCACGCCTGCTTCTTTGGCCTTGATGCCAAAGGACACGCCGTAGTAGGCCACATCGGCCACGGGGTTGTCCTTCTCGGCGATCAGCTGGGACAGGGTCTGCCCGGAATTCTTGTTGTCGTGGGGCAGGACGATGCCCAACTCCTGCTCAATGGTCTTCAACTGGGTGGCCCAGTCGGCCCATTCCGGGGGACAGTTGTAACAGATGGCATCTTCCGAGGCACTGGCCATCCCAGTGCTGAAGAGGCCGAGCATGGCCAGGGCAAGGATCAGAGCAACACGTTTCATTTCAATCTCCTTAGGTGGCGGGTCTGGAAACAACAGAGAGCCTCCCCCCGCATCGGGCCCCACTCAAGCCCGGTGCAGGGAAGCGGTGGACTCTCTAACAACCAGCTCATGATTGAGAATCACATGCCGGGGAACGCTCTGCTCTCCCCGGCCCAGGGCATCCAAAACCATCTGCACGGCGCGCCGGCCCATCTCGTAGACGGGCTGGCGAATGGTGGTCAGCCGGGGGGCGACGTAGGACGACATCAGCACGTCGTCAAAACCCACAACGGACACGTCGCGGGGCACGGACAACCCCAGGGACCGCAATTCACCCATGGCCCCGATGGCCATCAAATCGTTGGAAGCAAAGATCGCGGTGGGTGGGTTGGCGGTCTGCATCAGGCGTAGCACACCCTCGCGACAATACTCCAGACCGTAGGGAATCTGGACCACCAGTTGGGGGTCCAAGGTCAAACCACGAGTGGAGAGACAACGACAATACCCGTCGTAGCGATGGCGACTGCGATCCGAGGTGGCGAAAGACCCGGCCAGCATGGCGATACGCTCATGCCCCAGGTCGGCCAGATGCGTGGTGGCATCAAACCCGCCACGCTCGTTGTCGATGCCCACGCTGGACACCGGCCCCTCGGACAGGGTGCTGAACAGGAACACCGCCGGGGTCCCCGCGTCGGCAAGCTCTCTGGCGATGGGTCCGTGCGGGTCCGAGACCGTGAGCACCAAACCATCCACCTGCCGTTCCAGCAGATGCCGCACCAGCCTGCTCTCGGCGGCGGAATCATAATCCGCGTTGACCATCAGCACCTGATAGCCGTGCCGGGTGGCCTCGTCCTGCAATCCCCGCGTGGAGTCCGCAAACACGGTATTGGTGATGGTGGGAATCACCAGCCCGATGGTCTGTGTCCGTTGTGTGGAGAACACCTTGGCCACGAAGTTGAAACGATAGTTGCATTCCTGAATGGCCAAACGAATGCGTTCGCGCGTCTCGGCCCGGACCTTCTCCGGGCTGTTGATGAAGCGCGAGACACTGGCCACGGATACACCTGCAATTTTTGCTACGTCTCTGATTGTCGCCATAATATGTAACCGTTTACATCGAAGTTAGGAAAAAATAAAGAGGGGGAGACAATTAATGCTCATTCTTTTATCTCCTGACCTTGTTGTAACCGATTCCATCCGCGCATGAATGTCGAACCTGTGCCAAATTCATCACTATTTCGCTCTCGTTCGTTCTCGCTGTCAATAAGCCCATGCTCTTTTGTTCTCCCCCCCGGGGCCATATCATCCTTCCGCGGCATCCCTTGCCAGATCCCGATGACGGAAAAAAAGGAAGCGGCATGAACCGCTTCCCAGATAATGACACAAGAGACCGGGCAAGCCTGGTCAGACAAAGCCGATGTCGTCGGACTCCACGGCGTCACCCTGGACCTCGGCGATGTCCACCAACTGCACGGCGTCGCCGCCATCGCCATCGGCGTCGTAGAAAAGATGCCCGCTCACGTCGTCGTAAACAAACATGGCATCCGTGTGTGCAAACCCGCCATTGGTGCCATCGTAATTGCTGACCGTGGCGAACCCCGAGCCATTATCGAAGACCGACGAGGCAAATCGCAACACATCGTCCGCATGGCTGAAATCCGTAATGGTGTCCCCACCGTAATCGATACCGTAATATCGGAACTGGTCGGCCCCGGCGCCACCGGTCAGCACATCCGCTCCCAGTCCACCGCGCAAAACGTCGTTGCCGTCCCCGCCGAGCAGCACATCGTTGCCTTCGTAGCCCAGCAAGTAGTCGTTGCCGCCCAATCCCTCGATATGGTCATCGCCCGCCATGCCGTAGATGGTGTTGGCCCCGCCTTCCCCGATGAGGTTGTCGGCATGGTAGGAACCGTACAGATGCTCGATACTGATCAGGGTGTCGCCCTCAGCATCCCCGCCCGAGGCGGTTCCGGCTTCAAGATTGATGTTCACGCCCGAGGCCGAGGTCTGGAAGTAAGCCATGTCCCAACCGTCTCCACCGTCAAGGTAGTCGGCCCCGGCATCGCCCCGCAGGGCATCGTTGCCTCCGCCTGCCGTGAGCACGTCATCCCCCGCCCCGCCGTACAAAGCATTGTATTGATCCGTGCCCGTCAGAATGTCATCGTAGTTCGAACCCTGTACACTCTCGATACTGCTAATGGCGTCGCCTTCGGCATGGCCCCCGGACACCGTCTGAGTCGTCAGATTCACAACGACCGCAGCATCGGATGTGTTGTAATAGATGAAATCCGTCCCATCGCCGCCGTCGATGACGTCCATGCCCGCACCGCCGCGCATGTAATCATTGCCTTCCCCACCGCGCAGGGTGTCGTCGCCGTCGCCAGCGTACATGGAGTCATTGCCTGCTCCGCCCACAAGGCTGTCGTCACCGGCATAGGCATAGAAATAGTTGGCCCCGTCGTCTCCCAGCAGGATGTCGTCATGATTGGTGGCGTAGAGACGCTCGATGCCGATGATGGTGTCACCTTCGGCCTCGCCACCAGAGACGGTCTGGGTGACAAGATTTGCGATGATGCCTGCCGTAGAAGTCAAGTATGTAGCGGTGTCCGTGCCCTCGCCGCCGTCGATGCGGTCGGCCCCGGCACCGCCATACAGATAGTCGTTGCCCGCACCACCAATCAGGACATCGTTGCCTTCATATCCATAAAGAGTGTTGTTGCCGTCTGTGCCCACCAGCTGATCGTCGTAGTTGGAGCCGTAGACGCACTCGAACCCGCTGATGATATCCCCTTCGGCGTCACCGCCCGAGACCGCATTGGTCGTCAGGTTCACGGATACGCCAGCGCTGGAGGTATTGTAATAGAGATAATCCGTGCCCTCGCCGCCCTCGATGATATCGGCCCCGGCTCCACCGCGCAGCTGGTCGTTGCCGCTACCGCCGCTGAGGGTGTCGTCGCCACCGCCGGCATAGAGGGAATCGTTGCCCTCGCCACCCACCAGCGAGTCCTGCCCGGCCCCGGCGCTGACATAGTCATTCCCGCCCCCGGCCTGCACGGTGTTGTCGCCCTCGTAGACGTAGAAACGATTGTTGTCGTCCGTGCCGATGAGGGTATCGTCATAGTTGGTGGCATAGACGCTCTCGATGCCCGAGATGGTGTCGCCCTCGGCCCCCGGCCCCGAGATCGTCTAGGCCGTGAGATCGACGCGGATGCCCGCGGTGGCGCTGTTATAGGCAATGGTGTCATAGCCCTGGCCGCCGGACAGGAAATCCGCCCCGGCCCCGCCATACAGGTAATCGTTGCCGTCGCCACCCAGCAGGGTGTCATCGCCATCGCCACCATACAGGGAATCGTTACCCAGTCCGCCCACCAGGCTGTCGTCACCGGCATAGGCAGTGAAATAGTTAGCCCCGTCGTCTCCCAGCAGGATGTCATTATAATTGGTGGCATAGACGCGTTCGATGCCCGAGATAGTGTCACCCTCAGCGTCGCCCCCGGAGACCACATTGGTTTGCAGATTGACCGAGATTCCGGCCTCGGAGGTCTGATAGTAGGCGCTGTCGATCCCGTCGCCACCGTCGATGCGGTCCGCCCCTGCTCCGCCGCGCAGATAATCGTTGCCCGTGCCGCCGATCAGTGTGTCGTCTCCGCCTTCGGCATAGATGGTGTCGTTGCCGTCCCCGCCCTGCAACACATCCTGCCCGCCCCCGGCGGTAATGTAGTCATTGCCCGCTCCCGCCGACACTGTGTTGTCGCCTTCGTAAGCATAGAAACGGTTGTTGTCGTCGGTGCCGATGAGGGTG
>Ga0180007_10000811_pt1 | contig 47633 bp, 45 predicted proteins | sample MM_PC_MetaG_FD_121122 | JGI IMG/M metagenome (GOLD analysis project Ga0180007, IMG submission 121122) | Groundwater microbial communities from the Aspo Hard Rock Laboratory (HRL) deep subsurface site, Sweden - MM_PC_MetaG | ecosystem: Environmental > Aquatic > Deep subsurface > Groundwater... | reverse complement strand
CTTTAATCAATGAAACAGCATTTTTAAAATCCTGTCCGTGATTAGCTGATACCTCCGCCACAATAAAAACCTTTCGCATACTTTTAAAGCATACCATCTTTACTCCTTATCTAGTCAAACTAACTCAACAAATATTTCCCCTATAGTCCTGATCGCTACGCCCTGCCTAAATTTTGGCATATATTCAACACCTCTGCCTTCTTTAAAATCCAGCCACCATCTAACATCCTGAAACCCGAAAAAATGCCTCAAATATACAGTGCTTGATAATCTTGGATTAATTTCAAAAGGGACATATCCCGATTGCGTTTTTCTACATTGAATATTTAACGACCCTTCCAAAGAAACGGCTTTAGCAATATTCTCCGCTAAAAGCTTAATCCTTTCATCATCTGATAATCGCGCGACTTTCGTTAAACTTCCGTAGCCTAAAATCCTTTTAAAAGCGACCGTATAATAATCTTTACCAGTAGAAAAAACAGCCGCAGTATATTCATCATCGTCGGAACCGATTATCTCCTGAATAACACCATCGCGCATTTTTCTTCCGAAAAAATTTAGGTCTTCTCGATTATTGATAAAAACGAATCCTTTACCGCCACACCCTTTCCTCGGTTTTAAAATAAAAGGAAACGATAACTCATCTTTATAATCATCGACCAGATAAGTTTTAGGGTATGGCAAGTTATTTTTCTTAAGAAAATTTATCGTCTCATATTTATCTAAAAAAGTTTCAACGATTTCCTGTTTGTTAATAAAGATATTTGCGCGCTCATTAAAAAACCCACGCTGGTTATTAAAAAATTCTATTTCCCATTCGGTCACGGGAAAGACATGCGTCACCTTATCTTCCTTTAATATTCTTTCAATAAAACTAATATACTCTGAATCATCTTTCACTTGCGGAGCAATATAAAATCTATCTACTAATTTTCTTCCCGCGGCAAAAGAATCAATATCACATCCTACCAAATTAAAACTACCATCAATATCCTTCAAACATTTAATCACACTTTGACCGATATCTCCGCCAACCCCCGTTATTAATATTCTCTTATTCATAATTGGCCTTTTATCTTTTTAAAACTCTTACCAAATATGGCTCGTCTTTATCATATTTCATTATATCTTTTATTAATAGTTTCGGATTATATTGAACCCGTTTAATTTCAACCTTCCTATTTTTAAGATCAACTGTTGCGTAACTAGGCTGATGTAAATCCCTCGGCTGACCGCAGGAACCCGGGTTTATTACCCGAACATGATTTATCGAACTGTCCATAGCATAATGCGTATGCCCAAGAAAAATAAACTCATACGGCAAATCCTTAAACCGTACCAGCGAATCCGTAGGATAAATATATTCATCCCGATAATCCCAAGGACTGCCATGAAAAACAGCTAATTTAAACTCCTCGATACTATATTTCTGAGGCAAATTTTTTAGAAAATTAAGATTATCGGGTTTAATATTCTCGTTTAACCTCTTAAATGAACCCAACGACTCCTGGGCAGCACCGTTTCTCATTATATCTTCTCCGCATAAAAACGCAGCATCATGATTACCGGACACACAGATAAGGTTAGTCAATGATTTCAAAACATCAATAACTTCATTTTGGTGATAATAATATCCGCAAATGTCTCCCATAAAACAATAAAGATCGCAAGATTCATGCTGAAGCTCTTTCCAAACTTTTTCAAACGCATAGATATTTCCGTGGATATCGGAAAAAAGTCCTATTTTCATATTTTTATCTATATTTATTCTTCTCCCAGCGCGTCACAAAAATATGAACACCTCGGACTATTCCAATTTTCGCAAAAGCTTCGAACAACTTATCTTTAAGACCGTACGCGTTAACTTTACTAAAACACTCTTCAAAATGAATTCTTTTGAGATGAGCTTTTCTGCCGAACTCCGGATATAAAATATAATCTTCTCCCATTAAAGGAAAAATTTCCATGGGAAAATCACCGGTAAGATATTTTATTTTAAAACCGTTATTCAATAACAATCTTTTCATCGTTTTAATTGACCAATAATTAAGATGCTCGGCATGAGCAGTCCAATAATAATGCTTTTGATAATTTTCTTTAAGGAGGGTTTTCATTAACATATCCTGCAAGATACTGAAATCATTAGGTACAATAACTAAAAGAATCCCCTGGGGCAATAATAAATTATCTCTGACTATCTCAATTACTTTTAAAGGTTCCCGAAGATGCTCCAGCACATTATTAAGCGTAACTACCGAGCATTTATTAAATCCTAATCCCAATAATTTGTTTATATTGCCCTGTTTAATATTAAGGCTATTTTTATCTTTTATTGCTTCACAAGCCGACTGGGAAAGCTCTAAACCTTGTGTTTCCCAGTCATTTTTTTTCATGAATCTCAAAAAATCTCCATATCCAACGCCGATATCTAATATTGTCTTAGGCAAATCCGAAGGTAACAGCCTTGTCAAATGCCTTAACCGATCATAATACTGCATCATATAGAAGCCGTCGGAATCATTGAGTTTATCCGTCATTGCGCGATTTTGTCCAAGATTCTCGTAATACCTTGTTTCATAATAATTATTTAATTCTTCCTCGGTCGGCATAGGATAAACATGCCAATAACCGCACTTTTTACAGTTTATAATCGTATGATTATTTTTCTTTACTATCTCTTTATAAGGATGTTTGTTTTGCATCTTTCAAAATATCCTTTACCGCATCTTTAAAGGAACGGCCTTTCGGCAGATTCATCGAATGTTCCACTATCTGATCCTGCCCGGTTTTACCTTCACAATATCGCGGTTTACTGCCGGGAATAATAATATTACAAATAGTCTGAACCATGTCGGCAATAGTATTAACTGATCCCCCCGCCACGAGGTTAGTACCTTCCATTTCATGATCAATACAGAATTTAATTATCTCCGCTAAATCTTTTACATATATATAATTTCGTTTCATTTCACCACGGCCATATTGAACCGGAACCACATTCGCTAATGCGCCATCAATCGCCTTATTAATCTCTAAATGAGTAGAGCCCTCTCTGCCAAAAATACCGGAAATCCTTAATATTCCATGTCTTACTCCGGACATTTTTATTATTTCCTCGGCTAACCATTTACTGCACCCGTATCCTGTATCGGAATTGGGTTTACTTTTAGATGTAATATGTAACTCTTTTACTCCACAAACTGTTATTGAAGACGCAAAAACAAAATAAGCATTTATCCCTTTTGCCCAATCTATTAATTTTGCGGTTGCCATAACATTGGGACGAAAAAGAATCTGACTGGCGTCATTATCCCATACTACTTTCGCTCCTAAATGAACTATAGCGTCTACTCGCGGCAAAGATTGAATTGTTAAATCAAAACTGGGATCCTCAAAATCCATGATGATCTCTTTTTCAAACCCTCTACTCCTGCGTACCGCCGAAATTAATTCCCAATTTGTATTAGTCAAACTGGTGATTAATTGCTTACCTACAAAACCATTTGCTCCGGTAATTAATACTTTTTTTCTCGAAGAATCTTTTTCCATTAGAACTACTTTTTTACAAGCACCAAATTTACTCAATCTTCCGGACAGAATCCGCTGTTCCGGAGTATATCAAAAATCCTCTAACGCCACGCTGATACCCTTCACCCTTAAGATTAAAGCGTTTACGGCGCTCCCTTATCAATGATTACGCCTTTTCACTCAAAAGGTATTTTGAAATTCTACCTGTTCCTTTACCATCAACACATTCCCGGCCACAACGACACATCGCCATCCTATTTTCATATTTCATTTCATTAATAAAATCTTTTACTTTATACAAACTATTTTTATCGTAAACCCATCCCGCATATTTCAAGAATTCCTGATTCACAAAGCTTTTAAGATTATCCCTTTGATTATCCGCGAAACAGAAAGCGATTGTAGGCAAACCTATTCTCGCCAACTCATATAAAGTCTGCCCGCCGCCGGAAATAGCGATATCGCATTTCAGCATCAAACTTTTCATTTCACCAGCGGAAAGATTTGAATACCAATGAATCGGCGCGGAAGAATCTCCTTTTACCGGCAAAAAAGAAAATGTTTTCCTTCCCGCCAAAACAACATGATAGTTAAAATCAGTAAATTCCCTGGATAGAAACATTAAAGTTTTTTTTATAAACCTTATCTGCGTTATTCCGCCAAACGTTATCAATACATCTTTTATTTCTTTTCTTATCTTTTTCTTAGGGACACTCCAAAACTCTTTGCGCAAAATTATATAATCTTTTCCGGTTAAATATAAAACCTTGGAATAAGATGACCGTCGGAGATAACGCCGATAACTGATTTTATCACCATAAATAGAAGGATTAATCACCGCATCAACATAATATTCTATCCGGTTATAATCATCGATAGCCACAAAATACTTCCGTGGTCTTTTTTTCTGTCCAAAACTAAACCGATAAAGACTATAATAAACCGCTACCGGAGCAAGATAAGAATCAATAATTACTAAATCGGCGCCCATCGCTAAAACTAACGCTTCCTTTCTCTTTTTTATCCAATTTAACATTATCGGATTTACTTTATGATCGCTCAAGAATCTTTGAGCGGCTTTATCCCCATTAACAATAACCCCAATTTCTCTTTTACTTTTAGCTTTAACCGCCGCTATACCTTGAGAAAGAGCGACACATCTATTCAAATGGCCAAACCCATTTTTTAACCCTCCTTCTGTAAAAATCAATATTCTCTTTTTCACTAAACTCCCTATATCAAAAATCACACGTATGACTATTAACCAATTTCCTTAGGCTTCAAACTGAAAGTTGATAAAATGCCCCCTCGGATAGACTCTAACGTCTCCTATAAATCGAAACCCTGAAAGATACATCTTTACGGCGTGAACATCTAAAAAAGACCTAAAGTCTAAACAATTTTAAATATAAATATTAGTTTTGCCGACAAACCTAATATGGGTTAACGCCCACATCTAACTCTGAGCGAACACCTTTATATTTGGTATTTTCTCCCACCTTCGGAAAACCTTCTATCGTCAATTTCATAGATAGAAAACAGATGTTGCCACCTTCACGTATTTGCGTTTCATTCAAAACTCATCCGAAATACAGCCCTAAATAAACCCAACCTCCCTTTCCTGCGATTGCCGCAAATAGTATTCCGCCAATTCATAATCTTTTTTTTCATCTATCTCTATGGCGTATTTTTCATCATGAATAACCACGCGAACCTTCTCACCAAAAAAAGCGTGGACAGATTTTTTTCCTTCGGTTTCCATTAAAATTTCTTTTTTCACCGCTGCCACAGCTCCATCAAATAAATAAAGCTTGGGTAAATCTTGTTTTCGATATAAATTCGTCGCCACCATAAAAGGCTTAATCATTCCGGTTTCCGAATCAATTACTTTCATCCATTCCGGCCTTTGATCAATAAGATACGCAGTCGCAACCGCTGTGCCATCTTCATGATTAATTAGTTCGCGGATAACGCTATCTATTTCTCCATCTTTTCGAACCGGAACATTTGCTTGCAATAAAACGACTATATCCGTAATATAATTCTCTTCTTTTTCCAAATGCCTGACTACATGACGAAGAGCATCCTCAATCGGAGAATGATCTAACGCTAAATCCGGAGGCCTAATAATAATTTCTGCCCCATATTTCTCCCCAGCCGCGCTTATATTACTATCATCGGTTGAAACAATAACCCTATCACACAATTCACTTGTCAAAGCCGCTTCAATCGTATAAGCTATTAACGGCTTATCTAAAAGGCTCATGAGATTTTTATCTAATACCCGTTTACTGCCGCCTCTGGCTGGTATAACACACACTATATTCATATCTATCTACTCTCCGGATGTCTTACTTTATTCCAAGCATTCAGTTCTTTGATCGTTTTTTCCTGAACGCGCGAAAACTCATGATCAGAAAAATCGGTTAAATTAACTCTCACTTTTTCTCCTTGCTCACCAAGATTAAGCAAATACTCTTCTTCATCTTTGATTTTACCCTGGGCTAATGCCAGCGTGTACAATTCTGTTCCGGGATAAGGAGTAGCGAAAAAGATGACTTCGGGAATCAGTTCCAGCTCTTTACAAAAATCAACTGTCTCCTGTATCGTTTCATAATTTTCTCCCGGCAACCCAATCATAAAAGAACAATCAGCCCATCCCAAATATTTCTTAGTCAGCTTTACCGCTTCTTTCGCTTCCGCTACGGTCACATTCTTCTTCATCGTGTCCAGCATTTTTTGACTGCCAGACTCAATTCCATACCCAATCAAAACACACCCTGAATCCGCCATCACCGAGATTAAATCTTCTGTCATTAAATTCACCCTTCCCGCGCATCCCCATGTTACATTTCTGTCAAATTCTTCCTTAACTAATTCGCAAAAATCATAAACAAACTCCCTATTTAAGCAAAATTCATCATCAACAAAATGAAAATAATTAACTTTATAGTCTTTATGCAAAAATATCATCTCCTTTATAATGTTTTGCGGAGACCGGTGTCGATACTTTTGACCCATAAAATCATGATAACAATAAATACACTGATAAGGACAGCCCCGTGTTCCGCTTAAATTCATCGATAACACAGCATTATGGTCACTGGTCCCATCAATCCATTTATTCCGATTAGGCGCGCCAACCGGATTATTAAGATAAATATTCATAGGGAATAAATCCCATGCCGGAAAAGGCATATCATCTAAATTGTCTATCGATCTTCTGGCTCTATTAGCATGAACCTGTCCTTTATCGTCCTTAAACCATATTCCGTCAATATCAAATAGGTTTTTGCCCTTATCCAACGCATCAACCAGCTCAACTACCGTGTTTTCTCCTTCTCCTAAACAAACAATATCGGCTGCTGTTTTTCCAAGAATGATATTCGGAACTGATGAACCAACGCTGCCGCCGACGGCTACTTTTTTCTCCGGATGATATCTTTTCAATATCCCAATTAACCACTTCACATATTTATAAACGGTAACAATACCTCCAATCCCAACAATATCAAACTGCGCGTGTTTAATTTTATTGGTAACTTCCTCTGTATTCCACCGGTAAGCATTGATATCCAGCATCTCTACTTCATGCCCGGAATTCCTTAATACCGCGGCAATATACCCCAACCCTAAAGGAACCACATTTGGCTTTGCCCATTCCCTGATTGGTGGATTTATTAAAAGTATTTTCATTCTATATTCCCCTCACTTGTAGATGTAGATATAAACCTCCGCACATTATTACTGCGAAATGTCCTAAAGAAAAATTCCGATTGTAAATAAAACGGCTTACACGAATATTCCCGAATAAAATTACTGTACTGGCTTAAAGACCGGACATTAAACTTATATTTAACCGGAATAGGCAAAATGAACTGAGAAAGCGTTCCTAAATAACTCTGATTACGCCACGCTATTAAATCATAGGGGCTATAAACAACAACTTCCTCTTGAGGCATTTCCCAAAATGGTATGATAATATTCTTGATTAATGCTTTAGCAAACCGCATTTCTTCCAAAAATTCTGTCCGGTTCCCTTTCCCATTACGGTCAAACACCCTAATCGAAGCTTTAATAACCTCCTCAATCATTTTTTCTTGATTCAATGAATAAATCATATCGCCCTTTATGATTTTAGACAGGCTAAATGGACTCATGAAACCAATATACTGTCCCCCGCCGTTATCGGCGGAAAACTGCCGGCTAAAAACATCCCTCACTTCTTCTTTCGTCTTAAAAAGATTGTCCTCCAGACATTTTTTAAGCCTTCCTGTCTGCTGAGAAAAAAAAGGATACTCCTGAGGTTGATCAAGAAATTCTGAAATAACATCCGCAATTTTCACCCCTTGATTATCCCATATATAAACCATTTCCTTAAAATACCCCCAAAACATAAAAAGATGATAAATCATTATAAATAATTTCATTCTTAAGTATTCCGAAAAACTGAACCGGTTACTTTCTACTCCCCACGCGTCTATTTCAACACTTTCAAAATTCCCCGATTTAGTGTATCCTCGCTCAGCGACACTATATAAAACTTTATACCCGTATTTATTAATTTCTTCGGGATGATTTATCTTCGTCTCTTTAAGCATCATCAAAGTTCCAATGCCAATGCTATCCAGCCTCAAATCAACAAATTGATTTATCACATTCATGAACGACTCGCTAGTTTCTCCCGGTAAACCAAAAATTATCTCGGTTGTAACATTAAGATTATTTTTATGCGCCCAATTAACGACATCGCGAAACTGCTTTAAACTTATGTTCTGCCGGCCAATATTTTTCAACACTTCTTCCGTCAATGTCTGACAGCTGATATTTACCGGAATCAAATCTCTTAATAACAGAATTATCTCTTTTATATTGTCATTAACATTCTTATTGGTATACACGCGCAAAGCGCTGGGATAACCGGTTTTCGCCCGTTTATCCGCGATAAATTTAGCGATTTCTCTATCTCTAGGCAAAATACCAAAATTCTCATCCGTAAACCGAATTGTCTTACTCTCCGCGTTTGCTTCTAAATAGTTGATCTCTTCTTTCACCCTTTCCACATCAAAAGTTCGTATCTTATTCCATGAATCTTTCGCGGCAACGCAGAAAGAACAATGGAACGGACATCCTCTAACTGTCTGCAATATCGGCATTAATTCTCCCTTTAAAAACTGATCAAGGTATCCTTTTAGATACGGGGAAGGGAAAATATTAACATCCTCCGCTAATGGCACAGGATTACCCATAACTAATGAATCTCCGGATTCAGATAAATAGCACACTCCGTCAATCGCGTTTTTAAAAACCGCCTCTTTGCCGCCGGCAATAAAAACTTTAAGCAAATTTACAAAAGGTATTTCTCCTTCATTAGAAATCATCATGTCAATGCAAGAAAAATCTTTAAGGTCCCGTAAACAATCGTCTCTTTTTTCGGGAACATTTGCTCCGCCGACAACAGTTATCACATTTGGGAATTTAGATTTTATATACGTCAATGCGTTCGTCGTAAGCATCAAACTCCATCCATACCAGGAACAGCCAAGGATATCCGGTTGTTTAATTTTAATCGCCTCATAAAGCGATTCAAAAGTTTTAAATAACTGGATATCGATCTTTTCTCCAGCCAATTGCGACATCGCGTAGGCTTTTATATACCCTATCTCTAAAGGAACCGTTGCTGGACTATAACCGAATTTAGTATTTACTATACTGGCTAAATATACTATTGTCGTTTTCATATTTTTATCTTTTCATTACGCTGCCGCTTTATTCATAAATTGCTACCCTAAAATTATTATTCTTTCCCCATCAAATTATCTTTTTTATAATTTTAACCTTTTTAGCCTCTTTTGTCACACCGCTCTTTTAAAAAACTATCCGTTAAGCCCAAAAAATAATCCAGATGCTCCTTTTCTAAATCCTGATGTACTCCTATATGGAGTCCGTTGTTACCGATATATTCTGCGTTAGGAAATTGTCCTAATCGATACCCTAAAAAACTAAACCCAGGCGCTTGGGTAGGCATCGACAAAAAGAGACTACGGCTATCCACCCCATTACTTTCCAGATATTTAACAAACTCATTCCGGGTAAATGTCACACCCTCCTCCAATATAATGGGAAACGCGTGCGGTCCAATTTCCTCATAATTTTCTATTTTAATCGTCTTAAAATACGGGCTGAACTTTTGAAATTTTTCATGAAGGTAAAAAAAGTTAAACCGCCTTTTCTCAAGTATTTGATCATAAAGTTTAAGATTCCCTAAGCCGATAGCGGCTTCCATCTCATTCATCTTGCTGGAATACCCTACACGCTCAAAGAAAAACCTTATATCTGTTCCATGCTTAAATCTTAAGGAACACGCTTGATCGGAAGTATTAATCACACACTCTTTACACTTACAAGCGCGGCCATGACTACGCAGAGAACGTAAAATTTCTGCGAATTCCAGATTAGCCGTGACAACGATCCCTCCTTCACCGGTAGTAACAATGTGCGCGATATAAAGACTAAACGCGCCCATATCTCCAATTATTCCTACTTCTTTTCCTTTATATTTTGCCCCATGAGCTTCGGCGGCATCCTCAATTACATAAATTCCATGTTGTTTAGCAACTTTTTTAATTTTATCCATCTCCGCGGGTTTACCCATCAGATGAACCGGCATTATTGCCCGGGTTTTAGCGGTAATTACTTCCTCGATTTTATCGGGATCGATATTTAAAGTATCTCTCTGAACATCAACAAAAACTGGTTTAAACCCGGCGTGTAAAACCGCATTTCCGGTAGCGACAAATGATAAAGCGGGAATAATTACTTCATCGCCGCGATTAGCGCCAAAATCATAAAGGACAGCTAAAGCTAAAATGTCCGCGTCTGTTCCGCTAGATAAAGCGACTGCTTCTTTTGCCCCCAGAAGCTGGGCAAATTTTGTTTCAAATTTTTTTACATATTTTCCGCTGGAAATACGCGCGGAATCGAGAATCTTTTTGATTAAATCTTTGGATTCCTGCGTAACCGAAATTGTGCCGAAGGGAACTTTCATTTAACTTTTTAACCTCCTTTTAGCAGATTCGTATCTTTGAGGCGTACCAATATCAATAAACTCCTCATCAATAATATATCCATAAAATTTTCCGCCCGCTAATCCGGGGAAAAAATCATACTCTAAAGAAAACTTATTTTTTATCATATAAGAAAAAACTTCTTGACCGAAAAAATAAACCCCCGCATTCACATAACCGCTTTTTTGACCAATATGACCAATAGTTTTTTCACTAAAACAAGACACTTTCCCTTCCGCATCCAAAAAAACAATACCGGCATCATCTTGTTCTTTTGCTCGAGTTAAAGCAATAGAAATTAATGCTTGCTGCCGAAAATGAAACCCAGCGAATCCCTTAAAATCTATGCCGCAGAAAGAATCGCCGTTCAGGACTAAAAAAGAATCGCTTTCAATGAATGACCGCGCGTTTTTTACAGCTCCACCCGTACCAAGGGATTCGTTCTCTGACGAGAAGACTATTTTAATGCCTGTTTTATCCTTCTTATAGTAATCTTCGATAACCGCTCCTTTATGTCCGATACATAATATAAACCGCTTAAAACCGAAAGAAGCTATACGATGAATAATTATATCCAAAAAAGGCTGATTATCGATTTTTACCATCGTTTTCGGGATATTGTTTTTTGTTACACTGGACAAACGTTCCCCTAACCCACCGCAAAGAATCACCACATCTATATTTTTAGGATTGATCATATTCTTTATTCAACTGCTAAATCCTGATAAAAAATGATCTGGCTTCCTAATTTATCAAACTTAAATTTAACCTCCAACAAACGTTTTAATCTTTTCCTTACATTATTCTGCAATTGTGGCTTCACAAAAAGCAGGATAAACCCTCCCCCTCCGGCGCCGATAAGTTTTCCTCCTGTGGCCCCACTTTGTAAAGCTTCTTCATAAATCTCATCAATTACGGGAGAAGAAACCTTATTACTCAACGATCTCTTGAGTTTCCATGATTCATGAAGTAATCTTCCAAATTTATCAATATCATCTCCTCCACATAACACATCTTTCGCTTCATCAACCAGCTGATGCATAACAGTTAACTCATCCTTCTTTTTAGGAGTATTTTTAATTTGCTTTTTTGCTATTTTAGAAGCTATGCGGGAAAAACCTGTAAAAAAAAGCATCAAATGATCCTGAAAATGGTTCTGCCTCTGTTTACTTAAAATAATCGGTTCGACATGGAAATCTCCTTCTTTGCCAAAGCTGATCTTATTAAGCCCTCCATATGACACCGCTACCTGATCCTGAGAACCAACACTTTCTTTTAAAGCTTCCCGTTCAATATAAATAGCCTCTTTGGCTAATCGATGTTTTGTCGGCATTACTCCTTTTAAAGCATAAAGAGAATTAAACAGTCCAACAGTAAAAGCGGAACTTGATCCTAATCCGGTACGCGCCGGTAAATCGCCATCGTGATGAATTTCTATTCCGTCGGAAATGTTCATAAATTTTAATATCTCTCTGGCGGAAGGATGACAAATTTCATCGATTCGCTTAACTCTTTCAATTTTTGAATAAACAATCCTGTGTTTATGTTCAAAAAAAGGCGGAAGATACCGGCAGGTAAGATAACAATACTTATCAATCGTTGTAGATAATACCGCGCCACCATTATTTTCATACCAAACAGGATAATCAGTTCCTCCTCCCAAAAAAGACACTCTAAATGGCGTCCGGCTAATAATCATACTTTTTCTCCTTTTCTTTCCAACAATTTCCTCTTAATTTTATATTCCAGCATTTTTTTTATATGACTAACGGTTTCCTTACCAAATTTGCTCTCTATCATTTTAAAATATTCTCCGCGCCCATGATATTCATTAAACGCTCTGTCACGAAAACTAAGTATTTCCGCGCTAGTCAAATATTTAGTAGGAAAAGGTATTGTTTCACTGCTCAGCTGCGCGTAACTGAGCCAATTATCCGATAAGCTAATCCCGTTATTACTCGTTTCTTCATAGAGCTTGGAACCGGGATAGGCCATCGCCACATAAAAATTCGTATATTCACAATTCAACTCTTTTGATAAAGTCAACGTTTCGCCCATGCTTTCCAGATTATCTTCGGGAAGACCAAAAATAAAATTAGCCACAATATGAATTCCTGATTCATGAATCATATCAATTACTTTTTTTACATCTTCACTGTCGAATTGCCCCTTTGTTACTCCTTTACGCACTTTTATATTTGCCGACTCAATACCCAGCGCCAGCCAATTTATGCTAGATGCTTTCATCTTCTTTAAAATTTGTTCATTTACAGTATCTACCCGCGCGTAAGCCCAAATATTCAACCCGTAATCGCGCTTAATCAACAAATCACAAAATTCCATAACTCTATCCTCTTTAAGGACAAACAACTCATCTAATATTTTAATATTTTTTATTTGATACTTTTGAACAAGAAAATCTATCTCCGCAATAACATTTTTTATACTGCGGAATCGAATTCGCGGCGTACCATCGTACAACGCATGGATATTACAATAACTACAATTAAAAGGACATCCTAAACTGCTATATATAACAGCATACGAAGAACGTTGATTTAAATTACCAAAACAATGCCAATTGTGCGCTCGATAATACTCCATCGGCAACAAATCCCACGCCACAAAAGGCAAATCATCAAGGTTTAAAACCAGCTTTCCCCATCCATTAGATATTACTTTGCCGTTTTTCATATACCAAAGGCCATCGATTCTATACTCCTCTGAATTATTATTTCCCTTTAAAACCTCTAAAAGCAACGGAATGGTATAAAAACTTTCCCCGCGGGAAATAAAATCCACTTTTTCTTCCTTAAGTGTTTTTTCAGGAAGAGCTGAAGGATGAATTCCATAAAAAAAAGTTTTCATCAATGGAGCTTCTTTTTTTAAACCATTCAATAATCCTCTCGCGGCAACCATTTTCGGAGTAGAAGAAGCCGAAGGATTAGCTCCCATAACGCTAATTCCTGCCAGAAGAGGATTATACTTTAGAATCATCTTTACTGTATCGTCATAGTTATACCCAAAAGCGTTGGCATCAATGATCCGGACAGAAAATCCCTTTTGACGAACAAAGGCAGCAACCATTCCTGTCCATACCGGCGGTTCCACCGCGGAAATAGAAGAACTCAAATCTACAGCCATTTGCCCACGATCATTAGGATTCACTAATACTAAATCTACCTTTTCCATTTCCTGTTTAAACGTTGGAAAACTGATTGCGTTTTATAATTTGATACCCCTTTATAAGCTCCGCAATTCCATCTTGCAAAGAAACACCGGGCCTAAATCCTGTCTTTTCAATCTTCTCATTACTAACGACATAATCCCGTTTATCTATATCTTCCCCTACTTTTGCCTCTACGAAATAAAACTCCGGCAACTGTTTTTTTATCTGCTCGCATAATTCCCACTTGCTAAGATTGGCATCGCTTAACCCTACATTATATGCTTCGTTTTTCATGTTTTCAAAATTGTTCAAACAATGAAAAAACGCCTTAGCCACATCTTGAACATGAATATAGTTCCTCTTAAAATGTGGTTCGAAAAGAACAATAAACCGATCACTCACCGCACGATAAGTAAAATCATTAACCAAAAGATCCAACCGCATCCGCGGGCTGATTCCAAATGCCGTAGCAAGCCTTAAAGCAATGCTGTTTCCGGCGGCTAAAATGGCATTTTCTATCTCCACTTTTAATTTACCATAAAGAGAAACCGGCCGTAAAGGTGTCTTTTCTGTACAAAAAATACCCTTTTCCCCTATACCATAACCGCTATTGGTCGTCGGGAAAATAATTATCTGATCTTTACTGCGTAAGTCTAAAATCATCTTTATCGCATCAATAATAATCGTTTTCGCTTCTAAAGGATAATCTTTACAAATCGGCGCGCCCGTAAGACACGCTAAAGGAAAAATCGCGTCCGCTTTCTTTAGCCACTGGGAAATCAAATTTTTATCCCGGGCGTCTCCGCGAATAACAGTTAATTTTTTATCGCCGCAACAATCCAGCAAAGATGTTTGATTGTACATAAAATTATCTACCGCGATAACTTCATGCCCATTTTTCAGCATTTTTGGAACAAGCATAGACCCAATATACCCTGCGGCTCCCGTAACTAATATCTTCATTTAACTCCTTTCGTTAACATAACTTTTATACCTCTGATAAGTAAGTTTAACCCCTTCCTCTAAAGATATTTTTGGTTTCCATCCCAACATTGTGATTTTGTTATGATCAAGCAGTTTCCTTAAAACACCTTCAGGTTTAGAATCATCAAAAATAACTTCTCCTCTAAACCCTGTAATTTCTTTTACAAGACCGGCTAATTCTCTGATTGATATATCCTGACCGCACCCAATATTAATGACCTCATTTTCTTCATAATTTTCCATTAAAAACATGCATGCGCTTACCGCGTCATCAACATAAATGAACTCTCTCCGCGGCAAGCCGGTACCCCACAAAGAAACAGTTTGTTTATTCGTAATTCTGGCTTCATGAAACTTAATAATTAAAGCTTCCATAACATGACTTTTTTCAAAATCAAAATGATTGCCTACACCATAAATACTAGCCGGTATTCCCGAAATAAAATTCGTTCCATACTGCCGATTATACGCCTGGCACATTTTTATCCCCGCGATTTTAGCAATAGAATACGCTTCACTGGTTTTTTCCAATTCTCCCATGAGTAAATAATTTTCCTTTATCGGCTGTAAAGAATTTTTGGGGTACACACATGAACTTCCTAATAAGAATAATTTTTTTATTTTGCACACATAAGCATAATGTATAATATTATTTTGAATCTGCAAATTGTCATAGATGAACTCTGCTGATAAATTAATATTTGCGTTTATCCCTCCGGATTTGAAATGGAACAAAAACACGTATTCAGGTTTTTCTTTTTCAAAAAAACGATTAACTGAATTTTGATCCAACAAATCCACACCGCAACTTGAACCGCTTAAGAGATTATTGAAACCTTCGTCTGTTAAAAACTGCGTAAAATTAGAACCGACCAAACTATGCTCTCCGGCAATAAATATTCTATCGTTTTTTTTCATTAATAACCTCTTTCACTGTTTCCACAATATCATTTACCCCAGGATAAAAAGCTTCTTCTAAAACATACGACGCCGGTGTAGGAATATCCGGCCAGCCAATACGTCTAATCGGCGCCTTTAAATATCGCCATCCTTTTTCCGAAACAACCGCGGTAATTTCTGAAGCGACCCCGCATCTTTTCCAATCCGTATCTGCTACGATCAACCGTCCGGTTTTCTTTACCGACTCAATAATTAATTCCTCGTCTAACGGATTTAAAGTTCTGGGATCAATAACTTCAACATCAAATCCTTCTTCGTCCAAAATTTTAGCAGCCTGTAAAGCTTCTATTACCATGCAGGATATTCCCACAACGGTAATATCCTTACCTGCGCGCCGAACAACCCCTTTCCCAAACGGTATGGAATACATTTCTTCGGGAACATGCCCTTTATGTTTAAAAAGCCAGCGATGTTCTATAAAAATAACAGGATTATCTTCGGCGATACTGGTAATTAATAATCCTTTGGCGTCATACGCGGTACTGGGCATTACCAGTTTTATCCCCGGCACATGCATAAATAATCCGTGCAGCGACTGTGAATGCTGAGCTGCCGATCCCCAGCCTCGGCCAATAACCGCCCGGATAACTAACGGCACCTTGCTTCTACCTCCAAACATATACCTCCATTTTGAAGCATGATTAACGATTTGATCCATTGTCAAAAGTAAAAAATCCGGACGATTATGAACATAAACCGGCCTCATTCCCGCGACAGCGGAACCAATCGCTATCCCTGTAAGAGCATTCTCAGCAAGCGGCGTATCAAAAACTCTCTCCCCATATTTTTTATGCAAATCTAAAGTTGTTCCAAACATCCCCGACGGATCATCTACCCCCTGCCCCATAACAAAGACTCGTTCATCATAGCTAATCGCTTGATCAAGAGCTTCCCGTATCGCTTCCGGATAAGTTAATTTACGCAGATTTTGTCCCGAATGCTCATCAAAATCCATCCCCTGCTTTTCTATTAAAATTTTAGTCCAAGGCATTTTTTATCTCCTTATCCGCAAAAAGATATTTCATAATTTCTTTTTTATCAGGCAAAGGGCTTTCTTTAGCGAACTTGAAAGCCGCTTCAATTTCTTTATCTAAAGCCGCGCCAATACTTTTCCTTAAGTCGTCATTTATGATTTTTTCTTTATTTAGTTTTTCTTCAAACTCCAAAACCGGATCTCTTTTTATCCATTTCTCCCATTCATCCATTTTTCGATATTTCAACTTTAAATCATCTCCTGCTCCCGCGTGCCCCCGCCACCGATACACTTTACATTCAAGAAAAAAAGGACCTTTACCTGAACGAGCATAATTAATCGCATCTCTTGATTTTAAATAAACATCACTAACATCCGCTCCATCGACTTGATGATACGGCAGAGAAAAAGCTTTCGTCCGCATCGACACATCATCATTAGCCTGACGGGAACTAATATGAGAACATACAGAATAAAAATTATTCTCACAAACGAAAACTACTGGCAACTTCTTTAACATCGCAAAGTTCATACTCTCATACAAAACACCCTCTTCAGACGCGGCATCGCCAAAAAAAACAACTGAAACCTTATTGTCCTTTTTTAACCACGCGCTTAATGCCGCTCCGGTAGCTAAAGGAATTCCTCCGCTAACTATAGATGATGATCCCATTAACCCAACCGAAAGATCAATTAAATGCATGGAACCGCCGCGACCGCGGGAACATCCTGTTTCCTTACAATACAATTCGGCAATCATCGCGTTTAGATTGCCCCCTTTAGCGATGTAATGACCATGCCCTCGATGATTACTAAACACATAATCATCTTCATGTAAATTGCCGCAAACACCGGCAGGGATTGCTTCCTGTCCAAAACAAAGATGAACCGGCGTTTTCATTTCATCTTTAGGGTACTCTTCCTCGATCTTAATCTGGACTTTTCGAATTTTAAGCATAACCCGATAAAGTTCAACAAGTCTATCTTTTAGTATATCTTGGCTATCGGTTTTGTTTTTCATATCTAATCCTATAATAATTTAATGCCAATAAAAAACTTCCTTAAAAGTCTGCATAAGATATGCCGCTCCCCAACGCAGCACCTGCAGCTTTCTTTCTCCGCCTATTCTAACCGGCTCATCGCCGGGAATATCCGCGCATTTTAATTTCCTTTTTGCCGCACGGACAGAAAGTAATGGTTCTACCCCTATCTTTGTACGAAAAATTTTTTCTTCCATTATATAACTTTCTTCCTTATCTAAATCAAGATTTATAAAAATTTCTTTTCGCCACGCCCTAAACATCACCATCGCGTCCGTATATTTCGCCCCATAAAATAAATTTATAAGCGATGTAAACATCCAATTCCCGAAAGAAGTTATTAAATCATCGTCGTAGCTTTTCGCCCCCTTGGCATAACGGGAAACAATAACCATATCCTGTCCTTGTTTCATTTTTTCAATCAAGGGGAGAATTAACTCCGGAATAGAATTGCCGTCGGGGCTGAAAGTAATTACAACATCCCCTTCAATATGTTCAATTGCTTCAATATACGCGTGGCGGATCCCCTTATTTTTTTGAAGGATTACCGAATATCCCTGCTCTCTGGCGTATTCTACCGTCCCATCTGTGGAATGACCATCGACAATTAAAATCTGGTCAACCCATTCCTTTTTAATTTTTGGCATTACCTGCTTCATTCCCTCAATTTCATTTAAAGTAGGTATTAACAGTGTTATTTTCATAAACCTCCTAGATTAATATACAAACTATCCTTATATCTCCCATCTTAACAAAAAACGCTCGAAATCCAGAAACCCTATTCTATCCCAATTCGAATTAAAACTCCACAAACTATTATCAAAATTATTTAAAAAGCTTAACATCTTCTTATCTTTAGCAACTAACGGTTGTTCCCTCAGCCAAATAATAGCCCGGTTATAATTACTTTCGAAAAACCCTATACGAGAAAACCAATATTCACTTTTTTCAATATCACCCAAAAGATAATTTAGATAGGAAAGATAAAAAAGACATTGCACATATTCGTCAATCTCTTGATTAATAAGCATATTCAACGAATCCAACTTATCTCCACTGTAACCATCCATATATCGATACAGTATTTTATTCACCCAAATTCTTAAATCATTATCTCCATAAAGCCATCTTAAATCTGTCAAATTAGCTGAACCCTCTAACAAGTATTTCAATAAAAACGGTTTTTCCCTTATCGCCATTTCCAACAGATGTTTTGCCTCTTGATCATTAAAACCTATTTCACCTTCTCCTTCTTTAAACAATCTCGAAAAAGCATCAATATTTTTGCCTTCCTTATTATTTACACGAGCTCCTTCTATTGAATAAATCCTATAGTCTTTATTTCCTAAAGGAATCTTTTTATTTATATTAACTTTCATCATCTCTTTATTGTTAAAAACCTGTGTTAAAAGTAAACGAAAATTATAATACCCTCGTGAATCAACAGGGGAAAACCCCCACCATTTTTCAATCGGCAACGCAACAACATTATCGATATAGGTATTCTGAGGAACAATCCTTTCGCCAACTGTCCTCTCATCTTCCTTAATTATATTCGCGATGCGGATATAATCATAAATACAAAATGTGTTCCCTAATTTATCTCTCCACATTCTTAAACGAATTGCCGAAATATTCATAAAGCAAAACCCGAAAATAACTAAAACTAAAAAAACATCTTTGCTGATCCTTAAAAACCTCTTCCCGGGATTAAAAAAAGAATATCCATAAATTAAACCTGATGAAAAAACAACGGAAAAAATCGGCGTAAAATAAATAAAATATCGAGAATCAGTAGGGTTACTAAAAGCGGTCCGGAAAAGAACAAGAATATACCAAATGAATAAAATAACTATTAATCCTTTTTTTCGCATAAAAGATTTTATAAACCCTACTATAAAGAAAGCCATTATTGCCGCGGTAAACATAGAAACCGGCAGATAGATCGGATAATAAAACATTGTAGAGTTGCTTCCTAACACATTTTGAATAGGGTCCAAAAAAACTCCTAAAGAACCGGCGAACGGAAACAAAACAGCGTAAGGCAACATCAAATATTTCAAAATATCACCCTGGCATCTTAAACAACATAAACCGCCGATTAATGCTAAAAGAAAAAATCCTTTTACGAATTTAATATTTTTTTCATTACATAATTTCAATATACCTTTAAGTAAAAAAATACCGGTTACCCCTAATAAAAAAAGAATCGGAAAGCTTAATCGCGAAGAAAATATCGTCGCCGGCAATCCCAGTTTATGATCGCCAACAGATATCAACGTGAACAAAGGATAAAAAAGATAAGTAACAAATAGCGGCAGCCAACGATTATAGTTAATCTGACTACCCTTTTTATCTTTTGAACAAAATAGTATATGGGCAAATATAATCACGGGAAGCATAATTATATTTATCCGGCAAAGCGCCGTTGCCAAAAAATTAACCGCTAAAGTCAAAACATAAAATTTTCTATACGGAACGCCTTTTTCAACATAAGAATCTGTAATCAAATAAAGGTTCAGTGTAAGCAAAATAAAAAATACAATTATCAGATGCTGAATCGCAATCGGCCACATATACGCTTGAAAATGGACATAACTGCTCGCGAAAACTACCGCAGACAGAAAACTTATTTGAAAACTACCCCCCATCCTCTTAACCAGAAAAAACAATAAAAAAGAACATAGAAAAAAAATCGATACGGAAACATAAATGAAATTTACTATTTGAGGACCAAGAAATGCCAAAACACCTACCGCGTATATTTTAAGAAACGGAATCGCATACATTACCGGTGTAGGCAATATTAATAATTTAATAAGCTCTCCCTTAGGCATAGTATGAAGATGATAAAACATAGTCGGGATATACCACCACAAATCCGTTTCATAGTAAAAATTTGACAATACCTTGTAAAGCATTATACAAAATGAAATAAAAAGACAAACGCCGCCAAAATAATACATCCCTTTAGAATTATTATCTGATTTAAACATCTTAAACATTATTCAATACCTGTTTCTCCATATTTATTAACTAAACACCTCTTTTACGGCTTCAACTACATATTTTATATCACTCATTTTCATCCGCGGATAAAGAGGCAAAGTAATTGTTCGATTATAATAATCTTCCGCGTTGGGACAACATTTTTTATCATAACCCAGAAAGGAAGCGTAATGTGGCTGTAAATATACCGGGATATAATGCACCTGGACACCAATATTTCGCTTCCGCAACTGGTCAAACGATTGTTTTCTCTTTTCATTAATTTTCACACTAGTTTTTATCTTTATCGTATACAAATGCCAAGCAGATCTCACATACTTTCGTTCACTCGGCAAATCAATTGTCTTTATGTTTTTCATTTTATCGTTATAAATACAAACTATTTCTCGGCGCCGTTTTATGAATCGATCAAGATTTCTCATCTGACTTACTCCCAAGGCGCACTGAAAATCTGTTAAGCGATAATTAAACCCTAATTCCTGCATTTCGTAATACCATTGTCCAAAAAAAGACTGTTCCTTCACATCCATCATTTTAGTTTTATCCTTAGCATTACTGATAAATTTATCCCCGTCTCTGGTAATGCCATGATTCCTCAATAATACAAGTCTTTCGTACAAATCCTTTCTGTTTGTCAAAACAGCTCCGCCTTCACCTGTAGTGATTAGCTTAACCGGGTGAAAACTAAAAATTGTCATGTCTGAATATTGGCAAGAACCAATTCTTGAACCTTTGTATTCCGCTCCCAAAGCATGAGCGGCATCCTCAATCACAATCAGATTATGCTTCTTGGCGATCTCATGAATCTCATCTAAATCACAAGGATGTCCGGAAAAATGCACAGGAATAATTCCTCTGGTTTTTTTACCGATTTCCTCCCTTATTTTTTGGGGATCAATATTTACTGTGTCTTTTTGAATATCCGCAAAAACCGGTTTCCCACCGCAATATAAAACACAATTCGCGGAAGCGACAAAAGTTATAGGGGAAGTTATAACTTCATCCCCCGGACCTATCCGAGCAGCATAACAAGCGATATGCAAAGCCGCCGTACCATTAGCTACCGCTACGGCATACTTCGCGCCAGTATACTTACAAAGAGCTTCTTCGAATTCTTTGACTTTTGCCCCTTGAGTAATCCAATCACATTTTAAAACTCTAATGACCTCTTCAATGTCATTTTTATCAAGCCATTGACGCGCATAAGGAATCGCATTCATAATCTTTTACTATCCTCCGTAATTGGTCAACCGAAATCCATTGATCATTATTATCGCTCCTGTACACAAAACCTTCCGGGACAGAAGAATATTTTTCATACTTTTCATTAACCGCTTTTGTTTCGAAAAACTGAGGTAAAATTATATAGGCATCGTTAAATATTTTCGCTTTTCTAGCCTCATCTTCGGAAACCAATGTTTCATGAATCTTTTCCCCGGCTCTGATTCCTACGGTTTTAAATTCACACAGCGGATCGATTGCTTTTGCTAAATCTACAATTCTCATCGATGGAATCCGGGGAATAAAAATTTCTCCTCCCATTGAATCTCCCAATGCCTTCAACACCAAATCTATCCCCTGCTCTAAGGTAATCCAAAAACGAGTCATCCTTTCATCAGTTAAAGGAAACTCTTTAATCCCCTGTTTTTTCAAATTAAGAAAAAAAGGAATCACGCTGCCCCTTGAACCGATTACATTTCCATATCTCACCACCGAAAACTTCACCCTAGCTCCCGCATAGGCATTGGCGGCAATAAATATCTTTTCCGCCACCAGTTTTGTCGCGCCATAAAGATTAATAGGATTAACCGCCTTATCAGTTGAAAGAGCAATTACTTTTTTTACCCCCACATCAATGGCAGCGTCAACAATATTTGCCGCGCCTTCTATATTTGTTTTTACGGCCTCACCAGGATTATACTCCAAAGCCGGTACCTGTTTTAATGCTGCCGCATGAATAACATAATCCGCTTCCTCAAAAGCCCGATAAAGCCTGTTTTTATCCCTTATATCTCCCAGAAAATATCTAATCGGGTATTTCGTAGGCGGAAAACTTTTAGCCATTTGATACTGCTTATACTCGTCACGGCTTAAAATTATTACTTTCTTAGGCTTATATTTTTTAAATAGAACATCCGTAAATTTCTTGCCAAAAGATCCTGTTCCTCCAGTAATTAATACTCGTTCATTATTAATCATTTTATCCTCCTTAAAAAGTAAAATAGCACTCCTGCTTTATACTACTAATTTACAAGAAAATCCCCTTCGAGAATAATTATTATACCGTCGCCAACAGTTGAAGTTTTACCATACGGTCAAAATGTCCATTCATTTTTATTAATTCCCAATATGTTCCCTCTTCAATAACTTCGCCTCCCTTTAATACATATACAAAGTCGGCATTCACAATTGTAGAAAGCCGATGAGCAATCACAATAACCGTGGTTTCTTTAGCGATATTCTCAACCGCCCGCTGAATCGCCCGTTCCGAATGAGTATCTAAAGAACTGGTCGCTTCATCAAGAATTAAAAGATCCGGCTTCCGCAGAATCGCTCTTGCTAAAGCGATTCTCTGAAGCTGGCCTCCCGACAATCTCACTCCCCTGTCTCCCACAACAGTATCATACTTTTCAGGAAAACTTTCTATAAATTCAGCGGCATTAGACAACTGACAGGCATATTTTATTTCTTCCTCGCCGGCATTTTCTTTTGCCCATATTAAATTCTCTCGAATAGTCATATTAAAAAGAATACTGTTCTGAGGAACATATCCAATTCTCCGGCGATAAGAGTTAATATCAAATTCCTCCAGACTAATATCGTCAAAAGTAATTTGACCAGCCATTGGTTCATAAAATCCCATAACCATATCCACCAGCGTTGATTTTCCCGCGCCGGACTCTCCAACAATCGCAATCATTTTTCCTTTAGTGATTTTCAGATTAATATTTTTTAAAACCGCTTCGTTATTAAGATAAGCGAATGATACGTTATCCACCATTATCTCTCTATCAAAACCGGAAAAGGTCTTACCTCCCGAAGTTTGTTTTAACTGTTTCGCTGCGATTCTCAATTTATTCACTTGTTCATAACTAGGAAAAAAATTATCCAGAGAATTCTTTGTCGCGGTCAAATCACCGATATAAATGACTCCCTGTAGCAAAGCCAATAACAAAACCACTACTTCCGAAAGAGGAATCCCAAAATAACGGGAGGAAAATAAAGCTACCGCCAATACTATCACGCCTAAAGGACGGTAGAGCACAGGAATCGCCAACCCTATTGTCTGAGATTTAAGTGTTGCCTGACAATGGGCGTCAAAATCATAAGCGAGGCTATCAATACTTTTCTGTTGATTCCCAAATCCCAGAATAATTTTTGACAAGGAAAAGCTTTCCTGAATAACAGAACCCATTCTATTCGCAGTGGAAGTACTTAATCCTCCCAGCCGGTAACAAGTTTTCCCTAAAAAAATAAATGGCAAAGAAAGTAAAAAAGCCGTTACAAGACTAATCATGGTTACCTGCCAAGAAAGATAAAAAGGTACCGCTAAACAAAAAAGCAACTGTATAATACTCGCGAAAAAAGTGGCCATAGCGCCAAAAGCTCCGCCAATAATATTAAATTCCCGGATAAAAGTATTGATAAATACCCCTTGTTTTCTACTGCTGAAAAACTGCCACTGGGCATTAAAAAAATCTTCAAACGTTCCCATCATCAGCCCACGGATTACGGCATATTTTGTCTTTAAAACCGCGTGCCGGGCTATAATTCGAAAAGCACTGCTTACAATAATAAAAACAGCAAAAATAAGCAAATAATTCTTTAACTCTAACGAGACACCAAAAGATTCAACAATTTTTACTATCTTCTGTGTAAGCGGGCTAATGTTCTGCAAATCAGGATGAACTAAAAAATCAACCAACGGACCAATAGTTAAAAGAGAAGCCGCCTCTAGAATACTCACAAAAACTATTAATAAAACCGTAATCGTAAACAGCCGGGAAAACTTCTTAAAAATTTCGTAGATAAAAATAAAAACTCTCATTCTTCTCCTCTATCTAATGGCGTCTTGAGAACTCTCATGCAAAGATTATCCCTGAATAATCCTGTTCTTTTTAAGTATCTGGGCCTGTTTTTTTAGTCCATACTTAATAAGGATATTCTCAACGCCGGTATCCCGGCAAAACATCTTTTTTCCGCACGAATACACTTTCGTGAAAACCTTATCGGTAAATTGTTTAATTTCCCTTAGTAACGCATAGATAATACCTATCTCTCTTAAACTCTGCTTAATTCTATTGAACACTCCTCTCCGCTTGGCAATCTCTTTCCTCTTTATCGCGTGACATTGGAACCGCAATTTACTTTCTTCAAATGAGGGGAACCTTGAAACAAATGACGGAGGATATACTGCCGGCATTTGTTCTATCTGCCGCTGAAGCTCACTCAAAAATAAAAAATAATTAGGCAAATCTTCCTTTCTCGATAAATGGTCACTGTCTAAACATCGACTCCGCCGTAAGCATTCCACTCCATACTCAAACTGATTAAACGCAATCGCAATGAAAGCCAGTTTTTTTAACATAATATAACGTTTCAATTCGTCCTTATTATCCAAATTATCTATTCGCCTAAAAAAAAGCGCGTCACAAAAAGTATGAGAGCCTTCTCCACGAAGGCCAATCGGAGCTCTAAAAGGGGTGAATTCATGAATCCCCAGAAAGCGTATAAATTCAAAGCCTTGACTAGACAAAAACGTTACTAAATCTCCAAATAGCTTTTGTCCTTTATATATCGGTTGAAACTCCGCTTCCAAAACTATTGCTAAAACATTTGATTTCAAAGTTTCTTTTGCTCCTTGGAGAATTTCATATTCAGCGCCCTGGGTATCCATTGAAAGAAAATCCGGCGGAGGAATCGAAGTATTTGTTGACTGAAAAATGTAATCCATACTAACCACATTGACCGATGACTTTTCTACTGTTTGCGTAACTTCCGACAAAACATAATCATGGTCGCCAGAAAAGTAATAATATGATTTATAATCAGGATTGACATCGTACAAAGAGCTCGTAAAAGGATCATAATTAATATTAAAACTGGTTGTCTTACAAATATCTCCTACACAATATGGCAAAACATGAAGCTCTGATTTCCGGTTCTGATTTACTTCTCTAACATGTTCCAAACAATTGGAATCTGCGTCATAAAGAACGTTTACGATATCTTTTTCAAACTTTTTTAAAAGAGGAAATGCCCTACTGCCATTTCTTCCTCCAATATGATGCGCAGAAATACGTTTATAATCACCTTTCATAAACACCTCCCTATCTACCAACGGGTATTATCAAAAGTTTAACCCTATTTTGAAAATTTTCATTTCAACAGTTCTTTATTCTTACGTAAAAAATCTGCCCCGACACGCGCGGGAAAAGATTTATTATTTATGCTATCTGATTTAAAAAGTGTCCAAAAACGTTCTTGCAACCGCTTATCTTCCGTATTTCTCTGACATTGTCCCTTAATCCGTTCCTCCATTTCTATAACTAAACCCCTAATTTCCTCGGGAGTATTCTCTACAACTTTAATACCCTGCTGTTCATATTGAAAATTTCTGGTAAAACCTCCTATTTCTGAATTAAAAATCTCGCTAAAAGTCAAAAACCGTTCTTCTCTCAATAACCATAGTTTTTTAGGAATAAATAAATCATCTAAACTCCCTATAGGCGCAAGTTTAAGAGGTATATAATTAACCCACGCTATCGGACGTCGGAAAACTATTGGTAAAGATGAAACACCGGCAGTATCACAAACAAAAAAATCACATTTCGCGCTTAAATAAACATCTAAAAAATCGCTGCGTCCATTACTAGCGTAATCTATAATATTCGGATTACTTATATTTATCTTTTTCCCAACCATGGCGCCCATTCTCAAAGCAAAATAGCCCCGCGGCGTTAATTCTTCCATAGCTGGAATATAATTATTTATATCTGCATCACGATAATTATGATAACCCCAATCAATATCTGGCTGAGTACTTTTTAAATATTCTTTGTCTCGGGCAATAAAACAAATAAACGGATTACCGACCGGCAATCCCATCTTTCTTAATTCAGCTTGCCCTAAATACTCTTCATCAGATATAAAAGAAAGATGCGGTTTTGTTTGCCTTAGAAAGCCGCTACTATCAATATCACAATTTATAGGAACTACATTGGCTTGATATCCCAAAAATAACCGATTCGCCTTGTCTACCCACTTTCCTAAAAACCAAATACGTAAAGTTCTATCCCACATTTTCTTAAGCTGATAATTAGAAATCTCTCCATTGTAGTAAAAAATATCAATCTTTTTGGGATAGTTACTGCCTTTATCCCTCTCACATAAATATATTTCTGTATTAGCCGCAAAATGACCAATTCTATTGCTCGGTAAAACGCCAAAACGTATTAAACAAAATGGTCTTAAAAAGCGTATAATGAGAACCAAGGGGATAGAAAGTATTAAAAACAAAATCCCCAAACATTTTTTAAGAAATATAATCAACCCGCCTTTAAAAATTTGATTAATTTGTCTTCGAATAAAGATATTTCCCATTACTTTCAATTTCTTATCAATACTAATTTTATTTTATGCTTTCATAAAACAGATATAATGACACGGCGTTCCCCAGAGTGTTCTTACATATTCCGCATTATGATAACTGGAAATAATTTCATCAATGTTATCGCTCTTTAAGCCGTTAAATATAGTCTTTATTTCTGTATTAAATCTTATTAATTCCGTTTTCTTATTGTTAGCTAAATAATTATCTAGTTCTCTTGGATACAAAAGTGTATTAATAGAAACCTTATTGTCTATATATTCGGAAATCATTTTCATTAACTTCGATACGCCTTCCACTATATCTGAAGTCGCGGACTTAACTTCTTCTCTAAAACAAGGGATTCCGCTTAAAAAGAAAGGGAAAAACTTATACCAGTCTTCTAAAAGCTGTTGATGCCGATTTTTTGTTGACGGAACATTTTTATACCAGGAGAAATGGTCAAACGAACTCCATTTAGGGGAAGAAGAGTAAAATTCACAACCAGCTTTATTAAGAAGAGAAATAAACTGCTGATAAGTCCAAAGGTATGTCCAACTCACAAAAGGGCTGACTAACACATCTTTCCACCAGGCTTTGAAAGGACGAGAAGCATTTATTTTTTTAAAATCAGCTCCGTACAAACTTTTTGCTAGGTTCAAAGAATCTTCACTATACGGACCATTCACATCTTTTAATTGGCATATGCGTTTTAAAACTAACTGACGAACAACCTCTAAAAAAGACCCATACCTGTCATCAAAAGAAATAATTCCTAACCCTCCCGGCTTAAGAAATTTACAAATTTTAAGAAACATTTCTTCTCCATTCGAAAGTTGATTCAAAAAACATTCCGCTATTATCACATCATAAAAAGTATCTGATTCAAATCCGGCAATATCTTTATTAACCAATGCCTTTATCCTTCGTTCAAATCCAAATTTTTTAAATCCTGATTTTAACCGTGACAAAACCTGATCATTGGGCTCAACCAACGTCAGCTTTGCTTCCAGAGAAGCAAGATATAAAGCATTCTCCCCAGAATTACACCCAAACTCAATTATTGAACGGTTATTAAAAAAAGGGACTGGTATCATTAAATGTCTTTGATAAAGATTCTGCCTCTTAGATATATGGTCATCCCATAAACTCTTTTCTTCCACATTAATTGGCACGGGATTAAAATTCTGTTCCTGATAATAATTAAGAAGGGATGAATAATTAAAATCCATTGGTATCTCCTTTTTTTACTCCATACGTTTTAACTACTCTTAACTAAATCATTTGTATAAACAGAAATAAATTTGTTTAAAGATTCGATTGCTTCAAAAACTTTTGACTTATTTTGAGGAAAACTATTTAATACTTTGTCTATCCCAAAATTAACAAATCTCTCCTGCCAATATTCACTTTTACTGAATACTAATGCTTTTTGGCGATATTCTTCCGCCTTGCCAGGCTGGTCTTCAAGTAAATACGCTAACGCTAAAAAAAGGCTCATATATGGATTTACCGGATAAGCTGCTTGCGCCATTTCAACCCAGGAAATAAATTTTTCCGGACGGCCCCCCTGCTTTAAATTTTTATTATTAATATAATTTCCAACTAAATTAAATGTAAACCAAACTTCTTTAATCTGCTCCGGGGAAAGCACGCTATCCGAATTTATCTTAAAGATAGCCAACCCTTTTAAGACTTTTTCTTTCGTCGCTATTTCGCCATTCGAAGACTCTCGGGAAGGAATAAAATTACTGATACTTTGCCCACCCGATTTTATTTGATTATCAAAATAATCTTCAAATTCACCAAAAGCGCTCGCCCCCCGAATAACTTGACACATAGTGAAAGCTCCCCAATCTAGACCTAACTTTAAATGCAGTTTAAATGAATCCATAATTTGATAAAACTTTTCTTGGGGAAAACCGATCATAAAATTACCACCGACAAAAACTTCGGGATATTTATTAATTATCCGCGCCACATTTATAAAAATCTCTTTCGTTGCCGGTTTCCTGATTTTCTTTAACATCTCTTCATTGCCAGTCTCAATACCTATCTTAAACCCTATACAACCAGAATCTCTTATTAACCGCATTAGCTCCTCATCAATGGACGCGGCAATCAACCCATTATTCGCTGACCAAGTTATCTTCCATTGCCGCTTGATAATTTCTTTCAGCAACGCCTGAAAATCACTTTTAAAAAAAAGCAAATCATCATCCAACCATTCAAAATGTTTAATGCCTTTATTCTTAATAAGGAATTCCATTTCACTCAAGACTTGATCTACCGAACGTTTACGAACTCCCTGCCCCATAAAATCCCTAACCGAACAAAAAGTGCAAACCGCTCTACATCCTCTATTCATTTGTATAGCGCTATAAGGAGAATCACTAATTCCTGCTATTCTTGAAAACGGATTTAAAGACCCATATTTATAATACTCTTCTATTTTAACCAAAGAATAACTCTCTACTAAATCACTATTTACAATAACTTTTTCTTCATCTCCCGCTGTTTCATAACAAATATCCTGATATTTATAACAAATTCCCGAACAAATATTAGAATTATTTTTTTTCTCTAATAAATGATCGAAAAGATAATTGATTTTGTTTTCCCCTTCTCCTTTAATAACAAAATGACACAAATCTTTTGAAAGAAATTTTTCACCCTCATATGTGGGGATAACTCCGCCTGTTATAACAATTGCGTTATCCTGATCTTTTAAAAAATTAAGCACTTGCAATAACGGCTGAATCCCTAAATCATACATACAAGATACCCCTATAATAGACGGATCAAACAAATCTATTTGATTTTTAAGAATACTCAACCATTGCATATGGTTGAAATCATCATCTTCATAAACTTTCTTCAAAAGCATAAAATTCAAATCGCAAATTTTAAAATCTAAATTCCTTGTCTTCAAAGACTCATATAAATATTGCAACCCTGTGGGAGGAAAAACATAGTATCCTTTCTTTTTAGCTACATCCGGATTAAATGACTTTAAAATAATCTGTGGCAGCTGAACAAACAAAACCTTTTTGTTTATTCTATATTTTGATTTTAAAAAACCACAATACTCGGCTAAAGAAGAATCCTTCTCATTCATTGCTTCGCTTTTCCTAATCTTTGAATCTTTAATACTCATATTTTCTTATCCACCTCTAATTGCGCCTTCAAACTGTTTAAATAAATCTTTCTGGCTTCACTTTCCTCTTCTAAAGGCGCCCATTCTGCGAAAATCGTATCTTCACACTTAAAGGGTCCGTTTGTCGTTTCATGGAACACAACAAAATCAGATAAAGGTATTACGGTATGAAAATAAGTTTCTGAAAGCTTATAGTAAAATTTATCCTGAGAATTATAACCACCCATATTTATAACTTCCGATACATTACCTTTCTCATCAAAAATAACTACTTTAAGATTTCCTTCGATAATATGAAACGATTCACTTTTCCCAAGATGTTTATGCGGTCTGACATACGTCTTTTTATTCAAAACAATTAACATTTCATGCAAAGAACTCTCGCTGCTTGCGTGCGTACACAACCGTGCCCTCCCTCGCTTATTATCAGCTGCTTTAATCTTAAGAAATTCTATATCTTTATTTTTAAGCTTTAGGATATCTTCTTCGCTATAGAATACTTCCTCATTTATTTCTTTAATATTCATGCTCAAAATAATTATTGTCTACTAGAAAAAATCAACTGACCGGCCAGTTTTCTGCAACCTTTTTAAAAGTTTTAATAAAACAATCTAATACTAAATTTAATTCCTCTTCTTTTATATTTAATGCTGGTGAAAAACATACCCGATGCCACTTTCCATCTATCAATATGTTGTGCTCATCTTTCATTATCTGAGTCAACTTAATACCAAACTCATTCTGATTAGGACACTTATATTCAACAGAATCTCTCAATCCTCTGCCTCTCACGTTCATAAAAAACGGGTGTGAACTTAATTCATGATTAATTCTGTTTCGTAAGAGTTCTCCCATTTTGCAAACATGATTTAATATCTCATCAGTATGAATAATACGTTGCGTTTCTAGCGCCGCTACAACAGCAAGTGAATGCCCCTGATGTGTAGTGGAATGCTGAACCCGCCCCTGTCCTTCTTTAAAAACTTTTTCAATCTTATCATTAGTAAGAACTATACTTATTGGAGTATATCCAGCGGCAAGAGTCTTTCCCATAAACAGGAAATCCGGCGTAACTCCATCCCAATCGCAGCAATAAATTTTCCCACTAGTGCCTGTTCCGCAAAAAACTTCATCTAAAATTAAATGCACATCGTATTTATCGCATACCTCACGAATATCCTTCCAATGATTAGGAACAGGAGGGACATTGCCAATTAACCCTCCCATAACGGTTTCCCCAATAAATGCGCAGACTTTTTCGGGTCCTATTTGGAGTATCTTATCCTCAAGTTCCTTCGCGCACCTTTTAGAATAATCCTCTAATGATTCATTTTCCTCTTTATAACGATATTGGTTATGTTCTGAAATCTTTGCTCTATTTTTAGGAAATAATGGTTTATAAAAATCCAAATTTGGTCTATCACCAACAGCGAGAGCATCTGTAGAAGAACCATGATATGACTGATATCTAGAAATAAACCATGTTTTCTCTTTTTTGCCTAAATCATAATGATATTGATAACTCAGTTTCATAGCTGCTTCGCACGCTTCTCCTCCAGAATTTCCCGCGAAATAAACACGATTCAATTTATGCTCAGCGCGTGATAATAACAATTCTGCTAATTTATCTCTGTTTTCATCTGAATACACCTTATAATCAATATGGGTAATTTTATCTAGCTGTCTTTTCATTGCTTCAATAATTCTCTTATTTGACCAACCAAGTATCGCATGAGAAGTAAATCCTCCTGTAGTATCAAGCAATTTTTTCCCATCTTTAGTATATAAATATATCCCTTCGCCACGATCTATATATGTCGGTATTGGTTCATTTAAAAATGTTCTTAGTAATTTATTGCTCATATTATCTCCCCATCTTAAAAGATTTTATTCATTAAATATTCCCTTATCTTCATACAAAATCTAAATGCTCTTTATCAACATTCAAATAATCCAAAAGCAGTTTATTCTTTCCATCAGCGACGCAATGATGATTGCAATGCACCGATGGATTAATTTTAAAAAACTTATCTTTATTTAAAAACCAAAAATCTTTAAATCTTGTTTCTTTTATCGAACCAATTAATCCTTCATCCAAATTATACGCTTTATCCTGACAAGAATATATATTACAATCTGCCCCAATAATCGGTAATATTTGTAGATAAGGACACCAGGTATATTTTTTCTCAAAAGTTTCTAATTGGCTGTGATAAGAGTCAAAAATCTCGAAATCTTCCGCGGCAAAATTATCTAAAGCTTTGGAGATTTGATTCTTTACTTCATCAAATATGTCTTTATGATAATCATTGTTATCTTTTCCAATATTACTCACTATACACGGCGCAATCTTTACACTATCGACGCCTCTATTTTTCAGCTGACTGATTAACTCGTATATATGTGCCGCGTTCCTTCTATCGACAATAATACAAACTCCTAAATAACATTTTCCACCATACCCTTTAAAATCTTCAATATTCTTAAGTATCTTATTAAACTCTCCATGTTCTACTCCTCTATACGCGGAATAACTTTCATCATTCCAACCGTCCATGGAAATACGCAGCCATTTCGCATTATGGGCAAAAACTTTCGCTGCCTCACCGCAAAGCAATGCCCCATTAGTTAAGGATGAGAACTTAACTGATGACGCAGCTAATTTTTCAGCTATTTCAGCTAAACAAGGATAACAAAAAGGATCTCCCCCTCCACTAAACGTTACCGCCCTAACACCCATATCAATTATATCTTCAACTATCTCCATCATTTTACGGCGTGGAATAAAATCTCTTTGATCCATATCCTTACCTAACTGTAAATTGCTCACTCGATAAGCGCAGTAAGTACAATTATGCGTACAAATATTAGTCGGTTTTATACGTATATGAACCGGCGGCAAGATTTTATCTACTGCTGAAGGTAAAGAATCTACTTTATCCTTATAATGAAAAACTTTTAATTTTGTATATAAATTCCCCACTCTATTATCTCCAATCTCCCATCTTTAATCTGCCATCTATTTTCAAAGTTTACTCAAAATAAATAAACTCATAATCTCCCGTATACCCAAATTCGTCAAACAGCCATACCCAGCCTTGCGGTCTGAAAAACGATTCACAAGTTAATGCCCAACATTGTAAATTGAACAATTCTTCTTCGCTTTTATAGCTTTCCATCATTATGTATTTATTCTTTCCCACTCGTTCAATTTCACTTAAAGCAGACTTTAACTCATTGATATGTAAATTATGTACCACGCCTAAAGAAATTACTAAATCAAATTCTTTATCTTTAAAAGAAAACGTATCTTGCGCTTTATGAATAAATAAGTTGGATTTTATTTCTTCTTTAGCGTTTTCTAATCCATACTTAGATATATCAAACCCAGTAATTTGGACTTGGGGAAGAAGTTTCTTAAATTCATATGCTAAAAATCCTTTGCCGCAACCAACATCTAAAATTTTCACATGACCGCTAAGATTATAGTTATCTATTAATTTTTGAGCAACAACTTCCCATCTACCGTCATATTTATACCCCCCGTAGCCAAATCTCCTATCGCCATCCCAATAATCTTTATCATATTTTCTCGCGATCAAGGAACACTTTACTTTCTCATCCCGCATTCTGCCGATATAATCTCTTTTCGTCCTTTTATGTAATGGCGTAACTATATTTAATAATTCTCCCATAATTGCTCCTTATTCTACCGCAAAAAATCAATGCAAAATGTAAAATTAAAAATTAAAAATGAATATACATCCAGAAAGATTCCCCAAAATTATTCATTTTCAATTTTACATTTCTCATTTTGAATTGTTACTCTAGCCTCTCTAATATTAGCCATTTTTCTTACATATAAACACTTTGCTTCTCTAGCAATATCATCTTTAGAAAGGCCGTTGATTTCCTTCATTTCTTTATATGATCCATATCCTTGGGCAAACTTATCATTTAACCCCATTCTTTTAAATGCCCTTATATTCGCATTATTTTCTAATAAAACTGCCGCCACCAAAGAACCAAACCCATTATTAATTGAATGCTCCTCAACAGTCAGAACCGCGCCGCTTTCTCGCGCCGCTTTTAAAATAATATCTTTATCTATCGGTTTTATCGTATGAATATTAATAACTCTCACAGAAAGGCCTGATTCTTCCAAATCTTTGGCGACAACTAAAACATCATGAACTATTCCTCCCGTAGCAATTATTGAAATATCTATCCCTTCCTTTAAAACAACTCCTTTTCCAACTTCAAAATCATAATCCTGTTCATATACAACAGGACTGCTGCCTGTCGCCAACCGCAAATATACTGGCCCATCAATTTGAGCCGCGGCAAAAGTCGCTTTACTGGATTCTAAATCATCGCAGGGAGAAAAAATTGTCATAAACGGCAAGGTTGCCATAAGCGATATATCTTCAGTAGCATGATGCGTCGGCCCCAAATTACTATAAACAAATCCCGCGCCAATACCTACTAACTTCACATTCATTCTTTGCAAACAAACATCATTTCTTATCTGCTCAAAGGCACGCATGGTAATAAAATTAGAAATCGTATACGCGAAAGGAATCTTTCCACAACTAGCTAATCCCGCGGCAACACTTATCATATTGGCTTCTGATATGCCAAAGTTTATAAACCTGCCGCCAAAATCTTTTCGATACTTATCATAAACAATGGCACCGTTATCCGCGACTAATGCCAGGATTCGTTCATCCTGTTTTGCTAATTCGTATAATGCTGCTAAATACGCGTTTCTCATTCACCCCCACACCAATTATAATCACAACTTAATTGTATGCGCTTCTTTAATTGCGCGAAAGCCCTAGAGCGCAACTTCAAATTAGACTCTCTTTTCCTTGCGTCTTTCTCTGAAGCATATGCTTCATAATAAACAACGTTAAATGGTCTTCTTAATTTTGTAGAATAAACTAACCCTTTATTATGTTCTCCTAATCTACGCCTTAGATTATTCGTCGAACCCATATAGAAGTTTTTATCCTTTTCACTTTTTAGAACATATACATAATACATCATAATAATTGGTGTGGGGGTAAACCTAAATCTCGACAAGCAACTTTCATTTCTTCTTTATTCAGCATTCGATAATGCCAGATAGCCTGATTTTCCATAAACGAAATTCCTTTTCCTTTAACAGTATGCGCTATAATCAAATTAGGCTTATTGTTAACAAAAGGAGCTGATTTAAAAATCACTTCTAAATCATCAATATTATGCCCATCCACTTCTCTAACTTCCCAACCGAAAGACTTCCATTTATCAACTAACGGTTCTAAAGATACTATTTCATCCAATTTATCCATTGCCTGCAATTTATTAAAATCTACTACTGTAACTAAATTATCCAATTTATGTTGAGAAGCAAATAATGCCGCTTCCCATATTGATCCTTCCTGACATTCACCGTCCCCTATAACACAAAAAACTCGATAATCTTTTTTATCTAATTTACCGGACAAAGCAACTCCCACGCCAAAAGGAAACCCATGCCCTAAGGCACCGGTTGAAGCCTCAACGCCTGGAACTTTATACATATCCGGATGCCCGCCTAAAATAGTTCCTGACTTTCCAAAAGTATCCAAATGCTTCTTATCAAAAAAACCGCAATCAGCCAGTACGGCGTACAAGGCAACCCCGGCATGGCCTTTGCTTAATATGAATCTATCTCTATTTTCATCGGTTAAATTCTCAGAATTGACATTCATAATGTTGCAGTAAAGAACAGCTAAGATTTCTACAACAGAAAGAGACGCAGAAATATGCCCGCCGCCGCCATTGCAAATAGTTTTAACAATTGTTTTACGTAATTCTTTAGATTTATTTCGTAAATCCATAATTATATATCATATAAAATTCACATGCGCGGGAGGATTCTTCAAATCCCAAAGATATTTATTTACTTCTTCCATCCGGCAATTGATGCGGCACTCTGAAGCATTTAATTCGCTTTCCACCCACCTTAATGAATTTAAACGTCTTTGCCCTTCCCATATTTGCTGAAAAGACTGTTCATTAATATTCCCATATAAAAACCGCTCATCGCCAAGATAAACACTGCATCCCCAAACATTACCGCCCGCGTCTATATAAGACCAAAAGGGAAGAGATAAACACTGCTTGTATTTTTTCACATTGTCATCCCACTTTTTCATTGCCTGTATTCTAAAAATCACACTAAAACTATCAGTATTGCACTTTCTTAATTCATCTGATAAATACTCATATTCACTATATTTAACACTTTTGTATCGCGTCGTTTTACTTTGCGGATGCTGGGAATAAGGTTTTATCACTAAATAATCCATACCGATATCACAAGCTAATTTTGCTAAATGAACAGCTTCCTGATAATTCTCCGGTAATAATAACAACTGCATCCCAAGTGTACAGGAATAACCTCTCTCTTCTTTAATTTTCACAGCGTATTTCATGTTTTCAATCACACAGTCATAATCCTTATCTTTACAACAATGGATTTTTGAATAAGTTTCCTTAGTCGCGCCGTTAATGCTAACTTTAATCCATTCAATATCACCTAGTGTTTTTTCTGCTATTTCTTTATTAAACAATACTCCATTAGTTGTTATTGAAACATCTATGTTGTTTTTCTTCGTGCAATTAATTATTTCTCTCATACTTTTATGCAAAAACGGCTCTCCTTCCCCAGCATACATAATACTTTTCAATCCTAACTTACTTAATTCTCCAAGCCTTTCTTTTAATATACCCTCATCTAAAAATCTAGGCTGATATTCCATGAAATCTAAACCACAATATTTGCATCGATGATTACATGCTCCCGCGGGACTTACCTCCATATATATAGGATAGGTGATTTTCCCTTGTAACCAATCATTTAACCGGGGAACATGATAAATAAGTTTATGACTATCTATTTTATATTTATCCATTTTTCGCCTTTAGAATTGAATCTAAAATACAATGGCAGATAGAATGATGTATAATCTCAACCGGACCATAATCATGAATAGGAACGTGAAAATTATATTCACCTAATGAAAATAAAGGATTATTCTCCGCAAATCCGGAAAGAGTAACAACATGACAGCCTTTTTCCTTTGCTGCCGTTACCCCTCGTACAATATTCTCTGATCTTCCTGAACTGCTAATCGCGAATAATAGATCTCCTTGATCTGCGAACATCTCAATGGGTTTGGCAAAAACTTGACTATAACTATAGTCATTACTAACACACGTTAATAAAGAACTATCATTAAAAGAAATCGCCCTCATCCCTCCGTTCTTCCAAAAATCTGTTGCCATATGGCTTGAAATAGACGCGCTGGCGCCGTTACCAATAAAGAGTATCTTATGCTTTGAGTCTATTTGCGCCAAAATAAGCTGGCCAACCATCTCTATTGCCTGATAAAAACCTAACGCTTCATTTCTATCACAAGCTTTTACTTTATTTATCATTACTAAAAGCTTTGAATAATATGCTCTCGCGGCAATTTCAATACTTCCTTCTTGTACAATATTCTTCATATTCATAGTTTTTATCTTTTCACACTACACATTATCTAAGAAGCGCGTGAATAAACTCTAACAACGCATACTTTTCAACTGATTTCTTATTACATACTATTTGAACAGCTAAAGCACCAACCGCGTTACCGATAAAAGAAACCAAATCTAAAGACAACCCTTTCGCGAAACATGGCGCGGTAAAAGAAAAAAACGCGTCTCCCGCCCCTACAGTATCAACTACTTTTGATGAAAAAATAGGCGTTCTATTCATATGCCCTTCTCTGTCAATTCCAATCGAACCTTTTTTTCCTAATGTAACAATAATATACTCCGACTCTATGGTTTTAATTATATTCTTCATTATATCCTCTATATCTCCGGATCTATCCTGCGCTGCCAGCCGTATTTCTGTTTCATCCAAACAAACATAATTAGGATTTTTATACTTAGTAATCATATTATATCCGGAATTAGCGGCATTAGTTTGAGTATTGACTGCTATTTTTGTAGCATGAGCCCTGATAACTCTCATTATATCGGACGTAACAAAACCATGACCAAAATCAGAAATCAATACTAAATCATAATTGGGAATTTCTTTTTTAAAATATTCAATAATTTCCAATTCAAATTCTCCACTTATATACTCATCATTAAGATAATTAACTTCAAATAACTTTTGATTAAGATACTGGCTAATATATCTTTTTTTCACAATAGTAGGACTATCATTTCTATAAAAAAACTTTGCTTCAACATTAGGTTTTAAATTATTAACAATGGAATCTTCCTTCGAATCCTGATTCCCCAACAAAGTCACTAATTTCACTTTGTTGCATATTCCCGCGATATGATTAGCAATAGCAAAAGCTCCTCCCGCGAAAACCTCATGAGTTAAATACTTACTTACAATAAGATACGCCTTTGAGGATTTACCTAAATCAGTGCAATAATGATATTCATCGATAATCCCATCTCCAATTAAAAGGACTTTTAAATCTTTTAAACTATTAATTTTATCGGCAACATCATCAAAACTATATACTTTAGAAAAATCTTTTAAAAAATGTTTTGTTTCTTCAGGATATATATCAAGAAAACTGTTTATTGTCTGAGAAGAGATAAAAGAAAATCCTCCTGTTTCATAAATTTTGCTTTTTCCAAAATAATATTCTTTTTTTTCTTTAAAAAGTTCTTCATGGACTTTCTGGTCGCGATTTTTATACGCCAACCCCTCAGCAAATACATGCGGCTGTAAACTTCGTACACTTTCAAACGGAATTTCATCATCTACAATACACACATAATCTACCTGTTCCAATGAGGCAACATTTTCTGCTCTGAAATTCTCAGGGAAAATCGGTCTGCCAGGTCCTCTTTTTATATCTTTATCTTTTATAACAGTAACAACTAATATATCTCCCTGCCCTTTTGCTGAATTAAGATGATTTATAATACCTGGATGAATAAAATCAAAAATGCCGTGGCTTTGAACAATTATTTTACCTTCCTGCCTGAATTCTTCTAATCGTTCAATTAGATCATCTAAAAATACTATCTTATTTTTAATTACTGTTTCCATTATTTAAAATACTGATTAATTAACTTAGTCGATGAAAAAACCACTTCCTGCGTAAACCCGATCTCAATACCTAAATCCTTCATGACTTTATATTCTTTCTGAAGCTTTCCTGTTTTATCTTCCAAATTCTGGAATTCCTGTCCTTTAACATACATATCAGGAATTAATGTTCTTAACGTTTCTTCTGCTGTCGGCCATTGATTTATCGATACATAATCCACACATTCTAAAGCGGCAATACTTTCTGCCCGTAAATTCTGATTGAATACCGGCCTCCCCTGCCCTTTATCAACATACTGATCCGGCGAAATAGTTACGACCAAAACATCTCCCATCTTCTTTGCTGCCTGAAAATACTTAATATGCCCCGGATGCATAAGATCAAAACAACCATGACACAAAACAACTTTTTTACCAGCAGCTTTTAACTCCTTCACCCTATCTCTTAATTTATATATATCAATTATCTTATCCATATAAAATAACGGACAAACGCAATGCCTGTCTCTACATATTTTATTCTTCCTTGCCCCTTGCCCCCTGACCCTTGACCCTTTCTATATATTGCCACAACGCCGGTATAGTATCCTCATGCCTTCCTCTAACATAAAAAGATTCTCCGCCATCAGCAACTGTCCTAACTAACATCGTTTTCCACGGCCTAAAATAATAGGCGGGATTATCCTTTAACGGTTCCTCTCTGAAATTTGACGGCAAATCATGAAGATCACATACTAAAACACTAAACTTATTAATACTTTTGTTGTTTTGATAAGCAACATTTCTTGCCATACTTAAAGATTTCAAATAAACTTCCGGCGCCATAATCGCGCTGCCAAAATTCGCGACTACTCCACTCTCTAAATTCATCATAACCCGAGCGAACTTCAAGAAATCATTATATGAAAGCTTACCTAGAACAGCGCCATCACAATTAGGATGAGAATGAATTATATCATACCCTATCCCCACATGAACCGTTACAGGAATTCCTAACCTATAGGCGTTTGCAAAAATACTTATGTTTTTATATGGAAACTCGGATTTATTAATATAATCACCAACGGCTTCCCCCATTCCTATATCTTTATTATTTTCATAAGCTCCATTTATAATATCATTCAATTGGCCGGTCTCTCTCCATAAACCAAACTGCCCTTCTTTTATATATTTAGCGACACTTTCCGTAGTTGAACCAATCATGGCAAATTCAAAATCATGAATCATACCGGCGCCATTAGTCGAGATGCATGAAATATAGCCTTTCTCCATTAAATCAATGAGATATTTTTGCGCGCCTGACCGCACAACATGCGCCCCCATCATAACAATAACCGAAGATTTACTATCTTTAGCAGAAACGATTCGGTCAGCAACCATCTCTAAAGATTGGTGTTTAAATCCCTCATTGTTGTCATTTAACTCCAATATTGCTGATATATCCAAACAATGTTCCCTTTCGGATAAAGGTTTAATTTTAAGGCAAGATCTATTAAATAAAGGCATTTTCACTTTATCACCTTATACCGCTTGTCAATTATTTTCCATCTGTTTACTATCATTTCTTTTCTACCTTCCAATATCCGCCTTTTGCTGAACCTATCCGCTTTAAGATACCTTCTTTTTTCAATTTATTAAGATTCCATTCAATTCCTCTTATTGTGATACCTGTTTTTACAGAAAGTCCTTTTCGAGTTATTCTATTATTTTCATTAATTAAAGTGAGTATTTTCCCCACAGTTTTCCCCACAGTTTTCCCCACAGTTTTCCCCACAGTTTTCCTATCATCTTTATCATTACCAAATAATTCTTTAAACTCTACTTTATATCCTTCTCCCGCGCTAAGAATAAAATTAATAATTTTATCTTTGTTTTTTACACACATAAACTTTTTTTTAAAAATTAAATCTATTAAATAAAAACATTTTCATTTTACTACTTCATAACCCTGTTCGATTATTTTTTTAAATTCATCGGATATTGTCTGCCAATCCATAATTTCTACACGAAACGGCAAATCAGATTCTTGGAATTCTTCTCTAAGTATATAAAGGGTCTTTTTAGGTAATTTTTCTTTACCTACAATTACTAGATCTAAATCAGAGTATTCTTTTGCTGTTCCATTAACCCGCGATCCAAAAGCACGTACTTCCCAATTCAAAATATACTTTTCAAGTATATCCTGTATTATTTCCATATAACACGGAGCAACATCAATCATTTTTGTTCTCTAAGACTTTTAAAAAAATTCGTGCGGCAGCAGCAAAATGAATCGCCGCAGCATACACATCTTCAGCGGTTTTAACGTCATAAGTATGCGCTGTTTCATTGCGCAGCCCATTATATTCAAACCATGTTTCTACATTATTAATAAGTTGACTTTCCGCCGCGATTCGAAACAGCTCTTTTCTGGAAACTCCATCGACAGCAACTCCGCTTATATTTATCTGAAGCCATCGCTTCATGAATTTCCAGCACAATTCATAGGTAAATTCAAAATTCTGAATAACTCCCGCGCGAATAACCTCTTCTTCATCAGTATTAACTTTGCCTTTAATCTTAAAAGATGCGACCTTTACCGCCCTCTCTAATGAATCAACTCCCTTTTGCAAACTACTTAAATCTAAAGCCATACGTCGCTCCTTTTTCTATCATTTTTCTCGTCACAGCCATCTCCCTTCATCCCTCTTCTATCGTATCTCTCAAGCAGGGCTCCGCCCTCTCACTCCCATAAACGCTGAACAACACTAAATCAGCATACATCAGCATATTAAGCTAAATCCACACAATCCACATCAACGACACATCTCACCGAAGACAAAATAGCATCCACAGTCACTACCAACGTCGCGTTTCTATTCCTTTTCTCCTCCACATAACCAACAAGCCCTTTTAACGGCCCTTTTTTAATTTCTACCGCGCTACCGACTTTGAAATAAGGGCAGGGATCAATTTTAATCTTATTTTTCATTAGAATTTTTAAAGACTTTACAACTGATTCTTGAACAGAAACATATTGTTTATTAAAACTAACCACATTCACTACTCCCGCCTGGGAAAGAACTTTTTCTTTATTCCATAAAGAAAATTTAGCGAAACAATAGCTACTAAAAAGAGGTTCTTCTATATATTTAAATCTATCAGACCATCTTTTGCGTAAAATCATTTTAGGCGTAAAAGCTTCTATTCTTTGATTCAATAATTCGGATTCAACAAACTTCTCATGCCGCGATTTCGTGTATAAAACATACCAATTCTCTCTATCACCAGTTATTGTTATCATACCTCTTATATTTTATTAAATTCTCCGCTATCTATACCAGCTACATCATCATTCCCGACAGTATTTACTAAAAACTTTAATTGCTCCCACTCCTCTTTAATCCGCCGATATTCAGATTCTTTTCTTTTTAAGAAATAATATGTCAACCGGAATTTTTCCTTAAACCCTTCCTGAGTAAGAATGTATTTTACTTTTTTAAATTTTCCTGGATTATTTGAAAAATTACGCGCTTTTATCAATCCTTTTGTCATTAATTGCTTAATTAGATAATTCGTTTTCCCTAAAGAAACATTAAGTTTTAAGGCTAAATCTCTTTGAGTAAGGTGAGAAGAACCATGCAGTTCCGAAAGAAGGGATAAAGTTTCCTCTTGCTCTGATTTTGATAGATTTGAATTTAAAATGGCAGTTTGTTCACGCATTGAACACTATTATAGAAACAACCCCCTCTGCTGTCAAGAATTTTAATATTACTATGCTTTATATATAAATATACGGGCAAGACGCTGAATTAACTAATCAATTACTCTTTATTTTTCACACCATTTTTACACTTTCCACTCCGTCAACTAAGCTATTCTTTAGCCGAATCAAAAATAATCCCTTTATTTTTCAATATTCTTTTCACTTGACCGGTTACATTATCCAAATCATCCACATTATCAACGCGCAAATCATATTCTATATCCGTTGTAATGTCTCCTCCTACCCAAATAGTTATAATTCTATCTATATTTACTGATGTTTTTATAAGGTTCAAATTATCCTGAGTCAACTCAATCGCGGGAACTATTAAAATCATTCCTGAATCAATTAATATATTGGATACCTCGGCTAACCGCCTGATATGTTCCTGCTTTACATCAGCTTTACCCTTTATATCAGCATCCACTCCATATAATACATTCCCAATACCAAGAAAATAGACAAATCGATCCAGAGAAAACAGACTCGCTTCCAATTTTTTAGCAATCCGCTTCTTTCCCACGTCTTTGGCGCCGGTAACTAATATTACCGCCGATTTTTGATTATATTTTTCAGCCCTCTCCTCCTGAGAAATATTGCTCTTCTCCCATTTACAATTTCTCATAAAAACTTTTTCCCTAACCCATGATTGTCCATCAGGCAACGCTTCTCTAATAATCCCTCCGCCGCTAATCTCATAATCAGCTACTATAACAAATCTACTTAAAGACACGATTTTATCTACCAAATCAAACGATATGGCCCTCTTTAACTTCAAAATACATTCAGCCACATCATGCCGATTAATTTCCTCTTTAGCCTCAACCGACTTTAAATTAGAAGCGTCAATAACTCTTTCTATTTTCTCAAGCCGCGCCAAAACTTTTTCTGTGCCTAATTTAAAAATATAGTCTTTTCTCTTTACCATTGGTTTCTTGCCCAGCCAAAACAAATTCACTTTTATTCTAGAAGCTATTTGAGGCGCTTCTTCATTTTCTTTCACGATAATTTCACCGCGTTTAATATAACTTTGTTCTGATAAAGTTAATCCTACGGCATAGCCGGCAGATGATTCTTCCCTCATCGATTTATTAAAAGCTTCTATAGTTTTTACTTTATTTTTTTTTCCCGAAGGATAAAAAATCACGTTATCACCCACCTTAATTGTTCCTGATTCAATCGTTCCCGCCACAATTCGCCGAGTATCACCACATTTTGTGAATTTATATACTCCCTGAATAGGCATTCGAAAAACCTGGTTTGCTGATGTTTTTTCTTTCTTTAAAAAATCCAATACCCCTAATACTGTTGTGGCTTTATACCAGGACATAACAGCACTCACCGCGACAATATTATCCCCCTCTCTTCCACTCACTGGAATAAAACAAACCGGCGAAATATTTATTTTTAATAAAAACCGACTATACTCCTCTACTATTCTTTCAAAAATATCCTTACGATAGGAAACACAGTCCATCTTATTTACTAAAACCACTATCTGCTTTATACCTAACATTGAAAGCATATACCCATGCCGGCGTGAATTTTCCTGAACTCCTTCTTTAGCATCAATTACCAACAACGCGGCTTCCGCCCGAGATGAACCAGTTACCATATTCTTTAAAAACTCAATATGCCCTGGCGCGTCAATAATAATATAATCCCTTTTATTAGTCTTAAAAAATACCCGCGCGGAATCTATAGTAATTCCCTGCGTCTGTTCGTCTTTCAGCGCGTCAATTAAAAACGCGTATTCAAAAGGCTTAGAATTACGTTGGCAATTACTCTTTACCTGCGCAAGCTTCCCTTCAGGCAAAGAATTAGTATCGGCTAACAGACGGCCCACAATCGTACTCTTACCATGATCAACATGCCCAACAACAACAATATTCATCGTCTCACGTGCGGTCTCGTCAACACTGATATCGTCTGATTTCTGAACTATACTTTCTACTTTTTTACTATTCATCTTTTTATCTCGGGCGGCAGATCTGCCGCCCCTACTAAATACTAACGACTATCGACTATTCACTACATATATCCTTCCCTACGCAATGTCTCTAATCCCCCACCATCATCTTTATCCTGCGCCCTACCTGACCGTTCCGCTATATTAGAAAACTTGCCTGTTTTTAATTCCTCTATTATCTCATCAACATTCTTCGCGCAAGACTCAACTGAAGAAGTACAGGGATAACATCCCAAAGACCGGTATCTTCTCCCATCACCCTGGTTATAATACAAAGAAACTGTGGGGATATTTTCCCGTTTTATATATTCCCAAATATTGAGCTCTGTCCAATCTAACAATGGGTGAATCCGTACATGCGTACCGGCAGCAAAATCAGTTTTATATTGATTCCAAAACTCCGGCGGCTGATCTCCAATATCCCAAATATTACCCTGATCTCTTGCTGAAAAATAACGTTCTTTAGACCTAGACCCTTCTTCATCAGCACGAACCCCCACAATAATTCCCGTAAAAGCCTCTGTATTGGTATCTACTTCATATTCTAGTGTTTCATGATTAAATCTATATCGTAATCCCTGCCCGCTCAAAGTTTGCTTCAACGCGTGCGTCTTCAATAACTTACAGCAACTAATTCTATCCGCACCCTTATCAGGAAACGTTTGTTTATCGCTTAAAGCTTGCTCATTCATCCCATAGATCATATTCAACCCCCACTCTCTAGTTAATTTATCTCGATACTCAATCATTTCTGTAATCTTATATTTAGTATCAATATGCACTAAAGGAAATGGAACATGGCCAAAAAACGCTTTTCGCGCCAGCCATAAAAGCACAGTGCTATCCTTACCAATAGACCATAACATCCCTAAATTCTTAAAATTAGCGTAAGCTTCTCTTAAAATATAAACACTCTTGTTTTCCAATTGATCTAAATGGTTCATATTTGTAAACACCTCATTTTTAAATTAGGCAAAGCTCAAATTATATTCACAGAATATAACGGCATAATTCCTATATTCTCATATCTTGAAAAATTTTCCAACGATAACCTTATCCCATATTCGGACTTATGCTGTTTTAAAAATACATTCATACTCTTCATTTTACCGATTTTTCCTGACTTAACCTCAATGGGAATTATTTCACTATTTCTTTGAAGAAGATAATCTATTTCAGAAGAGGTTCCCTTATTTTCATTATGCCAATAAAAAAGTTGCGCTCTGGTCCTATTATCCATAGACTTTATAAATTCATTTCCTACAAAAACTTCGGCAATACCGCCTTTATTTATCATATCAACATCTTCAGCGACAAGAATATCAGCATTATTTAAACCCATCATACGAAAATGAATACCTGTATCAAATAATATAACTTTAAATCTATTGCTTTTTATTTCCGCGCCTAGCGGCACACCATACCCTGCTGTATGGTACACTTTGTATGCTAATCCAGATTGCGTTAAAAGATCTAAAGCTTGCTTTAATGCTCTATGATCATACGCGCTGTCTACATTAGAATATTTAAACTTATGCCCTGATTGCGAGGGGATAGACCTAAACACCTCATTTAATAGCTGAACATTAACTCGTTTTTTATATTTAGCAAAATCATCTCTAAGGGACTCTAGTAAATCCCCTAATTTTTGCTGACAATTTAAAACATTTTTTGTTTTTACATACTCATCCACTATTTCGGGTAATCCTCCGATAAGATAAAATATCTTTAAAAAACCAATTACTTTATTATGAAAAACAATCCCTAAATTTTTACTATTTTTCATATCAATAAGAGCCTCTTCTCCTAAAGCATATAAAAACTCATCAAAAGACATAGGATACATAAAAAGTGATTGTATTCGACCAACACCATAAGAAGGTAAGTTTGATAAGGCTAAATCTAGGAGTGATCCGGCGGCGGCAACATGTAAGTCCGGCATTTTTTCATAAAAAAATCGTAAAGAACTTAATGCTTCCGGAGATGCCTGTATCTCATCAAAAAATAATAAGGTTTGACCAGGGATAATTGGAATTGAAAAATATGCTGATAATTTTTCAGATAAATAACCAGGATTTAAGGATTCTTTGAATATTGTTCTTACAGCTCTATCCTCTTCAAAATTTACCTCTAAAAAATACTTAAAAGATTGACCTAGAACTCTAACAGAAAAAGTCTTACCAACTTGTCTCGCTCCCCTTAAAAGTAAAACTTTTCTTTTTTCACTTTTCTTCCATTCAATTAAATTTTGTTCAATGTTTCTTTTCATTCTAAACTAAGTATAACATTAAATACTGAAAAATCAAGCATAAACAAGGCTATTTCTGCTGAAAAATCAAG
>Ga0180007_10000810_pt1 | contig 47710 bp, 56 predicted proteins | sample MM_PC_MetaG_FD_121122 | JGI IMG/M metagenome (GOLD analysis project Ga0180007, IMG submission 121122) | Groundwater microbial communities from the Aspo Hard Rock Laboratory (HRL) deep subsurface site, Sweden - MM_PC_MetaG | ecosystem: Environmental > Aquatic > Deep subsurface > Groundwater... | reverse complement strand
GGTTCAAGTCCTGCCGTCCGTGCCAAATTATAATTAACTTTAAATATCATCGGTCTCCACCCCTCCCTTCGCGAAGGGAGGGGTTCAAAACCGTTGGTCCGGGTTCAAATCCTGGCGCCCCTGTTGAGAGAATTTTTTATTATGATTATTACTTGTTTTAAATAAACAGCTAAATTGGGTTCTCAGCCAAAGGCTGACCCGCCTCTGGCGGGGATTCCCTCCGCCCCTGTAGAATCAATTCAGCTTAAATAAAAAAACTTCCCTCGTAAAGTGGGGGAGTTTTTGGTATAATAATTATAGCTTATAAATAAAGTAAAACCATGAAAAACACATTAAGAATAACTTTATTAACATTTGTTCTTTCTATAATTTGGATAATCCTTGGGCTAACTTTTGTCTCCGCAGGCCCACTGAGTTACAAGCTCGGAAATTATTTTTATTTTGCTATTCCCTATATTTTGTTTTTATTTCTTCCAATCTCCATACTATTATTTTCTCCATCTAAAAGATTTAAAATATTATCTTGGATATTTATTGGCATATCAGGACTTGTTATAATTTATGGTTTACTCCTCTACTCTTCCGTTAATGATTTTCAAAAAGATGCTACACTTTTTGACTTTATTTATTCAATAATCACAATGGTTCCTTTTATCCCAATGTACTTATTTATTATGTTGGGTGCATCAACTTAAAAAAATTTACACTCGATAAAGAGCAAGCAATTCTCGACTTGATTTCTGTATCTCAGTTCTAATAACCTCTACCCGCCTCGACTCGTCGAGGTATTTATTAGTAACGTCAAGGCGAGGCGGGCGATGCCCTGCCACTTAGGGCGACCTATCGCCCTTAAAGAATCGCCGAGATGGCGGTTTTTTGTTTACACTGAGTTCATCAAAGTGTTACAATAATGATATGAAAATAGAAAATTTAACAAATATTTTATCAGATCAGCCTAAATATCGATTTAAGCAGGCTCAAAGGGCTGTCTTTATTGATTTGATTGATGATTGGTCTAAATCCTCAAATTTCCCTCAGGCATTACGTGAAAAACTAAATTTAGAATGCAGTTTGAAAATTAATGCTGAAGTATTTGCTGCCAAAGACAACCAGACTACAAAAGCCTTAATAACTTTAGAAGATGGCTTAAAAATTGAAACAGTATTACTTAAACACAAAGATCTACGCAATACTGTTTGTCTTTCTTCTCAAGTTGGCTGTTCTGTCGGCTGCAGTTTTTGCGCTACTGGCCAAATGGGTTTTAAGCGAAATTTGTGTGCCTATGAAATAGTGGAGCAAGTTATTTTTTTTGCCAGGTTGCTTCAGATCAAGAGTCAGAAAATCACTAACGTAGTTTTTATGGGTATGGGTGAGCCATTTTTAAATTACAATAATGTTATAGCTGCAATAAAAATTTTAAACGACAATCAAGGATTTAATTTGGGAGCCAGAAAAATTTCTATTTCTACCTGCGGTATAATATCAGGTATAAAAAAATTAGCAAGTGAAAATTTGCAGGTTAATTTAGCAATATCACTTCACGCACCAAACGACATCTTGCGCTCTAAGCTTATGTCGATTAACAAGAAATATCCTTTGGAAAATTTACTATCTGCTGTTAATGATTATGTTAAAAGAACATCGCGCAAGGTTATGTTTGAATACTTAATGATAAAAGGAATAAATGATTCAGTCGAACATGCGAGAGAATTAGCTGTTCTTTTAAAAAATAAACTTTTTATGGTTAATTTGATACCATATAATCAGACAGGTAAATATCATGCAGTAGAAAGAGAAAAAATATCAGCCTTTAAAAAAGTATTGGAACATTATAGAGTACAAGTTACTCAACGCTATAGTTTTGGTGGTGATATTGATGCTGCTTGCGGACAATTAGCTTCTAAAAATAAATAATTATAATATTTAATGCAAAATAATAATCAAACAAACAAAATGCGTTTAGCACGTTTTTTAGCTCAATGTGGAGTAGCTAGTAGGCGTGCAAGTGAAAAACTCATTGAGCAAGGCAAAGTATCGGTAAACGGTAATATCGAAAAAAATGTAGCAACCAACGTTGATCCTCAAAAAGATAAAATCTTATATCGAGGAAAGCAAATAAAACTAGAAGAATTTGTCTATTACATTTTAAATAAGCCAGTAGGATATTTATGTTCTCTAAAAGCTTTTGGTAATGATAAGATTGTAACTCAATTGCTTCCAAAAACACAGCGTGTTTATCCTGTTGGACGTTTGGATAAAAATAGTTCTGGACTTTTAATCTTGACTAATGATGGCGATCTTGCCATGAAGTTAAGCCATCCTAAGTTCGAAAGTAAAAAAGTATATGAGGTAAAACTAGATAAACCATGTACCAAGGAATTTTTAGATTGTATGAAAAGTGGAGTAATGCTTACAGAAGGGTTAGCCAGCGTAGACAAATTTGAAAAATTATCATCGAATACTATTCAAATCACAATTCATCAAGGATGGAAGCGTCAAATTCGTAGGATGGTTGAAAACTGTGGAGCAAAAGCAGTTTCATTAATAAGAATTTCAGAAGGTAAAGTTAAGTTGGGTGATCTTAAGGTTGGAGAGTATAAAAAAGTTAAACGAGAAGATCTAATCTGAATCGTCCTAAGATGATTTTTTTGCTATACTAAATTATATGCAAACAACATATCTTAACGATTATAATAAGTTTATCAAGAAAGGCATTGCTTTTATTCCTTTAGGAACTTTAGAGTGGCATGGCAAGCATCTTCCTATAGAAACTGATTTTTTAGTTGCCCAAAGGATTTGTGAAATATTATCTAAGAAAATTAGTGGATATGTTTTGCCTCCAATTTATTTGGCTACAGATCGAGAACGAAAAAAAGGTAAAAGAAAATTAATTGGCATGGATTATTATCTAGGCAAAAAGTTAATGGGAAGTTTATATTTTCTAAAACCTGAATTACTTTACTCAACCTTAAAATCTTTAACACATAATTTATCACAGCAAGGTTTTAAAAAGATTTATATTATAACTGGCCATTGGGGAAGTCAACAGGTTAAGGTTTTAGAAAAGCTAGCCAAGAATAGAAATATAGTATTTGTTAATGTCGGAGATGCCATGAGTATTGATGCTGGACATGCTGACGAGTACGAAACCTCACTTTTATGGGCATGCAATCCAGAGGAGATCACAAGAAGCAAAAAAGTTAAACTGTCTGCACAAGATGATATCGTAAAATTTTATGGTTATGATCCTAGGGAAAAGGCATCATTGAAATTAGGCAAAAAGTTACTTAATGAAATAATTCAAAATATTATTAAAAAGATAAAATGAAAATATCTTTTCACGGAGCATGTTCAGAAGTAACAGGATCTTGCCATTTAGTCGATACTGGTAAGGTTCGTTTTTTAGTCGATTGCGGAATGTTTCAAGGTCATAAGTATGGTGAAGAACAAAATTATTCAGATTTTGGGTTTAATCCTAAAACCGTTGATTTTGTCATCTTAACGCATGCGCATGTTGATCACTGTGGCAGATTACCTAAACTTTTTAAAGATGGTTTTTCTGGACCAATATATGCAACACAACCTACACGCGACTTTGTCCAAATTATTTTAGATGATGCAGCTAAGCTAGTAGGGGAAGAAGCAAAACATCACAATCATGAACCGTTGTATCTACCAACCAGAATTCCACAAGTAATTGAAAGTTTTAAAACAATAGAATATCGAAAGTCTTTTAAACACTCAAGTGATATTACAATAGAATTTTATGATGCTGGCCATATCCTTGGCTCAGTCATAGCCAAGGTCACAATTGGAAAAAAAGAACTGGTTTTTTCTGGCGATCTTGGCAATCCGCCAGTACCGTTGTTACGAGATACAGAATTTGTTTCTGGCGCAGATGCTGTCATTCTTGAATCAACTTATGGCGGCAGAATTCACGAACAGCACAAAAGACGTTTTGAATTATTACGTGACGTAGTTACACAAACTATTAGCCGTGGGGGAGTGCTTATGATTCCTTCTTTTGCTCTAGAGCGTACACAAGAATTACTTTATGAACTAAATTATTTGGTAGAAAATAATTTAGTCCCAACTGTTCCAATCTTTTTGGATAGCCCACTAGCAATTAAAGCAACACAAATTTACAAAAATTATCCAACCCTTTACGACAAAGAAGCAAAAAGATTAGTTGCATCCGGAGACGACCTGTTTCATTTTCCAAGATTAGAGTTTACAACAACATCAATACAATCAAAAAAGATTTATAACATAGGCGGTTCAAAAATTATTATCGCTGGGTCTGGCATGATGAATGGAGGAAGGATAAAACATCATCTTAGGAATTATTTAGGTAATCAAAAAAATCATTTATTAATTATTGGATATCAAGTTCAAGGTACTCTGGGCAGAAAATTACTTGATGGCGCGACATCAGTTAATATCCATAAAAGACCTGTTAATGTCAAGGCAACAGTTTCTGCTATTGGGGCTTACTCAGCACATGCAGACCAACCAAAGTTAGTTGAATGGGTAAATCAAATGTCAAAACCAAAACCCAAAAAAGTATTTATCGTACACGGAGAAAAAGAATCAGCAAAAACATTATCCTCGCAAATATCAAAAGAAACCAAGCTAACTACTGTCATACCAGAATATGAACAAATTTATGATTTTTAATTTGTAGCTACTTTGAAAAATGTAACAAAATAGAGTAACGTACGTCTACTATAATGTAGGCTAAAACCTACGTTTAAATAATCATGTAAATTATGCAATGCATGGCGCCCATATGCGCTATTTTCTTTTATGCCCGGTAGTGATCCCGAAAAATTTAAAATTACTATCAGACATAAAATAAATAAAAAGCTGATAAATAACTAATAAAATTTAATTACATTTACGGGACTACTACCGGGTATGAAGACAAACACAAAAAAAACAATCAAATATTACTTGAAAACAGCCTTGGATCATAAAATTTCAGGGTTTCTTATGATATTTGGAATTGTGGGCGGAGAAGTAATGAGTGTTATTGTCCCGTTATATTTTAGAGATTTTTTTAATATTTTAGCCAGTGGTCAATCACGAGATATCATCACTGCTAGCTTAATTTCTATACTAATTACTATTGCTATTTTAGAACTGGCAAAGTGGGCTTTTAGACGTTTTGCTACTTTTTCTGATGTTTATTTTACTGCGCATGTTATGTTTGATTTGGCAAATCATTGTTTTGCTTACTTGCATAAAAATTCATTTTCTTATTTTGAAAATAATTTTGTTGGGTCTTTAGTTAAAAGAGTAAAGTGGTTTGTTAATGCTTCTGAAAGAATTGTAGATAGAGTTTCTTGGCATATACTACCGCTAATAGTTAGTATCACAATAATTACTTATGTTTTGTTTCAGGCTAATTTTTGGCTAGGGCTTGCAGTTTTTGTGTGGGTTATAGGATTTTTGTTGATAAACTGGGCTTTTACTAAATATAAACTTAAGTATGATATTGCTAAAAGTAAAGCAGAAACAGCCACTACCAGAGTCTTAGCCGACACGATTACAAATAATGTGAACGTTAAATTATTTAATGGTTATGGTAGAGAACTTAATAATTTTTTTAAAGTTGTAAAGAAGTTTCGTGCTTCTCAAATGTTGAGCTGGAATTTAGGCAATGTCATGGATTCTATTCAGGGTTTTTTGATGATTTCACTTGAAATTGGAACTTTTTACTTGGCTATTAGATTGTGGAATAAGGGTGTATTAACCTTAGGTGATTTTGTGTTGATTCAAACTTATTTAATCACTATTTTTCATCGTACTTGGGAGTTTGGTAGAGTAATAAGAGATATATACGAAAATTTAGCAGACGCAGAAGAGATGACAGAAATCTTAAGTACCCCGCACGATATTTTAGATGTCCATGGTGCTAAAAAGTTGCAAGTTCAAAAAGGAGAAATTGAATTTAGTAATGTAACTTTTTGCTACCACAAAACAAGAAATGTTTTGAAAAAGTTCAATCTAAGAGTTAAAGCAGGCGAAAAACTTGGTTTGGTTGGTCCTTCTGGTGCAGGTAAAACTACAGTTATTAAATTAATACTACGAATGCACGATCTGACCAAAGGACAAATAATAATTGATGGTCAAGATATCTCCAAAGTAACTCAAGAAAGTTTATGGCAAAATGTCAGTTTAGTGCCACAGGATCCAATATTATTTCACAGAACATTAATGGAAAATATTAAATATGGGAAACCAAATGTTACCAATGAAGAAGTTATCAAAGCAGCTAAAGCAGCACATTGTCACGAGTTTATAACTGAATTTCAAGAAGGTTATAATACGTATGTAGGAGAGCGTGGTGTTAAGCTTTCTGGTGGAGAACGTCAACGTGTTGCAATTGCACGTGCTATTCTCAGAAATGCCCCAATCTTAATTTTGGATGAAGCAACATCAAGCCTTGATTCTGAATCAGAAATGTTAATTCAAGATGCTCTAGATAAGCTCATGAAAGATAAAACTGTAATTGTGGTAGCTCACAGACTTTCCACTATTCGTAAAATGGATAGAATTATTATTATTGACCAAAAAGGTATTTTAGAGGAAGGTAAGCATTCAGAATTAAGTAAGAAAAAAGATGGTGTATATAAGAAGTTGTGGAAATTACAAGCAGGTGGATTTATTAATTAAATATTACAAAATTAAAATCTATGCGAAAAATCATATTTTTTAGTATTCTAAGTTTGGTTCTAGTTGGCTGCAGTCATAACGTAACAACCCAGCAGGTTCAAGAACCAATCACACCAAAACCTAATAAAAATATTAATCAAGCTCAAACTATGCCAACAATACCAACTACCAGTGTCACAAAAGCTACAATAAAAACAAACTTAGGAGATATCACAGTAGAATTTTATGGTGAGGATTCTCCAAAGACAGTGGGTAATTTTGTTAAATTGGCACAAGAAGGTTTTTATAATGGTACTAAATTTCATCGGGTAATTAATGGATTTATGATTCAAGGTGGCGATCCACTATCTAAAGAAAATAATCTTAAAAACATGTGGGGAACAGGCGATCCAGGTTATAAATTTGAAGACGAAATAAATTCACATAAATTAGTCAAGGGTTCAATAGCTATGGCAAATTCTGGACCAAATACCAATGGCTCTCAATTTTTTATTGTGACAGCAGAAAGTACTCCTTGGCTTGATGGCAAGCATACAAACTTTGGAAAAGTTATCGATGGAATCGAAATTGTAGAAAAAATTGAAAATGTTGTTACAGAAGGTCCAGATAGACCAGTAGAGAATGTAACTATCGAATCAATTGAGTTAGAATAAAAATATTATTTGCTTTAGCAGCTTAATATATGAAACAAATAACCCCAACGAATAGTCGTTATATTCCTTTTGTTCAACAAAAATCGTGTTGTGTGCCCACATGCATTTTAATGATAATGCATCGACACAAAATTCCTCTCATTTCTCAAGAGTTGTTGGGTTATCACCTAGGATTAATTATAAAAAAAGAATATAAAGATTTTTTTTACAATCCACGTGTAGGCAAGCGTCCACCAGCTGGGTGGGGCACACAGATGTATAGTAAAAAGTATGAGCCAAATAAAGTATTTAAAAAATTAAAGATTCCTCTGGGTATAACATTTTTTTCTGTTGATAGGTTTTCTAATAGTAGCTTTAAGACATATTTATTAGAAGTGATAAAAAAAGATAAAGACGTAATGGTTGTTTTTGATCATGGAAAATTGAGTGGTACTAATAAGCAGGGTGGACATGCTTGCATTGTAGATAAAGTATCATTAGTCAAAAACGAAATTCGACTCATTGATCCATCAGCAAACCAGCCAAAGTGGAGAACAGTGAAAATTCAAAAGCTAAAAAAAGCTATGGAATTTCATGGGGGAGCGAGAAGTGGAGGTTTTTGGGAATTTAATAAGAGGTAGAAATTTTAAGTAGTTGTGCATAACTTGAGAGGTTATGGTGCTTGACAGCATTTTTTTTTATGCTAATATATACCTATACCTGGGGTAGGGGTACATAATTATCTAAATTTATACAAAAAATGTATGGCTTACGATCAAAAAACAACAGTAGCCTTTAAAAAAGCACAAAGTCATTTAAACAAAGTAGTCGAAATGGTAGAAAAAAAAGAATACTGCATTGATATTATGCAGCAAAACTTAGCAGTAATTGGTTTATTAAAATCAGCACACCAAACGCTTCTAGAAGGACATCTAGGCACTTGTTTTAAACGTGCAATGGCAACAAACAACGAAAAGAGGCAAAAAGAAATGATTGCAGAAATTTTAGCTGTAACAAAGCTATTCAACAAATAATAAATGTCTAAATTAAAAAAGAGACAATTCAAAATCGAAGGTACTCATTGTAAAAGCTGTAAAACACTTATAGAAACCGAAGTTGATGTAATGGCAGGTGTAAAATCAATTACAGTTGATTACTATTCTGGTGAATCTAGCGTTGAATTTGATAATAGCAAAATCAGTTTTGAAAAAATAAAAAATAAAATTGAAAAGTATGATTATAAAGTATCTGTAGCCGGACAAGAAAATAAGCAAGAAAAAGAATCAACCAATCCCTACAAGAATATATTTATTGCAATTTTTATTTTTGTTTTAGTTATCGGTTATTTGATATTAAAACGATATAGTGGTTTTGAAATTTTAGCACAACTTAACACAACAAGTATTAGTTACTGGTTGATCTTAATCATAGGCCTTTTAGTTAGTTTTCACTGCGTTGGTATGTGTGGTGGATTAGTTGTAACATTTTCAGCTGGGCATGCAGCCAAACAAGATAAAGAACCTTCGGCAAACTCAGGTCGAGAAAAAGTTGGTTTTTCTAAACTTCATTTCCAGTATAATTTTGGTCGCTTAATATCATATACTATAATTGGTGGAATACTTGGAGGAATCGGTTCGTTTTTTGCCATCAACCCTAATTTTTCTGGAGCAGTAATGTTGATGGCAGGAATATTTATGATCCTAATGGCAGTTAGTTTATACACGCACTTTAAGTGGTTAGAAAAACTTCAACCTAAAATGCCACAGTTTATTGCTCGTTTTCTCTACAGCCAAAAACATACTAAAAAACCAAAAGGTCCATTCATTATCGGATTACTGAATGGTTTTATGCCTTGTGGTCCATTGCAAGCTATGCAGCTATACGCATTAGGTACAGGTAGTTTAACTCGTGGTGCATTGAGTATGGCTGTCTATGGTTTAGGTACTATTCCATTGATGTTCGGTTTCGGAGCCTTCATATCTACACTTTCTAGTCAATATATTAAAAAAGTCATGAAGTTTTCCGCAGTGGTAGTAGCAATACTCGGTCTAGTTATGATCAACCGTGGCTTAATTAATTTTGGATGGGGATTAAGGAGCTTGATTCCTTCCACAGCAACCAGCCAAACTGAATTTGTGGTCAACGGGAATGTATCAGAATATCAAATTGTGAATATGGATCTTTCGTATCGCGGTTATGAACCAAATGTTTTATATGTTAAGCAAGGCATTCCTGTACGTTGGATAATCAATGTCAAACAAATGTCTGGTTGTACAGATGAGATTCATTTAGATGCGTTCAACATTAAAAAACCATTAGAATATGGCGAAAATATAATTGAATTTTTACCAACACAAGTTGGTGAAATAAAATTTTCCTGCTGGATGAAAATGGTCTGGGGGAAGTTTATAGTAACAGAAGACTCAGTTAATCCTAGTGCTCAACAACTAAAATCCGATGCAGCAGATCTTGCAGGCACTTCTTGCGGTGGAGCAGGTGGGTGTGGATGCTCTGGTGCTGCAGGAAGTAGAAGATAAATATATGAGAAAGAACATAATAATATTTATATTAGTAATACTAATAGTAACAATCAGTCCGATAATGTACATGTTTGTAGTAGAAAGGATGCATGCGGATGATCCTCATGAATCAAGTGGCGCAGAGGATGTGATTGCAGGTTTAGAAACTGCTATTGCGCAAGCAACAAAAGATGGAGATTATCATTGTTGTATTGATCCTGCATGTACGATGTGCTATTTAGGAAGTTGGATTTTTGAACCAGGTACATGTAATTGCGACGAGGCCATAGCAAAAGGAGAATTTGATAAAGTATGTCCAGAATGTAAAAAAGGTATAGAAGAAGGAGATTGTAGTTCTGCAGAAGTAATTGCAATCGGATGCGATATTAATAAAAAAAATCACGATTAAATAAGTAATAATTTGTCATCCTGCTCACTCTTTCTGTCATCCCGAGCGCAATGACCACGAGCTTGCCGAGTGGTAATGGAGTCGAGGGATCTCATACTAATAAATATTGTATGGTGTGGGATCTGCGCCAGAGGCGTCATGCCAAAGGCAGATTCGCCTCTGGCGAACACCAGCCTTTGGCTGGTCTCCAGGTATAATATTTAATATTGGTCGAGATGACAAAATAGAGTGGAATGACAAGAAAGGAAAAAATTATGAAAAGAAAAATAATTCAAATAGACGAAGAAAAATGCAATGGCTGTGCTGCTTGTACCAAGGTTTGCGCAGAAGCTGCTTTAGAAATGGTAGACGGTAAAGCCAAAGTCATTAGTGACTTTTTGTGTGATGGCATGGGAGCATGTCTTGATGTTTGTCCAGTTGATGCGCTAAAGGTAGTAGAAAAAGATACTGATGAATATGACCCACAAAAAACATACGAGCATGTCAAAGAAACTAGGGGAGAGGAAGATGCGCAAAATGTTCATGGTATAGATAAAGCTTCCAAACAAGAAGAACCAATGAAGTGTGGATGTCCAGGTTCTATGATGCGTGATTTTACTTCAGAAAAATCTTGTGGTTCAGACAAGTCTTGTCAAACTACAGATTTGAAAACAGAACTTCGCCAGTGGCCAATCCAATTACATCTTTTGCATCCAGGTGCTCCATATTTACAAGGCGCAGACTTAGTAATTTCTGCAGACTGTGCGCCATTTGCATATGCTAATTTTCATCAAAAGTTTCTAAAAGACAAAATTTTAGCTATCATGTGTCCCAAGCTCGATGACGGGCAAGATGAATACGTAGAAAAATTAACTGAAATTTTTAACAATCAAGATATTAAAAGTATCACCATAGTACACATGGAAGTTCCATGCTGTGGCGGTATAGAGCACTTGGTAAAACAGGCACTAGACAAATCAGGAAAAAATATCACAATTAAAGATTATACAGTTTCTGTACAAGGGGAGCTAATATAGTCTCCATCTTTCTGTCATCCTGCCCATTCTTTCTGTCATTCCCAACTTGATTGGGAATCTAAGCTTAGATTCCGGGTCAAGCCCGGAATGACAAAGTAAAAAATATGCCAAATATTAAAAATGTAAAAAAATTAATTGAATATCCCAAAGAAGGCATTCTAAGCAAAGTCATATCTTCTGTTGATAATGTTGAAGTTACTTTATTTAGTATGGCAGCCGGCACTGACATGTCTGAACATACATCAGCAAAAACCGGTATAATATATGTTATAGAAGGCAAAGGTGTTTTTAATTTAAAAGGAGAGGATATCATTATGGAGCCTGGAGTTATGATTTCTATGCCAAAAAATGCAGTCCATAGCTTAAAAGCAGAAATTAATACTACATTTTTATTGATATTATCTAGCTAATTTAGATCCAATCTTTCTGTCAGCCCGCTCATTCTTTCTGTCATCCTGTTTATTCTTTCTGTCATCCCGAGCGAAATGACCACGAGCTTGCCGAGTGGTAATGGAGTCGAGGGATCTCACACTAATCAATATTGTATGGTGTGGGATCTGCGCCAGAGGCGCACCAGCCTTTGGCTGGTCTCCAGGTATAATATTTAATATTGGTCGAGATGACAAAATAGAGTGGAATGATAATAAAAGAAATAACTAAAATATTAAACTTATGTCAGATACTAAGAAAGTAAAACTAAACGTTTCCGGGATGCACTGTGCTTCTTGTGCTTTGAGTAACGAAAAAGCTTTAAGAAAACTAAAGGGAGTAAACAATGCTGCGGTCAACTACGCCAGTTCTCAAGCAATTGTGGAATATGACGAAAGTCAGGTTAAGCTTAATACACTTAAAGAAGCCATCAGAAAAAATGGATATGAAGTAATAGAAGAAAAAGATAAAGAAGATCATAGCCATCATCATAAAGTAAAAAATGATTTGCGAAATTTTGTAGTAGCCGCATTGCTAGGTTTACCGGCATTTTTAGCTATGTTTTTTCATTTTAAATTGCCGGGTGAATATCTGTCAGTTAGTACTTGGGAATGGCTGGTTATGGTTCTAACAACTATTGTTATGTTTGGCCCTGGAATGCAGTTCCATAAAGGCATGATAAAACAGGTTATTAAGTTTAAAGCTAATATGGACACTCTTGTTTCTGTTGGCACTTTAGCAGCATACATATATAGTATGTGGGCAGTATTTAACGGTATGATAGCATATTTTGATTCTGCATCAACTATTATCGCTATTATATTACTTGGTAGATATATGGAAGCTAGAAGTACAGGTAAAGCCAGTTCAGCAATCGAAAAACTAATGCAACTAGGAGTACGAAAAGCACGCGTAGTCACAAACGGTAAAGAGGAAGAAGTAGAAATTGCACACGTTAAAGTCAACGATATATTATTAGTAAAACCAGGAGAAAAAATTCCTTTAGACGGAGTAATTATAGAAGGCTCAACAACTATTGATGAATCCATGTTAACCGGCGAAAGTGTTCCAATAGATAAAGTAAAAGGCGACGACGTTTTTGGAGCCACAGTCAACCAGCAGGGAGCAATTAAGGTCAAGGTTACCAAAACCGGCGATAAAACAATATTGTCACAGATTATAAAAATGGTAGAAATGGCGCAAAACACTAAGGCACCAGTCCAGCGTATGGCAGATCAAATCTCGGGAATTTTTGTGCCAATTATTTTGGTTATAGCTTTAGGTACGTTATTGGTCTGGAAGTTTGTTATGGATGCAACTTTAGAAACTAGCATCATTAATATGGTGGCAGTACTTATCATTTCCTGCCCTTGTGCGTTAGGCATTGCAACGCCAACTGCAATTATGGTTGGAACAGGAAGGGGAGCACAACGAGGAATACTTATCAAAGGTGGAGAATTTTTAGAAAGAGCAAAACGAGTAGATACAATTGTTTTTGACAAAACTGGCACACTTACAAAAGGAGAACCAGAAGTAACTGAAGTTATAAGCATTAAGCAGTCAGTAGTAAGTAATAAGCAATTATTAGAGATAGCCGCGTCGGCAGAGTCTAAGTCCGAGCATCCTATTGCAAAGGCTATCGTAAAAAAGGCAAAAGAGGACAATCTAAAATTAACTGAACCAAGAGATTTTCAATCAATAACTGGCATGGGTTTAGAAACAAAAATTGACGGTAAAAATGTCAAAGTAGGAAGCTCAAAATTCATAACAGAAACAAACGGTTTACCGATCGAAGAACTAGAATCACAAGGCAAAACTGTAGTGCTCGTTTCTGTTGAAAATAAACTAATAGGTCTAGTAGCAATAGCCGATACTTTAAGGCCAGAATCAAAACGCGCTATCGAAATTTTAAAAGAAAAAAACATAGAGCCAGTAATGATCACTGGGGATAATAAACTAACAGCAAAATATATTGCTTCTCAGCTGGGTATTGAAAAGGTTATCGCAGAGGTATTACCCAATGATAAAGCTAAGGAAGTTAAGAGACTGCAAGAAAACCCCCCTTCATCCCCCCTTAGAAAGGGGGGAACGAGGGGGGTCGTTGCCTTTGTAGGAGACGGAATAAACGATGCGCCAGCCTTAGCGCAATCAGATTTGGGAGTGGCAGTTGGCACAGGAACTGAAATAGCAATAGAAGCGGGAAATATAGTGCTCATGACAGGTAATCCAATAAAGGCAGTAGAAGCAGTAATGTTGGCAAAGAAAACATTTGTAACTATAAAGCAAAATTTATTTTGGGCATTTTTTTACAATGTAACTGCAATACCTCTAGCAGCCGTCGGACTTTTGAATCCAATGATCGCCGCAGCTGCGATGGGCTTATCTGATATATTTGTGGTTGGCAATAGTTTAAGAATTAGAAAATTCAAGCTAGATGAATAAGTCAATTTGACAATTTAGTTTAGGTATGTAAAAATAAGAAAAATTAAATATCAATCAACACGTGCGCCTATAGGCGCTTTTTGTATTATATATGAAAGACAAAGAAAACAATTACGCTTTTATTGATAGCCAAAATGTAAATCTAGCTATACTTGACCAAGGCTGGAAATTAGATTTTGGTCGTTTTCGTGTTTATCTTAAAGATAAATATAATATCACTAAAGCCTTTTTATTTATTGGTTATCTTCCAGAGAATCAATCATTATATTTAAAACTTCAAGATATTGATTATATTATTGTTTTTAAACCAGTTTTGAAGCGTCACGATGGAAATGTTAAGGGTAATGTAGATGCAGAGTTAGTTCTGCATACAATGATAGAATATCCTAGTTATCAGAAGGCGGTAATTGTGACTGGTGATGGCGATTTTTATTGTTTAATTGATTATCTAAATAAACAAAATAAGCTACTGGGTTTATTAGTACCAAATGTATATAAATATTCAAGACTTTTAAAACCATTTGCTCCAAACAAACTTGATTTCATGAATAATTTACAGAAGAAATTAGAATTTAAAAACCCCCGCCAAGATTAATTCTTGCAGAGGTTTTTAAACGAGGGGCAATTGTATAAGGACAAAACCTTATAAACCTCCCCTCATGGTGATATTGATAGTGTAGCATTTATTATTCTTTTGTCAAGAGTAAACTAAAAAGAGGCATTACCTCGGGACAAAACCCTTTGTATAGCCTCTTATCGTGATAGCTATATTATAGATTATTGAATAAATATGTCAAGAGGAAGTTGGTGAGGTAGGATTTTAATATCGGTCAAATGTTAAAGGTTAACTGTTAATAGTCAATATAGTAGCCGAAGGTCCTGAGGAACGAAGGGCGGTTTTTTGATTGTCTCACAAAGGTAAGGTATACTTAAAATATGAACAAAACAACAAAAGACAATGAAAAAAAATGGGACAAATTAGTTCTCTCTGATGTGCCTTGTGGACGTCCGAAAATTGACTTAACTCCCAAAAAAGCCAAAGCCATGCTAGATAAGGATGGAATTTTGGGGAAAATAAAAAACAAAAAGGTGCTTTGTCTTGCTTCTGGGGGAGGTCAACAAAGTATTGGATTTGCATTACTGGGTGCGAAAGTTACTGTGACAGACTTTAGTTTGGAACAACTCAAACAAGATAAGTTGGCATCAGAAAAATTTTCTAAAGATATTCGTATTATTAAATCAGATATGCGTGATTTATCTATGTTTAAGAATAACGAGTTTGATATTGTATACCAGCCATACTCTATAAATTATGTTCCTAAAACTGATAAGGTTTTTGATGAGGTTTCAAGAGTACTAAAAAAGGGAGGAATATATCATCTTATGTTTCATAATCCTTTTGTTCAGGGCTCTTGGAAAGATGGATGTTGGGGCAGTAAGTGGAATAAGAAAGAATTGTGGAAAGGCAAGGGTTATCCGATATGGCAACCATATAAGGATGGTTATAAGAGCAAAACAACAGATCCTAGTTGGAACTTTGTTAATAAAGAAGGAAAAGTAGTAAAGCGCAAAGGTCCTCAAGAATTCAAGCATACACTTTCAACAGTGCTAAATGGGTTGGTTCAAAGAGGCTTTAAGTTAATACAAATGGATGAACATACGCAAAATAATTATAAGAGTGTTCCAGGAACATGGGAGCATTATATTTCAGTTGCTCCACCTTGGCTTTTTTTATGGATAATGAAGGAGAAATAGAAATATGAATCACGCAGAAAAAATAAAACAAGATAGTATCAAAGAATTTGGTTCGGATGTAACCAGAGAAAAATATAAAAAGAATGCTAAAAGCGGTTTTTGGAGGAGTGAAAAAATTTTAGTAGATAAGTATTTTAAAACTAATACTGATATTCTTGATATTGGATGTGGCTCGGGCAGAACAACAGTCCCATTGTATAACCAGGGTTATAAAGTAATTGGTGTTGATATAACTCCAGAAATGATTGAAACTGCTAAGCAGGTGGCTAAGAAAAATAATTTGAATATTGATTACAGAATGGGGGATGCCACAAAACTTGAGTTTGGAGATAACACTTTTGACGGTATAATATTTGCCAATAACGGTTGGTCGCAAATTCCAGGAAAAGCTAGTCGTCAACAGGCGTTAAACGAATTTTATCGAGTGTTAAAACCTGGTGGTATCTTAATTTTAACCTCGCATAGAAGATATTTTTCTTTTTATTATCTTTTATTTTGGATAATAAAGTGGATTAAGTTTTACATACTTAAACCTTTAGGCATAAAAATTGAAGAGCTTGATTTTGGCGATAGATTTTTTAAACGAATCGTTAATGAAAAAAAATTAAAGCAAAGACAGTATATCCATATAGCAGGTAGTGGGGAGGTAGAAGCCCAGATTGAAGCATCAAATTTAAAATTATTGGAAAGTAAAACGTTGGGTGATGTAGCAGAGTCAGATGCTAAAATAAGACATGGCTCGCTTGAAGCCAAATATAATTCTTATAAATCATCAGTATTTTTTATTTGTCAAAAATAAGATTATAATTTCATCATTATGCATAGTAAAAAAATTATTCGCATTGCGTTTGGGGTTGCACTTGTTGCGGCGTTTCTTCTTTTCTGGGTGAACGGTGCTGTTGGTGTCATCGGATCTGAGAACAACGACGTTAACTCATTGTATTATGGCGTTATAGCTGTTGGATTCATTGGCGCTGTGATCGCGCGCTTTAAGTCACGTGGAATGGCGCGCGCTATGTTTTTAACTGCGCTTTTTCAATTGTTGGTTCCTGTGATAGCGCTATTTATTTGGCAGCCAACTTCGTGGGGTGGTGCGGGTGTGTTTGGCGTGTTTATTTTAAATGCGTTTTTTGCTATTTTGTTTTTAAGTTCTGCTTTGTTGTTTCGTCGAGCAAGTGTTTTGATATAGTAATAAAAAAATCGCCTCGCAGATGGGGAGGTTTTTTGGTATACTAATATAGCATAATTATTAATCTAAAAACATGGACAATAAAAAAGAAATTAATTATCAAGCCATATTTTATTTTGGAATCACTTTTGTTGGTGTAGGAGTTGTTTTTATGGCCTCTGTAAATCCAGGACTAGGTGCCGCATTCATAGCGATTGGAGGAATGAACATGATAATTGGAATGAAGCATAAAGACAAATGGCCAAAAAAATAATTATATATAATTGAAATCAAAAGAATCGCCTCGTATATAAGGCGGTTTTTTGGTTTTATAATCCTATGTTATAATAAAATAGCTAAGAATTAATAAAAAAAATTATGCAACCAATATTTTGGATGATAATAATAATCGCAGTTTTAGTTGTTATTATTGGAATAATTGCCATAATTACCAGCAAACCTTCTAGAGAAGAATATAAAAGAACTGGCAAACATCCTAAAGGGCATTATATTGGTATGGGCATGGCATTTGGTATAGCTTTAGGCATGCCATTTGGTGTTGCTTTAGATAACATCGCCTTTGGGCCAGGATTGGGTTTACCTATTGGATTGGCTATTGGCATGGCAATGGAACAAAAGTACAAAGACAAGCTTCGTGAGTTAACCCCGGTTGAAAAGAAAATGAAGAAAATTGCTGTTTTGTCAGCATTTAGTTTTTTAATTGTAGGTATGATTGCAGGATTTGTACTATTTTGGCTGGGCGCTAAATAATGAAATATCATTTCAATAATATAATTGAGTAATAATATTAATTAAAAAATTTATGCATTCGTTAAACTCACTACAGGTGAAAAAAATTTTCATTCCTACACTTATTTTTGTTTTTAGTGTTTCGATTGCCTTGGCAGCTAATACGCAGGGTAATGGCGAATCTAACCGAGGAGATGAACAGGGCCAGCAACAGGATGCAGACAATAATGAGGAAGCTGGCAACCAAGGCCAAGTAGTTGCTCCAGCTCCAACAGGTGTTGAATTAGTACAAGAACAGCAACAGGTCCAAGCTCAACAACAAAACCAAAATCAAGTTCAGGTTCAACAGCAGGTACAAAATCCAGAAGGGACAATTGGCATGCAGGTTCAACAACAGACTAGAGCTCGAAACACAGAGCAGTTGCAAACCATGATTCAAGAAAAAAATCAGGAAATGAATCAAGAACTTAAGTCTTTTGATAACGAAGACAAACAAAAAATCTATCAAAACCAAAATAAGGTTAGAGCTGCTGTTCATACTTTGTTATCGGCAGAAGATTTAATCGGAGGCATCGGGCCTAAAGTTTCTGAAATTGCCCAGCAATTCAATAATTCAGTTGAAAAAACAATTAAAGCAGAAGAAAAAATTCAAAATCGAAATAGTATAACCAGATTTTTCTTTGGTGGTGATAAAGATGCAGCCGGAGAAATAAAACAGGAAGCTAATCAAAACCAAGAACGCATTCAGGAATTAAAGCAGCTTAGAGACAACTGTGATTGTCAGCAAGAGGTAGAAGAAGTAATTTCACAGCAGATTCAAAATATTGAACAAGAACAAAACAGGTTACAGCAGTTAGCACAGGAACAAATAAACAAAAAAGGATTATTTGGCTGGTTATTTGGCTGGTTATAATAAATAATATTAATTAATAAATGAATAATATGAAAAAAAGAATCATTTCATTTTTAGCTTTAGCAGTAATTATGTTTTGCTTGTCTATGTCTGCAGTATACGCCAATGATTGCGATTGTGATGAAAATGGCCCCAATTATCGAAATCATGCAGTTGAGCAACCCAACAAAAGCTAACAGTATAGATTTTTGCTAAAAATTTAATTTTAAGATAGCTTTCCAATCTTTATTGAGAGCCCTTTTTGGCAACACGATGAGTGGGCTCTCTTTTATTTTACAACTACCACTTATAAAATGAGCGGTTTTTTGTTATAATAAGGATAAGATAAATAATTTATAATTTATGGAAATTTCAATCTTTTTTGCAAGACTCTGGGGCAGTTTCTTTATCATTTTTGGAGCCCTATTTATCATTACTAAACAATTGGGTAAAACAATTGAGATGACCGACGACAAAGCATTTGTTATATCAACCGGTTATATCTCAATGCTGATGGGTTTAGTTACTGTTATTTTGCATAATGTTTGGGTAGCTAGTTGGGAAGTTATTATAACAATAATGGGATGGTCAACTTTGATTAAAGGAATTATGAAAATTGGATTCCCGGAACAAATCCATAAACAAGCACAAAGATTTAAAAAAAAGCAATTTGTTAGCGCATTTTTTCTAATTATACTTGGTGTGGCGTTAATGTGGGCGAGTTTTTAAACATATGACCCTGTAGTGAAAATTTGATAGGGTCTAATATCGTAATACTATATTTTAATATAATCTAATGAATTCTAATCAAATTTTTACTACAGGGTATGAAAAAACACATGTCGGGTTTTGTGCCCGTAAACTTTAAGCAAGTAGGTGTAATGCTATTGATAATTGGTTTAATTGTCATTCTTTTGAAATTTTTTTCCTACCTGACCAGCTTAGTTGAAATATCAAATTACGTTTTGTACTTTGGTATTGGATTAATGCTGATTAGTCTTTATCTAATTTTTGTAGTACCTAAAGAATAATATAAATAAACTATGGACTCTCAAAAAATGTTTGCTGGTTTAATATTAATGGCTATTGGTTTGTTATTTGTTTTTAATAACAAAAATATGGCCAAAGGAGCAGCAGCCCTTTATCAGAAACTTTATACTGAAAAAAATTTGATAGTGATGTTTAAGATTGCCGGAGTTATACTTGTTTTGGGTGGATTAGTTTTGATGGTAGCGAAATAAATAATTAACTAAAAACATATGGCAATAATTTACGGAGTAGACTCCGAAAAAAAAGTAACACCATTAATGGTGCGCGATGCCATGCTGGAATGCTTTTATCAGGCGCATTGCGAGGATTCTTCAATATCTGGTGACGAAAAAGTAAATAAAGACTATTGCGTACAACTTGTGAAAAAAGCATTCGATGACGCCGAAGCTAACTTTGAGAAACCAACCAAACAAGACATCATGAAAGCTATTGGAAAGTTACAAGAATTTTCCAAGAACTTTAGGGATCCAGAAATTATTGAAAAGCATGCTACAGAGATTATGAAATTAGTGGAAAAGTTATAGTTTTTAAGTTATAAGTAGTAAGCAATAAGCTATTAGTTGTTTATATTGTTTGACAGGTGAGTTATTGTATGTAAAAATTAGGAAAATAAAATATCAATCAACACGAGCACATAATTTATTAAAAAAATTATGCGTATTTTTAATAAATATACACTTACTCCAATAAGAAAAGTCCTTAGAAATAGATCTCCAAAAGCAGAGAGAATCCTTTGGTCTTATCTCAAAAACAAACAACTAGGATACAAATTTAGACGTCAGTATAGTGTTGATAAATATGTTTTAGATTTTTATTGTCCAGAATTAAAGTTAGCCATTGAGATTGATGGTGATTCACATTATATGAGTGAAGAAGTAATAAAATATGACATAGAACGACAACGTTATGTTGAAACTTTCGATATTAGTTTTTTACGTTTTACTAATGATGATGTCTATACAAATATTGAAGGCGTGATTGAAGTGATTCGAAACTACCATTCCCCGACCCTCTTCTTGTGAAGGAGGGGGAGTGCAAATATGTTGCTTGGCTTGATTTTTACGTTCACACATACTACACCCAACATACTAACCCGTGTCCCTCCCCCTTACGAAGGGGGAGGACAGGAGGGGGTGGTTACGAAGTGCGGTTTTTTTGTTTACATTGAATTGATTGAAGTGGTATAATTATATTAACCTAAATTATTTAATCAAAAATTATGGAAGAACAAGAAAAATGCAAGCACCCAAAGAAACATATCAAACAAAACATGAATAACGGCGGATCTGCTGTTTATTGTTTTGGATTAATTGGTGCAGCTGTCTATTTTATTGGTCATGCTGCAACATTCTGGATGGGAGTTGTTGGTTTTTTAAAAGCTTTAGTTTGGCCAGCATTTCTGGCTTACTATGCTTTTGAATTTTTTATCAAATAAATTTAACTTAATTAATATGAAACTTATTACTGTGCTAACTGTCATTTTCATGGTTTTTGTTTTTACTATTAGCCCAACATTAGCCATAGATTTAGATGCCTACAATGATTATTTCGATGATAAAGTATTAAAACCTTGCGAGGGAGAAAATACTTCGTCATGTATTGCGCCAATTAAAGACGAAGCTTCAAAAATTGTGGATTTCGCCAAGGGCACTACCAAGGCAGTTAAGTTGGCTTACAAATCACACAGTGTTGGAGTTAGAGAAGTTGAAGTGTTAATTATCAATGGAGAAAAAATAGGTCGAGCTGAAATATTAGTACAATCAAAATCAATCGGAACATTATTCGAGGGAGACGAAATATTAGTTGATAGCGATAACAACGGTGATACTGATTTACTAATAGAGTTAAAAAGCATTGATCATGATGTTTATACAGTAAAATTAAGAATTACTGATGTTAATGAATACGAATTCAGTATTAATAAAGATTTGTCATCAACTAATAGTAGGAGTGTCACCTTGTTTATAAATGTCAGTAATGCAGTAGAGATGAAGGTTTCTAATTCAGGCAGATTAGAAGAGGAGGAATTTATCGCTTATCAAAATACTTTACCCTGGGTATTAAGAGATGTTGAGGGTGAAAAGACTGTGTATGTTATGGTCAAAACCAATATGGGGAATTTTGTTTATTTAAATGATTATATTATTTACGATAAGGCTGGTAAAGATTCTATGATGGTATCAAATTATGAGGGAAAGTTAGTAAAAGATATTAATTCATCTTCCATTTATTTAGTTATTGGTGGTGTTAAAAAACCTATTGTTAGCGCCAAGGCTTTTGAATCTTATGGTTATAATTGGGATGACGTGATAGAAGCTGATATAAGTGTAATACCGGTAGGTAGCGAGTTAAGCGGAAAACCAAGTCCAAGAAAATTAGTTAAAGGTAGTAGTGAAAAAGTATATTATCTAAGTCCAAGTGGAGCTAAAAGATTAATCATATCAGATTTAGTTTTTTACGCACTAAATTATTCTTGGCAGGATGTTATCACTATTAGTGATGTTCAGCTAGCTGCATATCCAGATGGCGATGATATTTTTTCTACCAGCAAACATCCTGATGGAACGCTAGTTAAATATCAGAACCGTTCAGCAGTTTATTTAATAGTAGATGGAAAAAAACAGTGGATTGCTTCTGAACAAGCATTTAACGAGCAAGGTTTTGATTGGGGAGACATAATAGAAATTGTTCCAACTGAAATTTATGAAGATACAGGACTAATTGAAGTTACACCTCCACCAGTAGTAGCGGACGAAGAAAACGAAGTAGTTTTTACTTTAAATTTAACAATAGGTACAAAGAATAATGAGGTAGTCAAATTACAGGATCTGCTAAAAAGTCTAGGATATTTTCCTCTTTCGATAGAAAGCACTGGTTACTATGGATCTATTACCGCAAAGGCAGTAAAAGCTTTCCAACAAGCTAGTGGCTTTGATCCAGTTGGTTATGTGGGTTCAAAAACCAGAGATGCTTTAAACAATCAATAAAATATTAACTTAAAAAACCGTCTTGTGAGTTGAAAGGCGGTTTTTTTTGGTATATTTAATTTATATATGAAATTTGACGGTTTTTAGATATATATTCGTATAATTTTAAAAAAGCTTGACAAAACATATTATTTTTGATATAGTATATTATTAATGAATGCTTGGATAAATTTTTCAAGCGACTCGAATCTTTTTGTGTCAGCGTGACCCTGAAAGGACCTTGGGTCACACATTATTTTATGACACAATTAAAACAATTTATTGGTCGTTTTAACGACTTTGGAATAGAAGAAAAGTTTCTTGAAATTATTACCAGCAAGGGATTTAAAATTCCTACACCTATTCAACGTCAAGTTATTCCTGGTGCTCTGCAAGGGAAAGACGTTGTTGGTATTGCTCAAACCGGAACCGGAAAAACACTAGCTTTTGGTATCCCGATGATTCAACGCATCGGAACTTATAAGGGGCAAGGATTGATTCTTGTACCAACACGCGAACTTGCACTTCAGGTTGAACAAGCATTACAAGTTGTTGGCGCTCCGCTAGGATTACGTTCCGTTGTAGTTATTGGAGGAGTTTCTCAGCACACACAAGTACAGGCTCTAAAAAATAATCCTCATATTGTTATTGCCACTCCAGGACGTTTAGCTGATTTAATGAACCAAGGAGTCTACAGGCTTAATAAGGTAAGTATTATTACTCTAGACGAAGCAGACCGCATGCTCGACATTGGTTTTTTACCAGAAATAAAACGTATTTTACAAACTGCGCCAAAACAGCGCCAAACAATGTTGTTTTCTGCAACAATGCCAAATTCCATTTCACAATTGGCTAGTTCATTTATGAAGCTACCGCTTCGAATTGAAATTGCACCGCAAGGAACCGCAGCAGAAAACGTAGAACAAGAAGTATTTGTTATCACAAAAAATAATAAGACACGATTACTTGATACTTTACTGAAACAATATAGCACAGAAAAGATTTTGATTTTTTCACGAACCAAGCACGGAGCAAAACGTATCGCTCGTGATATTCGTAATATGTATCATACAGCAACAGAAATTCATTCCAACCGTTCCCAAGCTCAAAGAAAACTAGCACTAGAAGGATTTATCAGTGGAAAATTTCGCGTAATGGTTGCAACTGACATTGCTTCTCGCGGTATTGATGTAAAAGATATTTCAATCGTGATTAATTTTGATCTACCAGATAACTCAGAAGATTATGTCCACCGTATCGGTAGAACCGGACGTGCCGGCAAATTTGGAAAAGCTATATCATTTGTTACGCCTTCTGAAAAAGCTGATATTAGAAAAATTGAATTACTAATTCGTAAATCACTACCAGTATTATCTCTGCCTGAGCTTGTAGCAGAACAAGAAAGATTACCTCACTTAAATCAAAACCGTACCCAAAAACAAAATCAGTTTAGCCAGCAAGGGCCTAGAAAGCATTATTATAAAAAAGATAATAAACGATCATCTAGAGGTCATCATAAAAATAGTAAAAGATAATAATATGAAAAAAGACAAAAAAGACAAATTTATAACTGGCGAACCAAGATATTGCCAATGTTGTGGCAAAGAATCCCACGAGCTTTTTGAGGTTACCCATAATGTTCAAAAACTAAATCAACTACAATGTTGTAAGGAATGTACAGAGAATTATAAAGCAAAAGAAGGGGATATTTCAAAGGCTTAGAATAAATAAATTAAACAAATCAACGCGAGCGCCTTAAGGCGCTTTTTGTGTTGTTGAGCAGTAAGCAATAAGTTATAAGTTTTAAGTATACAAATATGGAAAACTTTAAGAAATTAAAAGTGTGGCTGAAGGCGCATCAATTAGTTAAATATGTCTATCAAGTAACTGATGAGTTTCCAAAATCAGAGATGTTTGCACTTACGAGTCAAATGAGAAGGTCAGCAATTTCTATCCCTGCTAATATCGCAGAAGGCAGTAAGAGAAAAACCGTGAAAGATCGCCGGCATTTTTTAGTTATTGCACAGACTTCTTTAGAGGAACTAAAATACTATTTTCTATTAAGTTATGAACTTGGTTATATAGAAAAGGATATTGGAGAAGATCTAACAGAAAAAGCAAGAGAAATCGGCAGAATGCTCACTGGACTATCTAATAGTATGAATTAAGCAAACTTATAACTTACAACTTATAACTTACTACTTAAAACGTGGTTTACCCACGTTTTTCTATTTAAGGCAAAAATGTTATAATAAACAAGATATGCCAAACAAAACACCATCAAACAACATACTAGAAAATCTAGATTTAGTAATCGAAAACCTCAACGAAGGAGTGATTATCATAAATCTAAGCGGCAAAATATTAAAAGTAAACAGAACACTTTTAGAAATCGGGCATTATAAAAGATCAGATTTAGAAGGCAAAAATGCCATGAAGCTGGTAAAGATTTTTCCGCTGAAGAGTTTAAAAAAAATTATCGCTTCCTTCACGCATGCAGCCAAAGGTTATTCAGCAGATAGGTATCGCGTAGAAGCAAAGACCAAAGAAGGCAATAAAAGAATTATTGAACTTAGCACGTCACTCATAGAAAAAAATAACAAAGCTATTGGTATAGCTGTAGTAGTACGTGATGTAACTATGATTTTAGAATATCGAAAATTTAATAAAAAATAGTATATATATTGGCTTTTTTTATGATTTGATGTATACTTATCAAAGCATTGTGAATAACTAAAATAAATAATTTATAAAAATTATGGCTAAAATGACCAAATCTCAGATGCTTACAGCTATGGCTGAAGCAACTGAAATGAGCAAAAAAGACGTAGAAAGCTTTCTAGACAAGTTCGTAGAACTTGCTTTTAGTGAAGTAAAAGGTAATGGCGAATTTGTCATTCCAGGTGTTGGTAAACTTGTAAAAGTAAACCGAAAAGCAAGAATGGGAAGAAACCCAGCTACTGGCGAAGAAATTTCTATTCCTGCAAAAACTGTTGTAAAATTCAGAGTTGCTAAAGCTGCTAAAGACTCACTTTTGTAAAGATTAGTAGTTCAAATAAAAAAATCTCCAAAGCGATTTGGAGGTTTTTTTATTTAGCAAATCTTGATATACTTATTATATAAATCATAATTTTTTAATATGACTTTTGTTATAAAATGGTTGATATCAACCTTGGCAATAATAATTACCGGCTACTTGCTTTCTGGTGTTATGGTCGCTGGAGTATGGGCTGCATTAGTTGCAGCTTTAGTTTTAGGTTTGATTAATGCGTTTATTAAGCCACTACTAATAATTTTGACTCTTCCTATCAATATTTTAACATTAGGTTTATTTACGTTTGTTATTAATGCGTTATTGATTATGCTAGTTGCTTGGATTGTTCCAGGTTTTGATGTCAAAACATTTTGGTGGGCATTGCTGTTTAGTGTAATTTTATCAATTATAACTTACGCATTAAACCAAACCTTAAAATAATTTATGTACATATTTATTATAATTATACTCGTAGGATTTTCTGGAATTTTTTCTGGTTTAACTTTAGCCTATTTTAGTCTTAATAAAGACGAGCTAAAAAGAAAATCAGAACTAGGAGATAAAAAAGCTCAAGCAATATATAAGGTTAGACAAAAAAGTAATTTACTTTTGTGTACACTATTGATTGGAAATGTTTTAGTTAACACCACACTTTCAGTTTATTTAGGCACAATCACGACAAGCATCTTTGCCGTAGTAGTAGCAACAATTTTAATTGTAATTTTTGGAGAAATTTTACCTCAAGCAACATTTAGCCGATATGCAATTTTTGTAGGATACAAATTTGCTTGGTTAGTTAAATTTTTTATTTTTATTTTCTATCCAGTTTGCTGGCCTCTTTCGTGGTTACTCGACTGGTTGCTAGGTGATGAGCGTTTAACAATATATTCAAAAAAAGAAATCATAAAAATGGTAGAAGATCACGAAGATTCTTCTCGAAGCCTAATTGATGAAGACGAAGAAAAAATAATTAAGGGCGCGCTCTCGTATTCAGACAAAAAAGTAAAAGTTGCCATGACAAATGCAAGCAAAGTTTTTTTTATTTCTGCAGACGCAGCGCTAGATAGAGCAATGATACAAAAAATCCAGACTTATGGTCACTCTCGTATTCCAGTTTATAAAAAAAATAAAAATAATATTGTCGGGATTTTATATGTAAAAGACCTCATACATGTTAGTGAAAACAAACTCATTGTTGATGTAATGAGAAGACACGTTCATTATGTAACGGAAAATAAAAAATTAGACGAAGTTTTAAATGCTTTTAGGCACACCAGGCATCATCTTTTCGTAGTCAAAAATACCAAAGAAGATGTGTTGGGAATCATTACCATTGAAGACGTAATAGAAGAAATTATTGGTGAAGAAATTATCGATGAATATGATAGAAAAGAAGTAGTATAAATCTATGAGTTCGACAAACGCACCACAAGTGAAAAAAATCGCTGTCACAATCGGCATTATCGCTATCGCTCTTGTTGGCCTTGTGTTGATTATGATGTTTGTGAGAGGTGAAGAAGATACTTGGCTTAATATCAACGGCAATTGGGTAAAACACGGAGTACCATCTGCGCCACCACCAAACTGCGCCATAGAAAATTGTCATGGTTTAGATATAGTATGTGGTCCAAACCCACCAGATGCTTGTACGGCAGTTTATAAATTAGGGGATTTCTGCCGTCAATTTGCTCAATGCGAAATAGTTGGTTCAGAATGCGAGTTTGCAGAAAGCCATATGTTTATGGGTTGTAAGTCTTGTGTAGAAAAATGCGAGCAAGAAGCAGATGGTCAAAAAGCATTTGAGTGTGAAGATACTTGCCGTCAGCAATACCCATAATTAAACTTATATGAAGACTTGGTTAATATTTTTTTTTCTTTTGTTATTACCAAGTTTTGTTTTTGCTCAAAATCAGCAGATTTTGTGGCAGTTTGATCTAAACCAAGATGGTAGTATTAATGATTTTGGTTTAGAGTTTTTTTATTTTCAAGATGTATCAGCCAACGCTCAAGATAATACATTAACAGTTAAAGGACAGGGGAAATCATATATTGTTGTGCCAAAAGGCGAATTTGAGTTTAAGGACTATAATAATCTTGAAATAACTTTAAAATCAGATTCAGATTTTGAGCTAAGAACTGTTGCTGATGTACAAAAAACAGCAGAAAGTACTTATGATATGCGATATCAAATAAAAAAGAGTGATGAACTGCAAACATACAATTTTTCCTTAAGTAGGCCTTACTTTAAAAAAGATATCGAAAACATTGCAATTATTGCAGTCAATCAGCAATTAAACACAATTACAATCAAAGAAATTAAACTAACTAAAAATAATAGTATAAAACAGGTAGGAGTAGCGCTTAAAGATTTTTTTGTAACTGACAGCTATTCACCTTATACCCCAAACTTTTTTGCCATTCCGCAAATTTTTGGACGCCCAACAATTGCATATTTGTTGCCAATTATTATTTTGGCAATATTATTTTTATTGTATTCGAAGAAGTATAAAAAAACAGCCATCGTAATATTATTGATAATGTGGATTGTAATCGATCTACGAGTTAGCGGTGAATTCATATCTTACGCTAAAGATGATTATCAAAACTGGATAAAACCAAAGTACGAGGAAAAAGTTTTTCGAAACGATAGAGATTTATACCAGTTTATTGATTTTGTAAATAACAATTTACCTGATAAAGTCGAAATGATAAATTATTATTCTGCAATTGGTACTTACGACGACACCAATAGAAAACTACAATATTATCTCTACCCGATTTTAGTCAGACGCGACTCGTTAAATTCTAAATACTATGTTGTCTACAAAAATGCAAGTATTAAATATAATGCAGACGATAATAAGCTTTATTCAGGGGACGAAGTTTTGTCAGATGCTGGCGAAGTAATTGCATCATTTAACTCAACATCATTTATTTTTAAAGAATATGATTGATATACTAATAATTACAATTAGTTATTTAGTCCCTTGGTATTTGGGCTGGGTAGTTGTTTCGTTATTAGATAAACATGACAATTTGGCATACTTGTACAAGCTTGCCGTATCATTTCTGATCGGTATTGGATTGATGACAACAATAATTTTTATATATACGTGGACTGGCGGAAATTTAGTTGGTAGAACTTTGTTACCAATGATGATTACGCCAATAATTTTGCTAGAAATTATTCATTTTAAATTTAAAAGTGAATTTAGTTTTAAGAAATGTTATAAAGAGGTTAAGAAAATAAAAGAAATAATAAAGTGGAAAAAATTAAATTTAATATTACTTACTTTGCTTGTCATTTATGTTCTATCCCAGTCAGTTTTAGGTGCTTATCAAATTATTCATAATCCAACCTACGATTTTGATGCCTGGAATAATTGGAATCTTCGTCCGAAAGTTATTTACACACAACATCAGTTGCCAATGAACAAGCCAAACGAATTTTTTTTGGGTGGAGGAATAAAGAGTTATCCTTTAAATGATCCTCTACTTAAAGTATGGCAAGCGTCACTACTTACAAAATGGAACGAAAATGTAATTAATTTATATTCCTTAGTTTTTTATATTGCTTTGATATTTTTGTTCTATCAATCATTGCCAAAGATATTTTCTCGCACAATAAAATTGATTAGTACATACTTGTTAGCTAGTTTGCCGTTTCTTGTTCTCCATTCTCGAATTGCCTATGCTGATTTAGAAATCACTTCATTCATATTCTTGGCCTACAGCGCTTTATTTATGTATCTGCAAACAAGAGATAAACCATATTTATATATCTCTGCATTTGGTTTGGCATTTAGCATTTGGACAAAGAATGAAGGCTTTGCCTTGGTGTTGCCGTCACTAATAATATTTATGATCTTTTTAGTAATTAGTAAGCAACTAAGATTTAAGACGTCAATTAAATATTTATTAACATCACTGTTTATTGTATCTCCATGGTTATTGTTTCGTTGGTTATATGATCTTGATGTTTTAAGCGGGGATTCAAGTAGTTTTAATATGATATTTCAGGTTAGTGAATTCACTCGATGGTTTTCGCTATTACTTTTTAGAAGTCATTTTAGTTTTTTATTGATAGCTTTGTTTATAATAATGATATTAAAGATTAAAGATATTTATCATAGTCAATCTTTACAAAAAATGACTTTTGCTTTTTTATTGCTTTTTGCACTATACAATTTTGTATTTATGTTTACTGATAAATCGCAAAGCCTCAACGCAATGATAAGAGCAAATATGCAAATTATTCCAATTGCAGTACTATTGTTAATATCATATATAAACAAATTTTTTGCCCAAAATCGATGATTTTGTTATAATAAGATTGAGCTAACAATTAACTACCAAACGTATGGATACAATGGTAGTGGGCTCAAAAGTTAAGGCTTATATTAAATCAAAAGGCTGTCACACTTCTAGTGATACTTTGGGGGCTTTAAACGAAAAAGTAGTACAACTCCTTGAAGTTGCAACTTATCGTTGCAAGAGCAACAGGCGTACTACAGTTAAACCACAAGACCTATAATTTAGTTGTTTTAGCTAAAATAACACCATGATCACAAAGATCACCAAGTTTTAATTTTATGCCGAAAAATTCCAACATATTTACGTTAAAGATCGGAGGCGAAGCAGGACAAGGCCAACAAGTTGCTGGTTTAACCTTTGCTAAGGCTTGCGCGCGCGGAGGTCTTTATACTTATGATTATTCAGAATACCCATCTCGAATTAGAGGCGGGCTTGTTACCTATCAAATTAGCGTTGGGCCAGAACCTGTTTATGCTGCCTACTACGACGTTAATTTAATGATATGTCTTTCAAAGCTTTCTTTTGATCACTGCAAAAATGAACTTGTTTCTGGTGCAGTGGTTTTTTATGATTCTGATAAATTCAAAATAGAGCAAAGCGAACTGCCAAAAGATAAAAATATCAAACTATATCCATTGCCTTTAGCAACAATTGTCAAAGAAGCTACCTTAAAACCAATTACTACCAATTCAATTGCAATTGGCGCAGTAGCGGCAATGCTTGATTTTAACATAGAGCTACTAAACAGTATGATGCGAGATATTTTTGCCAGTAAAGGTAAAGAAGTAATAGATATGAATATTAAAGCAATCAAAACGGGTTTTGATTACGCGACACAAAATAGTAATCCCAAAGAATTTAAATACGATTTAAAAACCAAGCCAGAGAAATCCGCCAAAGGCGGACCCGCCTCTGGCGGAAAAGATAAAGTAGTTATCACTGCCAACGAAGCAGTAGTTTTGGGCAGCATTGCAGCTGGCTGTAAGTTCATGTCAGCTTATCCAATGACACCTGCGTCGTCAATTTTACATTACGCAGCTAAGTGGGCAGAGCGGTCTGGTATGATAGTAAAACAACCAGAAGACGAAATTTCTGCTATTCACATGGCAATAGGAGCAGGTTATGCAGGGGTAAGGTCTATGACCTGTACATCTGGTGGAGGTTTTGCTTTGATGGCAGAAGGTGTGGCTTTGGCAGCTTTGACAGAAACTCCTGTTGTTATCGCTGAATCTCAAAGACCAGGCCCAGCAACAGGGTTACCAACATGGGGTGGACAAGAAGATTTAAGATTTATTGCTAATGTTGGTCATGGAGATTTCATCCGAATCGTATTAGCTCCTGGTGATGCTAAAGAAGCAATGTTTTTAACACCATGGGCATTTAACTTAGCAGAAAAATATCAAGTGCCAGTAGTAATCTTGCTAGATAAGTTTATTTCCGAAGGACATGAATCAGTTGATGAGTTAGTCACAACAAATGTCAAAATTGATCGAGGCAAAATTTTAACACAAGAACAACTAGACAAAATAAAAGATTATAAAAGATACGAGCTAACTGCAGATGGAATATCTTCACGTGCTTTTCCTGGCATGAAAGGAGGAGTGCATATTGCTAATTCAGATGAACACGACGAACACGGTTTTACTATAGAAGCCTTTGATGCAGAAATGAGAATTAAGCAACAAGATAGACGATATAAGAAGCTTCCAAGCATTATTAAGGAATTACCCAAGCCAAGATTCTATGGCTCAAAGAGTGCAAAAACCACTCTAATCGGCTGGGGATCAGTCAAGGGAGCAGTTTTAGAAGCTATGAAAGCGCTACCAGCAGATAAGTTTAATTTTATTCACTTTACAGCAGTTGCGCCAATTGATGCAGAAGAAGTTAAAAAACTAATCAAAGGTAGTAAGAAATTGTGGTTGATTGAATCAAACAAAACAGGTCAATTCGGAGATTTGCTTAAAGAGAATTTAAATATTGAATTTGATAACAAAATACTAAAATACACCGGTATCCCGTTTTTCCCAGAAGAGTTAATAGAAAAATTAAAATAATATGGCTAAACCACAAGACTTCAATACTCACGTAACTCCAACCTGGTGTCCTGGTTGTGGTAATTTTGGTTTGTGGCAAGGTTTTAAGGAATCACTTTCAGAACTAGGTTTAGAACCACACCAAATAGCAATGGTTTTTGATATTGGTTGTTGTGGTAATGGAGTTAACTGGCATAATTTATATGGTTTTCATAGCTTGCATGGTAGAACTGTTCCTGTTGCAGAGGCTATTAAAATGGCAAATCACAATTTAAAAGTAATTGCAGCTTCTGGTGATGGCGGAGGTTATGGTGAAGGTGGTAACCATTTTTTGCATGGTTGTAGAATGAATTTTGATATCACTTTGCTTATACATAATAATCAGATATACGGCTTAACAACTGGCCAAGCATCACCAACAACAGATACAGGTATGGAAACAAAAACTACGCCTTCAGGCCAGCTTGAACAGCCATTCCATCCATTACAAGTAGCTATCCCTCAAGGTGCTAGTTTTGTTGCCAGAACTTTTGCCGGTGATATCAAACATTGTAAAGAAATATTTAAGCAAGCAATAGAACACAAAGGATTTTCTTTAGTTGATGTGTTACAGCCATGCATTACTTGGAATAAAGTAAATACTTTTCAATGGTACAAAGAACGTATATACAAATTAGAAGATGAAAATTGGAATACAAAAGATAAAGATGCTGCGTTAATTAAAGCAGGTGAGTGGGGAGAAAAAATTCCTATCGGCGTATTGTATGTAGGAGATCAATCAAGTTATGAATCACAATTACCTCAAATAAAAGATAAGTCACTTGTAGAACAAGGTGTAACGTCAGGTGATATTTCAGAATTTCTAGAAGAATTTAAATAAATCAATCATGCATCATAGTGAGGCATCTTGCCTCACCAAATATTACAAGAGCCGAGGCAAGATGCCTCGGCTCTTGTTTTAATGTAAAAAAAGACCGCCAGAAGGTGGTGGTAAATAGAATCGATGCTGCATACATTGATGCAGATACGACCCTGCAACCGGCGGTCAAAAAATTTTCTCGAGGCAGGACAGGCAAGTCTCCCGCGCGACTTAAACCTGCCCCATCATCTCATAACCAATATAAGATTAGCCTCGAGAATTTATCGGTGATATCAAGGTTCTAATTTAATTATATTAGAATTAAAATTAGCCTTTGTCAAATTCTACAAAATAAGCTAAAATGATAGTTGTATGATCAAACAAAAAGACGTAGGAATAATTATATTTAGAAAAAAAGGTAGAAATATAAAATATCTTTTACTCCGGCATCAAGAAGGTGTTTATTGGAAATCGCCATCTGGACGAGTTGATCCGGGCGAAGAAGGAGATGAAATGCTAACAGCTTTAAGGGAATTAGAAGAAGAGACTGGATTGAAGAAAAATGACATTTTTTTTATACGTGATTTTAGAGAAGAAATTGAATATGATTTTGATGTAGAAATTGAAGATGGTATAAAGAAAAAAATTTATAATGTTTCTGTCTACTATCTAGCACAAACTGAAAAAGAAAAAATTAGTATTTCTAAAGAACATCTTGATTGGGGCTGGTTCGACTACGAGACATCTCTAAAGCGTGGTTACTATCAAGAGCAACAGGACTTACTTAAGAAAACCCATCAATACCTTTTGAAGAAAGACGAGTTTTTGTTATAATAGAAGTGGTGGAGTCACGAAGTTAATGCAATTAATGAAAGTTCTACATTAATTTCATATCTTCATTAACTCCATAACTTACTAACTTCATTAACACCACTTAACTTCACGCATATGACCGACGAAAAATGGCTTGATATCAAAGCAAAAATACAAGACAATTTTGAATTATTAGACGAGCGTATAGAAATATTGCCAGAAGAAAGAGGAAAGGGCGAAGTCGAAATTATCGAATTTACTGGTCCGCTTGGCAAGATGCGCCTTGAAAGAACTACCCAACCATTAGTGATTGATAAAAAAACAATTGGTTCGCGTAGGATTGGTTCGGATACGCAGGTAGAATATATTTATTCTGATACGGAAAAAGTACACAAGTTTAAAGCTTATCAGTACAATGAAGATTCAGAGAGTTGGATCGAGATGGAAATGGAACGTGGAGGTTTTGAGTTGTAGTAGTATTACATAATTTATTTAGGAAGCGATAAAGCGATAGAGTTATATAGCGATAAAGTATAGATATTTAAAAACTTCATCTCTCCGTCGCTTTATAACTTTATTAACTTAAAAAATATATGTCCATTCTAAAAAGAAAAAAAATTGATTCAAGAGCATTAGCTAATTATGGCATCTTAGCCGGACTTGCTCAGTTTTGCTACATCTTAGGTGTAGTTTTTATTATGAATAATATTGGAAGATTTTTTCAAACACAAGATAGTGATTTTACCATTTTAATGCCAGTTTTGTTTTTACTAATTTTTATTTTCTCTGCTACTGTATCAGCTTTGATGGTCTTGGGTGGTCCAGCATATTTATGGCATGAAAAAAAATATAAAGAAGCAATGCAAGTTTTAGGTATTTCTCTCAGTACATTATTTTTTGCGGCAGTTTTAGTTTTTCTTGTAATTATCAATTTCTAATAGTCTAAATATTAATATTTAAATTTATGGGAATTTTATGGGCCATTGGTCTAGTATTACTAGTTATTGTAATTAGTATACGACAAATTAATGAATACGAGCGTGGAATAAAATTCATGCTAGGTAAATTTCAATCAGTTATGAAACCAGGGTGGCGCTTGGTATTTCCTGTGATTCAGAGTTCAATGAAGGTTGATATGCGTGTCAGGGCAATTGATGTGCCAGATCAAGATGCAATTACTAAAGACAACGTTTCAGTTAACGTCAATGCAGTATTATATTACAAGGTTGCAGATGCCAAAACAGCAATTATCGAAGTTGAACAATTTACTTATGCAACTTCACAATTAGCACAAACAACTATGAGAGATGTTGTTGGCGAAGTAGATCTTGACGATTTACTTGCAAAACGTGATATGGTTTCAGATAGAATTCAACAATTAGTAGACAAAGCAACAGATCCTTGGGGAATTAAAGTTGTGTCAGTAGATCTAAAGCATATTGAGCTGCCAGAAGAAATGAAGCGTACAATTGCTAAACAAGCAGAAGCAGAAAGAGAAAAGCGTGCAGTCATTATCAAAGCCGAAGGAGAGGTTATTGCAGCAACTAATATGGGAAAAGCTGCAGATATATTAGCCCAATCAGCAGGAGCCTTACATTTAAGAACTTTACAGTCTCTTAACGATTTGTCTTCAGATCAATCCAATACAGTTATTTTTGCGATTCCTTTGGAAGTTTTGCGTGCATTTGAAGGTTTTAAAAAGAAGTAATAACATCTAGCAAAAATGTGTAAAAAAAACATATCAATTATTTTGATAGGAAGTTTGGCATTGATAGTTATCTTGATAACTATTTATTTTGTTTCCCCAAATGTTAAAAATAAGGTTACAGATTTAATTCAACCAAATCAACAACAAGTCACCAATACTAAATTAATCAAAGAATACGAAAAGAATGTAGAAGATGTACTCAAACCTTATTTTCAAAAGCAAAATTTTGATAACGTAATCGACGACCTGTTGGAATTAACTGTTCCTTCTGATTATCAATTATTACACTTAAATTTAGTTATTGCTTTTGATTTAATTCAAGACGGACAAAAAGAAATCGACCAGGGAAAAATTGAAGAAGGGATAGCAAAAATTAACCAAATGGTAACACAATACCCTTGGCTTAACAATTGATTATATGGTAAGAGTAGATTCAAAACCAACCAGAGTGCAAGACACACCAGAATTTAAGAGATTACAGAAAATTAAGAACAAAAAAGAAAAACTACAGACACCAAAGGATTTTGAAAGAAGGGAAAGAAAATGGAAAAGAAATAGAATTAGTACTTGTTGTTTTGGCTATATGATTATCGCAATTGTATTAGCCATATTAACACTTGCCATGTTTGCAAAAACAGGGCTGTTTGAAATACCAGTATTTACTAAATATTTTTATCAGCAACCCCAACCTACTAGAGTGGTAGTGCCAACAGATTCTGATACTATCGAGAATATCATTACTCAAAATTTTGCTGGGTTAACGCCATCAAAAGAACTAAATTTTGTTTTGACCGAAGGCCAATTAACAACTATGCTAAATGAGCCAATAGCCGCAAACGATGATTCAAGCATTGATCAATTGCAAGCAGTTATCACTACAAAAAACATTGAAATTTTTGGTCACCTTAATGAACCAGTAGACGCATATTTAACTTTAGGGGTAGTACCAATAGCAAAAGATGGATTATTTGATTTTGATGTTACAAATATTGCACTTGGCAATATGCCAATTCCAACCATCTTAGCAAATTTCATTATAGATAATGTTTTAAGGTCTCAAATAGAAGAGTATAACAAAACCATCACAGAATTTGGCAATATCACTAGTATTGCCTTAGAAGAAACAAAATTAAATATTAATGCACAATTAAAATAAATGAGAAATTTTGTAAGAATTGTTCCTGCGCTTACTGCCTTGTTGTCCTTTTCGATTTTATATGAAATTATAAATAGGCCAAAAACCTTTTTTTGGTTAAGCCCCTCGTTATTAATTGTAATTGTATTAGCAATTTTTTTCTTGACAGGCCTACATTTTAAAAACAAAAAATTATGGTATTTTTTTATTAGTCCGTTTTTGTATGTATTAGGTTCGCTTAATTTTATTATTTTTCTAGAGATGCGATGGTTAAAAATCGGATTTATAATAGTTATTTCTATATTGCTAGGACTATATTTAGAAAATTTATATTCATTCAATTACAAACCAGAAAAATATCAAACTTACGGGATGCAGAATTTTTCTAGTTATTTTAATTTGATTGCACTGTTTTTTATCTATACAAGTTTATTTGGGTACATAATTTTTTTACAAATTTCAGTTTGGATAGTGTTAATTTTAGCAGGCATTTTTTCTATGCTTGCAACCTATCATACCATGTGGATTGCTAAAATTAATTTCGAACAAAGCTGGTTATATATTTTAGTCACCACTTTGCTTATAGTACAAGGGTTCTGGGTCATCGCATTTTTACCAACTAGTATTTATGTTAACGCTATTTTACTGGCATCCATCTACTACGTCGTTGTTGGCCTTACACTAAACCAATTGCTTGGCATACTAGACAAAAGCGTAATTAAAAGGTATACTACAGTTTTAATAATAATAATTTTAGTAACTTTACTAAGCGCAAAATGGATTTAAAAATACCAAAAATATTTAAACCAAGTAGCGATGCAATGATAGTGAGAATTGTAATTATTGCTACAATTTTTGGATTTTCCGCAGGTGTTGTAGGACAAATGGTCAGCCATGTTTATATTGATCCATACTTAGAACCATACACCTATGCTTACAACATAAACACCAATGTTGCTGATATTCCTGAACTTCGCAGAATAAGAAGTTTTTCTGGTACACAACAAGATATAGTAGTAGAAAATCTGTCTCAAAAAATTGGGTTAAGTTTGGCAGGATTATATTTAAAAAAATCTCAAACTAGTGATATCGCTAAAAATATTTATTTGGAAGACGATCTATTAGCCAATTGTTTTGTTTTAACTAGTGATGGCTGGTTAACCTGCCAAAGCTCAACAATAAAAAATTATGGTTCAAAACAATTAACAGTGCTTTTAGACAAAACTACTCATGATATCGATGAAATAGTCTCTGACACTTTAACCAATGTATCGTTTATAAAAATTAATGCACATAATTTAACCCCAGTAGTTTTGGGTGATTGGAAAGAATCAACTATTGGCCAAACAGTTGTTGTGATGAACTCTGTTGGACAAAGTACAATAACCAACATAGAAAATCTAAACTTTAAAGACGATGGCAAAACTGCTATTAGGTCTACAGAAATTTTTTATAAATATATTTTACTTAAAGATGAGCTAGCCAATGCTTATTTAGGTTCCGCAGTGGTTAATTTAGGCGGAGAAGTAATTGGTGTTTTAGAAAAAACCAAAATAGGGGAATTGCAAAAAGTAATACCAACTAATTATTTTTTTAGTGTTATCTTGGGTGTTTTAAGACAAGGAGAAATCCAAAGGCCTGGATTAGGGCTAAAGTATATAGATCTATCAGATACTAATACAACACAACAAAAAAACGGAGCATTAATTTATCAAGATCCATCTCGTACTTCTCCAGCATATCAAGCAGAACTCAAAATTGATGATATTATTATTTCTGTTGATGGAGTGCCAGTAGATAACAAGAATACATTAACTCAACTTATACAAGAATACAGAATAGGGGATGATATTGAGCTTGTGGTGATAAGAGAGGAACAAGAAAGAGTAGTAGAAGCGTTTTTGGGCGAAGCAAAATAGAATTTATATAAAAACAAAAATACCTCATACAATTAAGAGGTATTTTTGTTTTGTTAATTTATTTTTTTACCTTTTCAACGCTTGACCATGCTAATTCATATAAACTTTTAAAACTTTCAACTATTTTTTTATCTTGTATCACAACAGCATATAAATTATCTTGGTGAGATAATATTGCTACTTTATCTTCAAATAAAGAAAAATCGATCTCAACTGGTAGAGGACTAATACGTATTTCGTGATTAGCTCTCTGGTTATTTTTTGCATAGTTTATTTCCCATTGGCTATTACCAATAAAATCCTTGGCCATTTTAATTTTATTACTGTTAATTCTTTCTTCAAATAAGTCAAACATATTTTTAAAATTTTCGTAAACAGTTAACAAGCTACCAAACCACCAAATTTCTTTTGAGTTCATTATTGTTGTATATACTTGTTCAACACCTTCCTTACCTTCATAAAGTAAAACCTTTGGTTTATCAGCTTTTATATTATAGATAGATAATAAGTCGGGGATTATTTTTTCGACTTGTTTTTGTCTTTTTTCTAAAATTTGTACTAATTTTTTTGGGTCTTCCGCATAAAAGGTGGTTTTTCCTTTTCTAGGTATTTTAGAAGCTAAGCCTTTTTCTATCAAATTATCTAAAATCAAATATGCAGTAGGACGTTTTATTCCAGCTTTTGCTGCGATATTTAAAACAGAGGCTTTGCCTAGTTGCAATAGGGCTAAATAGACCTTTACCCCCTTATTATCAAGGCCAAATTGTTGTAGTGTTGTTTCTATATCCATACATATTTATTATATATCATCTGAGAAATTTTGTCAAGTATTTTGACAACATTTTTTTAGTATGTAATTATTTTGCTCTAATTTAAGCATAATTACTGAATTATTATGTCAAAATCATTGACAAGTTTTGTAACGTATAGTATAATACTAAGTCAAGAATAATTTTTTGACAATTGTTCGTTAAAACTAGGTCTTGTGTCAGCGCGTCATTAAAAAGGAAATGGATATGAAAATCAAAATTGAAATGTTAAAACTAAAACCTCTGATCACAAAATGTAATTTACTTCTCGCAATTATAATTTACATTGCGATTGGAAGATTATTAACCATGGGTGACGTAAACGATTGGCTTATCCTGAAGCCACATATATTTTGTTTAAATATATTAGATAAAATTTCTCCTTTCCCAGACGACTTAGCATTTCTACTAAATGAAAAAGACAGTAATATCGTAAGATATGAAAAAGAAGATATAAAAGATTGGGAATATAAAGCGGGAAAAGCATTGTCTGTAATATTTTGGCCAATCTTTATTTTTGGCTATATATTCCTTGCCTTGCTTGCATGGTTAATATTTGTAATTGTTCCGTGGATTTGGATACACATACTCTGGCCAATACTTGCTGTAATAGGAAAGATCATCAGCTTTATTTTGGGTCTGGAATAGTGGTTATTGAAAGCTGTAATTGATTTAACGCTAATTCAAAAACAAGGAGCAATAGAGATGAGAAAGCAAAAAAGTAATTCGAAGAAATCAGCGCAAGAAGAAATTCCACTTTCCAGGTATACCTCAGACAGGCTGGATGATAACTGGAACAGTTACTGGTTCGGTGCAACGGCCATAACAGCCATGTGTGTGTTTCTTTGGATATTGTTTCTATCCATTGGTATGGCAAGCAACCTACCATCACTTGTAGGCATATTTTCAATAATATGCTTTTCCATAATTCTGATAGTATGGTTGGGATCCTGGTTTGGCCGACAAGCTTTCAAATCCAATATATCGGCTAATGAATGTTGCAACCGGGAGGATTTCCGCCCAGGACGCTTTGCTCTACGCAGATATCCAAACAGCAAATCCTGGCAGTATCAAAATGCTCGAAATTCTCATAGAGGAAGCTCAGCGATTTAAAGAGATCATCGAGCGAATGATCAAAACAGGGGATCAAAGCGAGTTTATTGAGTACTTCAATTTCGGAGTTGAATACCTGGGGCACAAACAGGTTGTTGAAGCCTTCGAGCTTTGCGAAAACCTCAACGAGCTCATGGTCGATCTTTCAGCCGAGTGTTCAATCGCAGTAGAGATTGTGGAAGACAAGCCGGGAATATTGGCTGATATCGCCAATATATTCAAAGATCAAGAAGTCAATTTAGTAATCGTTCATTCACAGAGAAAAAGAAGACACATATTACGCTTTGGGGTAGAAGTACCCCTTGAGTCTGAGGAGGTGCAAAAAACACTCAGCGTGATAAGTGAAATGCCCTCAGTCAAGTTGTTGGCAGCGTAGTATAAAAAAAGGGACGGAGTCCAAACGGATTTTCCGCCCCTGTTTTTTATATGAAAAAGGAGAGGCTTTGGATTTTTTTATCCTAACCTCTCCTACGATCGAATCTTGATGATTGCACTTTAAAACTTTTAATTGGTTTTCTAACCGATAGCGGAACCTCACTTTCTCTATAGACATCTTCAATCCAATTGACATAACCGAGTGCTTGGTTGAATGTTACGCCGTCTTGTTCCAGCCTTGGTAGGCGATTATTCCAGTAGAGAATTTCTGTAACTCGATGAATCACTCCTCTCCAATGATTTAGTGTGCTCTGGGTGAGAGTTAATTTTGCTCCATTGTCGTGGCTTTCGGTAATTTTTACGCCAGTAATTATTGGCGCGGAGTTTCTGCTGCATATTAGATGAGTCTTGTCGTGATTTAGTCTGAGACACCCACTACGTGAAACCGCTGAATTGATTTTTCTAAAGAATGTCTTAGAAAACCACATGTTACTTGTTTTGGCAGATATAGTGAAATCATCACCATACAAGGAAGCACGTAGTCCTTTTTTTTCACAATACTCCAAAACACCTTTTGTTACACCTGTCCAGACTAATACCAAATTCAACAAGTAGGGAGAACAAGGCGACCCTTGAGGTAGTCGCTCTCGGTAAGTTGTTAAATCAAGCATCAGTTGGATGAATGCAGTAAATTGTTTTTCGTCTATTCCTGATAGCTCCTTGAATGTTTCTGGGTTAAATACTCGGGTGTACTCCTTCCTAAGAACAGTTGAAGTAACTGATGGAAACGCGTTTTCCAAATCAAGCTTTAGAACCCAGTGCGGAACGTAAAATTCATTTCTAATGTGATATTTTGCATTCCTGATTGGTGAACCGCCTAACACGAAACCAAACTGACGTGCATCGACTTTCCATCGGTAAAGAAATTGTAGGATTACTTCCTGTACAAGTTTTAACTCTTCACCGGGTGCGTGCAATTTTCTTACATCGCCAGATCTTTTAGGAATCAAAATTTGTTGATAGTTTCTATTTTTCAATGCATCAAAAATAAAATCTGATTGCAATCTCATAAGATTTGCTAGAATTTCCACTGCATCCTTTCGGCTTTTCTGCATTGATTGCCTCCTTGTTAAAGGTCAAAAAAAATGGGGGGAATGTGTTTCCCCCCGGGCTGCTCTGTGAGTGCGTTCGTTGTTTAACGCGCTTACTAAGTGGTTTCAATCAACTGGAAACATACGAGGCCATCTCAAGCGCCTACGTTTATTCAGCCATCCGTTCACAGATGACCGGTCTTGCCTGTAAGACAAGCAGATCAAGCAAGACAATAAAAGCAGCTTATTATTAGTTTAAAACTTCACATTCATTTAGTCAAACAAAAAACAACATACAAGATGTCATTTTAGTTTATTTAGTTATTTAGCCTGCCTCGGCGATGACGCCCGCTTTAACTTTCCCGGCTAGACGTCGAGGCTGGCGTCGAGCGAGGAGAGCCTTCGGCGATTAGTCTTTTTTGGGAGGATTAGGGCTATAATGAGTACTTCTAATCTTCCATTTATCCACATATTTACCAATTCCATCATTTTCAAGCTTATTTTTTGTTTGAGGTTTTTTCTGTGACCATTTTAGTAAGCTTTCAAAATTAATCTTATATCTACCCATAACAACAATATAGCGCAAATCTTGGTTTTTTATTGCTCTTCTGATAGTCTTTTGGTCAACACCAAATATTCTAGCCGCTTCAGTAACAGAAAGTCTAATTGTTTTGTTATTAGGCATAGTCAGTGAGGCGATAAAGCGATATAGTTATAAAGCAATATAGAATAATAACTCTATCGCTCTTATCGCTGTATCGCAGTTAATTATCGAAATATTCACTTTTGTCCACTCTAGCGTAGACAAAAGTTCTAACTTCATTATAACTCAATAAAATACAGCAATCAATAGTGGGAAACTTCAAAAAAGAAATATCACACTCAAAATATCCAAAACTATCCATTAAATTGACAATAATTAAAAAAGTTGTTATAGTTGAACCTATTCTGTAACAAAATTAACGATACTTCGTCTAATACAATGAATGCATCTATATTTAAGCAAAAGTTACTTCTTGTAAGGGCTCAAAACGGCGATTCCGAAGCCTTTGGGGAAATTTACGATTTGTACGTAGATAAAATATATCGCTTTATTTTTTTTAAGGTTTCTAACCACGAAACAGCTGAGGATCTATGTGCAGAAGTATTCTTGAAAACCTGGCAATACATGAACGAGCCAGATAAACGCGAAGTTTCCAATCTCAACGCCTTATTATACCAATCAGCACGAAATATAGTGATAGATTACTACAGAACCAGTCAAAGAGAGATTTTAGCAGATACAGAATCATTAAAATTAGTAGAAGATTCAAGACAGCAAAGTTTTCTAGAAAAAGTGGCAATTAGTAGTGAAATTGAAAACATTGAAGCACATTTACGTAAATTAAAAGATGAATTTCGCGAAGTATTAATTCTGAAATTCGTTGATGAACTATCAAATAAAGAAATATCTAAAATACTAGATAAATCTAATGGTGCTACCAGAGTTCTAATTCACAGAGCACTAAAAGTACTAAAAGATACTATCGATGAGTCAAAAAACTCACAATCAAAAAATGGTCAATAAAATTAAATTATTGAACCAAATACAGCCCCGCAAGGAGTGGAAGGATTCTTTCCGGGATATTTTAATATCTGAGATTTCTCAAGATCAGCGTGCATACCAGCCAGCAACCTCATTTTTTGGGTTCTTTTCTGCAACTGCTCAAGCTGCTAAATTTCATGTTTTTCAACCAACAGTAGCAATATTGTTGGTTTTAGGTTTATTTGTAGGATCCAGTTTAGTAGTTAATGCTGCCTTTTATAGTTTGCCTGGAGATAATCTTTACGACCTTAAAATTGCTATGGAAAAAACCCAGGTTTCAATTATAAGAGATAACGAGAAAAAAGCAGAACTAAGAATGGAATTTGCTAAAAACAGAGTAGACGAACTAGATAAAATGGCAATTTTAAGACCAGAAGACTTACAAAAAGATACAATTTCAGAAATTACAAAAAGATTCAAATCAGACGTAGAATCTTTAAACGATCATATTAATAATCTAGACCAACAAAAGAAATCAGTATTTTCTTTAGCTAGAGCAATAGATTCTCAAGCAACAGAATTTGCTAAAACATTAAATAAAAATAAGGATAAATTACCCGATAATGTTAAAAAAGAGGTAGAAAAAGCCATGGATGATGCAGTAAATACAGCAGAAAATACATCAGAATCAGCTTTTAGGATTGCTTTAAATAATTATTCACAGGGTGAAACTCAAGAGGAAGAAGAAGTAATTGAATTAATACAAAGTAAAATTAATAATTTAGAACAAAAAATAAAAGAATTAGAGGATGGCGAGATTCTAGAAGCAGCTCAAAAAGCACTAGATGATGCTAAAAATTCACTAGCCAATGGAGAATTTGATTTAACAGCAGTGCAAATTGCTCAAGGCCAGACTTTAGTTGAGCAATTGATAACAGAACAAAACCAAGCAATTGATGAAGAAGAAGCTACATCAAATCAAGAAGATGTAAACTTAGAAGAAAATGATGATACTAACACAGAAGAAAGTGAGGAAGTTTCAGATTTTAATGTAGAAAACAAAGTTGAACAAGTTTCTATTCAATCAAATACCAGCACAATTAATGCAACGCAAGAAACATTACTAGAAACAACAGAGGATATTATTGAATAGTTTTATCCACATTGGCCCTATCTTTTGTGGAAGATGAGGGTTGACCACAAAATCAGTGTTGTTTAAAATAAAAACAAAGCTAAAATTTGCATTTTAGCTCAAAACGAGTCTATCAACTAAACGAATTATTGTAGAAATTCTTGAATTAAGAGTGATTGCTTTTTAATTTACAAAACATTAATTACGAATTAATTACGAATATTATGAATCATTACTGTAATATTTGTAACGGATTCGTAATTCGTAAGCTAATTAACGCTCGTCTAAAAAAACTTTTTGGGTAAATTAGAGTTTAAGTTACCTAACAAGCTTTAGTTAAAAGGTCGAACCATTTATATGGGATCTAATCGCTATTAGGAATTATTAACTTGAATTGTCCACACTTTGCACTTAGTTACTTAATGAACAATTAATAACTAACTAATCCAAAAACCTTAGGTGAGTTATAGAAAGGAACAAAAATAAATGTCGAAATTTATTAAGAAAGCCTTTACTGTTAGCGTTGTATTGACCACAATTATATGGTCAATTGGCCTATTCGCAATGCCTCTCAGCGTAGTTGCTGCAGAATCAGGCGATGTGGTTAAGAAAGCAGGTTTATCTGCTGTATTCTACTTAGGCGCTGATGGTAAATTGTACACTTTCCCAGCTGACCGAGAATTTTTTACTTGGTATGATAACTTTGATTCAGTCATGACCTTGAGTGATGCTGAAATTGACAGTTATCCAATCGGTGGAAACGTTACTGCAAAACCAGGTGTTAAATTGGTTCAAACAGTAACAAACGACGTACCATGGGTAGTATTTAGTTCAGCAGTTTACGCTGTTGATGCCGGTGGAAATCTACGTAAAATTGGTTCTGCCGAAATAGCAGAAGCACTATATGGTGCTAATTGGGAAAGTATGATCATACCTGTAGTAGTTTCTAATGTTGGAAACTATGGCACAGGTGATAATATTGGAGCTGCTTCAGCCTTTGACGTCGATGCTGTAAAAGCAGCCGCTACCAGCATAAATGATGATAAGAATTTATCTATGTCAGGCTCTGGAACATCATTAACATGTTCTTTAGCTGCAGACACACCAGCTAGTGGCCTTGCCTTAGCAGGTGCAGCTAGATTCCCATTCACTTATGTTGATTGTACTGCTTCCAGCGATGGCGATATCACCATTGATTCAATGGTAATAGAAAGAACCGGTGCTGTTGCACAAGACGGTGCTTTCGCATCTATCGCTGTTATCGACAGAACAACAAACCAGCAAATTGGACTTAACAAAAGTTTGAATGCTACTCATCAATCAACCTTGAACGATGATGTAACAGTTACTGCTGGTTCTACTAAAAGATTGGCTTTAACAGGTAACATGACAACACTTGCACTTATGGCTAGCTATGCTGGAGAAGTTCCATCACTAACATTAGCATCCATGACCTTAAAAGCTGGTGCTTCGTTAATTGGTACCTTGCCAATTACTGGTAACTACCAGAACTTAAATGCAACTGTTACTATTGCTGCTGGTACTTTAGGTACTGGCCCATCTAATCCATCAACTGACAGTGCACCAGAAATTGGAAAAGAAAATGTTAATTTCACAGAAGTTAAGATTACTAATTCCAGTTCTAGTAGCACAAACCCATCAGGGTTAAAGGTTAAACAGATTAAATGGACACAAAACGGTTCTGCAGGTGATTCTGATGTAGAAAATATAGACTTAGTTGATCAAAATGGTGCAGTGTTGCAAACATCTGCTATGGATAATAAAGAGGTTTTCCATTCATTTGCTGAAGGATCTGAACCAACAATTACTTCTGGACAAAATAGATCTTATATGGCCAGAGGTGATGCTGCAGGTGGAACAACTCGAACCATAGACTTACACATCAAAAACTTTACTGATATTTTAGTTTGGGATGCAGATCATTCAGTTTACGTTACATTAACTGCAGGCAGTGGTGCTAATGCAGCATCTCCTGTAATTAATGGTACTGCACACACCATTGGCCAAGGAACATTAAAAGTTGCTCCAAGTGCTACTGGCACAATAAATATTGGTGAAGGTTCAACTCAAGAAACATTAGGTTCATTTAAGCTTACTGCCAAAGGTGAACCAATAGAAATCACAGCAATTGGTTGGATTGTGAAATTAACCCAAGCTACTGCTGGTAGTGGTTCAAGTACTACAGATATTACCAATCTAACTATTTACGATCCAGATGGTAATGTTGTAGCTGGACCACAAGATCTAGGTACTACCGAAACTGTTGAATCAACAACTGTATATCACGCAAGTGCTACCACTACTGATACTATTACAGTTCCAGTAGGAGAAAACATTTACACTGTTAAAGGTGATGTAAATACTGATATTGATCTTAATGACACTATACAAGTGCAAGTTGTACCTGCTCAGATTACAGCAACTGGTGAAGTCAGTGGAGATTCCGTTACTGCTACACCTGCTACTGTTCAGTCATCAGTTATCAATACTGTAAAAGCAGGCACTTTAACTGTAAGCATTACACCAGATCCAATTGTTCAAACCATTGTAGCCGGAACTTTGGGACATACTTTTGTTAATATCGTCTTAGATGCTTCTGCATCTTCAGAAGATATTAGAGTCTCACAAATTGGTGTTCGTGTAGATTCAACAACTGGTTTTACTAACTTGTTATCAAACATTGAACTTTACAATGGTGATGATTTGTTAGAAATTACTAGTGACGCTACTTCTGGCTTAGCAGGTAATGCCAATCCTGCAACTTCCACTCATACTTTGTCGGAAACATTAGTTGTTACAAAAGGAACACAAGTTACCTTAACAGGTAAGGCAAATGTTGATTCTTCCGCTGCAGCTGATGACATATTCCAAATGGGTATTGCAGACGGCGCAGTTAGTGCTACTGGCGCATCAACTGGAAATACCGTTACTCCAACTTATATCCAGAGCCATGGTACTGCACAAACAATTGTAGCAGTTGGAACCTTAGAACTAGTTAAAGCTGCTGCAAATCCTAAATCAGGATTACTACCAAGAAATACTGATGGTATTACTGTAGGTGTTATGACAGCAGATGCAATGTACGAAGACATTAACATAGAATCTATCTATGTTACTGCCGCT
>Ga0180007_10000809_pt1 | contig 47719 bp, 40 predicted proteins | sample MM_PC_MetaG_FD_121122 | JGI IMG/M metagenome (GOLD analysis project Ga0180007, IMG submission 121122) | Groundwater microbial communities from the Aspo Hard Rock Laboratory (HRL) deep subsurface site, Sweden - MM_PC_MetaG | ecosystem: Environmental > Aquatic > Deep subsurface > Groundwater... | reverse complement strand
GCATGGGCAGCTGTGTGGGAGAGTAGGTCGCCGCCGGATTCTTTTTTAAAAACCCTCTGATTCTTTGAATCAGGGGGTTTTTTTGTTTGGGGAAGGGCAACAAAAAAAACACGGACGAGCACGGACTGGCACGGACCTGCACGGACGAACACAGCACGGACGAACACGGACTTGTGTGGACGGGCACGGACTATCGCTTCGGGGGCGAGAATGATTGGTGAGGATATTTGGGTTGAACTGGTTATGGCGGGGGATCATCAGGGGGCGTTGCTTGAGGCGGCTTTGGATGTTGTGGCTTTAAGTGAACCGCATATTCATGTAAAGAAGAAAAAAAATAGGGATCAGGGGGAGTCTTGTATTCTTATAAGGAAGAATCTTTTGTTTAAGGCGCTTCCCCAGGGCAAAATGTTGAATGTGTTTTTGGATCTCCTCTCATCTGTTATTTTAGAACAACAGACGATCCTTAATGATAAAGATGTCGTTGCCCCTGTTTTATTGAAACTGTTTGTTGCACCGTTTTGTGCCCATTGCCCGTCGGTTGTCAAAGACATCGCCCGACTTCCCATAAACTGTGACTTTATAACGCTGGAAATCATTGATGGTACTCTTTTTGATGACCACGCGAAGCGTCATAATATTCTTTCGGCTCCCACGGTTGTCTGTGATGGGACATACCGGTGGACTGGCCCTGTCTCGTGCGCGGAAATTCTGGATACCATATGTAAACGTAAACCCGAAGAACTTGGTGTCGATTCTTTGCGTTCCATGGTCGAAAATGGCAAGGCATCGTCTCTGGCTGAATTAATGATCAAGGAAAACAAGATATTCCCTGCCTTTTATGATCTTTTGATCCACGAGAAATGGCCGGTGAGATTGGGTGCCATGGTCGCTGTGGAAATACTCAGTCAAGGCAATGCTTGCTTGACCGAACATCTCATGAATGTATTATGGGCAAAACTCCCGTATGTTTCTGATCCTGTTAAAGGGGATATGATTTATCTGGCCGGTGAAGTCGGTGGACGAACCTATATCCGGGAGCTTAATTGCATTATCACGCAAACGACAAACCCCGATATTATCGATTCCATTCATGATGCCTTGGAAAGCCTTGGTAAAAGACATTCTTCATAATTATACACTTAAGATTAATTTATTTTATGTGAAATCGGAATAAAATGTTTGACAATTGAATTGAAAAAAAATTATGAAGGTGAGAATAATCTTTCATTGTGTTATTTTCGTATCAACATCACCAGATAGATAGATTTAACCCCGGAATACTTATTTCTTACGTATTTATTTCTTCGGATTTGCCCGTCGTGAAGCTATTTTTATAAAATACATGCGGGTGTCTTTTTTATGCTTGTTCTTGAATATAAAACATTTATTTGTTTTCCATTGCGCGGGAAATGATTTAACCCATGTATTATTGGCTTTGTGACACTGTATTTCGATGAGGAAGGCGGTTGTTATGCTAAAATATTCAGGTAAAAAATTATTCAAAAACACATGCGGATTTACAGGCCGTATTCACCATTGGAACCATGGATATCTTTTTTTTATTCTTTTGATCGCTGTTGTGACCCCTTTTTACAATGAATACCCAAGGATTGTAATAAGTTTTTTTCTCCTTGAACTGGGGGTTGTCGTGTATCAAAAATACATAGCTCAATTGGTACAAGGTAGAATTAAAGAGCATACACGTTTTCGGAATTGGCTTATTATAAAGGATATCCATGTTGCGGTGATCATTTGGAGTGTTTTTGCCTTGACCACCTTATTCCTTTTTGGGATGTCCTTGCCTGGAATACTAGTTTTAATGATATCCGCAAGCCTTGTCAGTATATCTCTTTCCATGATGGTTCCCATATGCTCACCCGTTAGAACCTATGTTCTGATTTTGATCGCACCTATGGGTATTTGGGGCGCATTTTCTCAAAGTCGTATGGGTTTTTTCCTTCTATTTCTGACAGTGTTGCAATTTATTGTCATCCGTCGTGATAAGAAAATGATTTATGAAAAAGAATCGACAATGGAGTGCTTCAATCAAAGGACATCCGAACTTGTTAAAATCAATAAGGAGCTTGAAAGTGAAATCCTTTACAGAAAAAATATGGAAAAGGCTTTAAGGCGAAGTGAGGAGCGTTACCGGACTCTTTTTCAGAACAATCCCATAGAGACAATAATTGTGGATCATAATGCACGAATTACCGGATATAACTCTGCTAAAGCACGATCCCTTGGCCGCGTTCCTGAAATTGGCGATATCATGTACAAAGACTACGGGTCAAAGCATAAGAATAATATGTTTGAAGAACTGATGGATTGCATTGAAACCGGTCGCCAAAAAGAGTTCCCGGAACAGAAATATAATGAACGATTTCTTCATATTCGAATATCTCCTTATAGTGGAGGTGCAATTATAACGTCACTTGATATCACAAAAACAAAACGTGCCGAAGAACAGATTCAGACCTTGACCCGGGAAATCATGCGTGTTCAGGAAAATGAGCGAAAACGTATTGCCAGGGATCTCCATGATAGTGTTGCCCAGGACCTTTCATCGTTGCGTATTTCATGCGAAACTTTTTTTGATGGCAACTCTGAAAGTTCAATGGATGTTCGGAAAAAGATCAAGGGTATCTCACATGTTCTTCATGGGTCCATTAATGCGATACGTGATATCGCTTATGAGTTGAGACCCCCGTGTTTGGATGAACTGGGTTTGTCCATCACACTTTATCGGTATTGTGAGGAGTTCAGCACACGGTCAGGAATTCATGTGGATTTTTTTTCAGCAGGTCTGGAGCAGTTCCGCATTGATCCTGATTCGGAAATCAATCTATATCGTCTTGTTCAAGAAGCGCTGAATAATATAAGGAAACATTCAAAAGCAAACAACGCCACCATACGCCTTGTCGCCTCTTATCCCCATGTTATATTGAGAATTGATGACAACGGGATAGGCTTTGAGGCAGATCTCCAGTCCACCATCGGGCTTAAAAATAAACACATGGGGCTTAGAAGCATGGAGGAACGTGTCAATCTCATGGGGGGGCGCATTCGTTTAAAATCGTGCCCTGGTTCGGGAACACGTCTTTTTGTAGAAGTACCTATCTGTAAAAAAATAAATGAGTGGGCGAACAACTCGACGGATGAGATCATTAATCACTAATGTTTTTGTTTCAAAATCCTTCCTTTTATTAAAAATCTGTCATACAAGTTCTCTGGGACTTGCGCAAGCAGAGTTTAATTTCAAATCATTACGGACCCGTTCGTTTTTTATCTGCGTATGGTGTCACAGGCAGACCTCTTGTCCAGAGTCGTGAATGTTAACCTGACAATGGGGCCTCAATAAATATATGAATATGGGGAATCAATGGATAGAATTGTTGTTGAGGGCGGTCGTCGCCTCAAAGGAAATGTGAGGATCAGTGGATCGAAAAATGCGGCTCTTCCCGTGCTTGTTTCATCACTTCTGGTTGACGGGGAATGCGTGTTTCACAATGTGCCGGATCTGGTGGATATCAAAAGCATCAAGCTACTTCTGGAAGATCTGGGTGCCCGGGTTGAAACAAACGGTGATACCGTGATGATTGATGCGTCAACCGTTCATAAATTCGAAGCATCCTATGATCTTGTTCGGAAAATGAGGGCGTCGATTCTTGTCCTCGGTCCCTTACTGGCCCGCCAGAAAAAGGCCAGAGTGTCCCTTCCGGGGGGATGTGCCATCGGTGCACGGCCAATTAATCTCCATCTCAAAGGCATGGAAAATCTGGGGGCGACCATCACCCTTGAACATGGATATGTTGAGGCCCATGCAGATGCCCTGGTTGGAAATGATATTTATTTTGATGTGGTATCCGTGGGTGCTACTGAAAATATGATGATGACAGCTGTGCTGGCAACGGGCGTAACTCTTCTCCGAAATGCGGCACGTGAACCTGAAATCACGGCCCTGGCCGATGTTCTCATTCAGATGGGTGCCCAGATCGAAGGCGCCGGAACCTCGGTGATCAAAATAACGGGGGTGACCTCCCTCAAACCCGTGGAGGTGCAAATCATTCCGGACAGAATTGAAGCCGGGACATTCATGGTGGCTTCGGCCATGACCGGGGGGGATGTAACGATCACTGATTGCACGCCGGATCATATGGGTGGAATTATTCATAAATTGAAACTGTCCGGGGCAACGGTTTTGGTCAACGGGAGCAGCATCCAGGTCATCGGATCTGATGAAATCAAGAGTCTTGATATTCAAACCCTTCCCTATCCGGGGTTCCCAACGGATATGCAGGCTCAGTTTATGGCCATGATGACCGTGGCTAAAGGAACCAGTGTCTTCAGGGAAACCATTTTTGAAAATCGGTTCATCCATGTCTCGGAGTTGATACGCATGGGCGCAGATATTTCTTTGTCCGGTGGGAATGTGGCCACGGTCAAAGGGGTTGCACGATTATCATCGGCCCCTGTGATGGCATCTGACCTCAGGGCCAGTGCATCGTTGATTCTCGCAGGTCTGATCGCCCAGGGCACCACGGTGGTCAGCAGGGTGTATCATCTGGATCGGGGATATGAATCCCTTGAGAGAAAATTTGAAATGCTGGGAGGCGCTGTTCGACGGGAAAAGGACTAAGTAAGAAGGGTTTAGGTGCATTTGCACCTAAGCCCCGAAAAATGAAAAAAGACAACCCCTCGTTTTCATCAATTTTAAATCCTGTCCGCACGACAGTCTTATTGAAGGCTGTGTGCCCCGCTGCATTCCTTTAAATCCTTGGCATCGAACTGTGGAATACGTTTGACGATATCATCAATGAACTCCTGATTTTTGGAGCATATGTCCTTGAACTCGACACCAATGTGAAACCCTTGGATTTTTTCGTTCCAATCGTATCGCTTGACCATGACTTTTGAGTCAAGTTCACTTTTCGGGGAGTGGATGATCAGGTTGAGCTCGTCGTTCCGTGCGGCTTCCGCAATATGGTAGTTATGCATATAGATCTGTGACGAGTGGATCAGGGCGCCAGAGCGGGATATATTGACGATGGGTACAAGCATGAAATCATTGAAATCCGGAGAATCGATTTCAAGCAGTGCTTTCCATAATACGTCATACCGTTTATGTCTTCTTTTTTGGTGAATCCAGTTGAGTGTCATGGCTGGCCTCTATGTTTGAAAAGATATTTCTTTAATGTAAGCATCGTTCCAGTCTGTTCACTGAACAAAATGGAACAGCATGTGGATGAAATATGTTTACTTTTGTTATCGGACTGATAAAAAAATGACTTTAGACTTTTTTAAAAAAAGAAAATCAAAAAATTGAGAGTTGATATGGCCTCGGGATGATTATGGATATTTTCAAAAACGATGTTTACAAAAGGCCCATCATTCCCCTCCTTTTCAGTTACATCCTGGGGCTTGTCCTGGGTGGCCACGTTTTTATTCCTCCGTTTATTATCTGGGTGACGGTGATTGCCTGTCTGTCATTCACGGGATATGGTATCTTTCGAAAACAGACTCAACACCTTGTCCCTCTGATTCTTTTCATCGCCCTGGGCCTTCTTGCCATGCAAACCGCCCTTGTGCGGGAAAACAAACCGGATTATCCGGTTTGTTTTACTGAAAAGGGCTTGTGCAAAATAAAGGGACGCCTTGTCACATCGCCTGGAATGAATCATGGAAGGCAAACCTTCAGTCTGGATGTTTCCACCATCGAGGCTCCTGGGGAACAGGCCAGAAAGATACAGGGAAATCTTCGTGTCACGGTTCATTGCAATGATTTGGTGGTCCATAAAGGCGATGTAATCGAATTTGTCAGCAGGATCAAGCCGTTCAGAAATTTCAATAACACTGACGGGTATAATTATAAGCGTCATATGGCTTTTCAGGACACCTGGGCCAGGGCCTATGGGAAACGTGGGACGGTTCGATTGCTTGAATCCGGACAGACTGGTTTTCTGGACAAGGCGAGGACTGCCCTGGAACGGTTTATTGATGAATACATAAAGTCATCATCCCAGGCATCGGTATTCAAGGCCCTTCTCGTTGGAAACAGAGATCAGATAAGCCCCGATTTGAATGATGAATTCAAACAGACAGGCACGGCTCATCTTCTTGCGATTTCAGGACTTCATGTGGGGATCGTGGCAGGCCTTTTCTTTTTGATATTCTCCTTTACCCTGACCTGGATTCCAGCCTTGCTCTGGCATGCCCGGGTTAAAACCTACGCAGGAATCCTTACCCTTTTTCCTGTTCTTGTTTACGGGCTCCTTGCGGGAATGGCGCCATCAACCCAGCGGGCCGTGGTCATGGTCACCGTGATTCTTCTCACCTGGGGCCTTGGAGCCGAGCATGACATCATCAACTCACTTGCCCTTGCAGCCCTTGCAATTCTTGCGATTTCACCGGGCGCTCTTTACGGGGTTTCCTTTCAACTCTCATTTGCAGCAGTATTTTTTATCATTCTGGGCATGGGATGCCTGGGGAATGAAGACTCTGATATCCTTAAATCAAGGGCATTTTTACTGAAAAAGAGTTTGAAATCCTATGCCTTGGTATCCTTGTTGGCCTATATGGGAACCCTGCCGCTCTTGATGCACTATTTTAACCAGATATCTGTGGTCGGTCTTGTGGCCAATATGATTCTGGTTCCTTTGATGGGCTTTATGGTGGTGCCCCTGGGTCTTGGGGCCATGTTCGTTTATCCGTTTTGTTCCATAGCTGCGGGGGCCCTGATCCGATTGGCCGGTATGTTTCTTGGCCTGGCCCTTGATCTGATCCATGGTTTTGCAAGTCTGCCATATGCAAGTGTCATGACTGTCAGCCCCTCATGGTTTGAAATGGCCTGCTACTATTTATTATTTTGTCTGTGCTTAATTTTTGTATCAGCCAAGAAAAAAGACCAGGCCGGGTTGATGAAGGGAGCCCTTATCCTAACCGGGATCCTTGCGCTGATTTTTATCGGAGACATCTTTTATTGGACCCATGCCCGTTTTTTTCATGCAGACTTAAGGGTGACGGCGCTGGATGTTGGCCAGGGGACTTCGAATCTTGTGGAATTCCCTGGGGGGCAGTGTATGCTGATTGATGGGGGCGGTTTTACGGATAATAATGCCTTTGATGTGGGGGAACGGGTGGTGGCCCCATTTTTATGGTCCAGAAAAATTGCATGCATTGATACGGTGGTCTTGTCCCATGCTGAAAGTGACCATTTGAACGGGCTTTTATATATCCTCAAACACTTCAAGGTCAAGGCGTTCTGGTTCAACGGCATATGGAAGCCGTCGAAAAGCTGTGACCTTCTTAAATCCATCGTGGAAAAGAACAACATCACGGTTCTTTCTGTAAAGGACTTTCCGGATCACTGGGATATGAATGGGGTACGAATCCAGGTTTTATGGCCTCCTGACGAGAGTGAGGCTGGTTTGGCATACATGAAGGATATCAATAATGCTTCCTTGGTTCTGAAGCTCAGTTATGGAGAGGATTCCTTTCTGTTTACCGGAGATATCAAGAAAAAGGCTGAAAAAGCCATGGTGAAACGTCTTGGAGATGAACTTGAATGCAAGGCGCTTATCGTTCCACATCATGGGAGTAAAAGCTCCAGCAGTGATTTATTTATAGAAAAAGTAAAGCCTGAAATAGCTGTGATATCGGCAGGATATAAAAACAGATTTAAAATGCCCCATAAAGCTGTATTGAAACGTCTGACGGAACAGGGTATAGATATTTACCGTACTGATTTGGGTGGGGCTATTCTCATGACCACCTGGGGCAAGGGACTTTCGGTTGATACTGTATTGACGGGCCATTAACCCATGGCTACCCTTGAACAACGATTCGGTCCGTGAACTTGAATCATGGGATGAAGGGCTCTTCAGCCTTGACACCCTGATAAAAAGTTATTAGTTTCTTCACATTATCATGGCTTTGGGTTGACCTGATCCATAAAACAGCACGGGTTTAGGAAATGAAACAATGACTTCATTCGTATCAGAAGATAATATTGTGAGAGTCACAGGTCGAGCCAGTCTTTCTCTTGTGGCCACCCTGGGACGCGCCGGTGTTTTTTTTGTTCGGAGTGTTTTATGTGTTTTCTATCTGCCCTTTCAATGGAAACGAACCCTTGAACAGATTTATTTTATTGGTATGAAGTCGGTTGTGGTCATTTGTCTGACCGGAGGCTTCACCGGTATGGTTCTCGGCCTTCAAGGTTACTATACCTTGTCCAAATTCGGGTCGGAAGGCCTTTTGGGTTCGGCTGTGGCCTTGACCTTGATCAAGGAACTCGGTCCCACCTTGACCGCAATCATGATTGTCGCCCGTGCGGGTTCGGCCATGGCAGCCGAGATCGGAATCATGCGGATATCAGAGCAGATTGATGCCCTGAAGACCATGAGTATCAATCCCATAAGGTTCCTGGTCAGCCCTAGGCTGGTGGCCGGGCTGGTGAGCTTTCCCTTGCTGACGGCGCTTTTTGATACGGTGGGTATCTTTGGTGGATACCTGACCGGGTCCAAGTTGCTGGGCATGAATTCCGGGATTTATTTTTACAGGGTTCAGTCCAGTGTTCAGATGTCCGATGTGAAAGAGGGCTTTATCAAATCCGTCTTTTTTGCCCTTATCGTGATCACTGTCAGTTGTTTCCATGGTTATTTCACCCATCTGAGAAAAGAGGGCTTCGGTGCCAAAGGGGTGAGCCTGTCAACCACAACGGCTGTTGTCCAGTCCTGTGTGATCATTTTAATTGTCGATTATGTGATAACATCTTTTCTGCTGTAGGAGACCATGGATAAGCCCTTGATCCTTTTTGAGAATGTGTGCAAGAGCTTTGGTGAAAACCAGGTTCTCAAACGTGTGAATCTGTCCATTTATCGTGGGGAGATCACCACGGTGATCGGTAAGAGTGGTGGGGGCAAAAGCGTTCTTCTCAAGCATATTATAGGCCTTGTTAAACCGGATTCCGGCACCATTTATTTTGACGGAAAAACACTGTTTGCGCGGAAACGGAGTGAGCAAAAGGCATTGCGGGAAAAATTCAGCTACATGTTCCAGGATTCGGCTTTGTTTGACTCCATGACTGTTTATGACAATATCGCCCTCCCCTTGAGGGAAGGGACGAAATTGACGGCAAAACAGATTCGGGAGAAGGTGGGGAACCGAATGGAACAACTCGATATTGCAGGGATTGATGGGAAGTACCCCGGGCAGCTGTCCGGAGGAATGAAAAAAAGGGTGGCCCTTGCACGGGCTCTGGTCACGGACCCTGAGATTGTTCTTTTTGATGAGCCCACAACCGGCCTTGATCCCATACGGAAACAATCGGTTCACCGTATGATCTCCGATTACCAGAAACGGTTTGGATTCACCGGGGTGGTGGTCAGTCATGAAATCCCGGATGTGTTTTCCATCAGCCAGCGGGTCGCCATGCTCAGTGACGGAGAGATTATTTTTGAAGGGACACCCCAGGAAATCGAAAAGGAAACAGACCCCAGGGTCAAGGATTTCCTGCGTCCCATGGATTGGCAGGGCAACGGATCTGATGTGAATGGATATTATTGATGATGCATTATCAAAGGCGCTGTGATTCTGCAGCCTATCGGAGGAGTCATGAAAAAATCGTCGCTTGAAATGGCCGTGGGTGTCTTTGTGATTATCGGTCTTTTATGCGTGGGATATCTGACCATTAAACTGGGGCAGATGGAGCTCCTGGGGGATAACTATTATACCCTTTACGCTAAATTTAATTCGGCCACAGGCCTGAAGCCAGGCTCCAATGTCGAGATTGCAGGCGTCCGAGTCGGCCAGGTGGAGGATGTCATCCTGGAGCCCGTGATGAAAATCGCCAAGGTTACCTTGAAAATTGAGAAAGGGATTGAGCTTGATGACGATTCCATTGCTTCGGTGAAGACATCGGGCCTGATCGGTGATAAATTTATTCTGATCACATCCGGTGGGTCAGGTGATATCCTTGAACCGGGCGGTACGATCACCGAGACGGAATCTGCCCTGGATATCGAAGATCTTGTCAGCAAATACGTGTTTGGTGATAAAAAAAACAAATAAAATTATGAGGTTCTCATGAAAAAGATACTGTTTCTGATGCTGCTTGGATGTCACCTTGTTTTTTTGGGAACACCAGCCTTTTCAGATGATGCGGCGGATGTGGACACCTTGATCAAGACGTCCATGAACGATGTTCTGGCCATTGCCAAACACCCGGATACCCCAGATGAACAGAAACGAAAAGAGTTGTGGCAGGTGGTACTCAGGACCTTTGATTTTGAAAAAATAACGGAATTCACATTGGGGCAGTTCAGCTACAACGCCACATCCAATTTGGGTGAGTATGCGGATCGTCGCTTTTCAAAAGAACAGCAGGCTGAATTCCGAGAGCTTTTCACCAAGCACCTGGGTAATAATTATCTGGATCGTCTGGATTTTAAAAATGTGGACGTGGACATACAACTCAAGCCTGCTGAAATACTAGAGCCCAAAAAAGGGATCAAGCGTGCCCAGGCCGGAACCATGATCAATTCAAAGACCCCCATCGATTATATGCTTCTCAATGAGGGCAAGGCATGGAAGGTCTATGATATCAAAGTGGAAGGGCGAAGCCTTGTCTCGGCGTTCCGAAACGAGTATAAAACGATTCTTCTAAAGGATAAACCGGTTGTGTTGATCCGGATGCTGAAAGATAAAATTGCCGAACATGAAGCCGCCAAAAAAATCAAGCCTTAAATATCTGCTCGCCGTACTCATTTTGCTTCAGGGTTTTTGGGGCTGTGCCCATGGGAATACGGGTAAGGTCGTTTCGGATAAGACCCTGTCCAATGGACCCCAGATCCCCATGGACAGTCAGAAGGATGAGTCCCTTCCCCCTGCTTCAGATGATGACCCTTTCTTTGAAGAAGACACGGGTGATGATTTTTTCGACGATGAACCCATCGGGGGAGCCTCTGTTGATCTGGCACCCGAAATCCTTGTTCCTGACCCCCTGGAACCCTTCAACCGCCTGATGTTCAAGGTGAATGATAAATTGTATTTCTGGGGTCTTAAACCCCTGGCCCAGGGCTATAAGGCCGTGACCCCCTTGTTTTTTAGAAAAGGGGTCAAAAATGCATTTCTGAATATCGGTATGCCCATTCGTTTTGTGAGTTCCCTGCTTCAGTTGAAAATAAAAGGGGCGGGGGTTGAACTCAGCCGTTTTATCATCAACACCACCGTGGGGATCGGGGGCGTATGGGACCCTGCCGACAAATATCTGGGGCTGAAACCCTATAAAGAAGATCTGGGGCAGACACTTGGGACATACAAAATCGGCAATGGCTTTTATATTGTATGGCCTTTTCTGGGACCGTCCACCTTGAGGGATTCCGTGGGAATGACCGGTGATATGTTTTTGAATCCCCTTTATTATGTGGAACCCAATGAGCTGGCCCTGGGTTTGGGGTTTTGGGATACAATCAACGGGGCATCGTTTCGAATCGGGGATTATGAATCCCTTAAATCGGCTTCCATGGATCCCTATATGATGATTCGTGACTTTTATATTCAGCACAGAAAAAAACTGATTTCCGAGTAGGGGGATATGACTATTTTTGAGGCCACCCAAGGGATCCTGAACGTTAAGCAGATTGTGAAAACATTCGGACATTTCAAAGCCGTGGATCACGTGAGTTTTTCCATTGAAAAAGGCGCTTGTTACGGTCTGCTCGGCCCCAACGGAGCTGGTAAAACGACCACCATTGAAATGGTGGAGGGACTTCTCAGCCAGGATTCGGGCGATATTCTATACAAACAGGAAAAAAGGGGCAGGCGGTTTTACGAGGAAGTGGGGATTCAGTTCCAGAATACGGAGTTGCCCCATTATCTGACGGTTCGGGAAACCCTGATAACGTTTAGAAATCTTTACCAGCGGAAAATGGATCTGGATGAATTGATCTCTTTGTGTAAACTTGAAGATATTCTTCATCAGGATAACCGTAAAATTTCAGGGGGCCAGAAGCAGAGACTCCTTCTGGCCATGGCCATTGCCAATGATCCGGAACTGCTCTTTCTGGATGAACCCACCACAGGACTGGACCCCCAGGCCCGGCGCCACCTCTGGGACATTGTGTTTCAGCTCAAATCCAAAAACAAGAGTATTGTCCTGACCACCCATTACATGGATGAGGCACAAATTCTTTGTGACACCATTGCCATCATGGATCATGGAATGTTCATTGCCGAAGGTTCTCCCCATGATCTTCTTGAAGAGCACCTTTCCGGAGCCTCGTTGATTTTGCCGTCAGCCGTTAAGGATCAAGCGAATCTTGAGGGGTTTCCCTGGCCCTGGTTTATCGTCAGGGAAAACAACATCGAGATCCAGACACAGGATGTAAGCTCTTGTCTGGCCGAGTTGATGTCACGGCATATTGACCTGACGGGGCTTATTGTCCGGCCCCGGAATCTGGAGGACCTGTACATTAAACTCACAGGCCAGGCGCTTAGAAATTAAAAAAGGGGTAATTTTCGTGGTGTTTATCCGCATATGGGCCTTGTTTGTGGCCAGAAACAAAGAATTTCTCAGGGACAGATCGTCCCTGGGCTGGAGTATCCTTTTTCCTTTTCTTGTCATTGCCGGTTTTTCCCTGATGTTCACAGAAAATTCCCGGGGCATGTACACAGTGGGTATCCTTGGGAAAACCATGTCGAATGACCCCGGGATCGAAGATCAGCTCCAGCGTTTTCAAAAAACCCGCTTCCTTGTCCTTGTTCCCTTTGACGATTTTGACACAGCCATCGATAAACTCAAACATCACGGCCTGGATATGATATTAAGCCCTGAATCCGGCGAATACTGGATCAGTGAGTCTTCACCTTCGTCTTATATCGTTGAAAAAATGCTCTTGTCCAACCCCGGTGAGCCTGGAAAAGGGTTTGCGAAAAGGGTGATCAAAGGGCGGGAAGTGCCCTATGTCGAATGGTTGTTTCCCGGTATTCTGGGGATGAATATGATGTTTGCCGGTTTGTTCGGTGTGGGCTTTGTGGTGGTTCGATACCGGAAAAACGGGATGCTCAAACGCCTGAGTGCCACTCCCATACGAGCCCATGAATACCTGGTCAGTCAGGTCCTGTCACGCGTATTCACCATGCTCCTGACAACTGCTGTCGTGTATGGGGGCTGCAGCTTTTTATATCACTTTACCTGCAGGGGCTCCTATCTGCTTCTTCTATTGATATTTTTCCTGGGCGCCATTTCCATGGTCGCCATGGGGCTTCTGGTTGCGGCCAGGCTCAGCAGTGAAGAACTTGCAAGCGGCCTTTTGAATATGATTGCCTGGCCCATGATGTTTCTCTCCGGAGTCTGGTTTTCCCTTGAAGGCTCCAAACCCTGGGTAAAGACCTTGGCCCAGGCCTTTCCCCTGACCCATCTCATTGAAGGTGCCCGGCAGATCATGAACGACGGAGCCGGTTTCTGGGATATCCGAATTCACCTCCTGGTCCTTCTTATCATGTCCCTTGTGTTTCTGGCTCTGGGGTCCCTCTTTTTTGAATGGAAGAAACACTGAGTACAGGCTGTTATCCTCATCGTGTTCGTCCGTGCCTGTCCCTGCCCGTCCGTGTCAGTCCACCCTTACACCTTAATCGATGCCAAAATAGCCTTAGCCGGAATCAACCCCGTTGCAGCCGCAGACACGATATTCCCGGCCACGCCAGGACCATCCCCGGCGATATACATGCCTTTAATTTTTGTTTCAAGGGTGTTTGAGCTTTCAATCTGGGTGGCAAAAAATTTGATCTCAGGAGCATAGAGCAGGGTTTCGTCGTTGGTCACTCCCGGAATCACCCGGTCGAGTTTTTCAAGACCCTGGACGATGTTGGTGAGAATCCGCTCGGGCAGGGTCATGGCAATATCTCCGCAGGTGACATCGGGAAGGGTGGGCTCAATGTAACTGTTGCGGATGCGGGACCAGGTGCTTCGCCGTCCCCGTTTGAGGTCGCCGAAACGTTGAAGGATGGGCTTGCCTCCGCCAATGAGGGATGCCAGATAACCGATGGATTCGCCATAAGCCGTGTTGTCGGTCACAGGCTCGGTGAGAATCACCTTGGATAAGAAAGCGAAATTGGTATTGTCCGATTTATGATCCATATAGGCGTGTCCATTGACGCACACGAAATTCTTATAATTTTCCACGGAAACAAAGCCGCCTTGGTTGGTGCAGAAGGTCCGTGTCTCATCATCGTATTTGGGTGTTCGGATAAAAAAGGTGGGGTCGTAGATGATGCGGCAGATGTCATGCATAATGTCGTTGTGGACCTCGACACGCACACCGATTTCTATGCCCCTTTGACTGAGGTTCAACCCCAGGGACTGGGCAAGTTTTGACACCCAATCCGCTCCCACTCTACCCGGCGCAAGGATGAGGTGCTTTGCCTGATAATTGCCTTTATCTGTTGAAACCCCCTGGATTTGACCCTTTTCCACCCGGACATCACGCACCTCTTCACCCGTGTGAATGCGGACATTCTTTGAAATAAGATAATCGTAAAACCGGGAGATATGCCCAGGCAGGTGGTCGCTGCCCAAATGTTTCTGTTTGATCAGTAAAAGATTGATTCCGTTCTGCTTGGCTTTCTTGCGGATGTTTTTTGCCCTCTGCATGTTGGTGGGGTATACGTCCCCATCCATATTGAACCGGTTGAATATCATTTCAGTCTCATCAATCAGGGCCTCTGCCTCGCTCCGGGGCATAAACTGGGTGAGATCGGTTTTCCCAAGTTTGTGGATGTAGTTGAGCTTGCCATCGGAAAAAAGACCGGCACCGCCGATCCCTGAAAGGATGTTGCATGGATTGCAGGATATGCATTTTCCTGTTTTGGCAATGGGGCATGTGCGTTTAAGGGCCTTAGAACCCTTTTCAATAAGAAGCACATCAAGATCGCTATTTTCACACAGATAGTACGCTGCGAAAAGCCCGGCAGGACCTCCGCCCACAATGATCACATCGGCTGTTTGTAAGGTGTTTCCGGGTTGTGATGTCGCCATGGTGCCTCGCTTTGTTCTTGTTTTCGTTTATATCCGAGCCATTGATAAGGGGCTGAAAAGGGGGGTGAAATGTTTCATTGATTTTCGATTCTGTGTGGCATAAAATAGAATCAGTATGAACGGATATCGACTTGTTCGATTTACAGTTTACCATGTTTGAAATCCTCTGGAAACATCATTTTCATCTCATTCAGATGTGCTGTTTTGTTTGACCTGCATCTTTTTATTCGGGTTTGATTCTCGCCCCCCTTTTCTTTTTTTTGTCGGAAACGATACTGTTTTTACTTTGGCACTCGTTTTTTTATGAATACCTTGGGATTCGATCCAAGGGTTTGGAGGGGCTTATGACAAAGGAGAAAAATATGTGGGAGATCCTGCTTGAAATCAGGCCGGATGCAACGTCGAACCGTCTGGCCAACCCCCGCAGGTCCTGGTCGGAAAGACGGAGGCAATGCCTTCTTGACATGGCATTGGAACGGCGTAACGCCAGCGACAGACGAAAGGAAAGCGAACGTCGAAAACGATGGAAAAGGGTCGGCGACTGGGGTTCACAGATTGATCGTGAAAGTTACCTGGAAGGTTATCGCGTGACATGACTCGTTTTTACGCCATGGATGAACAAGCTGGCGTGTGAGGATCTGTCCTTTCTATCCCTGTGAGGGCTCGTATTTGGGGATGGGTATCAATCGCTTTCCCTTGTCAAGGCAGACCAGCTCAAGGGTTGCCTTGACAGCCGCCTTTTTGCTTCCGGGTCGCCAAGCCTCATGGGTCCAGACGATTTTATAATCTCCGTCTTTTCGGCAGGTGGATCGAATGTCCAGAGAATCACCAAATACGGCCCCTTCGAAATATCCGATTTCGATTTTATAGACGGCAAAACCAATGCCTTCTTCGTGCCACATCCGTGAAAGTTCTTTGGTTCCTATGGCATGTTCCCTGGCCCGCTCGAAATATTTCAGATAATTGGCGTGATAGACCACGCCGGAATGATCCGTATCTTCGTAGTATACTTGGACTTCAAAATGGAGTTCCTTCTGGTTCATCGTGTCCCCTTTGATTTGATTGAGATAAAAACAGATTGTTTCTATCAGGTTTGCCTTAAAATTTCAAACCCAAAGGTTCGACAAATCTCTGAAAAGATATTGGAGTTCAATACCCTGAAAGGATAAAAAAAGAAACGTATTAAAGATAGCGATGGGAAAGTGCCGTTTTTACCATTAGACGATGAATTTCCCGACCAACTTTTTAAGTGCGGCAGACAGTTCAGATAGTTCCGATGACCGTGTGTCCAAGAGGATGCTGTTATCGGAGACCTGTGTGGCGGATCGGTTGACTTCAGAAATGTCTGTTGCGATTCCCTGGGATGCCTGGGAGCTGCGTGTTACACCGTAACTGATATCTTGAATTCCTGTGGAGGCCTGGGACACATTGTTGGCTATTTCCTTGGTGGTAGCCGTCTGTTCTTCCACGGACGAGGCGATGGTGGTGACGATGTCGTTGATGTTTCCCACAACCCCTGCGATCTGTTCGATGTCACCCATGGTTCCGGAGGTGGACACCTGAATATCGTTGACAATAACCTTGATTCCCCGGGTGGCTTCTGCGGTCTGCCGTGCCAGTTCCTTGATTTCGTTGGCCACAACGGCAAACCCTTTCCCTGCCTCTCCAGCCCGTGCTGCCTCAATGGTGGCGTTCAGAGCAAGAAGATTGGTCTGCTCGGAGATATCTGTTATCACTTCCGTTACTGTGTTGATTTTCGAGGCGGCGTTGCCGAGTTCGCGGATATTGGAAAGGGTGCTTTCTGCTTTGGCTACAGCGTCGCGTGACACGAGATGTGCTTTTTCCGTATTGTTTGCGATTTCCTGGATGGTTGCGGACATCTCTTCGGCCGCGGCCGCCAGCATATTTATGTTGGTTGCGGATTCTTCACTGGCAATGGCGATGTTTGTCATAGTGTCACTCATATCATCGGCGGATGAAGCCACGGTGGCAGCATTCCGTGATAGTGCCTCAATTTCAGTGGTCATGTCACCTGAAAGGTTGGAGAGGGTCTCGGATGAGTCGTCCAGGGTTTTTGACTTTTTGGATATATCTGCAATCAGGGTTTGAAGTTTTTCAATAAACATGTTGAACCATAAGGCCAACTCTCCAATCTCATCTTTGGATTTAATGGAAAGGCGCTTGGTCAGATCCCCTTCACCTTCCGCAATATCCTTGATCATGGACACCGCATCGGCGATGGGGGACGCCACGGCCTTGTATGTGATAAAACCCAGGATGGATAGAACAATGATGCTTAAGCCTGTGACCATGAGGCTGATCATGGAGGACCAGGTACTGATTTTTTCCATGGCAAGGCGGGTGTGGGTTGCGACATCTTTTGCGAAGCCCTTGATCTCCGTGACGGTACGGTTCAGGTCCTGGCTGAGTCCTCTATTGGTTTTCCACTGGGTAAAGATGTCTTCCTGGGTTGAGTCAATGTCCTTGAAAAGAAGGCTGGCCTTTTCCCAGACCTTTAGCAATTCTTCGTTGGCCGTGGCCTTATAAACATTAATAATGTTTTTTTGGGCCAGAGCGATTTTTTTATCCAGAGCGTCTTTTCGGTCAAGATAGGTTTTTTCCGTGTTATAAAGTAGAAGATTTTGGAAAAGATTCAGCATCCGCTCATTCCCAAATGACTTGAAATCAACGGTTTCCTTTCGTGATGCAATCTTGAGAGAGGACAAGCTCTCTCCATCCATCATGAGCATGGCCTCCTCTTCATCAATGTGATGGATGATTGTACTGAAAAGATCGTTGATTTTTGCCAGGGTTCCCACAAGTTCATCTTTGGATCGGTTCAGGATGGTGACATTCTCGACAATGGCGTCGAAAATACGGCTGTGCTCCTCTTCGGAAGCCATGATGCTTTTGACCACGTTTATCATGCCTCCATCGGCTGATTTTTTAAGGCTCTGAATATTCAACTCAATGGTGTTGAGGAGGTTGTCGTGTTGGGAAAGGATGGCCGGGTCCATGGTGAGGATGTACGTCCCCTCTAAGCCCATGAGTTCTAGAAAATTATTGGAAATTTGCTGACCAAGACGTTCGAGTTCAATGGTGCGTGCTTTCGAATTGTCCAGGTATCGGGTGATCCCTGTGATCAGGATCATCCCGATAATGCCGGTAAACGAAAGAATAATAAGTCTTTTCCTGATGTTTAGTTCATGTATGTGTTGAAAGGCCATAAAAATCCCTGACGTTTGTACTCATAAAAAGTTTAGTAATAAATTCCCGCGATGAGCGCATAGGGTTGATTGGGGACGCGATATACATAGGATGATTTAGGCACCGGGGTTTTTTCACCGGGTTTGGGCCACATATAATCCACCCATCCTTCACCTTTTTCAGAAGCAAGATTCGTGATTTCAACGAAAAACATTTTTCCCTTGATGTCCTTGATACCTGAAAGATCTTTACCGATCAGGCCGGGTTTGATGGGATGGGCCACCACCATTTTAGTGTTCAGATCCACAATATAGATGTAGCTGTCTTTCCATACAAAGGGCCCTTTGGGGTCATTGACCTGCTTGATCATTTCATCGGTGCCCTTATCAGCGGCAAGCTGGGCTGCTTTTTTGCACATGGCCAGGCATTCGTCTTTGGTGGCCATATCCTCGGCTGAAACCGGTGTGGCAATGAAAAGGCAGGCAATCATCAATAAAAGACTGGATAACACGTGTTTCATAGGTCATATCTCCTTGTGACATGTCGTTGCGGTTTGAATAATGGACCGGTATAATGCTATAAATTCTATAGAACCTTAGAGATGAAGAAAAAAACCGTGTTGCCGGAAAACCCTGGGAAGCCATGAGAAGCATGGTCAATTTAAATTAATTTTATCATGGTTGAATAATTTTTAAAACTAAAAATTTTTAAGGCTGGGGCGAGGTGATGCCATTAACAAAGAAAAATTATGGGTGTCCAGAGTTAAAAAAACAGATCAACAAAATCCTGGCTGGGAACTATCTGAAAAATGCGTCGGTGTATATGGAAATTTCAACACCCACCCTGTGGTCGTAAAATGTTTCGGCGTTACTGGTATTATCGGCGATTGTGCTTCGGGAATAGTAGTTGGCATCCATGTGGAGCTTTGAATAACGCTCGTTAAACTTATTGATGGGTGTGAGGGTGGCACTGATGGGGTCCAACATAAAAAGACATATGGCGCCCAGGGATTTGGAGCCCAGAACCATGTCACCGTTGGAACGAATGCCGTCGGACATGGTGATAAAGGCTTCCCCGAACAGGGCACCGGCAAGGGGGGTGACAAAGAGGTCCTGGATGGACGGATCTTCGAAAAAGGCTTCAAGTCCATATTCATAGACACAGGTGGACATCATGAATGAATAGGACAAGGATTCCAGCCGTGTGAAGTTCTTGCTCATGGCATGGGTGTAATAGGCCGCACCGAAATAGGGATGACCAAGGTAATTAACCTCGGGTTCGTCATGGTCCCAGACCGGTCCACCTGAAATGCTGTCGTCATATCGCTCCCAGAGCTTGTTGGGCGACAGATCCTTTTTTTCCTGGGGCCATTTGGAAAAACTTTCGGGCATAACATACAAAAAGGCGATGGTGCCCACGGCCATGGCCAGGATTGATCCGGAATCACTGGTGATCTGGGACATCAGGTTCTTTTGGTCCAATGAATTTGTGTCATTTAAGCCCGCCTGAACAAACAGAATATCCGATTGGGGAAGAAAAATTGAATAGGGTGATAAGAGAACCGAATCCCCAGTAAAATCAGTGACATTATATCCTTCCAAATAGCCCTTAATGGAATTGTGGCCAAGATAGGATTGGGTAAACCATGAATCAATATTTCGGGGGAATTCGTTGGACAGGCCAACAGCTCTTGCCACGCACGGCATGCTGAAGCTCCAGATCAGGGCTACGATAAGTAATAAAGATTTGGAACGCATGATCATCACTATGAATGTTCTTCTCTATCCATCTATCTATTCTAATTCGTTAATATCTTGAAATAATTTGTCTTATACCAACGTTTTCATCAAAAATCCACAGTAAAAATGATTAAGCCCGCAAACCCTTTGCCTTTATCTTCGAATATCCTTGACAGCTATTCTGGTTTCAACCATGATTTAAAGGTTGTTTTTGGTGGGTGAGCACTTTATTCTCAAGCATAGAGAGAGATAAGATTCCGGGGCAAAGGTATTGATGAAACAGGTTGTTTTTATAGTCGCTCTGATGGTGTGTCTTTTTTTTCCAGCCCACCCTCTGTGGGCCGAGCCCATGGATGAGTCCTACCGCTTTCCGGATCTTTATAACCCCAATCCTTTGGGGGGACGAATTTGGCTCCAGCCCTTGGGCATACATGATGATAGGGTCACGGATCATGCAGAGATCTGTTTGAATTTTGGATCTTCCACCGATTACAATGTCAATTTTATTGAAACCCCTGGCGACAAGGAACTGACGGTCAACACAAATATATATACCCTCTCACTGGCCCGGTCTATGGATATGGTCGGCAGACGGGTTGAAATGGGCGGAATCTTTCGGTCCCATCAGGATATGCGTTCAACGTTGGGCTCTTCTCTGGTCAAGCGATATCATGAGGCTTTTCCGTCTGATGGATTTGGTCATGTTCCCCCGGAGGGCCAGTACTATGGAGCCGTGGGAGACAATGAAACAGCCGTGATCGGTGAAAGTCGCGAGTTTTATCTGAATACCCTCCAACTTTACGCAAAATATCAACTTTGCAGGGAAACGACCGGTTTTATGGATAGCGCCCTTAAATTGTCGATCCGGGTGCCCCTGAGTGGGAAATCCTTTGACAAGCGGGGTATTGCATTATCCGCAGGTTTTTCAAAGCAGATGGGTCCTCACCTGAGAGCCATCGGATCAGGGGGGCTGGTATTTCAGGATCTCGATGCAAAGGATTTTGACGCGAATAATCTGGATGTGGCATCATGGGTATACGATGTGTTTGCCGGCCTTGTCTGGGATATGGGGCGACCGGGAGGATGGTATGCCCAGGCTGGAATGCGCTACGCGTCAAAACGGGTTTCCTACATACAGAATTCCGATTCGGCCGCGGCCGCCGTGGTGACCCACTTCGGGCCGGTTTATCGTTTCCGGGAAAAACAGGGACGGGTCATTGAGTGGTTCATGAGCTTCAATGAAGATATCCCGGGGTTGGGTTACGGGTTGGAGCCTGATGTGGCTTTTTATACGGGGGTTTCGGTGTTGTTTCGGTGAGGGGGGGGGGGCACGGACGAACACGGACGAACACGGACTGGCACGGACGAACACGGACTGGCACAGACGAACACGGACAGACACGGACTGACACGGTGGGGGCTGTGGCCGTCCGGGGATAGGGTTAAAGGGCGGCGGCTTTTTTTAGTTGGTGATATAGGTTGTCTTCCAGGTCTATTTCGCCGCTTTCAAGGCAGGCCTGGGCTTTTTTGGATCCGCGTTCGCCGGGCAGGAAAATGTCGGAGACGCCTTCAAGTTTTTTCCCTGATTTGATCTTCTCTTTGATTTGGAGCACGTGCTCGATAAAGGTGTCTTTGCTGCCCAGAAGGTCGGGGTTGATGGCGAAGATCAGGTGGCCCCAGTTATTTTTGCTGTCTCCAATGCCGCAAAATGCCGCACCCACCAGGGGACCGGCCAGAATTTCGGCCATCATGGCAAGGCCGGAACCTTTGTAGCTCCGGTCAAAGGAACGGATGGCGCCTTTGATGCCCTGGCCAGGATCGGTGGTGGGCTGGCCCTTTTCATCGTAGGCCATGTCATGGGGAATGCTTTGCCCTGCTGTCTGGGCTTCCACCAGACCGTAAAAGGAAATGGCGGCCGTGGACATGTCAAAAACAATGGGAAAGGGTTTGGATGGAATGGCGATGGACAGAGGGTCTGTCCCGAACACAGGCTCATAGGACCCGTGGAAGGCCACGCGCTCCGGGGATCGTGCAAAGGCAAAGGCGATATACCCATTTTCAGCGATGGCTGAGGTGTAGTGGCCGATGGCACCGGATGAGGTGTTGGTGTTGAAGGTTCCAACCATGGCAAAACCGAGTTGTTTTACTTTTTCAAGGACGATGCCCACGGCTTTGTTCATCACAAGCATGGCGTGGTTTTTGTTTCCGTTTAAACGGGCTGATAAAGGGCTTTCCTTTTCAACGATAATATCTCCAGCCTGGAGGTCTTTGGGCATGCCTTTCCCAATCAATTTAACGACGCCCTGGTTGTTGCCCCTTAACTGGGCATAGAGGAGGGCACCTTTTATGAGCGGGATTTCATGGTTTGCATATCCGTTTTGTTTTAATGCCCTGGCGGTGAGATCCTCAAGTTCAGAAATTTTTATTTTCATATTATCTCCTTAATTGCCGATAAGAATACTAAGAACGTTTGTGCCCAATTATGATGAACTCGTATAACGTATACCCGATGGCTAATGAAAAAACTTCAGATACAAGACATCGTGTTTGGCAGGGTGTGAAGGTTACTCGAGCATGTGTCGAACGTCTGGCCACACACGATAACGAGAGTCGATGAAGACTTTTTATAACGCCATCACGTAAGAATGCCACAGAATTATAATGCTTAATGCAGAATAGTAAAGTAAATTATCCCCTGGGTTCCGCTGTAAGGTCCATGGAATCATGGTGATACTATGGATTCGCAAAACAGGGTATTGCGTCTACTCTCTGAACGTCAATTCGGGCTCTATCAGTTAAACCTGCAAAACACCTTGAAACGGGATCTTGAAAAATATCATGAATAGTTCCGCGCATAATTCATTGAATAGGAGCAGGTACTTTTATCCGAATCGTTATTAACAATAAACAGGTATCATATTTTTGATGACACAAAGGAACGATAAGAAAGGGTTTGATTTTGATCCCATTGATCTGACCGGTCTGCTACCGCCTAAGGCGTCAAACGGATTAGATCAAAAGGAATCAACGCGTGTGCTCCCTGGGATGCATCGTGGGCCACAGGCGCCTCTGGGTGACTATGAGCGAATCGATCAGATTATTGATAGCCTGTTTCAGAAAATGCGGAAAAAAGGAGATTTCCCTTCTTTTTCCAAGCAGATCCTCGAGGTTAACAAGATCCTTAAGTTGAAATATTCGTCGGCCAAGGATATTGCCGATGTGATTATGAAGGACTTCTCCCTGTCCAATAAACTGCTCAAACTTGTGAACTCCTCGTTTTACGGTCAGTTCAGTAAAAACGGAATTTCGTCCGTATCAAGTGCCATGATCATCCTGGGTGCGGATCAGATCCAGCAGGCAGCGGCAAGTCTGATGCTTTTCGAACATATGCAGGCCAACGCCCAGAATCAGGACCTCAAGGAAATTGCTGTCAGCACATTCATGAGTGGGCTTATGGCTAAAGATTTGGCGGGTCTTGCGCTGATCCAGGAGACCGAGGAATTCCAGGTCTGCGCCATGTTCCATAATCTGGGGGAAAATTTGATTGCGTTTTATTTCCCGGAAAAATATCAAAGGGTTCAAGATTTTGAAAAACGCCATGACATGAGTCGGGAAGAGGCTTCCAGGAAAATTCTGTCCATTACCTTCAGAGATCTGGGCATTGGGGTGGCCAAGAAATGGGGAATCCCTGGAAATATCATCAAAAGCATGGCCTGTGATCCCATAAGCCAGGCTCCGCTTCCAGGCCGTAAGCTTTCCCGGGATGATTACTTAGGTTTAATTTCATCGTTCAGTAATTCCTTGTGCCGGATTTTTCAGGGGCCGGATCAACGTGCAAGGGGAGAGGCGGTCACCCGGCTTCTTGAACAGTTTAAAGGCGTCATAGATTTAAAAACCGAAGATATTGAGGCACTTCTCAACCGAGTTTCGGAAAAAATTAAGGTCCATGCCAACCAGTTGAATATCAATATCGGTAAAATCCGCCTGATCAAGAACATGGGAAAAGATAATGGAGATGGCGAGACGGTTCGGGTGGCTGCACGGGGGGACAAAAAAAACCAGGTTGAGATCCGTAAAAGGATCCACGAAGATATCCGGCGCATCGACACCCTTTTGACAAAGGATTTTGTGATCAGTGATATTTTGAATGATATTTTGAATGTTATGTCCCGGGAATTTGATTTTGACCGCATTGCCATATGTATCAAGGACGTGGCAAACAATACCATGGCTGTGCGCCATGGCCTGGGCAAGGACATTGATGCCTTTCGTCGGGATTTTCATTTTCCCATTGATAAAACCCAGGATATTTTTCATCTGAGTCTGGTGCGGGAAAGGGATTACAGTGTTCCTGATATTAATGATCCAAAATACAAGGCACTTGTTCCATCCTGGTTCCGGATGCTCCACATGGCTTCGGGATTTGACCTCTATGTCATTGTGATCGATCATGTGGCCATTGGTTTTTTTTACGCCGACAGGGAAACGGCGTCGGAATTCTCTTCTTTTGAAGAACAAAAAAATATGAAAAGACTGAGGAACCTTGCTGAAAAAGCCATTCGAATAAAAAAAAATCTAAACTGATTCCCCTCACATATAAGGCAATCCGGACAGGATAAACATGGAAAAAATCGGTCGATATCAGATCAAATCTCTGATTGGGAAAGGGGGAATGGGAACGGTATACCGAGCCCTTGATCCTGTTTTGGGCCGGAATGTGGCCCTGAAGGCGATTTCCATGGCCATGAAAACCGGTGATCCCAAAGGAAACGACCACATAACCCGCTGTCTGACCGAAGCCCGCCTTTCCTCCCAATTGATCCATCCCAATATTGTGATCACCTATGATGCGGGATTTGAAAAAAACCTTTTCTACATGGCTCTGGAGTTTATTGAGGGCCAGGGTCTTGACCACCCTTCTGGGAAAAACGTGGCTATGGACCCTTTAAAGGCGGCTGAAATTGCATTCAATATCTGCCATGCCCTGGAATATATCCATACCAAAGGTCTGGTTCACCTTGATATTAAGCCGGCCAACATTATGCTGACGCGCCTGGGTGAGGTGAAATTGATGGACTTCGGCATTGCCCGACTGATGAAAGACAGCGGTCAGAGTAATGGCATTTCAGGCTCTGTCCCCTACATGTCGCCGGAACAGACCGGTGCAACGTTTGATAACGATCACCGAAGTGATATTTTTTCCCTGGGCGTGGTTCTCTATGAATTGCTCAGTGGTGAGAGGCCTTTTTCAGGGGAGAGTCCCTACCAGATCATGTACAGCATTCTCAATGAGAAACCCCTTGACCTGTGTGATCGTTTCCCGAACATTCCCCAGGCATTGTCCACTGCTGTGAGTAAGGCTATGGAAAAAGATCCTGATAAACGGTTTAAAACTGCCCGGGAATTTGCCGATACCCTGTTGCCGGTGATTCGCGGCAAGGATTCCAAAGCCCTTTCCAGCGAGGATAAGCGCAAGGTCAATGCCTTGCGACGCCTGATTTTTTTTCAGCATTTCCAGGATTCGGACATGCAACGAATCATGGAAATATCGGGATGGCATTTTCATAAAAAAGAGAGTTTTATCATTGAGGAAAGTGACCATGACAGCAATATCTATATCCTGATCAGCGGGAGGGCCACATTGATCATCAAGGAGGAGATCATTGATACATTTTCACCGGGTGACTGCTTCGGCGAATCGGCCATCCTTTTCCAGAAACCCCGCCAGGCCAAGGTCAGGGCTGAAACAGACTGCCTGGTCATGAGTATCAATGCCAACATCCTCAACCAGGATGAACCGGGCCTCCAGGTCCTGTTCCTCAAGGAATTCTACCGCAAAAAAACCCGCCAGCTCGTTCATTCCAATCTCAAGAGAATCCAGTCCGAGTCATAAAAAATAGGTATGCGCTCACAGGTTTATTATTTAGAGTTGTTTCGAGGGACAAAGTAATAATAGATAATATTTGAAAGTTCATTTATAAGACGCGATTCTTCGATTTCAGACCCGATAAACTTTGCCGTATGGGCGACATGCTCCACCGCGTTGTGCAGAATAATCGCCGCGGCAAAAGGGTCGTTGATGGTCAGCCGATCCCGATTGGTTTCTATCAGTTTTAGAATCTGATCGACTTCCCTTTGCCGTTCTCTTTCATATATGCGGTTGATTTCAGGGTCTGAGTACCTTAAGGCATGGGTCTGGCTGAGGAACTGCGGGGCCACATCATAAGCCAGGAAAACATTTTCAATAATCGATTTTACATCATCCAGGCTAATGTTGCGGATGTCATATTTGTGCAGATCTTTCCATATCAAAAGATAGGTGTTGTTTAAAAAATCTTCGAGTATTTCGAGGAGAAGCTGTTTTTTATTTTTGTAATAGGCATAAAAACTTCCTGTGGCCACGCCAGCTTTTTCAGTAATTTCCTTTGTATTTGTCCCATGAATCCCTTTTTGTGAAAAAAGTGTGAATGCCGCTTTTGTAATGCGTGTCTTTGTGTTCTTGCTTCGGGGTTGCCGTGGTATGCGTGTTGCTGTCATATATATTATCTACTTTTGAAATGACTATGTTATGTGATGCACAACAGCCTGTCCGGAATGTCTGAGGCTTTTATGCTCACCTGATGCTTTGGCCGAATCCTGATTGTTAATAGTATCAGTTTACTTTGTGATGGCAACCTTATTTTTTTGTATAGTGCAGGTATGATGCCCTGTTTTATTTTAAAATACATACCTGTTTATTAATATGATTATTCTTTCATGTAAAGAATAAAACGTACTGAAAATATATGAAATAAAATATATTGACAATATGAATAAAAGTTCATATTATCCCCTAACGTCATAACTTTAATATGGAGGTTTTTATGAAAGCCCTTCAAATGGATGCCAGGCCATTAAGGTTTGCTGCAGCAAAAACATGTGCCGCAATTTTAGGTAAAACATCTTACCTTCAAGGCCCAGGGAAAACAATCAGACTTGTTGATATTCCCGAACCGGTATTACCGTCAGATGACTGGGTAAAAATCCGGACACATTACTGCGGTTTTTGTGGCAGCGATCTTAATTTAATTACCTTACACGACGCTCCGGGTGCCCAGCCCTTTACCTCCTTCCCCTGCATTCTGGGCCATGAGTTTATCGGGGAGATCGTTGAAACAGGGGCACATGTCGATCATTTTAAACAGGGTGACCGGGTTGCCGTGAATCCGGTGATCGGATGCGAGGCCAGGGGGATCACCCCATTATGCCCTTGGTGCCAATCAGGCCGAACGAGCCAGTGTGAAAATCATGCGGAAGGAAAATTTTCACCGGGTATGTTTTTGGGAATTACAAAAGATTTGAACGGCGGCTTTGCTCCCTTTGTTGTTGCCCATAAAAGCCAGTTGTTTCGCATACCAGAATGCGTGAGTCCCAAATCAGCTGTCATGACGGAACCGGTTTCTGTGGCCCTACAGACAGTCCTTGAAAACAGGCCGTCAGACCATGAGAAAATTCTGATCATGGGGGGGGGCGTTATCGGGAATCTGATCGTCCAGTCTATCCGGGCTCTTGGATGCGGCTGCCATATTTCTGTCGTGGATCCATCACCCTTTGCCGGGGAATTCGCCCTACAATTCGGTGCAGATGAAATCATACGTCCTGATCAGGCATTTTTACGAACCGCTGCGATCACCGGAGCGAAACTGTATAAGCCTGTTCTTGGCCTTCCCGTTCCCAGGGGAGGGTTTCATCGGGTGTATGATACTGTGGGGAATTCCTCCACTGTCAACCTTTCTCTCAGGCTGTTAAACACCATGGGGACCTTAAGCATTGTGGGTATCGGCTCGGACCTTAAAATTGATCCCACCACTCTCTGGCTTAAACTTCAAACCATTAAAGGGGTTTATGGGTATGGCCTTGTTGAAAACAATGGGAAAAAACACCATGTCTTTGACATGGCCATGGAATTTATGAAAGAGGATAAAATAAAGGCGGCAGAATTGATTACGCATACGTTTCGACTTGAAGATTACCGGCATATGATACGGGTAAATATGAACAAGGTGAAATATAAGGCTGTGAAAACTATTGTTTCGTTTCAGGACTGAGATTCTGAAAATTCGGATAAGGAGGTGTGAATGAGGCTGTCAATATTGCTTTTTGCGTTGTATCAACTGGTGTGGATCTCGTCCAAAACCAATCGGGCGTTTAAGAAATTCATCAGCAAGGCCAAGGTGCGGTTTCTGATTAAAACCGAAGACGGAAAATACGCAAGACTCTTTGTGTTTGATCAAGGCAGGGTGTCAACGGCAACGGGGCCGGATCATGCGTTTGATGCCGCCCTTGTGTGGAAGGACCCGAAAATAGCTTTTTCGGTTATGCTTAAAAAAAATCAGGTGGCTGTGTTTAATGCGGCTGCGGAAGGTAAATTGAAAATTGAAGGCATGAGTGTTTTTGCACTGTGGTTTGATAAGGCCACAAGCCATATCCTGTAATATAAAAAACTAAAAACGGAGGTATTATGTCAAAGATATACGGCGGACATCTTGCGGCAAAGTATTTGAAAGAAGTGGAACATGTGGATATGGTCTTTACTCTTTCGGGAGGGCATATTGAAAATATCCTGGATGGTTTGACAGAATATAAGATTAAAACCATTGATGTCAGACACGAACAAGTCGCTGCGATGATGGCCCATGCCTGGTCTGTTTACACGAACAAGCCCGGTGTCTGCCTTGTGACGGCCGGGCCGGGCTTTACCAATGCCCTGACCGGAATCGTCAATGCCCATCTGGAAAATGTCCCCCTTGTGGTTCTTTGTGGAAGGCATCCCCTTCGTGATGATTTAAAAGGGGCGTTGCAGGAAATGAATCAGATAGACATGGTTAAGCCCGTGACCAAATGGTGTGCAACCTGCTATGAAACAAAACGCATTCCAGAGTACCTTTCCATTGCCTTCCGTCAGGCAACCATGGGACGTCCCGGCCCTGTTTTTCTTGAACTCCCACCGGATATTCTGTTTGAAGAGGTGGATGAAAAAACCGTGGTCATACCCAAACGTCGAACACATAAAACAGTGACCCAGCCCGGGAAAAATGAGCTGGAAGAGGCAGCCAGGCTTATCAATCAGGCAAAAAAACCCATATTTCTCGGTGGCAGTGGTGTGGGCATGAGCGGGTGCGGTGATATCCTTGAAAAATTCATTGAAAAAACAGGTGTTCCCATATCCCTCGTGAATTATGGCCGGGGAGTGCTTTCGGATAATCATCCCCTCTCCGTGAATGGTGGGGGCTTCACCGGTCTCAATGCCGGTCTTCCTGTTGTGGATGTGATTATCGCAGCGGGCGTGAGATTCAACTGGCTTTTGCAATGCGGCCAGTTGTTTCCCGATGCAAAGGTCATTCGAATCGATATTGATCCCCATGAAATTGACCGGAACCGTCATGCAGATGTCGGCCTTGCAGGTGATGTGGGCCAGGTCCTTGGGCAGCTCCTCCCGTTGGTGGAAAAACGGGATCACAGCCCCTGGCTTAAATCATTTAAAAACGCCTATTCCGCCTTTATGACAAGTGAGCTTGAAAAACGTAAAACCCCCTCAGATCCCATTCATCCCATTCGGCTTGTTGAGCAGATCATGACCGTGTTCGGAGATGATGCCTTTTATGTGGCTGATGGCGGCGACACCAGCTATTACGGTCTTTCCGGATTTGCGTCCAAGCACCAAGGGGGTGTTCAGACACCTGCAGGCGGTCTTCTGGGATGTTTGGGTACAGGCATCCCCTTTGCCCTTGCAGCCAAGCTGGCCCATCCGGACAAGCCGGTGATCGTGCTTCAAGGCGATGGTTCTTTTGGATTTAACGGCATGGAATTCGACACGGCCATACGGCATAACATTCCGATTATCTGCATCATCAATAATGATTGCGCCTGGGGAATGATCAAACATTCCCAGGAAGTCAGTTTGGGGGCAAACCGGTTAACCTGTTCCGAGCTGGGCATGCGGCACTATGAAAAAGTCGTGGAAGGCCTTGGGGGATACGGGGAACTGGTGACCATCGATGCGGAAATCATTCCTGCCATTAAGCGTGCGGTGGCCTCGGGAAAGCCAGCCTGTATCAATGTCATGACAGACCCCACCGTGACGAGCCCTGCAACGGTCTTTTTCTACCAGAGTTTTTCAGAGTTGTAGCCTGATGTTTTTTCATGGGCAGGCATGATCAAACGATGAAACGGGCAGGCCTTTTTTAAAGGTCTGCCCTGTCAAACAAGGCGTGTCATATGCCAGGGATGAACACCATAAAAAACAGAGTCGTTGTTGTGACCGGCGCGGGGTCAGGCATTGGCCGGGCATTCATCGGGCTCTTGGATATGTATGCCCTGTTGTTTGATAAATGTTTTGTACCCGTAGACCCTTTTGTGCATGAACTCCATGATAACGGCCTGTTCCGGGCAATTGTTCACACAGGCCAGGCAGGCAATGCAGGCCTTTGAGTCGATGGCACCTGTTGACAGATCAATGGCGGAAGTCGGGCATTGATCTGTACAGATCCCACATTCCACACACAGGGATTTGTCGATGGTGTGCTGGTTGATCATCAGTTTGGTGCCCCAGATGGAGGGCCCCCCTTTAATCCATTCCCTGAAATCCGTTTTTTTGTGGAACACATGGGGCCGTTCCTCACTGGCAGCTTCTGTGAGGGACTCGGCAAAATGACGGATGCGCTTGAAAGATTCACAATCAGGCTTGTGACTGTGCTTGAGAACCCGGTTTACATTGCCTGTGGACCATGTGATGGCAAAGGTGGACATGTTGCCGAACATGTCCATGCAAAGGGGGATGCCCCCTTTGTCAGCCAGCAGTTCCAGAAGGCTCAGGGCCGTGTTGAACTGGTTTCCTCCTTCACCGCCAAAGGTGACAAAGGATGCCACGGGTTTTTGGACAAGGGATGGAATGGTTGCAAGCCAGCGTCTGAAATTGGATGGCACCTCGTAATAATAGACCGGTGATCCGGCCACAATCATGTCATAGTTTGACACATCCGAAGGCTCAAGATCCCTGTAATCCGAGGCACGGGTCAAAATCCCTTTGTCTTCAAGTGTTTGTGCAATAACGCGGCCGCATCGTTGGGTGTTTCCGGTCTGGCTGTACCAGAGCACCAGGGCATTTTTTGGCGGTGTCATCATCTGTCCTCCGTAGACTGTGAGACTTGGGATTCCAATAAGGGGTAATGAAAGGGCCGCTATGGAAGCCGTACCTCTGATGATAAAGGAACGTCTGGTTTCTCCTGAGGAGTCCAGGCTGTTTGTCTTCATCAGGCCGCCCCCCAGGTGGAAACATAGCTGGCCCTGCGGGGAAGGTTCAATCCCGTGGGCGGATCAATTTTCCAGGCTCCGGGGATGTCCGCATCCTTGCAGGCCATGTCGAAATGACACATGGCAATGCCCATGTCGATTCTCTGGATATCCATCAATCCGAACATGCGCCGGTTGTTTTCATAATAGTTTTTTGTACGTTCAAGGAAGAGGTGGAACACATTCGGATCCGCATCCCGGATGATTCGCCAGGGTTGTTTGTTTGATGCGGAAGGGCCCAGTCTGACCATGTCAAGGGGCAAGGCAAAGGGGCCACACTGGTCAGGGGCAAGGGGGCGCCCGAAATCCCGGTCAAAGAACAGTTCCTGAAATGCTTTTCGTTTGGTGGATCGTGCAATCAGTCGAACTGTTTTATCAAAGAGCCTTCGTTTGTCAGCCTTGTGGCCCAGGGCCGCCACAGCCGGAACACGCTCATCCGGTTTGCAGTTTATTTTTTGGGCAAAACGGCTTCTATCAAAGCTTCCTCCCAGCCAGCATGTTCCCAGGCCAAGGCCGGTGGCATGGAGGATGATTTTTTCCATGGCATAGCCATAATCTTCCAGGTTTTTTTCAGACGGGGCCACGGCCCCGATGATAAAAGCCGAGGCCCCTTTGATAAATCCATAGGTCCCCAGCCCTTTAAGGCTGTCTGTATCATTAGGGGCTGCCGTGGCAAGTTTGAACCGCAGGTTGCTGCCGAACAGGCCCGGGCCTTCAGTGGATACAACCGTGTCCATCGCCTCTCGAAGGCCGTGTTCAAGGGTCTCTCCCGTGTAACTCCGGCATGAGACCCTTTTCTGGATCAGCTCATGTGCAGGTGGTTGTGTCATCATACAAGACTCCTGTGTTGTATTTAAATGTTTATAAATTCGACAAGTGTCGAAGTGTTTGTCCGCAATTTAGACATGATCTATAGTCCCATGGATTTACCATGGCTTGTTCTCAGTGCAGGATTCCCAGGTCCAGATTGAGAATTTCTCTCACCTCGGCAATGGTTTTTTCAACGATACGGGCAATCAGAAATTTACCCTGGCGCTCGGTGGTGATGAGGCCCGCATTGCTCAGCTCCTTTAAATGATGGGACATGGTGGGCGCTCCAATGGTAAAGGAACATGCAATATCGGAAATAAAACAGCCCTTTCCGGCCTTGAAACCCGCCTCATGAGTTTTTGCAATTTCCAGGTATAGCTCAAGCCGGTTCTGATTTGAAAGGGCCTTCATGATTTTTGACAACTGCGCCGTGTCCATAATTCCAATTCCGTTTATTTTATACTTTGATAACTTTCGAATTAATATAGCCCATGACAGACAAATGTCAAATCTTTTTTTCAGCGATGATGAATGATATGTGAAAACACTTTTAGTTATAACCTGCTTCATGCTAATATCCTGTCACATTTCGTTGACTGTCAGGATATGTTCATCAATCATGACACGTATGGAAGACGCATAGATTGGCTCTGCAGAGGTTTAAAAAAACGTTCCCGGCTGGCTCAACACTGTTATACGAGCCATTAAAGAAGTCTCATGGACACCGTTATTGGGAGCGTCATCAAAAAGGACAGGCGTAAATGGTCCACAGTTTCATGAAAAATCGGAAAAAAATACTATGGGCTTTTCTGGGACTTGTACTCATTGTTTTTTGTGCCCCTTATCTGGTGAATCTCCGTTTTTTCAGTGATAAGGTTGAGGTAAAAATTCGTCAAGCCGGGGCACTTGAATCCAGCATAGGTCGACTTTCCTGGAACTGGTTCCCCCAGCCCCATGTTTCTGTGCTGTCCTCACGTATGGGGCATGCTGCCGGTGAGCTCAGGATTGGGGAAATGGAAGTATATCCTGATATGGAGGCTTTGTTTAAGGGGGACCTTCAGATCGGTTCGCTTCGGATTATAAACCCTGATATTAAGGTCAGATCCCTGGATGCTCTTGGGGACTTGATAAGCAAGAAACCTCAAAAAGACGAAACCCGGAAAAAGTCCTTTTCTTTTCCAAACATCATCCTGACCGTGGAAAAGGGGCGGGTGACCCTGCCCTTGGACAGCTCCCTTTCTTCACCCGAAAAAACCATACCGGCTCTGACTGTGTCTGACATTGGACTGACCTTTTCATCAACCCGGCAAGGGTTACACGTCAGCGGCAGCTTCCAGTCCCCTTATATGGACGAATGCGTTTTGGACCTCTTTCTTGAACCTGTTCCGGGCAGTGAATTGTTGTGGGATCTTTCCGTCCGTTTAAAGGATGTGAAAATTGACCCAATTCGTGGCATTCTTCTAAGTCTTTTTAAAACCAATAAAACCATTGACCTGGTCTGCGGGGATATTGTTCGTGCCGGGCATATCACGGCAGGGGAATTCCGTTTCAAGGGGAATACCTCCCAATGGTCGGACCTGAACCGGATGATTGTGGATGCTGACCTGAAAACGGCCACCATCCATATCCCTAAAACAAAACTGCTTTTTGACCAGGCCTCTGGCAATATCCGCATTGAAAACTCGCTGCTGACAGGAAGGCATCTCTCTCTATCTTTAGGCAAGTCGTCGGGTCAAAACGGAGCCTTTTTACTGAACCTTGGAAAAAACGATTCCCGATTTGGTCTGGATGTTGATCTGGACGCAGATCTGTCCGAACTTCCCGGGGTTCTGGATGAATTCATTCCACGATCCGAGTTGAAACAGGAACTGGCCATGGTCGAGGGCCTTAAGGGGAAGGCGGTTGTCCATCTCAAACTTGGGGAGGACCTCCATGATATCAAGGCCCATCTTTCGGTCAGGTCCCTTTTGGCATCGTTCTTTTACACGCGGATCCAGGAACCTGTGGAGATTCTTGGCGGAGCCTTTGAGATAGGGCCTGAATCTCTTTTTTGGAAAAACCTTGGGGGAAAATTGGGCCCCCATGTGATTCGTGGCACATCGGGTTCTATCATCTGGGAAAAGGGTTTTTTTCTAACTGTGAAACGTCTTGATGCGTCCATGGACAGCTCCAATGTGTATCATCATCTTTTATTGGACAAGAACATGGGCCCCAGGGTTCAATCCCTGATGTCGAATTTGGCAGGTCCCCTTGATATTCATGATTTCAGTGTGAAGGGCTATATAAATCAGCCGGACACCCTTTCATGGCAGGGCATGGTTTCCTCCACCGGTGTGAGCCTTGACTCCCCCCGGCTACCCCAGTCCCTGTCATTGATCATTCCGGGACTATCTGTTTCAAAGGAAAAGATCAGTGCCAGGGTTTTGACCGCCCGCATGGGCGAACAGACACTGACACTGTCAGGCACAGTGGATGATCCCCTGGGAAAAGATCCCTCCTGGGACGTGAGCGTTTACGGGACGGTGATCCCGTCTTCCGAACACTGGCTTAAAAAGCAAGGCTGGATTCCCGAGCCCCTTTTTCCGAAGTTGCCGTGTGATGTATCTCCCCTGTCCATGGGCTGGAACAAGAACACCCTGACACTTTCGGGGATGATTCGTCATAAAAATGAGCAGGGCCGCCAGATCCTTACACATGCCGATGTGGATATTTCCACGGATAAAATTCAGGTGAAACAGCTTTCCATTGACGATGGTCAGGATAGGGCGGAATTCACGGCCACCATACCCAAAAAACAAGGGACCGAAAAACTTATGGCGGGATTTAAGGGCAGGCTCAAAGCCCGGACCCTGGATAGCATGTTTGAACAAAACAATCATCCGGTGGTTGATATTGAAGGTGCGTTTGACCTGGCGTATCCCCTTGACAGTCAAGGAATTATTCACCTGGACGGTGGGGCGGACATCTCAGGGCTAAAACTGAATCTGGGAGCACACGGGGATGTGAGCCTGTCCCATGGCTCCATGACAGGTAAAACAGATTCTGTGACATATGACCTGAGCGACCTGTCATTTTCCCGTCCACAATCCACAAAAAGCACGTTTTTGGACCGTGTGACCTTTCCCGGTATAAAAGGGAAAATCACCTTTTTGCCTGCCGGGAAATCCAGGTTGACCATTGCCTCCGGGAACGCTTGCGGTGTTCATGGGGCAGGCCAGGTGAACCTGCCTGAACTGGGCATGGATATTCATCTGAATACGGAAAATAATAAAACACTTTCCTTAAAGGATCTGTTCGGCTGCCTGGGGATCAGCACCGACCAGATCAGCGGGGATCTGTCCTTTGATGGATCATTCAAAGGAACTCCCAGCATGATTGCCCATGGCTCGTTCACTCTCAGGGCCACCAACGGTGTTGTCCATAAAGCAATAATCATGTCCAAGATTCTGTCCCTGCTTGATCTGACAGAGCTGTTTTCCGCCAATCCGGTCAAGAATTTCATGGCCGATGGCTTCAGATACGATTCCATTGACATCACAGGGACCATTGCAGGGAACAACATTCACGTGACCCGGGCCCAGGTTATCGGGGCTGGAATCAATTTATTCGGAAACGGGTATATTGATTTGGAAAACAAGTCCCTGGACCTTCTTGTCCTGGCATCTCCCTTTAAAACCGTGGACAGTCTGGTGGGCTACATTCCCGTGATCGGGAAGATTCTGGGGGGGAAAAATAAAAGCATCCTGTCCGTGCCGGTGAAGGTGGAGGGCCACCTGGATGATCCCAGGACCCGGATTCTGCCCAAACCCATCTCGGCCATGTCATCGGGGATTCTCGATGCCTTTGTCTATACATTCAAATTACCCTTTGAACTGTCCTATGAGCTGGTTAACGGAAACCATAAACCCACAACGTCAGTTAAGAAACCCTGAGTCTGAAACACCATTTTTCGAGTATTTCAAACACTTTTTCACGACGTATGGGTTTTGCTATATAGTCGTTCATGCCTGCCCCAAGGCATTTTTCCCTGTCACCTTTCATGGCGTTTGCTGTCATGGCGATAATGGGAATCGTGTGGAATCCTTGTTCGCGAATCATGCGTGTGGCTTTCAGGCCATCTAACTCAGGCATCTGGATATCCATGAAAATCACGTCGAAACAGGAGGGAGCCTTTGTGAATTTTTCAACAGCTTCTTTGCCTGTTGCGGCTATGTCCACGTGGTAGCCTGCTTTTGTTAAAAGGATCGTGGCCATTTTCTGGTTCACCGGGTTATCTTCGGCAAGGAGAATCCGAATGGAGTGTTTAAGGTTTTCACGGATGGAATACTGGGTTAACAAGGCGTCTTTTGAGTCGTCTTTCTTTTTTTTCCGAACCTGACCCTTGCTAAGGAGCCCTTCGATCATCCTGTAGAGTTTCAACCGGTTGACGGGTTTACTGAGAAAGCCGTCGAACCCGGACCTATGGCAGGCCGAGGCTTCCTTTTCCATGAGGGAGGACAGGGCCAGCAAGGGAACGGAACTGTTTGGACCTTTTGATAATTTAATCAGCGATGCGAGCTGGAAGCCGCTCATATCGGGCATTTGAATGTCAATGATGGCCAGATCAAAGGGGTCTTTCTTTTTGGTGGCTTCCTCCATCACAGCCAGTGTATCTGTGCTTTTATCAAGGGCCGTGACCCGCATGCCTTCTTTTTCAAGGAGGTATTTTAAGATTGTGAGGTTGGTGCTGTTGTCATCCACAATTAAAATGTTTTTTCCGGAAATGGACACAAAATGGGGTATCTGGACATGGTCTTCCCTGGCCTTGCCAAAGGAAAGGGCCAGGTTGAAGGTGGTCCCTGAACCCCAGGTGCTTTCAGCCCAGATGTTACCACCCATGGCCTGTGAAAGTTTTTTGCAAATGGACAGTCCAAGTCCGGTTCCACCGTATTTCCGAGTGGTTGATCCATCCGCTTGCCTGAACGGTTCGAAAATGAGTTTCACCTGTTCAGGACGTATCCCGATACCCGAGTCACGGACCTTAACATGAAGATCAAATTTATTATTGGTGATTGCCACAAGATCGAGAGAAAGTTCAATTTCTCCCTGGGATGTAAACTTTGCTGCATTGTCGATGAGGTTTGTGAGAATCTGTCGTAAGCGGGTCGGGTCTCCATTGACCAGGGGTGGCAGGTTATCGTCGATGCGGCATAAAAGTTCAATGTCCTTGTCCCCGATTTTGTGCCTGATCAGGTCGAATACATCGTAAATAATCAATTCAGGGTCAAAATCAATGGTTTCGAAGTCGTATTCCCCTGATTCAATTTTTGAAAAATCCAGTATATCGCTGAGAAGATAAAGGAGTATTTCACCGTTTTTACGAATGCAATCCGTATAATCCTGCTGGTTCTCCGTAAGAGGGGTATCCATAAGAATGTCACAGAATCCGATGACCGCATTCATGGGGGTTCTGATCTCATGACTCATATTGGCCAGGAATTCGTTTTTGGCAATATTGGCCTCTTCGGCTTTGATCATGGCCTTTCGGAGGTGCTCTTCAACGGTTTTTCGTTTTGAAATATCCCGCATGATGCCCCTGAAACCGATGCCCTTGCCATGTGCGTCCTTCATCAGAGAAACGGAAATCTCCACATAACATATTGACCCGTCTTTGCGAATCAAGGGCCAGTCCAGGGCCTTGGTTGGAACGGCTGTCCTGTAGACGTGGTTAAATGTCTTAAATATCATCGCCGCAGTCTCTTTTGAGACGTAATCTTTGTAATTCATGGTGATCATTTCCTGGGCCGAATACCCAAGAAGTAAAAGATAAGAATCATTAAAAAAGGTCGTATTTCCCTGTAAATCCACTTCATAATAGCCGTCTTCGATGCCTTCAAGGATGGCTCTGTATCGTTCCTCTCTTTGTTTGTAGAGATCCCTTTCCGCCTCAAGTTCACGGATTTTTTGTTCTTGGGTTAAAAGGACATTCGTGTCAGGCATAGACATCCTTCAATTGAACGAAGTAGAGTGACAAAAACAAGGATACTTAAAATAATCGTGTGTTGTTCGGCAAAGGTTTAAACAGAAATAAACGTGTGACCCCATGGAATTTGAAACGTGTGCGTAATTATAGAAATTTTCATGGGAAAAGTCAAACAAGGGTTCCTGATCACAGGTATTTATGCTTTTGGAATAAGAGGGTTATGTATTGAACAATGATGAGCATCTGTGATACATTACGGCCCTTGAAGATTTACGAAACGGGGCCTGTTCCCGGACAATCCTTTCGACTACGGCTTCGGCCCATGACAAACGAGCGGATCGAATGATGAAAATAAAACATACATGGCGATACCCGAAAAACAGTCTGATTCTTTTGTTCAGTGTGCTTATACTCTGGGGAACACCCGGGGCATTTTCTGCAGATTCTGTAACCATAGGCCCTGATGCGCGAGTCAATTTCATGAATCTTGGTGAGTCCATTGATCAGGCTGTGCTCAAGGAAAAAGAAACTCTGAACAACTTCAGTAAAGAACTGGTCCAAGCCAGCGAGCGAGAGAAAATAATCAACTCCGGCCTGGCCGCACTGAAGGTTCAATATTCGATTTATTCCAATATTCTGGGCATGCCTGAAACCCAGGTAAAAAGCCTTGAACATGCTTTCTCCGGGAACTTGTCAGCGCGGATGGTTGTCAGTTCGGAATTGTCCGATTTCAAGGACAAACGGGACCGGGTAAAGGTTCTGCTGAGTCAGCTTGAAGATCAAATCAGTCTTAATTCAAATCAGCTCAATGGGATCGTGGCGGAAAAAAACCAGGGAAAGGACTCCCTTAAGCTGGTTGAAAAGCTCAAAGATCTGCTGGAACTTCTGAATAAAAAGAAAGACATTCTTGTGAAGCTTGTGGATCTGTATGAAGTCTACTTCACCAATTACTCGGACATGGATAAACAGTTCGGCGACTTGTCCGCAACCTTTGATCGTGAGATCAAAATTCGTAAAAAGCAGGACCTGTTCCAGCGGAAGACCAATGCCCTTTTTACGAGAACACCCCTGCAGATGCTTGAGGATATAGGGGTAGTACTGATCCTTCCCAGGGCTTTTTTCACCAGAGACTACTGGAGTAAGACCCTTGGCATCGATACAGGCCCTGACTATTCAAGTCTGGTGAACATTGTCCTTTTGTTTGTTTTTCTCCAGTATGTGCTTTTTAAAACGTTCAAAGGGCTTGGCCATATGGGCTCCAAGCCCTTTTTCCAGCAATCGTCCTGGTCGAAAATTACACTTTCAATCATCACGAAATCCTTGTTTCTTACAGGGAATATCCTCTTTCTGGTGGTATGTGATTATTTTTTTCATGTCCGGCTGAAAGTTCCACTGGTGGTGGTTATTGAACAAGCCCTCACCGCAGTGCTTCTGACCCGATGGCTGATTGACCTCCTGGACCAGTATCCTTCTTTGGGTAAGGCCTTCCCCGGAAAAAACGTTCTGTACAGGATGAATAAACTGGTCCGTATGACCCGTTATTTTGCATTGATTTACATTGTGGCGACCTGGATGCTTGAGGCAGAAAATAGTGTCCTTGTGATGGTGCGTATGGTTTTTGCCGGCTTGTTTTATTTCGGGCTTTTCCGTTTGGGCAAAAGTCTGGCTTTGTGCATGGACACCCCTGACATTTCTCCCCGATTGAAAAACATCATGTCCCCCCTTCCCCTGGTAGGTTATGTGCTCATGTTTGTGGGTTTGATCATGGACCTGAGCGGTTATGCCCAATTGGCGTTATTTATGGCGGTCTCTCTGGGGGAAACCCTTGTGATGGTTGTGTGGAGCGGACTTTTTTTTCGGATTCTCATGGACTTCAAACGGAACGGGACGCCCAGGGAAAAAAGCGAAAGTGATGAGATGGGGATGCCTGCATTGAATGCCCATTGGTTTTTGTCCCTGGTCAGTACCCTGGCTTGGTTTGTTCTTTCCCTGATTGGAATTATTTATGTATGGGGAGGAAAACAGGCCGTATCCCAGGGTGTTTATACCGGCTACACCACGCCCATCCATGTGGGGAACATGAGCTTTAGCCTCATGGGGTTTACCGTAGCCCTTGTTTTTCTCCTGATCACCCATGCCGTGGCCAGGGTATGGCGTGAACTTTTTCAAAAAAAACTTTTAAATGACAGCGGCATGGATATCGGGGTTCAGGATTCCATCACCACCATCAGCGTTTACCTGATCTGGGCTGCGGGCATTCTCATGGCTCTGAATGTGTTCGGTTTGAACATGACATCCATCACCGTTGTTCTGGGTGCCTTGGGTATTGGGCTGGGTTTTGGACTTCAGAATATTTTCAACAATTTTCTGAGCGGTATCATCCTGTTGTTCGAACGCCCCATCCAGGTGGGGGACGATGTGGAAGTCAACGGTACCTGGGCCATTGTCAAAAAAATCAACGTACGATCCACGGTGGTCCAGACCTATGATAATGCCACATTGATCATACCCAACTCGGATTTTATCAGCAATCAGGTGACCAACTGGAGCTTTAAGGACAAACGGCTTCGTCGAAATATTGTTGTGGGGGTCGCCTATGGCTCGGATCTGGACCTGGTCAGGAAAAGTATGCTTGAAGCGGCGGATAAAACGCCTCGCGTTCTCAAGTTGCCCAAACCTGATGTCGTTTTCAGAGATTTCGGGGATAATGCATTGATTATGGTACTGAGGCTCTGGACACGGGTAGAGTATTTTATTTCGGTTGAGTCGACCGTGCGTTTTGAGATTGACCGTCTGTTTCGGGAACGAAAGATTGAAATTTCCTTTCCCCAGAGGGATCTGCATATTCGTTCGCTGAATCCGGATATTATTATCAATAAAGCCATTTCATCAGCTCCGGTGGGCAAGAGAGGAGCCAAGAGTGCGCCACCTTCTGTCACGCCGGATAAAGAGGAATAACCGGCCCTTGTTTTGCCCATAAGGCCTTAGGAGGATGTTTCTGCGGAAAGGGGGCTGATTCTAAGGCTATGGGCTATGGGTCCCTTCGGGTTCTCGTCAGTAACAAGAATTTCCATGATGGACACTCCATGCTGGTCTTCCCCAAGGGTGATTTCAGAATGGGGGCCATGAATAAGGGTTCCTGCCTGGGCAAGATCCCTGACGTGAATCCCGTCGATTTTAGGATGACCTTTAAGGCGTTGTTTCATCACCGTGATTTCCCGGTTGATCCTTCCTTTCATTTCTTTATATTCTTTCAGTTTGACCTGGAACACTTTTTTCAAGGAGACTAGTTCGTCTTTTGTATGCTGGCCATCGGCCCTAAGGGTTTCCATGGTGTCCCTGGCCGCCGTGATTTCCTGCGCCAAGGTCATGATGCGGTTTCTTCCGCTGGCGATTGTTCGTTGGCTTTTTTGTTCCATCCTGTCCACGCTTTTGGTCAGAAGGTCTTGCTCCTGTTCGTTTTTAGCCAGATCACGGCTGATTTCCTGAATGATCTGCTGGGTGATTTGTGTCATGCTTTCCCTGGACTGGATTTGGGCCAGCATGTCGTTTAATCCTATCTCCATTTTTTCGGCCATGTGAACGTCGTCGGCGATGAATTCGGGCACAAAGGCTTTTCCGAATTCGATCCGAGTGGGATTTCCCGGCAAGGAAAAAATATCCTGGGCTTCAAGGCCACGGACGGCCTTGATGTGAGACTGATGGATACGTTTACCCACCAGGCATATGCCCTGGGTGTTGATCTGTGACTCCTTGATATCTGTTTCTGAAAGCACATCACCGATGCTGGAAATCCGGCAGTTCGTGATGACGGTGGCTCGCACGGTTCCTGCCGCTACCACCGTTGAGTTGATGAGATCGTTTTCAACCCAGAGATCACCGTCAGATCGAATGGTGGCCCCATCAATCCGGGCTGCAAGGATATGAGCCCCATGGATGACCGAGTTCGGGCCGACCTGGCCTGAAATGATAATTCGTCCATCAATGTCAATGGGACTTGAATCTTCAGTGACCTCATCGAGTTCAAGGCTTTGAAGGACACAGATAGCACCGTCCGGGTGTATGAAAGGTTCTCCGTCCATGGCGGCGATGATCTGGCTGCTGGTCTCATTGATTTTGGCACCGTTTCCGGGGATGAATATTTTATCGTCTTGGTCTTTGTCCTCAAATTCAATGCCATAAACCGTGGTTAGGGGTGTCCCCTTTTGGAAAATTTCCCTGTCAGCCAGAAGGCTGTCTGCCTGAACCCCTGAGGGAATCGTTTTCTCTGGCCCCAGGCTGAGGGAGGGGTTCTCAAAATGGACGGTCACGGGGCCTGTTACCGGGGGGGTGCTTTTCTGCCCTTGGGCAGCGATAAATGCATGGAGTCCAAGATCCCGGCACTGAAGGTATTTTTGGATGGTTTCCCCATCAATGATACCGAATTGGATACCCCGGGTTTCCAGAAAGGCCTGGATATCCTTGATGCTGATGTCTTTTTTGTTTTCGGGCATGACCAGAACAGCGGTGAGGGCATCCTGGGACACATTGAGCGTCATGCTTTCCGGCCTGGACCGTTCAAGGATCGTCTTTTTTTTGGCCATTCGGCAGACGTCATCAAAGGAAGGGATGTTGACCAGAATGTTTTTCTGAGCTTCCAAAATTTCCTGCTGCTGGTCAAGGGTCATCTTCCCCAGGTTTATCAGAATTTCACCGATTTCTTTTTTTTCTGTTTTCTGGATGCGCAAGGCTTCGGCCAGCTGCTGTTCTGTGACATATCCTTTGTTGACAGCCAGGGTGCCGAACCGTTTTTCCATTCTCTTGTGGGTGAGCATTTCCTTGGCCTGGCCGAGAATCCTGAATTTTTCCGAATTCAGAAAACCCAAACTCTGAAGGATATCGCTCAGAAGCTGCTGGGGTTCGTCTGGTTTTACCTGCTTCTGGATATCCATGGCTTCAAGGTACTGCTGGTTGGTGATCATTTTGTAGGCCAGGGCAAGCTTTACAACCATCTGGTCATGGTAAAGACCTGCAGGGTCCATCGGGTTCAATGTGTCGTTCATACGTCGTCCCATATGCCATGGAAAAAAGGAGGTGAGGCCCAGTAAACGGTCCTTGGGATAAGCAATCGGTCATGTTTTGAGATGAAAATTCAAATATATCGGGTGAGTGAAAAGGGCTGCAATGTCAGGCCAAGGTCTTTCATCTTTAAATTAATTATAACAGAAAATCTGAAAAAAGAAAGCCATGGTAGCGGGCCATGTGGCATTTTACGACGCCATCAACCGTGATGAACTCGTAAAAAGTCGACGGATGGCTATGGAAAAAGGTCCATAGGCAAGGCATCGTGTTTGGCTGGGCGTGACGGCATACACGGGCGTATGCCGAACGTCCGGCTAAACACTATAACGCCGCATATGGGACTTTTTACGACGCCATCAACCTTGAATCAGCCCGGAGGCCATCCCATGGCTCGGCCGGCAAGAACATGCAGGTGGATATGAAAGACACTCTGGCCAACACCAGCCCCGTTGTTGATGACAAGGCGGAAATCACTTATTGATTTCTGTTTACAGATCCGGGCCGCAATGGTGAAAAGTCCACCGATCAGCTCCTGATCGGCCTTTCCCATGGACGATATTTTATCGATATGTTTTTTAGGAACCACCAGAAAATGGGTGGGGGCCTGAGGGTTTATATCGTTGAACGCATAGTAGTTTTCGTCTTCGTAGACTTTATCACCGGGAATATCCCCCTGTATGATTTTGCAGAACAGACAGTCGCTCATGATAGTATCCTTTTCAATAAAAAGAGAGTGTTTGATAAAAGGCTTAAAAGGTATTTGTTTGTTCGTCAACAAAAAAAGTGTGATAATGCTGCCGCAGGCCTAATCATGATTCCGGGTCTTGGTTTCGAAATCGTGTGACTAAAATAAAAAAATAATGACCGGTCTGGCAAGTATTTTTTATTTTTACGAAACTTTTTTCATGAACAGGGGTTTGATATAAGTAATGGGAAAAGACACGGATATAGATCTGATGCTGAGGTTTGGACAAGGGGATGAAACAGCCTTCCGGAGTCTTTATATGACCTATCGCAAAAAGATCATAAATTACTGTTACCGGTTTTTTTTCGACCTTGGTACGGCAGAGGAATTGAGCCAGGAGGTTTTCATGAGGGTTTACAAAGCAGGGTCTCGGTACCGGCCGGAGGCTGAATTTTCAACCTGGCTTTTTAAAATTGCCACCCATCTCTGCCTCAACGAATTGAGAAAGAAACGATACAAAAACTGGTTCGTTTCTCTGGATTCCGAGGAAGGTTCTGTTGCAAACCAGCTGGCAGACCCTTCACCAGAAATTCTTGCTGTCATGGAAGGTCGGGAGAGGAAAAAAAAGATTACGTCAGCCATTCGTGCACTTCCCGGAAAGCAGAGGGCGGCTGTTCTATTGAGGGAGTACCATGGTTTTTCCTACAAGGAAATCGCATTCCAGTTGGGCCAGTCCGAAAGCAGTGTCAAGGCCCTTATTTTCAGGGGGCGGGACCATCTCAAGCAGACCCTTTGCGGCGAATTTGGGGAGGGGTTATGAAAAAGACATGTGAGCAGAGTGTTCGTCTCCAGCTATTGAAAGACAATGCTCTTGAAAAGGAAGCGGCGGATCGGGTCAAAGAACATCTCAGGGAGTGTGAGCCATGCCAGGATGAATGGGACTCAATGAACGCCTTGTCACGGGTTTTAAGTGAGCTTGACGACCAGGAGGTTCCACCTGATTTTGACCGGACATTTTGGATGCGCGTGGATGAATACAACGGGAAAGGACTATTTTCCTTTTTTGGGGGACGGTCTGCAGGAAGGTGGCGCATAGCGTTTGCGCCCCTTCTTGCAGCCATTATCATGGCTGCCGGCCTTTATGTGAGTGTCCAAACCATGGGGAATAAGGTGGAGGAACTGTCCCTGTCGGATCAGATGGATCTTCTTGATGATTTTGATGTGGTCAATAACCTGGATCTCCTTGAAGACTGGGTTGCCATGAATCAGATGAAAGAAGACAGTTGATGAGGAAATATCTGATGGCGATTATGATCCTTGTGTTTTTCTGTTTTAAAGGCCCCCTTGCCATGGGGGCTTCAGATCAAAATAACAATGATGATAAAGGGCCTGGGGATCTCAAGCATCAGGACCGTGGCACGGAAACGGATGGGGAGCTAAACAACGAGGACAGGGACATTGCATCTCAGATGGAGATGCTGGAATTTATGGATATGCTTGAACATTTCGATCTTGTGGATGATATGGAGATGATTGAGGGGGGAGGGGAAAAATGAAAGCCACGATAACACAATGCCTGATTCTGTTTTTCCTGGTTTTGATGATTGGGATTCCAGCGGCCACATGCCAGGAGATCTCCCAAGATAAAGCGGTCTGGGAATCTCTCAGCTCCGGGGAAAAAGACATGTACCGGGAACTTTATAAAAAATGGAAGGCCCTTCCGGACAGCCGGAAAGCGGAGCTCAAGGAAAAATTTGAACGGTTTAAACGTCTGCCCCAATCTGAAAAACAAAGGCTCAGTGATAATTTTTCCCGTTTCCGTCAATTAAATCCTGAGAAACGGACCCTGCTGATCAATCGTTTTAAGAAATGGCAGAGGCTCCCGCTTGAAGAAAAACAGAGATTAAGGGAGATTTTCAAAGAGATTCAAACACTATCTCCAGAAAAACGTCAGGATGTGATCCGGCGCCTCAAACTCTGGAAAAAACTCACACCCAAACAAAAAAAGATTCTGCGAGGAAGAAAAGCTTAGGGCAAGGAATAACGACGTTCATAGGTCCCATGAGTCCCATACGACTTGTATGGGACCCATCTTTGTTTGTCTCAACCCTGCTCGTTTTTACCCTTCATTTATCCTGAATACCGCAAAATCAAATCCTCCATGGCCCCTGCCCCAAAATCAAGGCAGGCAACAGGCACACGTTCATCCACCGTATGAATCAGGGCAGAAAAATTGAAATCCCGGGGAAGATTCATGGGGAGAAAACCATAGGTCTGGATCCCAAGCCTTGAAAAATACCGGGCATCCGTAATCCCCGAAAGCAGCATGGGAATGGGGATACAACCCGGATGATGTTCTTTAAGAATGGTGCTGAGCATGGAAAAGAGACCCATGTCCGGGGCTCCGGGGCATGGCTCATGCCGGGTAATTTCAATATCCAGGTCCGGCCCGGTAAGCCCCCTCAATTCTTTTATAAAATCCTCTGCAGTGAACCCCGGCAGGATACGGCCATCCATTTCAATATCAATGTGTGAGGGAACCACATTCACCGTATCCCCTGCATGAATCTTGGTCACATTTATCGTATGATGCAAGAGGGGGTCAAACATGCTTCCCCGTTCTCCCAAAAGACTGAGCACCCGGTTCGTTAACAGGGGATTCAAAAGCTGTTTAATGACAAAACGGCCGGGCAGGGGCATCTGTTCGGCAATTTTTTCGATCATGGCTTTTGGAATATCCGTAATATGAACCGGAAGACCTTTCCGATCAAGACGATGTAATATTTGGCCCAGTTTGGCCATGGCTCCACCCCTGATTCGCTGGGATCCATGTCCTCCGATACCGTTCAGGCGGCCCTTCATCCAGCAGACCTGTTTTTCCCCGGTCTGAATGGGGTAGAAACATGTTTTGCCCACATAAAAAGGAAAGGCACCGAATTCACCGATGGCGTAACGTACCCCTGAAAACTGCTCCGGATGATGGGTGATCATAAATCCCGCACCGAAATCACCACCGGCTTCTTCGTCACTCAATGCGGTAAAAATGATATCCCCTCTGGGGACAAGGTGCTGCTCTGCGATGGAAAGGAGGGCCGATAGCATGATGGCAATTCCGCCTTTCATATCCAGGGCTCCCCGGCCCCATATGAAGCCGCCCACAGTGTCTCCTGAAAAAGGCGGGTGCGTCCAGCCCTTTTCCCTGGCAGGGACCACATCCACATGGCCGTATAAAAGAAGTGGGGGGGCTTGTCCTTGTCCTTTCAATCTGGCCACCAGATTGGGTCGTTCCGGATCTTTGGCAAAAAGGGCCGTTGCAAAACCGGCCTTGTCCAGAAGCTCTTTGATCCAAAGGATACATGCCTTTTCATTGCCAGGGGGATTGGAGGTGTCAAACCGGATCAGGTGGGTAAGCAGTTCTGAAGGAGTCATAGTCGTGTCCTTGTATTTTAGTGCCCATCGATAAATGGCATCTCACGGTCCATGCCGGCGTTCTCAGGTTTTCGAAATCCGTGGGCGTAGCGCTGTTTCGAAAACCTTGCGGCCTTCCTCCATCGCCAAAGGCTATGGCGGGCTCGTGGCCTGAGCCGCGATCTACCCTTTCTGGATAGACACGTGTTAGTGCCCATCCATATATTGCAGACCATGTCGGTGTTCTTGGGTTTTCGACAACGATCTCTAATTTCATATCACAAGGCTCAAAAAACCATAGAAAAAAATGTCAAAATCAATAGGGCCATTGTGATTTCACCCTTATAAAATATAAACCACGCACATGCATGGCTCGCTGACACGAAGATTAGACGGAATGAAACGTGAATTTGTCCTTTGTGAGAACAAAAAAACCGGAAGGCGATTAGTCGCGTTCCGGTTTTTTTGTTTAATAAAGAATGATG